>VAPC010167044.1_pt1 | contig 28001 bp, 25 predicted proteins | sample 3395121 | NCBI WGS metagenome assembly VAPC01 (sample SAMN08290434, study PRJNA428436) | hydrothermal vent metagenome | isolation source: Deep-sea hydrothermal vent chimney | place: Indian Ocean: Southwest Indian Ridge | depth 1711 m m
GATAAAGCTTGATGAGAGCATTTGGGGTAAAGTATTTGAGGACGGAACACCCCTGCTGGTCAGAGACATTGAACATGACGAAAGGTTCAGGCGGAAGAACAGGTCGGATTACAAAACCAGTTCATTTATAAGTCTTCTCCTCATTGTAAAGCATTCTGGGAAAAACGCCATGGGTGTGATCAATATAACGGACAAGGTATCCGGAGAAAGTTTTACAGAGAGAGAACAGATGCTGCTTTCCCTGCTGGCAGGACAGGCCGGAGCTGTTATTGAGAACTACAGGCTTTACAGCCAGCTGCAGGACAAAATAGAACACCTCAAAAACACTATCGCTGAATTAAATGAAACTCAAAACAGTCTTATTCAGATAGAAAAAATGGCGGCTGTCGGCCAGCTTGTATTTGATATCGCTCATGAGATCAGAAATCCTCTCGGGATCATCCTTGGAGGGGTCGAACTGCTCAAGAATAATATAGACAACAGTAGTGATCTCGTGAAGGAGTCTATTGAAAGGATTACACACGCTGTGGACAGAGCGAATAATATTATTGTTGATTTCCTGAAATTTTCGAGAATATCCAAACTGGACAGCGAACTGATCAATATCTGTGACCTGATGGACGAGGTTCTGCCTATAATCAGGAATCCGGCTGAAGTGAAAAGGATAAGTATCAGCAGAAATTATCATGGCAAAGATGTCAGGTTGCGGGCTGATACAGCGATGCTGAGGCAGGCAATCTTTAATCTCTGCAGTAACGCTATTGACGCGATGTCGCAGGGTGGACGGCTCACGCTCAGTGTGGATTCGGAGCAGGAAACAGAAGGGAATGAAGGCAGTGTAACTATAAGCATTCAAGACACGGGCGGCGGGATACCTCAGAGCGCGCTGCCAAAGATATTCGACCCTTTCTTTACTACAAAAGAAGCGGGCAAAGGAACAGGACTGGGCCTGAGCATTGTTCGTACGATAATAGACCGGCATAAGGGCACTATAAACGCGGAGAGCGAAATAAATAAAGGAACAAAGTTTACCATTAAACTGCCTGCCGCTGAAAGCCACGGGGCAAAACAAAGGAGAAGTCGTCATGCCAGACAGAGCCAGGATACTATTAATTGATGATGAAAAAGATTTCTGTTTCTTTACCGGAACCAACCTGGAACAGACAGGTGATTATGAGGTAATGACCACTACAAGGGGCAGAGAGGGAATTGATCTGGCCAGAGAGAAGAGACCTGACCTGATCCTGCTTGACATCAATATGCCGGAGATGTCCGGCCCTGAAGTTGCTGAGATCCTGTTCAGCGATCCCAGGACAAAGGAGATACCTGTCATATTTCTGACGGCTGTGATTACAAAAGAAGAAGTAGGAAGCGAAACCGTCGGCAGGATCGGCGGCCGCAGATTTATCGCGAAACCCGTAGATGTTGAAAGTCTGTCCGGATGTATTAAAGATGTGTTAAGCAGCAAGAACAACTGAAAGAAAGAAATTGACAGGCCGTAATAAATACAGCATCCCGTACCTGCAAATCAAAACACCGGGAATGCAGAAGCATATATTCTCCCTGTAAAACAGGAAACTTAAAAGGGGTTTCTGTGATGCCTGAATCGAGAACGATCATGGTTGTTGATGACAAAAGAGTTATTCGGGATGTCCTGTGCACATATCTTGAGCATAAAGGATACAAAACCGTTGCTCTGAATAATGGACACGGCGCTATTTCGTATGTCAGGAAGCAGAAGCCGGATCTGGTTATCCTCGATCTGAATATGCCGGGTCTGGACGGAATTGAAACCTGCCGCAGGCTGAAGAAGGTACTGCCGTCATCTTCGCGTACCGGAATAATGGTCATTACCGGGAATAATACTCCTGAAAGCAAGAGTAAAGTGATTGATTTCGGCGCTATAGATGTAATTAACAAGCCTTTTGATCTGGATGATGTTGACAACAGGATAAAGATCTGGTTTGAGGTGAGGAATATTGAGAGCGGGCTTGTACGTGCGCTTGTGTATTCAGCAAAGGTAAATTGGCATATGAACGGTGCAGTGACATGAAGATAATGACGTTTTCCGCAGTTTTCATTCAATGTATTATTATTCAGGGAAAATTGACTTGACAAGGTGGATAAAAGATCATAGAATGATATTATATAATACGTAGACAGCTTACAATATATGCAGGATAGTATTATTGGCTAATATAAGCTAATTTTTAAGTGTTTTATGTTGATAGTTGAGCGTCAAAGAATCAATGCGGATTTGCATTTACTGGATGGATAAGCGCCTTGATAAGGCCGACTGCCATCTATATATATAAAGGTTAGAGGATGTAAAAAGCCGGTGAACCGAACCTGAAGATCACAGGAATAAAATTCAGTAGCGGTTTTTTTTTGTTTGTACTGAACAGTGAGCCGGTATGTTCTTCCCTATTGGCCGCTGACAGGTCCCTGGCGGGCATTATGCCATATTGTTGGATATCGGGATCGAGAGGGCGGAGCTGTGTTTATTAAAAAATAGGAGTGATATATGTCAAAACAGAAAATGGTTATGGTTGTTGACGATGAAGAGCTTGTAAGGGATGTCCTGTGTTCTTCCCTGAAATATAAGGGGTATAAGACAGTGCCGATTGATAATGGAAGGAGCGCGATTAGCTTTGCGGAAAAAAATAAACCCGACATAATTCTTATGGATATAAGAATGCCGGGATTAAATGGAATTGAAACCTGCTCAAGGTTAAAAAAAATGCTGAAATCCGCTCCAACAACAGGAATAATTATGATAACCGGATATGACGCAATAGAGAATCTGGAAAACGCATATCGTTCAGGAGCTATTGACCTTATCAGGAAACCTTTTGATATGGAGGATATAAACCGCCGGATAAACATCTGGTTTAATGTGAGAGATATTAAAGACGATCTCTCCCGCCTGCTTACATATTCGGAGAAAGTAATGAAACCTGAGAAGGATACATAGTTTATCCGGCGGTTCCAGAGCTTGATAGCATGAAATCAGGAGTACTTGTTAAAACCGGCCTTTTTTACCTGCCAGATTTATTCCGGTATATGCAGGTCCACGGTTAGATCAGCGGATCGTTCAATGAAATTAGCTTCGAGACATAATAGTGTACGGGAGAACAGATCAGTCGCCCGGCAGACAGTTCTTGTTGTTGAAGACAGCAAGGAGCTGAACATGCATATCCAAAATGTTCTTCACCAGGCGGGATTTCGTACAGACGGTGCTTTTTCGGGCGAACAGGCAATAGGCAAATTAGCCGCCAACCAGTACGCGGTTGTACTGCTGGATTATATTCTGCCTGATATGACGGGCAGGGATGTTGTAAAAGATCTGGCTGAAAAAGGGATTGATTTTTCTTTTATTATTGTAACGGGGCAGGGCAATGAGAACCTGGCTGTTGAAATGATGAAACTTGGGGCCAAGGATTATATGGTAAAGGATCAGAGCCTTCTGGATATGCTGCCCCATGTAATTAATAAGGTTATAGTGGAGCTGGCCAAGGACAGGGAACTGTCCGAAGCGGAAGAAGCGCTCCGGCAGAGCGAGGCGCGTTTCCGCGGGATTTTCGACAGTGCCGATTTCTGCATATCACTTACAGATATAAATGGCTGCTTTATTCTCTTTAACTCCAGGAACACAAAGGCGCTGGGATACACACCGGACGAATTAAAAGGGAAAACATTGCTGGATATTACCCATCCGGATGACACCGTGTCTTTTAGTAGAAAACTAAAAATGCTTGTGAGCGGCAAAGTCAGTTCCTATAACATTGAAAACCGCTACATCAGAAAGAACGGCAGTTATTTTTGGGCATATTCCTCGGTCAGTCCGATCTTCGGAACTGACAGATCAATACAGGCTATCAGCTGTATTGTTGTGGATATCACCGAACGCAAACAGGTAGAGGAGAAACTTCAGGCGGTTCAACTTGAGCTGGAGAATAAAGTCCGGGAACGGACACTGGAGCTTTCAAAAACCGTGGAAAGCCTGAAAGAGCAGATTGCTGAACGCAGTAAAGCCGAGAAAATGATTCAGCTTCAGTTTAAGCGCCTTAATACTCTCCGTTCGACTGAAAGGGCTATTACCGGAAGCAATGACCTTCGCGTGACACTTGAGATTATACTTGACCAGGTTACAACCCAGCTCGAGATAGACGCCGCGTCTGTACTGCTGATGAATGAACATGCCAGGACATTGGAATATGTGGTCAGCAGGGGGTTCCGCACAAGTGCTTTGAAATATACCCGCCTAAGGCTGGGTGAAAGCAATGCGGGCCGTGCCGCGATTGACCGGTGTATTGTGACCATTCCCGACCTTCAGCAGGAGCCTGACAGTTTTATATGCTCGAAGCAATTTTCCGGGGAGGGTTTTACAGCGTATATCGCGGTTCCTCTTATAGCTAAAGGGCAGGTAATGGGGGTTCTGGAGCTTTTCAACCGCACTCCTTTAAACTCAGATCCTGAATGGCTGGAATTCCTTGAGACCATTGCCAGCCAGGCGGCAATTGCAATTGAACATGCCGCCTTGCTTGAGAGATTTCAGAATTCGAAGATTGAACTGTTTCTTGCATATGACACTACTATTGAGGGCTGGTCGCGAGTCCTTGATCTAAGAGATAAAGCAGCAGAAGGGCACACCCGCCGGGTTACGGACATGACTGTTCAAATAGCCGAAGAGATGGGGATTAAACAGGAAGAAATAGTCAATATCAGAAGAGGGGCTTTGCTGCATGACATAGGGAAAATGGGCGTCCCCGACAGTGTACTGTTGAAAACCGGGCCGTTAACAGATGAAGAGTTGGAAATAATGAAGCGGCATCCTGATCATGCGTATGATCTGCTGTATCCCATAGAGTACCTGCGGCCTGCGTTTGATATTCCTTACTGTCATCATGAGAAATGGGATGGTACCGGTTATCCAAGGGGGCTTAAGGGTGAGGAGATACCTCTTTCCGCGAGGATATTCGCTGTGGCAGATGTTTTTGACGAATTACTGATAGAGCGTCCGGACAGGCCCGCCTGTTCAAAAGAAGAAACGCTTGAAAATATACGGTCTCTTGCGGGTACTCATCTGGATCCGAAGATCGTTGATATCTTTTTGAGGATGAACCATTAAGAGACGCTATCCGGAGAATTACGCTGTCATAACCTGACTGTATCACTTAACGTATATTAACTGAAAGGGTTTCATGAAACAGGCGGATTCAGTGGGAATATTGTCACACGCGGTTCTTAGGGACCGGTACAGGATGTCGGGCAGAGAAGTTGGAGTTTTGAAAACAGACCGGCAGGATGCGGTTGAAAGAGTGAGTATGATGTCCCCTAAATTAGAGACGATAATGATTGTGGATGATGAAGAGGTTATAAGAGATGTTTTAAGTACCTATCTGGAAAAGAAGGGACATAAAACAGTAACCCTGGAAGATGGGTTAAGCGCTGTTGATTATGCCAAAAAGGAAAAACCTGATCTGGTCCTTCTGGATATAAGAATGCCGGGCCTTGACGGCATTGAAACCTGCCACACTCTAAGACGTATGCTTCCTTCATCTCCTCATACGGGAATTATGATCATTACCGGCCACGGCTCACCTGTAAATATAGAAAGAGCATTCAATTCAGGGGCTGTTGACGTAATAAAAAAACCATTTGACCTTGAAGATATCAATAAACGCATTAATATCTGGTTTGAAGTCAGAGATATCGATGATGAGCTTTCGCGTTCGCTGACATATACGGAAAAAGTCAACTGGTATCTGTCTAAAGATAACTAAAAATATATTAAAAACTTACCGAGCCTGCTGTGCCTGGAGAACTTCTGAAAAAGAGAAGAGAGGTGCTGAACAAGTGACCCAGGGGAAAGAAGAAACAATACTCAAGGAGAAAAAACACGCTCATAGAATACATCATTATGTTTTCGCATTGACAGTACTCTGGACTGTGGTCGCCGCTGTGTCATTGGGATGGAACCTTTTTAATGTTAAACAATATGCATTGACGGAGGCTCGAAGTCAGGCAAGGTCTATTTATAATAAGGATATCTTTTACCGGCGCTGGAATGCGGGGCATGGAGGGGTTTATGTCCCAGTGACTGATAAAACCCGGCCCAATCCCTATCTGAGCCATATCCCCAAGAGAGACGTTACTACGGAATCAGGTGAGTTGCTTACGTTAATAAATCCCACGTATATGACCCGCCAGGTGCATGAACTGATGGATGAACAGGAATTTGGCATGCGTGGACAGATAACAAGCCTGAACCCGCTCAACCCTGTAAACAGGTCTGACCTCTGGGAAATCAAAGCCCTTAAGGCATTTGAAAAAGGGGAAACCGAAATCAGTTCAATAGAGAAGATGGAGGACGGCAGTACATATATGCGTTTAATGCGCCCCATGATTACAGAGGAATCATGTCTGAAGTGCCACGCTGAACAGGGTTATAAGGTAGGGGATATCCGCGGTGGTGTCAGTGTGTCGATTCCCATGGCATCCAGCATAGCCATTCTATATAAAGAAAGAATCGCAATAATAGTAGGCCACGGCGTTCTGTGGCTCTTAGGCCTTGCAGTCATTACCCTTGGAGGACGAAAGCAAAATCGGGTTGAGGAGAGTTTGAGTAAGGAAGCCGATCGGACTCAACTCCTTCTGGAACTATATCTCAAAGCACCGCAATTGACAGACAAGGATCTCTATGAGTATGTCCTTGAGAAGACAGTCAACCTTACAGATAGTGAGATCGGATTTTTTCATCAGGTTGCTGATGACCAGAATGCTATCATCCTTACAACATGGAACAGCGAAGCATTGAAAAATTGCACGGCTAATTATGACATACACTATTCAATAGATAAGGCCGGTAATTGGGTTGACTGCGTACGATTCAAGCAACCTGTTATTTACAACGATTTCCCAAAATCTCCAAACCAGCAGGGACTCCCTGATGGGCATACACCTTTAAAGCGATTCATGAGTATTCCGGTTATGGATGGAGAAGAGGTCAGGTTTATAATTGGTGTTGGAAATAAGCCCAGAGATTACGATAAGCACGATCTGGTCCAGCTTCAGCTGGTGGCAAATGAGATGCACAAAATCATTGTGCATCGGCGTGCCGAAGAGGAACTGACAAAATATAGGAACTCTCTTGAAGAGCAGGTGGGAAGGCGGACATCCGAGCTTAAAGCCATTAACAAGGAACTGGAAGCATTTTCCTATTCTGTTTCCCACGACCTGCGTTCGCCTCTTAGAAGTATAGATGGTTTTAGCAGAGCGGTAATGGAGGATTATTCTGATAAGCTGGACGCCAGGGGCAAAGACTATCTTAACCGAGTGCGCCTGGCAAGCCAGCGGATGGGGCAGCTTATTGATGACATGTTGAGTCTATCGAGGATTACACGATCCGAAATGCATTATGAAACAGTAAATCTCAGCGCCCTGGCGGATGAGATTGCGGAAGAACTTAAAAAGAGCCGGCCTGAACGCATGGCGGAATTCGTAGTCGAAAAAGGAATGGTAGCCAGAGGAGATAAGAGGATGCTTAAGATCGCAATGGAAAACCTTTTAAATAATGCCTGGAAATTTACAGAAAAGCACAACAGCGCAAAGATAGAATTTGGTGCCGTGAACAAAGAAGGTGCAACCTGTTTTTTCGTGAAGGATGACGGAGCCGGCTTTGATAAGAGGTATATAAATAAACTGTTCGGCCCTTTTCAGCGTCTACACACGAGCAATGAATTCCCAGGGACAGGTATCGGCCTTGCTACTGTAAAGCGCATCATCAAAAGGCATGGCGGGGATGTCTGGGCGGAGGGGGCGGTGGAGCAGGGCGCAACGTTTTATTTCGCAATCTAAGTTATAAAGGAGATTATCGTGGAAGATAAAGTAATTCTACTGGTGGAAGACAATCCCGATGATGTGGCACTTACTCTGAGGGCGCTTGAAAAAAACAATATAGCAAATAAAATTGTTATTGCCAGTGATGGAGTTGAAGCTCTGGATTACCTGTTTAAAAGGGATTCATACGCCGGGCGTGATGCAGGAGAATCTCCGGCCGTAATCATGCTGGATCTGAAACTGCCCAAAATGGACGGTTTGGAAGTTTTAAAACATATCCGTTCAGATGAACGGACAAAACTGCTCCCGGTAGTTATCCTTACATCTTCTAAAGAAGAACAGGACATTATTAATGGCTATAAACTTGGCGCGAACAGCTACATCCGCAAACCAGTTGATTTTGATCAATTCAGCGAAGCAGTTCGTCAGCTGGGACTTTACTGGCTTCTTTTAAATGAGTTTCCGCCTCAAATTAAATAGAAACTATGAACAAAAAACTCCGCATACTCATCGCAGAGGATTCAGAAGACGACGCCATGCTGATGGTTCGTGAGATCCGGAGGAATGGCTATGAGCCGAAGTTTAAACTGGTGGACAATCCCGGGGATATGTGTGCCGCACTTGACGGGCAGGTATGGGATGTTGTCCTTGCCGATCACTCAATGCTGCATTTCAGCGGGGAAGCGGCGCTGGGGCTTTTAAAAGACCGGGGTATTGATCTGCCTTTTATTATTGTATCGGGCAAGATCGGTGAGGAAACTGCTGTTGAAATGATAAAAAAAGGCGCCCATGACTTTGTTATGAAGGACGGGCTGTCACGCCTTGTCCCGGCAATCTGCAGAGAGACAAAGGATGCCGAGATACGTAAAAAGCGAAGAATTGTGGTTGAAGAGCTAAAGGTGTCAGAGGAGAATTACCGCTCGATCTTCAATCTTGCCAATGATGCCATTTTTATACATGACATTGAGAACGGCGGCATACTTGACGTTAACGAGAAGATATACGATATGTTCGGTTACAGCCGAGACGATGCCTTGCGCCTTAATGTCGAAGACCTAAGCTCTGGAGAACCTCCATATACTCATAGAGAGGCCCTCCAGTGGGTGAAGAAGGCGGCAGATGGTGAACCCCAGATCTTTGAGTGGAGGGCCAAACACAGGGACGGCCGTTTATTCTGGATAGAGGTAAACCTTAAACTCATTGTTCTTGAAGGCATGAAACGCGTGGTTGCCGTTGTCAGGGACATTGAGAACCGAAAAAAAATGGAGGAAGAATTGAAGACACTTTCAATGACAGATGAACTTACGGGTCTTTATAACAGGCGTGGTTTCACAAGTATAGCTGAACAGCAGTTAAAAATAGCCCGGAGGATAAAAGAAAAAGTCCTTCTGTTATGTGCCGACCTTGATAATCTGAAAAAGATCAATGACTCGCTGGGCCACAAACAGGGGGACCTGGCGCTGGTGGAGACCGCGAATATACTGAAAAAGAGTTTTCGCAGTTCTGATATTATTGCCCGGGTAGGCGGAGATGAATTTGTAGTGCTTCAGTTTGGAAATTCCGATGCCATAGCAAATCTGATAACTTCACGCCTGCATCAGAAGCTTCATATTAACAATACCATAATGGACGATAACTTCAAGCTGTCAATGAGTGTAGGCATAGTGCACTGTGAGCCGGGGAAAACAGTTTCTATCAATGAACTGTTAGACCGTGCGGACAAAATCATGTATGAAAACAAGAGAACGAAGTACGATTATTAATTCCTTCGCCCGGCAGGTCTGATTTGGTCAACGTATTATCAGTCATTAGGCGTACTTTAATAAAATAAGAGGTGTTCCTTGAATAATAAGATCCGCATACTGATAGTAGAGGATTCAGAGGACGATTCCCTGTTTTTGATCCGCGAGATCCGGCGAAACGGCTATGAGCCGGTGTTTGAACGTGTAGATACTCTTGAGGCTATGAGTACGGCTCTGGATGAGCAGGCCTGGGATATAGTTCTTTCAGACTACTCAATGCCGGGATTCGGGGGGGGGGCGGCGCTGGGAATTCTAAAAGCCAGGGGTATTGACCTGCCGTTGATCATTGTATCGGGCAAGATCGGAGAAGAAAAAGCAGTAGATCTGATGAAGGAGGGCGCCAGTGACTGCATCATGAAAGGAAACCTTTTACGTCTTGTGCCGGCTATGGAGCGGGCGATTCTGGACTCTGACACAAGAAAGAAACAGAAACAGGCAGAGGAGTCACTCCGGGAAAGTGAGGACAAGTTCCGCACTTATTTTGAAAAAGCGCCTTTTGGTTATCAGTCACTTGATGAAAACGGGTGTTTTATTGATGTAAATGATGCCTGGCTTGAGATCCTGCAATATTCCCGAGAGGAAGTTATTGGCAGATCGTTTGCCGATTTTATAGCCCCGGAATATGTTGAAAAATTCAGGGAAAACTTCCCCTGTTTTAAAAAAGAGGGTGAGATCCAGGGTGTAGAGTTCAAGATTGTCCGCAGGGACGGTGAACATGTGCTGATGTCTATTAGCGGCAAAGTCGGATATGATGAGCGCGGTAACTTCAAACAGACACATTGTATTTTGCAGGACATCACTGAACGCAAGAACCTTGAAGTCCAGCTTATGCGCTTTCATAAAATGGAGGCGCTTGGCCAGCTTGCAAGAGGCGTAGCCCATGATTTTAACAATATCCTCGCTGCTTTGTCGGGATATGGGAACCTGTTAAAGATGAAAATTAAAAAAGACAAATCATCAACACATAACATAGACCAGATACTTTCACTAACAGAACGGGCTACCGGCCTTACTCAGAATCTTCTTGCTTTTAACAGAGACCGTATGATCAACCCTAAGCCTGAAAATCTGAATGAACTTATCAAAAGATCAAAAAAGATATTATCAAGGATCCTGAATAAGCATATAAAACTTAAGACAGTGTTTACGGACAAAAACCTGACTGTGATGATAGACAGTGGACAAATGGAAAATATCCTTATCAATCTCGCTACAAATGCGAGGGACGCGATGCCGGAAGAGGGACTCCTGACCATAAAAACAGAGCCCGTAGAGATAGGCCGGGGAGATGTAACGCACTTCAGTCATGAGAAATCTGGCAGGTATGCACTCATGACAGTTACTGATACCGGCATTGGTATGGACGAAAAGACAAGAGAAAAAATATTCGAGCTGTTTTATACCACTAAGTCATCTGACAAAGGCATGGGTCTCGGTACCTCAATAGTACGCGAGATAATCAGGAGGAATAACGGCCATATAACTGTGGAGAGCAGCCCGGGGAAGGGCACGACATTTAAGATATATTTGCCTTTAGTCGGCAGAGTAGTTGAAGAGATCAGAAAAAAAACACCTCATGCCCGGATCGCCGGGACAGGGGTCATCCTGCTGGCAGAGGACGATATGGAGTTCAGGGGAAAAATTAAGAGCGTTCTTGAGGAATTCAGCTATGAAGTAATCGAGGCTGTTGACGGGCAGGATGCTATAGATAAATTCAGGAAGAACAAAGAGAGGATTCAGCTTATTCTCCTTGAATCCGTGATGTCTAAAAAGAACGCGCTGGAGGTTTATACCGAGGCGAAAAATATTCGACCTGATGTCAAAGCTCTTTTGATGAGCGGTTATGGTGAGGATATCCTCCGTAAAAAGGGGATATCGGTAGAAGGATTGTCTTTCCTGCAAAAACCTGTTTCACCTCAGGAGCTTTTAAGCAAGGTCAGGGAGGTGCTGGTTAATTGAAGCAGAAATACAGAGACAACATCCTGATTGTTGACGATGATCCTTATATACTTGAGTCTGTTTCAGGCATGTTGAACGAGAACGATTATTCAACTGTTACCTGTGATAATATACGTGACGCAATGGCCAGGCTCAAGGAAAATTCGATTGATGTTGTCCTGACTGACATAAGAATGCCAGGCGGTTCAGGAATTGACCTGCTTGAAGAGGCGCATGCTGTTAGTCCGGAAGTCCCGGTTATTCTGATGACCGCCTATTCGGACCTGGCGCTGGCTATCGATGCGATAAGTAAGGGCGCTTTTGATTTTTTGCCAAAGCCTTATCAGCCCGAACATCTACTCCATACAATTGAAAAAGCAGTTAAACATAACAAGCTTATCAGGATGGAAAAGAACTACAAGCATGACCTTGAAGCACAGGTCAGGGAAAAGACCCAGAAATTAACCAGCCTCAGCAGGGAGGTAATAAAACTGCTGACAACAGTAGCTGAATTCAGGGATACTGATACGGGGAACCATATTTCACGGATCGGTTTTTATTCAAACAAAATCGCTGAATGTATGAACATGCCTATGAATTTTATAGAGACAATAACCTATGCCAGCACGCTTCATGATATAGGAAAGATAGGGGTGTCAGACAATATACTTCTGAAAGAAGGCCCGTTGACAAGTGAGGAATTTGAGTTTATGAAAGCACATACTATTATAGGGGAGAGAATGCTGTCGGGGTCTTCCCATCCCGTTCTGAAGAACGCGGCATTAATTGCCCTGACCCATCACGAGCGGTGGGACGGTACAGGATATCCAAACAAATTAAAAGGCAGGGATATACCGATCGAAGGAAGAATATTGATCATTTGTGATCAATATGACGCGCTAATGAGTAAAAGACCGTATAAACCGTCACTGAGTCATGAAGTTGTTGTTGATATCCTGACAAAAGGAGACGGAAGGACAATGCCTGAACATTTCGACCCTGAAGTTCTGAGTGCTTTTAAAGAGATCGCACTGGTCTTTGAAGAGATTTTCGATGCCCACGGGGACTGATCAATTGTCACTGGCTCACATATCAAATTCTTTAAATTAGCAAGGGAAACGATTCCGGTCAAGTTTACCCGCCTCTGGCGGCGCCGAAGGCGACCAGGGCCGGCTTGTCCCGGTTTATCGGGGAATGACGCTATTCTGTCATTCCCGCAAGTGTAGCGTGTCGGGAATCATTTTTGAACTGCTTGAACGATTTGAACTGCTTTTGTTTGGATTACCCATCACCCCCGCAGATTCGGGTCGAATCTAAACACGGGGGCAAGCCGATAACTGATCTAAAATGAACACAACATCTGCCAGAATGCCGGTGCTTCAGAGAGATTTCACAATAAAATTTCTCATTACATTTATTGGGAGTATTTTTGCCGCTTTTGCCGCAGGCATCATCACTTTCTATTTTACACTGCCCAGGAGCAAAATTCATCACTATCATGAAGCTGTGTTATCGCTTATTGAGGCAAAGAGCGTTCTGGTTGATACTTTGGTAATTGCCGGAATTATCGAGGTCATTTTTATAGTGTTCATTGTTATTTTTATATCAATACGGTCTTCTCATAAAATAGCCGGCCCTATCTACAGGCTCGAAAAGAATCTGCATGATATTGCTGAAGGAGATCTCACTGGCAAAGTGCGTTTCAGGAATCATGATCCCCTTAAGGAGGTCGAACTGACTTTCAATGGGGCGCTTGAGGATTTCTCTCTGATGATCAAAGCGGTCGATGAAGCCTTCAGCGGTGTGGACAAAGCAAGAGGACTGTTAAACGTGCATGACATGTCTATTGAAAATTTCAGGGAAAAGGTAAATACCCTTGAAAGAGAACTCGACAGGTTCAAATTATAAATTAATATTTGTACTATCCGCTATTATCATATCTTTTGCTTTTTTTTCGCTGGCAGAGCTTAAGACCCATGATTTCGAAGGAAAGTGCGGCATGTGCCATCTTGTTGATGAGGAGGAAAAGGTATTTGAAGATATTTTTGTAAAGGACGTTGATTCCCAATGCGGGGGCTGTCATAGTGACCTTGGACTTTCTCATCCCACGGGCATGAAACCTACAATGACTATGCCGCCTGAATTTAATCTGGATAGTTCGGGGCGGTTGACCTGCGCTACCTGTCATGAAGTGCACGGTGAGGGAAATAACCTGTTAATTGTTGAGAAAAAGAGGCGGATATTCTGCTATTTATGCCACAGTGAAGGCATAAGCGACCTTCACAGCGGTGTCGGCGCGGACGCGCATAGTGCCAGCAAATATGAAGTAACAAATGTAAATATCCTGATAGATGACCTGTCCGTAGAGTGTATCAGCTGTCATGATGGAGCATTGAGTAAGTCTGTGAACATAGGAATGGGATCATTCAGCCACGGAAGCGGAGGGAGCGGTCATCCGATCGGAGTTGATTATTTGGAGGGATATGCCAAGGGAGACATGGCGGAAATTCAGGACCTTGACGTTAACATAAAATTCTATGACGGAAAGATAGGTTGCGGAACGTGTCACAACATGTACTCAAGGGAACGTTATCTGCTGGCAAAAAGCAATAACGGCAGCGGGCTGTGCCTTGAATGTCACAGAAAATAGGAATGAGAAGCTTCAGAGGAGCAGGCAAGTGAAAAAAACAGTCCAAAGGCCATATAAAAGAAAAACATATATAATCAAGAAGAAGTTTCAGAGGAATTTCACTCTACTTTTTCTTTCGCTCGGCGTTGTTGCCGGTATCTGCGGCCTTGAAGGTTTCTGGTATCTTGCCGCGGAAGAAATCAACAGCCAGATTTACCGAACCCACTTTATGCCAACAGACCCGCTGGAGGTTGTATTGCCAATATTCTATCAATCAGTCGCGGGATTCCTTTTGTTGTTGATCATTACTTCATCTATGCTCAGTCACATTATATTCAAACGGCTGTCTGTTAAATTCAGGACGTTCTGCCGGTCACTGGAAAGTATAGGCCGTGGCGACCTTTCATCTGCCGACGTATGTAAGGGATCATACGGTCTTTATGAGAAACAGGAAGAGGCAAAGGAAAAACTTAATCATCTTATAAGTGATATGCGAGGCGTTCAAAGAGAGATCAAAGATATATCAAATGCAGCTTATTATGATGAGAAGGTCTTAAAGGACCTGAGATCCCTGTGCAGAGTTTTTAAAAATGAACTGCTGCAATTCAAATATAATCAATAGTTGCATATGAAGCTCATATCGGCAATTCCAGCTCCAAACCAGCTAACTGCTTGATATTAAATAGATTGCCCCTTCATTGCATGGCAAGTTTATTATATATTAATGTATAAGTGATATCCTGCCTGGCTAGTGTACTGTCCCTAACGCTTCTTTACACTTTTTGCAGTGTCATTCCCCGATAAACCGGGACAAGGCCGGCTTCCGTTCTCCGTAGCAGCCTACTTCGCCGAAGTGCTACGAAGGCTGAACTGCGAAGGATGAATGTCCGGTCGAAGCGACTCTCGCGAAGACTCGCATCGAGAATCGTTCCTCTTTTAAAAGAAAGACTCTCGACAAGCGAGAGTGACAGAATAGTGTAAATCTAATTATGGGACAGTACACTATCCTGATATAATAATATAATATATTATAAATTAGGGCTTGACAAACCTTATAAAATACTATATAAGATAATATACAGCATTTTATTATTGTATTTGTTGTAGGAAATAGCATCAACATCTAATTTAATATTATATTGATAGTTACTGTGTGAAAGGCTTGATAAGAAATCCAGGGAAAGGACGCTCCATTTTATTAAGAAGGATACAAACTAAATATTGGTCATTATATAAGTTCAAAGAGTACCCTGATAAGCATCGCGGGTAATACTTTCTGCTTGTAACTGATCCGGATTTTATTTCATGGCTGAATCCAAACACATTATGGTTGTAGATGATGAAGAAGCTGTACGGGATGTATTGTGCAGATTCTTGATGAACAGAGGATATAAAACAGTGGCTGTATCAGACGGACAAAGTGCTATTTCATACGCCAGCAAGAAGAAACCCGACGTAATTCTTCTTGATATAAGAATGCCGGGCCTTGACGGTATTTCGACCTGCCAGATGTTGAAACGGATACTGAGGTCCTCTCCGGACTCAGGGATAATAATTTTAACAGGCTATGGATCGCCCAACAACATAATAAGGTCAATTGCTTCGGGAGCCATTGATATTATCAGAAAACCCTTTGACCTTGAAGATGTTCATAAACGGATAAATACATGGTTCGAAGTCAGGAGTCTGGAAGACGAAGTATCCCGGATTCGGGCGTATTCAAAAAAAATGTTTTCCTGCAATAAAGAAAACAATTTATACGAATAATAAGCAGTCGGCTCGAATATCAGTCATGACAGGAGGAGACAGGATGTCTGACAGAAAGCTTATCATGGTTGTAGATGACGAGAAGTTTATCAGAGATGTCTTATGCACTTCTCTGGAGAATCAAGGCTATGATACAGTTTCTCTGGAAGATGGACTAAGCGCTATTTCGTTTGTAAAGGAGCAGAAGCCGGATATGGTTCTGCTTGATATAAAAATGCCGGGGCTGGACGGCATTGAAACGTGCCGCAGGCTGAAACAGATGCTGCGGTCTGATCCGCGCACCGGAATAATCATTATAACAGGGCATGTCTCAAGTGAACACGTAAAAAAATCCTTTTATTATGGAGCTATAGACGTTATTAGAAAGCCATTTGATCTGGATGATGTGAATAAACGGATAAATACATGGTTTAAAGTCAAAAGAATGACTGATGATGAGTTAATACAGCGTATAGCTTACGCTGATGGAGTTATAGACAGCAACAAAAGGGTGCGGGACCTGTAAGAAATGACGGTCTAATCGTAAATTATTAAACAGATGAAGGGGGAGGGAATGATATGAAGACAAAAACACTTTTAACAGTGCTGGTTCTGTGCGCTGCTGTTTTGGCATTTGCTCAGGTCGTGTATGCGAAAGACGTGATCACAGGCCGTACCGGAACCATCAGGATAACAAAACCTGACGGTGCGGTTCTGACCGTTAATAAGAGCGAACCTCTTCCAGCGATCCCATCGGGCTCTACAGTTGAAATACTGGACGGAAGTATGTATGTCTCGCCGAAAGAGGGTTTTATTAAGGTTATCGCCGGAAATTCAGTAACTAATGTTGAAGCCGGTGACAGGGTCATTGCCAATATTAATAAGGATACTGGCCTGGCTGATTTTAAAGTAAATGCGGGCGAAATAAATATAGTTGTAGGCAATACGACAGTTACAGTCGGGACAAACCAGCGCGTCCGCACTGGCCTGAACAGTAAAACAGGAGTTGCAGAGGTCAGGAGCGTTAAAGGGAGAATAAAGACAGTTACAGTGGGCATTGTGGTCTCTGTGCCGGAAGGTGTTGCCGCGAAAATAAGCGCTGACCCGAATACAAGACTAGTGCATGTTGAATCTGTCGGAGGGACATTGGAAGTAGTATCTGTAAACGGGAAAATAATGCTGCTGGCTGACGGGAAGACAGTGGATTTATCAGGGTATGTTGTTGGTGAAATACAGACTTTTACCGGAGGAATGCCGGCAATTTCTCTGACTGAAGAACCAGCAGAACCGGAGAGACAGGAAGGTAGTAATTTCCTGCCGTAATAAGGAGGACGTGATGCCATTATCGCATTCAAAAAGGCTCTTCAGCTGTATATTGACAATATTCCTGACTTTGGCCTTTGCAGGAAAGATATCTGCATATGAGGAATCAAATATTCACATAGGCGCTATGGAGTTCCATCCTTTTGCTTCTGTCAAGCAGAAGTATGAGTCCAATATTTTCCTTGAGCCGTCGAGCGGGGCGGCAGAGGATTTTATTACTGATTTCAAGTTGGGGATGGGAATAGAGTTGCCGCTGGTTCCGCAGAGGCAGGAGGATTTTATGATGACGGTCTCATATGAGGCGGACATAATCAGGTTTTGGGATCATGATGCTCAGAACAGGGTTGATCATTTAGCATCCGGCCTGCTTGATCTCACTTTTTCCAATGATCTGAGATTGAGGATCGGAGATAATTTCGAGAAGACCGAAGACCCGCCCGACTCTGAAAGAACCGCTATTGAGGAGAGATTCCAAAATGCGTTTGACACAATAATTTCTTATGACAGAGAGAGGATAAGAGTTCAGGGCGGTTTCAGGGCTGTAAGGGATGATTATGACGATCTGGATAATCTCGACAGGACCGATAATATGTTTACAGGAGCTATTTTTTACCAGATATTCCCGAAGACATCGGTCTTTGCCGAGTACAACTATGGAATGATCTCATATGACAACAACATGACAAACAGTGACTCAGAGTATCATCAGGGACGGCTTGGCCTGGAAGGTAATCTTCTGCCAAAAGTGACAGGTACGGTAAAGGCCGGGTACCGGACAGTCGGATATGATGAAAGCGACAAAGATGATTTTTCAGGTTTTACCCTGTATGGGAAAATTAAATATAACGCCACAAAAAGGACGGTTATTAACCTTTCGGCAGAATTGACCTCAAATGAATCCTCGTATTCCACGAACAGCTACTATGAGTCCATTTTAGTGAAACTTACGCTTGACCATCAGATAGTGGAACGCTTCTGGTTTTACAGCGGAGGTTTTTACGGTGAGAACCGGTATCCTGACGAGACAATCGAGAATTTCATAACGAGGAAGAGAAGAGATGACATTTGGGGCCTGAACACCGGAATGAGGTATGAGATCCGGAGATGGCTGTACGTTCGCACAGGGTATGAATACAAAGAACGTGACTCAAATTTTGCTGAATTCGACTATGTGGATCATATAGCCTCAGTTGCATTGTCTGTCATGTTCTGAGGATCACAAAAAGTCTGACATACAGGAAAGGGGATGGTATAGATGAAAAGGTGTTCGAACTTAACCACGAATCAGCGGATTCTCCGGTTAAGCGGGTTATTTGCAGTCATTTGCCTGGTGTCCGTGGTGTGCGGTCCGGCTCACGCCCGGGATTACCAGCTTGGTCCGGATGATGTTTTAGAGATTTCCGTATATCGGGAACCGGAGCTGAATAGAACCGTAAGAGTGTCGTCTAACGGATACATATCATTGCCTATGATGGGGAAGATTATGGCAGTAGGACTGACTGTTTCAGATCTTGAAAACAGGATTTCTGAAGAATATAAACAATATATAAAAAATCCTCAGGTGTCGGTATATATTGTTGAATATGCAACGATCACCGTGATCGGTCAGGTGGAAAAACCCGGCTCATATCCCCTGAAGGGAGAACTCAGCGTTCTTCAGGCGATAGGCCTGGCTGAAGGATTTACCGGGATCGCCGCGCAGAATGATGTAAAGGTCATGCGTATGAAAAATGGAGTAAAGAGAACCATAGATATAAAAGTGGCGGATATAAACGCTGAAGGAGATAAGACACGGGACGTCTGGCTGGAACGCGGAGATATAGTTTTTGTGCCTGAGAGCACTGTTACAGTGACCGGCCAGGTCAAGAATCCCGGCTCTTATCCTTTAAAGAGCGGGCTTACTGTGATCGATGTGCTTGGAATGGCGGGAGGATTTACCAAATTCGCTTCACGCAATAAAGTTAAGGTAATGCGGATAGAAAACGGTGAAAAAAAGACTATAACTGTGAAAGTGGCTGATATTAACCGGAGAGGCGATAAGACAATAGATGTGACTCTCAGGCGCAACGACACTATATTTGTTCCTGAAAGCCTGTTTTGAGACGGTGAGTATATTTTTTTTTATCAAAAGATGTGATTCTCAGGCGCAGTGACACTATATTTGTTCCTGAGAGACTGTTTTGAGACTGGCGGCATATTTTTTTTATCAAAAAATCAATACTAATATTAACTTATAAAATCGCTTAAAAAAGCGCAGATAGTCACTAATAAACAACACAGATTAGCACAGATAAATGATACATACATCTGAAAATAAAGAATCTGCGGTCATCAGTAATATATCCGCGATCATCTGTGTTATTTAATAGGGAGATATAAGATGATAAAATCACAACCGCACCTGCAGGATTATTTCCAGGTATTAATGCGTCGGAGATGGGTGATATTTACGTTTTTTTTCATAATCGTTGTCAGCGTGTTAATAGGGTCGCTGAAGCAGACACCTATATATGAAACGAGTACCACACTTTTAATAGAACGAAGAAGCCCCCAGATCCTGTCTGTTCAGGAAGTTGCTCCCATGGGGTTGAGCGATTATTACGCGTATAAAGAGTACTACGAAACACAGTACAAACTTATCAAAGGCCGGATTCTCCTGAAAAGTGTGGCTGACTCCCTTGGAATGAAACATAATCCCCGCAGGGGAAAAGACCCGGTGGAGAGGCTTTTGAAGGCGATAAAGGTCATTCCTGTCAAGAAAAGCCAGCTGGTCAGCATATATGTTGAAGACCCTGATCCTGTAATGGCCGCTATGATCGCAAATACAGTTGCCACTGAATATATTAAATACACTCTTAAGAAGGGTACGAGCGCGTCCAATAATGCGGCCGAATGGCTTTCAGAAAAGATAGAAGAACAGAGAAAGAAGCTGATAAACGCTGAGCAGGCACTTGCAAACTACCGCGGACAGTATAACATAAATATCCTCCCCAAATCGGGAGAGGAAAGTGCTATTGAGGATGTAAAGGCTGAATACTCCCGTCTTCAGGCTTTGCTGGCTAATTATTCCCAGCGGTATACAAGCGCGCATCCCAAAGTAATTGAACTTACAGCGCAGATAGGATCCTTAAGGAACAAGATCGACGGTCTGGACGGTATTGACAGAGGCAATAAGACAATGCAGTACAGAGTCCTTGAAAGAGAAGTTCAGACAAATAAAAGTATGTATGAAACTCTTCTGGCACGTCTGAAAGAGATCGATCTGTCAAGCACCATGAATGTCAGCAATATAAGCGTTGTGGACAGCGCCATAGTGCCTGATAAACCTGTAAGACCCAACTTTCCGCTGAATATAGCTCTGTCAGTTATGGCGGGAATTGTTTTGGGGGTTGGCTTTGGTTTCTTTATTGACTATCTGGATACGACAATAAAATCACCTCAGGATATTAGGGATCTACTGGATGCGTATTGCATAGGAAGCATACCGGAGATAGTTGGAAAGGAAGGGATAAAGAAAGACAAGATTGTGCATCTTCAGCCCTCATCTCCTATATCTGAAGCGTACAGAAGCATCCGGACAGAGGCTCTTGGCCTGATACCGAAAAAGAATAACACGACTTTACTTGTAACCAGCGCGGAACCCAAGGCGGGAAAAACAATGACATGCGTCAATTTTGCAATTTCTCTGGCCCAGCAGGGCAACAGTGTCCTGGTTATAGACAGCGACCTGCGGAAACCTCAGTTCCATCACATATTCGGTGTTGACAGAAGACAGGGATTGAGCGAATACCTGTTGAAAAACGCAAGTTTTGAGTCAATTATTAAGGATTCAAATATTGAAAACATGAAAATCATAACATCCGGTAAAGTTCCTCGTAATCCTGCAGAAGCGCTGAGTTCAGCCAGGATGGCGGTGTTTATCCGTGAAGCAACCCAGAATTTCGATTATACGATCTTTGATTCTCCACCTGCCGCAAGCGTTACGGATTCAGTCATAGTGGCTGACATGGTTGATGCGACGATCCAGGTAGTAAGAAGCGGCAAGGCCCCGATACCTGTTGTGTTAAGGGTCAAGGAAAAACTTGAAAATACAAGATCGAAGTTCCTGGGGATGATACTGAATGACACTAAAACTTATCACGGCGATTACTACTCCTATAAATATTACCGTTATTATGGCGAGGATGTGGGTAAGAGGCGTGCGTTACAGAAAACCGCAAAGTGAAAAAAAACAATAAGACAGTAGACAGGATCTTTTCAATATCCGAGGCCGCGGAGTATCTGGGGGTTTTCCCCCTGACATTGAGAAACTGGGAGAAAAAGGGGCTGATAAGGTCTTACCGCACTCCGGGCGGACATCGGCGTTACAGAAAGAGAGAGCTTGACAGGGTCACGGGTGTAACTAAAAACGAAGACAGGCTGAAAGAGTCAATTGAAAACCTGCAGGATGTAGGCTATACAAACGGCCGTCAGAAAAAGATCGAACAGATCATATCAGACCTGATAGATCTGTCAGAGTTGCAGGACGAAGATGGAAAGGAATGAAGCAATAAGTATTTGTCAGCTGGCATTTAATAATGACCATTTGACAATGGACAACGGACTTCAAGGTGAAAAATGAATAAGGGGTTATTGATGATATATGACAGACTGATCGAAGCCGGCCTTGTCTTCCTGATAATATTCACACCATTTGCTCACGGAGCGGTACAGCCGTGGGCAGTAGCTGTCTTTGAAGCGACAGCTGCTATGATGTTTCTTCTTTGGATATTCAAGATGATTTCAAAAAACACACTGGAGGTTAGCAGCAGTCCTGTAGTATTCCTGGCCGTTTTCTTTATTCTCTATGTTTCAATTCAGCTGGCTGTTTCACCTATCACGCGTTCAGCATTACCCGGCCTTCTTCCTCACTCTGTTTACCCATGGGCTACAAAGACTGAACTGCTCAGGATAATTGCGTACGCCATGATCTTTTTTGTCAGTCTTAACACGATCAAGACCAGACAGCAGATTATCCGGATTATCTCGGTAATTATTGTTGTGGGGTCATTAATGGGCGTATTATTCCTGATGCGTTATTTCGGTGCGGAAGTACCACGGGGTATTATCAATCCTGATCATTACTCTGCGTACCTGGGGATGATCGTCCCCCTTATCTTTGGGTACCTGCTTGTAAGGGAGCAGACTCCTGGTACTCAAGATACGATATATGCCAAGCGGTTACTGCTGATCTTTTGCGCCATTATAATGAGTACAGCTCTTTTTTTTACCATGTCCCGCGGAGGCATATTCAGTTTTATCGCGGCACTGTTATTTATGGCTGTCCTTGTTCTGACCAGAAGGTCCATAAAAAAAAGAGGATGGGTACTGTCGGCAGTTGTCGTGTTTGTAATCCTCAGCATAACCTGGCTCGGCGCGACCCCTGTAATTGAAAGGATATTAAGTATTAAAGTCGAGATCGCGTCGCTTTATTTTGGCGGCAGACTGCCAATCTGGCAGAGTACGATCGATATAATAAAGGACTATCCCTTTCTTGGTACCGGGTTCGGGACATTTAATTATGTCTTTCCCAAATATGAGACTGAAGGGCTTGCATATCATTATGCCCATGCCCACAGTGATTTGCTGGAACTTCTCTCTGACACAGGCATCGTCGGCTTTTTCCTGCTCGGGGTTGGCAGTCTGGTGTCAATGGTCTGGGTGTTCCGCCGTTTCTACAGACGCCATGATCCTTATATCATCAGTTTGTCCATAGGGTTCCTTGGTTCACTGGCTGGGATGTTTGTCCATTCTTTGGTTGATTTCAATCTCCGTATCCCTGCGAATGCAATACTGGTCACAATTATTATGGCATTGTTCATTTCTGCCCTTAACCAGAGGAGCGGACATCGGAGCGATGAATACAGACAGTTCAGCATTTCCAGAAAAGGGAAGGCGGTTTTATATGTTATTACTATCTTGCTGACCGGGGCCTTTCTGACCGCGTCAGTCAGGCCCGCGATTGCTGACTACTACTATAATTTAATGGACGATTCACAACTCTCGCTTCAGGATTCCCGGCGATTGATCACCAGAGCAGTAGAGCTTGATCCTGCAAACGCTCTATACCGGTATGAACTCGGGCATCTATTATCAAAAGATATTTCAAGATATGATATTAACAGGAACTCTGAACTTGATCAAAGCATATGGGCCGCACTCGATTCATATAAAGAGGCTATCAGGTTAAATCCTACCAATCCCAAATACCACCAGTCGCTCGCATGGACTTATGGAATACTTGCTGATCTATCCCTGATAACATATGAAAGGCCTGCGGCATACAATACAAAGTTCACGGAATTAGCCCATAGATATTTCAATAAGGCTGTCAGTCTCGAGCCCAATAACCCTTATCGCTACCGTACGTACGCAGTCTGGTTATTTAATCATCCTGACAGGGAAAACATCGAAAAAGGGATTGCCCTGTTCAAAAAGGCGGTAGAACTGGAGCCGGAAGTGGCGGAAGAGGCATTCGACCGGTACTATGAAATAGCTCGTAATTACCTCTCACTTGAAAAGATCACTCCAAGCTCTCCGGATGGATATCTGCTGCTGGCCGGATATATGAAGAAAAAAGGAATGGAAAAAGAGTTCAGGATATTTGGACAAAAGGCAGAGGCTCTGATGATAGAGGACCTTGAAAATACCGGTTCCAGGGAAAAAGAACAGATAAGAATGAAATTGGCAGGAGTCTACCGTTTTTTGGGAGAGTATGACAAAGCTATAAAAGAGTACCGGAAATTACTGGACGCTGATCCTGAAAGTTTTTGGATAACTTTCAGAACAGGAGAAGTATACGAGGTGCAGGGAGCGTATAAACAGGCAATAGGTATCTATAAAAAAGCATCTGACATTGAACCACAGAACAGTTTGCCTTATTTCAGTCTGGCAAGGTTATACAGGGAGCTTGGTTATACGGATAAAGAGACAGAAATGTGGCAGGCGATACTCGATCTGGAAGAGCCGGACGTGTACGCGAAACTGGCGGCAAAGAAGGCGCTGGATAAGGAGAGGATCAGGAAATGAAAGAAAACGTTGGTCCGGACGAGCTGCAGAAAACGATGTTGACAGTTTTGTCAATCGATATCCTTGAAAAAGTGGCCGCGGGTGACCCGACTAACAGCTGGCTTTATTTCAGTATGGCGAGACTGCATAAGAGCATTGACAATAAAACTAAAGCAAAGGCCTTGTGGCTTACTGTTCTCAGCCTTGAAGAAACTGACCCTTTTGCAGCACGGGTTGCCCGGCGTGAACTGGAAGAACATGGAGAAATCACTGATGAACACTTTGAAAACACATAAAATTGAGAGCGTACAAAGAATGACAGCGGCGGACAATTATCTTTCAATGGAAGTGCCGTCGAAATGGTTTGTTCTTTATACAAGGGCCCGTCATGAAAAGCTTGTTGAGTCTCAATTGCTGAAAAGAGGAATCGAGGCCTTTACTCCAAAGATGACTTTAAGGAGCAGATGGAGCGACAGGGTAAAACATGTTGAAGAACCTCTTTTTAAGGGGTATTGTTTTGCGAAATTTCCACTGAACAGGAAAATAGATGTGCTTTCTCAAAAAGGAGTGGTAAGTATTGTCCATTTTAACGGACAGTTTATCCCGGTTGAGGATTCTGTAATGAATTCTCTCAAGATCCTGATAGAAAGTGAAATCAGGATGAATCCTTATCCTTTTCTGAATGAAGGGGACAGAATTGTAATCAATAGAGGGCCGCTAAAAGGGCTTGAGGGTTTTATTGCGGGCAAAAGGGATAAAAATACTACGCTGATAGTATCGGTAGACGCGATTGCTTCATCAATTATGTGTCTGGTTCCTGTCAGTTATGTTGACCCGGCATAAGTTCATTAATAGTCGCAGACAAGACGGATAGCTGAATATTGAAGGTCTGGGATATCTTATTTCGCAACCCGGCGTGACCAAAGAGTTTACGGCTCATTGGGAGCGAGAGGGACGGAGTCTGTAAAGCCTGAATGAAATGTTACTTAAAGCCTGTCAAATTTGTGTATATTGCGAAAAAAAGCTGAAGTCCGGCTATTGCACAAAAGAGGAATGCTCTCCCTTTGTAACCAGGTGCATTCAGAGAAAGGCGCTTGAATTTTATTTCAAGGAGAATCAGGTCAAAGTTTTCAAATCACTGAAAAAAGACGGTTCAGTGGATATGTGAATGTCCCTCTCTGTTTCCCCGGAACGTTGTTCAGGCGGAATCAGGCAGGCAGGACTGTTTTATGACCTGGCTGTAAATGCTTAATCGTAATATAAGAGTTCTGGTGTTGGGAGTAACCGGCATGCTCGGGCATGCGGTCTGGATGAATCTGAGGGATTCATGCAGGGCGTTCGGTTCAAGCCGTGAAAGCGCGGACATACTGGCGGCGAAATGTCATTTATTCAAAGGAAATGACGGGCTTATACTTGGGAATGTCGACGTGCTGAAAGATAATGATCTGAAAAATGTATTTGATATCGCAAAGCCTGATGTTGTTGTGAACTGCGTGGGTCTTGTAAAACAGCTGCCCCATGCCGGTAATCCCGTTTCTTTAATGTCATTGAATTCATTTCTTCCTCACAGACTGGCTGAAATATGTGAGAAACACGGTACAAGGCTGATTCATTTGAGTACGGATTGTGTTTTCTCGGGCAAAAAAGGAAATTATTCTGAAGACGATCTTCCTGATGCTGATGATCTGTACGGCAGGACAAAGTACCTGGGAGAAGTGACAGGTAAGAACTGCCTTACAATCAGAACGTCAATTGTCGGCAGGCAGTTATCTGGGAAAGGCAGTCTTTTTGAATGGTTTTTATCGCAGAAAGGAAAGGTCAAGGGGTTTCGGAAGGCTGTGTTTTCCGGGCTGACAACATATGCCCTGGCAGATGTTATAAGGACGATTATAGAAGATCACCCCGGGCTTGAGGGAATGTATCACGTTTCAGGAAGCGCAATAGATAAATATGACCTGCTGAACAGGCTGAAACGATCATTGGATCTGGAAGTTGAAATAACTCCTGACGACAGTGTTGTCCTGGACAAAAGTCTTGATTCGGCAAAGTTCAGGAAGATGACCGGCATCCGGATCCCGGGGTGGGATGACATGATAGAAGACTTTGTCGGGAGGGTGCAGAGTTATGAGAAGTGGAGATATGGGGATATGGAGATTAACGAAAGGAGATCAGAATTGATATTTCAGGATAAGAAAATACTGATAACAGGCGGTACAGGTTCACTGGGACAGAAGCTTGTATCCAGGATTCTTCAGGGAAAGAACGGGATGCCTTCCAGGATCAGGGTCTTTTCACGCGATGAAGCCAAACAGCACCATATGCGGTTGAAGTGGAAGCAAAAATATGCCTCAACAGACGAGGTCATATACCGCGTATCGGACGATATCCTTGAATTTCAGATAGGAGATATCCGGAATATTCATTCAGTTAAAAGTGCTCTGAAAGATATCGACATTGTAATTAATGCGGCAGCGATGAAGCAGGTGCCGACATGCGAATATTTCCCGTTTGAGGCGGTGCAGACCAATATTCATGGAGCGCATAATATTGTGACGGCAATTGCGGAGAACGGCCTGCAGGTTGACACAGTTGTAGGTGTGTCAACCGATAAGGCATGCAAACCGGTTAATGTCATGGGTATGACGAAATCGATCCAGGAGAGGGTGTTTATAGAGTGGAACCTGAAATGTCCACAGACCCGGTTTCTCTGTACGCGGTATGGAAATGTTTTGGCTTCAAGGGGTTCTGTAATTCCTCTTTTTATAGAACAGATCAGAAGAGGCGGCCCTGTGACAATTACTACATCCGAAATGACAAGGTTTCTGATGAGTCTGGACGGAGCGATAGATATTATTTTCGCTGCAATTAGGGACGCTTTGCCGGGTGAAACATATATACCAAAAATACCATCCGCCCGGATCTCGGATGTTGTTGATGTTATGGTTGGCGGCAGAAAATTAGAGATTCAGCAGATCAACATACGCCCCGGTGAAAAGACACATGAAGTCCTTGTCTCTGAAGAGGAATGCCACAGAACTGTCAACAGGGGTGATCATTATGTCATACAGCCCCTGCTCCCGGAATTAAGAGCGCAGGATTGCGCGGACGGCTGTCTTACTAAAGAATATACTTCCGCGGACAATCTTATGAGCAAAGATGAGATCAGGGACCTGCTGAGAAAGAATGATCTTCTGCCTGAAGAAAGGGAGGTCACGGAGCAGGCTATTACAGCAGAAGTTGAGAAGATTAGAGGATAAGAAGTTAAGAGTTGACCCTCACAATTTTGTTTTCACAAAATAACCGCGAGGGCTGGCGGAAGATTAGAGGATGAGAAGTTAAGAGTTGACTCCTATGTATATGCCGGTACGCAACACGGCTTCAATGGGAAATGAGAAATGGGAAGTGAGGTGAATAAACAGGCTAACTGCTTCCTGATCCCCATAATCGACGGACCTGCCTACCGGCAGGCAGGTATTTACATTTTGTTTAAGCTTTCAGTTTAGAGTTCGGACTGAAACTCCTCACAAACAAGGCATGTAAAGCTGGTGAAACAGTTCTATCCGACACCTTTAGAAAATAAACGCTGAGGAATTGACCAAATAACGCTTTACATAAAAAGCTAAAACAAAATATTAATGATTTGTCGATTATAGAACGGTTGAGGCAGTTTTTCA
>VAPC010435133.1_pt1 | contig 27628 bp, 25 predicted proteins | sample 3395121 | NCBI WGS metagenome assembly VAPC01 (sample SAMN08290434, study PRJNA428436) | hydrothermal vent metagenome | isolation source: Deep-sea hydrothermal vent chimney | place: Indian Ocean: Southwest Indian Ridge | depth 1711 m m
ATAAGAGGATTCGATATCAGGGCTGTATATGCCTGAAACAAAATCGCAGTATATGCATCTCTTCAGACAGAACGGGATATGTACATACAATGAACGGGGCATACGTAATTTTAACAAAGAAATGGTTTAAATGTAGGATTTCGCACCCCATAATAAAATAAAAGTCATTAAGTCAATAAGTCATTATGTATTTATTGACTCAATAACTCAATTACTTAATTACTTAGAGGGCGGAGCACCCACATAATTAAATAATCTTACTTGCCTGCAGGAAAAGCGCTTCCAGTTTCTTACTGTCTTCTGCTATCCTGCCGAGGATACCGGCCAGTTCCTTCCGGCCTAAAGACCCGGCCTTTGATGCCCACTCTTCATAAGTTTTGACATGGTCATTGTTATGCTCTATCCAATGTTCAAGGAGGTGTTTTAATTTTTCGAGATCATTCATTTATTTATTAATTATATGCTTATGGTCATGATGCCAGTTGGGTTAACAGGTCAAGTAGTCAGTGTTGACTTAACCCTAACCTTTATACTAAACAGGCTTCCTTACCTTTACCCGTTTATCTCTCATCCTACCCAGACTACTTTCTGATCGTTTAATGCCTCAACAACCTGTGTAGAAGCGCCTCTGTTCCCGACCTGTATTTTTTCCTCAAGACCGTAATGCTTCAGGCATGTGCCGCATGAGTAAATTTCCGTACCCAGTTCCGAAATGTCTTTGAGAATGGGTATTGTCTCCTCGTTTACCGTTGTAAGTTTTACACCGGCATTAACAAAAAAGATAGTATGAGGAATTTCTTTTGTTGCCTTCACTGTTTCAAAGAAATTTTTAATTACAGCCTGTCCTATATCCTCATCTTTTCCCATCACGTCACTGCTGATAACAAGAAAAACAGTCTGTTCCATAACCGCTCCCCCTTAAGAGTTATTTTGAACCTCAATCCCTGTTCAATTCAGTCTTAAGATTATGATATCATAAATCATCTTATATATATAGAGAATTGCATATATCAAACAATTCCCTCAGGTCAGTCGAGTCTTGTAAGCCCGGCATCTTTTGCAGTCTTTACAGCTTTTTTATACTCTTCATTAGTAAGCCGCCGATCAAGTGGAGGAAACTTATCAGCCTGATAACATGGGTAATACTGGGCCATAATATTTATATAAGTATTCGGAGAGATCTCTTGTGCAAGGAATTTGACAATTGCCTCTGTGTCTGCGATACCCCCGGGAAGCACCAAATGCCTGACAAGCAATCCCCTCAATGCTATCCCCTTATTGTCTGTGACCAGGTCTCCCACCTGTCTGTGCATCGCTCTTACAGCGGCCCTCACAACAGACGGATAGTCCTGAGCTTTTGAATATTTCATTGCCGCTTCAGGATCGGCATACTTGAAATCAGGCATATAGATATCCACGACACCGTCAAGGATCTTCAATGTCTCAACAGATTCATAACCGCCGCAGTTATATACTATCGGGACTTTCAGACCCATGTTTATCGCTATTTCCAGAGCTCGCAATATCGCCGGCACCTGATGCGTAGGAGTTACAAGATTTATATTGTGACAGCCGCATTTTTGCAATGACAGCATTATTTCGGCAAGATCCTCAAACGAATAAATGTTCCCTTCACCGGTGTGGCTGATCGTCCAGTTCTGACAGAAAAGACAACCAAGATTGCATTGAGTAAAAAAAATTGTTCCCGATCCGCGCAGTCCTACGAGGGGAGCTTCTTCGCCGAAATGGGCGTTCCAGCTTGATATAAAAGGTTTATCCCCGGTTTCACAAAATCCTCTTTCACCGGCTGTACGGTCAACTCTGCAATTCCGTGGACATAAAGTGCAGTCGCGGAGTATTTCTTCCGCCTTCTGTATCCTGTCCTTAAGCGTCTTTTGGGAAATTTTCAGAAAGGCAGCCTTGAAGTCGTTTTTTTCGGAGTTCGACATTTCAGAACCAGACGCTTAAATAGAGTTAAGTATTAAGCGGTATAAAGACAGAAAAGACTGTCTCATAACTTCCGCAATCGACAAATAATTAATATTTTGTATTAGCTTATTATGTACAGAGCTTATGGTTAATTCTTCTGCGTTTTCTTTTAAAGGTGTCGCACGGACTAATTTCAACAGTCTTATCTGTCTTTGTGTTGTGAAAATCATCTGCCATACGATATGACCGGTATGTTTCTCTTTATAAATCAATAATCAGGTCTGCTGGTGACTGATTCCCCATCCGACACATTTAATAAAAGACTTCGAGGAACTTCGTCCATACCTTAAAACTGAAAGGCTAAAACAAAATATTAATTATTTGTCGATTATGGGGGACAGGAAGCAGTTGTCCTGTTTATTCATCGTATTCTTAATTTCTTAATTCTTGATTTTCTTCTTTGTCCATTCGATCAGACCCCCGGCAGAGATCAGTTCCTGCATGAATGGAGGAATTGGTTCAGCAGAATAATCCTCACCTTTTGTAAGATTTCTGATAATGCCCTTATCAGCATCGATCTCAACTTCATCACCTTCAGCTATCTTACCGGCTGCCTCTGCTGATTCAAATATCGGGAGGCCTATATTAAAGCAGTTTCTGTAAAATATCCGGGCATAACTCTTTGCAATAACAGCCTGTATACCGGCTGCCTTTATGGCAATGGGAGCATGCTCTCTGGAAGAGCCGCAGCCGAAATTGGATTCAGCAACGATTATATCTCCGGCTTTGACTTTATTGGGGAATTCTTTGTCAGCGTCTTCCATCAGATGACTGGCGAGCTCGTCAGGGTCTGACGTATTAAGATAGCGCGCAGGGATGATCGCGTCGGTATCAATGTTATTGCCGAATTTCCAGGTTCTGCCTTTAAGAATCATTCCGTTCCCTCCGCTAAAACAAAAACTGTTCAAACTACCTTCTCACGTCACATCCACTAGTAAGACATGGTATGCTGGTGAAACGTTTCTATCCGACACCGTTAAAAGAAAACGCAGAAGAATTAACCAATAACGCTGTACATGAAAAGCTAATACAAAATATTAATAATTTGTCGATTATAGACATTGCAAAGTAGTTTCCCATGCCTTTTTAAACAACCTCTTCCGGCGTTCCAATTCTTCCAAGAATTGCGGACGCCGCCGCTACCGCCGGATTGGAAAGATAGACCTCACTCTCCGGATGTCCCATCCTGCCGACAAAGTTTCTGTTTGTCGTGGCAATGGCGCGCTCGCCTTTTGCAAGTATCCCCATATGACCTCCCAGGCACGGGCCGCATGTCGGAGTTGAAAAAACCGCCTCTGCGTTCACAAATACCTCGGCAAGCCCTTCTTTAACTGCCTGCAGGTAAATCTCCTGGGTGGCTGGAATTACTATCATTCTTACATTCCTGTTTACTTTTTTCCCTTTTATGATCTCTGCCGCCTCTCTCATGTCTTCGATCCTGCCGTTCGTACAGGAGCCGACGACCACCTGATCCACAGTTATATTAGAAAGCTCTGAAGCAGGCTTTGTGTTTGACGGAAGATGCGGGCAGGAAACAGTCAAAGGGATTTTCGAACAGTCATATTCTTTTATATCCGCGTAACTATTTTCGTCGGACGAGTAAAAAGAATACTCCCTCTTTGCCCTGCCTTTAACATATTGTTCTGTGATCTCATCCGGTACGATTATACCGTTCTTTCCTCCAGCCTCTATCGCCATATTACACATGGTAAGCCTCGCGTGCATTGGAAGCAACCTTATTGTTTCACCTTCAAACTCCATTGCTCTGTAAAGCGCGCCGTCAACCCCTATATCACCTATGGTATGGAGTATAAGGTCTTTTCCGCCGACCCATTTGCCAAGCTTTCCGTAATATTTAAATTTAATCGATTCAGGCACTTTAAACCAGCATTCGCCCGTAGCAATAGCAGCTGCCACATCAGTTGAACCCACACCGGTGGCAAACGCGCCAAGTGCGCCGTAAGTACACGTATGACTGTCAGCGCCTATGATCACGTCTCCGGGGACAACAAGCCCCTGTTCAGGAAGGAGCGCGTGTTCAACCCCCATTCTTCCGACTTCAAAGTAAAGGCCCAGATCGTGTTCTCTGGAAAATTCCCTAAGCATCTTGCACTGTTCGGCTGCCTTGATATCTTTCTGAGGAGCAAAATGGTCCGGTATTAAGGCAATCCTGTTTTTGTCAAAAACGCCTTTAGCTTTTATTTTCTTAAATTCAGTAATTGAAATCGGCGCAGTTATATCATTAGCAAGAACAAGGTCTACCCTGGCGTTAATGAGCTCACCCGGTGAAACTGATTCTCTTCCGGCATGAGCGGCAAGAATTTTTTCTGTTATTGTCATATTTACTCCTGATAAAATGTACTGGCAATATTACAGGATAATAGCGGGTTAAGTCAACGAGGGGAATCGATTAATCAGCAGGTATTACTCTTTTTAATCTCTACTGACAGCCAGTTTATTAAGCGCGTTAATATAAGCCCTGACAGAGGCCACAATAATGTCAGTGTCCGCGCCGTGTCCCCGTACAAACCGACCATCCTCTTCAAGAGACACCATTACTTCCCCAAGGGCGTCAGTGCCGCCTGTAATGCTTTTTACTTCGAACTTGACCAGACGGCTGCCAGTATCCGCGATGGATGCTATGGCCTTGTAGGCCGCATCAACAGGCCCGTCTCCATATTCTGTCTTTTCTATCAATTCCTCGTCCACTTTGATTTTGATCGATGCCGACGGCTTCAGGTTAATTCCGGCCGTTATGTTCAGGTCTATGAGGCTGAACTTTTCCGGTATTCTGGCCACTTCCTCGGATACAAGGGCTTCTATGTCTTCGTCATATATTTCTTTCTTTTGATCAGCAAGTTTTTTAAACCGCTCAAATCCGTTGTTGATCTCCTCATCACTTAAATTATGGCCGAGTTCTTTCAGCCTGGTCTTAAAAGCATGTCTGCCGGAGAGCTTGCCAAGCACGAACTTTGTCTTTTGAAGGCCGATCGTCTCAGGCGTTATGATCTCATAAGTGGTCTTTTCCTTCAGCAGGCCGTCCTGGTGAATGCCGGATTCATGCGCAAAGGCATTAGCGCCCACGATAGCCTTGTTCGGCTGAACTGACATACCGGTAATCTTCGAAACAAGCCTGCTGCTCCGGATTATCTCCTCAGATGTAATTCCAGTATCGGCATTAAAAATATCCTGTCTTGTTCTCATGGCCATTACAACTTCTTCCATTGAACAGTTGCCTGCACGTTCCCCTATCCCGTTAACAGTACACTCGATCTGACCTGCTCCATTTATAATCGCGGCAAGAGAATTAGACGCGGCAAGACCAAGATCATTATGACAATGAACTGATATCACAGCTTTGTCCACATTCTTCACTCTGACACATATCTCCTTTATCAACGCACCGAACTCATGCGGAATACTGTATCCCACTGTATCAGGTATATTGACTGTCAGTGCCCCGGCATCGATTACAGCTTCAATGACCTCGCACAGATAATTGACATCTGTCCTGGCAGCATCCATGGGCGAAAATTCCACATCGTCAACCAGGCTCTTTGCATATTTGACCATATTAACGGATCTTTCAAGAGCCTCTTCACGACTGATCCGGAACTGATACTTCAGGTGTATATCCGACGTTGAATGGAAAGTATGTATCCTCTTTTTAGGAATATCCTGTACAGATTCCCACGCCCTTTTGATATCTGCTTCTTTTGCACGGGCGAGACTGCAGATCACCGGGCCTTCCACTTCGGCCCCGATCGTCCTGATAGCCTCAAAATCACCCGCCGAACTGATGGCAAAACCTGCCTCTATAATATCTACTCCAAGACGCGCAAGTTGTTTAGCGATCTGCAGCTTCTCATCCACATTCATGGAAGCTCCGGGCGACTGCTCCCCGTCTCTCAATGTTGTGTCAAAGATCTTGATTATCCTCATCTTGTCTGATTCCTTACGCCTTTTTTCTTTTGAAATCTCTTTGCGCCCTCAATAATGCCGTATATCATATAGATAAAACCAAATACAAAGAGCACTATTTCAGGGCTCATAATGATCAGAACAAAAGCGGCTACTATAGCAACCAGAAGCCAGAATGGTTTTCTCTTTTTAAAATCGATCTCTTTTAAGCCATGATATTTCAATGTGCTGACCATAAGCGCCGCAAGCAGAAACGGTAATAAAAGCGCCAGATAGTTTCTGCCCGTCATATTCCCCCAGATCTCGGAATAGATCAGCACTGAAGTCGCGATAATTCCAGCTCCTCCGGGAATCGGCATTCCTGTAAACGCCTTGCTTTCAGCAGTGTCCATCTGCACATTAAACCGGGCAAGCCTTAGCGCCCCGCATATGACATAGAAAAAAGCGGCGCCCCACCCTATTCTGCCGAAAAAATGAAGTCCCCAACTGTATATCAGCACAGCGGGTGCGATCCCGAATGCTACAAGGTCTGACAGGGAATCAAGCTGTATACCGAACTTGGTAGTGCTGTGTGTCAGCCTGGCAACCCATCCGTCAAGTCCGTCAAAAATAATCGCGATCAATATTGCCCAGGCGGCATGCACATAATTACTGTTAAGGCACATAAGAATCGCGTAGAACCCGCCGAACATACCGCACAGGGTCAACGTATTGGGTAATAAATAGATTCCTTTTCTCATCTCACACCAAGTTATTAAGTTATTGAGTTATTATTAATCACTCAATGACTAAGTGACTGAATGACTTTATTCAGTTAACAGTTCTCGATTATCCCGAGAATACTTTCTCCCGCCCTGACTTTATCATTTAATTTTACCTTAATTCTTGTATTCAATGGCAAAAATACATCAAGCCTGGAACTGAATTTTATGATACCGTATCTTTGTCCCTGTTTAAGATCATCACCCGGTTTGACCCTGCATACCGCACGTCTGGCAAGAAAACCCGCGACCTGTCTGACAGCTATTTTACCGTGCACGGTATCCATGAGCATGGTAATATGCTCATTTGCCAATGAAGCGTCATGTCTAAAAGCAGCCATGAACCTGCCGGGGTAATGTTTAACGTCCTTAACAGTCCCGTCACACGGCGCTCTGTTGACATGCACGTTGAACGCTGTCATAAAGATACTAACCTCAAGAGCACGGCCGTTCAATAATTCATTTTCTTCGGTCTCCCTTATAAGGATGATTTTGCCGTCGGCAGGAGAATAGAATATATCGCTGCTTTCATGCGCTGTCCTGTCAGGATCTCTGAAGAAATATAACATGAAAAGCAAAAGCACAAAGGAGACTGAAATCATCCAGGGCTGTCCGAACACGGCAGTGAGTATTGTTACCAGCAGAAAGACAACTATGAAGGGATAGCCTTCGGGAGCAAGCTTAAACATAACACCGGCCTGCCCGCTCATGAGTCGTAGACCGGTAATTTGGAGGGTACCCAGTTATTATTTCGTATCGAATTTCGAAATCATTTTCACACATTACCAATCCTGCCTGCCGGTTTACCCGCCTTGTAGTGCTTGCCTGCCAGTTTGTTTGGCATGGTGGCGGGCAGGCAGGCACTCATCACTGGTCACTGTTATTAAGCTTTTGACTTGTCTACAAGTTTCTCTTTTTTAAGCCAGGGCATCATGCCCCTGAGCTTTGCCCCGATCTTTTCGATGGGATGTTCCGCGCCTTTTTTGGTAAGCGCGTTAAATACCGGCTTATTTGCCTTACATTCAAGTATCCACTCCCTGGTAAATTCTCCAGACTGAATTTCATCAAGGATCTTTTTCATTTCTTTTTTAACTTCAGGAGTTATGATCCTTTTCCCTCTGGTAAGGTCGCCAAATTGCGCGGTATTGCTGATGGAATAGCGCATATTGGATATTCCGCCTTCATAAAGAAGATCAACAATCAGCTTCACCTCATGAAGACACTCAAAATATGCCATCTCAGGGGCATAACCTGCCTCAGTTAGCGTTTCAAAGCCGGCCGTGATCAGAGATGTAAGCCCGCCGCAAAGTACGACCTGCTCACCGAAGAGATCTGTTTCTGTCTCTTCTCTGAAAGTAGTCTCAATTATTCCTGCTCTGCCGCCTCCTATAGAAGACGCGTAAGCCATCGCAAGGGCCTTTGTTTTGCGTGACGGGTCCTGCTCAACAGCTACAAGACATGGAACGCCTCCACCCCTTACGTACTCTGACCTCACCAGGTGTCCCGGGCCTTTCGGCGCGACCATAAAGATATTTGTGTCAGTTGAAGGAACTATCTGGTTGTAATGAATATTCAGGCCGTGAGCAAAACCAAGATAAACGCCTTTCTTTAAATTCATGACTATTTCGTTGCTATATATGTCAGCCTGGTTCTCATCCGGCATGAGCATCATTATCACATCCGCGCCTCTTGCGGCATCTCCGGGAAGCATGACCTTGAAACCGGCTTTCTTTGCCTTATCAAAACTTTGTCCTTTTCTGACTCCAATAATTACATCGACCCCACTGTCTTTCAGATTGTTTGCGTGGGCATGTCCCTGGCTTCCATATCCCATAACACAGACCTTTTTACCTTTCAAAAGTCTGCGTTTAGTATCTTTATCATAATAAATCTTCATTCCTACCCCCCCATTTAATTGCTAATTGTCCATTTTACATTAGTTGGTTCAGTGGCTTCAGTGGTTAAGTAGCCTGCCCTGTACCCTTGTGGTACATGGGTTCAATTTTCATTGCTAATTAATAAAATGGATTTATGTTTTCTTTATTCTTTCTCTTGCGATCGCAATTTTACCTGTTCGAACAAAATCCTTGATCCCGTACGGCTTCATAAGCTCAATAAATGCTTCTATCTTTTTTTCATCCCCTGTGATCTCAATTGTATAGGTGGCTGTCCCGGAATCCACTATTCTCCCCCTGAAGATCTCAGACAGTCTTAACGCCTCGGGCCTGTCCTCTTTCCTGGGAGCTATTTTAACAACAACCATCTCTCTTTCAACATGATCGATCCCGGTAAAGTCTATTACCTTGATAACATCAATAAGTTTATGGAGCTGTTTAGTTATCTGCTCAATTACCTGGTCGTCTCCTGTCGTAACTATCGTCATTACAGACACTTTCGGGTCGGTTGTCTCTCCGACTGAAAGACTTTCAATATTATATCCCCTGCCGCTAAAAAGACCTGAAACTCTTGAAAGCACGCCGAATTTATTTTCCACAAGTACTGAAATTGTATGCCTCATTTCACCCCTCTGAATTAAGTTATTGAGTCACTTAACACATATCCCTGAATTAAGTTATTGGGTCATTAACACATAATTACTTAGTGACTTAATGACTTTTATTTTTTTGTCTTGCGTTTCTTTTTAGGCTTTTTTTCCTCTTCTTCGTCAAATATCATTTCATTTATGGCAGCTCCGGCCGGCACCATGGGATAGACCTTTTCCTTCCAGTCAACAACAAAGTCCATAAAAACCGGTCTGTCCTTTATCTTAAGCGACTCTTTCAGTACAGCCTCAACTTCATCAGGCTTTGTAGCCCTCAGCCCTACTGCACCATATGCCTCAGCTACTTTTACAAAATCGGGCACAACATTAAGCTTGGTGTGAGAGTAGCGCTCTTTAAAGAACAGCTCCTGCCACTGCCTGACCATTCCCAGATAGCCGTTATTAAGAATAGCAACTTTAACCGGGAGTTTATTTATAACAGCCGTCGCCAGTTCCTGTATATTCATCTGGATACTTCCATCACCGGCAATATCAAATACCAGGTCTTTCGGACGGGCAAACTGCGCCCCGATAGCAGCAGGGAAGCCGAACCCCATTGTGCCCAACCCCCCTGACGAGAGCCATTTCCTGGGTTTATCATATTTGTAAAATTGCGCCGCCCACATCTGGTTTTGACCGACTTCCGTACAGATTATCGCATTGCCTTTTGTCACTTCATATATTTTTTCAACAACAAACTCAGGCTTAATGGTCTTCTTATCCTGCCTGTAAGTAAGAGGCCTTTCCTTTTTCCATTCGGCTACCTGCCTCAACCACGGTTTTTTATCTCCTTCGTGTTCTCTCATGTCTGCCTTGGCCGCCTTCAGCATCTCTTTTAAAACACGCTTAACATCTCCAACTACCGGAATATCAACTCTGACGTTTTTCCTTATGGATGTCGGATCGATATCAAGGTGAATTATTTTCGCATTGGGCGCGAACGATACTGTTTTCCCTGTAACGCGATCATCAAATCGAACGCCTATACCTACTAAAAGGTCCGCGTTCTGAACAGCCATATTTGCGCAATAAGTTCCATGCATACCGAGCATGCCCATGGAAAGACGGTGTGTTCCGGGCATTCCGCCAAGGCCCATAAGGGTCATTGTAACAGGCGCGCTCACAAGTTCAGCCAGGTCCCGGAGTTCCTTTGACGCATCAGAAATAATTACTCCCCCCCCGCACATGATCACCGGTTTCTTTGCGCGCACAATCTCGTGCGCGGCCTGACTGATCATCCGTTTATTTCCTTCGTATGTCGGATTATAGCTTGGAATATTAACTTCCCTGGGCCAAACAAAGTCGGTTTTCCCCGCTGAAACGTCCTTTGGCAGATCGATAAGAACCGGGCCGGGCCTGCCGGTAGACGCAATATGAAAAGCCTCTCTTATAGTCTTAGCAAGGTCTTTCACATCCTTAACAAGGTAATTATATTTTGTGCAGGGCCTGGTTATTCCAACGATATCAGCTTCCTGAAAAGCATCGTTTCCAATAAGCATAGTCGGAACCTGACCGGTAAAAACAACGATCGGTACCGAGTCCATTGAGGCATTGGCGATGCCGGTTACGGTATTGGTAGCGCCGGGCCCTGAAGTTACAAGGGCAACACCCACTTTGCCGCTGGCACGCGCGTACCCGTCTGCAGCGTGCACCGCGCCCTGCTCATGTCTCGTAAGAATAAGCTCCAGATCTTTTTCATCATAAAGAGCGTCAAAAATATTCAGTACCACGCCTCCGGGATAACCAAAAACATGTTTCACCCCTTCTTTTTTAAGACATTCGATTAATATTTCAGCGCCGTTTTTTTTCATTTACTCTCCTCTTAAATTCTTCCGCATAATACCTCCGGTATTGGCCGAAGTCGCAAATGCGGCATATCTTGCAAGCCATCCTTTAGTAATCTTGGGTTTTACAGGTTTCCATGTTTTAAATCTCTTTTTTAATTCCCTGTCGCTTATCAGCAGATCAATTTTCCTTTGTGGAATATCTATGCTTATCACATCTCCGTCTTTAACAACTGCCAGAGGCCCGCCTTCCATGGCTTCCGGTGATACATGCCCGATGCATGGGCCCCTTGTCCCGCCGGAGAAACGTCCGTCCGTGATCAGCGCTACTGATTCTCCAAGCCCCATGCCCGCGATTGTCGCGGTCGCGTTTAACATCTCCCTCATTCCCGGGCCTCCTCTCGGCCCCTCATAACGAATAACAACAATATCACCGGCCTTTATTTTGCGTGCCAGTATAGACTTCATCGCGGACTCTTCCGAATCAAATACCCTCGCAATGCCTTTAAACTTCATCATTTTTCCGGATACGGCGGTCTGCTTTACAACAGCGCCATCCGGTGCCAGACTGCCTCGAAGAACCGCAATACTTCCTTCTTTATGATACGCCTTTTTAAGAGAACGTATTATATCTTTATCAACAACTTCAGCTTTATCAGTTATTGCATAAACTTTCCTGCCCGATACAGTATCAGTATCATGAATTCCAGCCTTCAACCTCTTCATCACCGCCGGAATACCGCCCGCATATTCCAGGTCCTCAAGATAATGCGTACCACCCGGCAGCATATTGGCAATATGAGGTGTTTTCCTGCTAATTCTATCGAACATTTCCAGAGAAATATTTATTCCAACCTCATTGGCTATGGCGGGTATATGCAAAACAGTATTTGTGGATCCGCCAAGTGCCATATCCACTTTTATCGCATTTTCAAATGCCTTATGCGTCAGTATCTTTTTAGGCCTGATATTCTTTTTTACCAGATCCACTACCCGCCGGCCGCTGTCAAAAGCTATCCTCCGCTTCTTTGATGACACAGCCAGAGACGTAGCACATCCCGGCAGGCTCATACCCAATGCCTCAGTAACACAGGCCATAGTATTGGCAGTATACATTCCCTGACAGGAACCCGGGCCCGGACAGGCACACATCTCCAACTCTGCCATCTCCGAATCTCCTATCTGCCCCTTTTTGTATCTTCCTATTGCCTCAAAAGTATCATTGATCAGAGACAGCCTTCTGCCTTTCATACGGCCTGAAAGCATAGGGCCGGCGGTGACTACGATAGATGGAATATTCACCCTTGCCGCGCCCATGAGCATTCCCGGTGTGATCTTGTCGCAGTTGGTCAGAAGTACCAGACCGTCGAATTGATGCGCCTCAGCGATCGTCTCAACCATGTCCGCGATCAGCTCTCTTGACGGCAGGCTGTAATGCATGCCTTTGTGTCCCATTGCTATTCCGTCACATATACCCGGTACACCGAAGAAAAAAGGGTAACCTCCGCCTGTATGTACACCTTTTTCTATAAACCTTTCATGGTCCCGCATTCCTATATGTCCGGGTATAATGTCGGTAAAGCTTGTCGCTACACCAATAAACGGTTTGTTCATTTCAGAGCGTGGTATTCCGGTAGCATACAGCAACGCTCTATGCGGTAATCTTTCCACTCCTTTTTTTATCAGATCACTTTTCATAATTGGCCTGTAAATATTTGAGAGTCGAGAGCTGAAATATCAGAAATTTATCGAACTAATTTCTTGCCGTCTTTTTATACTCTCTAACAAGAGCTGCCATACGATCTTTTTTGAAGAGCTTCTGCTTTTGAATATTCTTTCTTTCCACCTCTTCATCAGAGGTAAGATGCCTGTTCTTGTCTATCCTGTCAAGGGCTTCCCCAAGACTCTTGTGCTCTACAGAAATTTTCCTGTATTCATTGTTTTCTTTCTTCAATATTTCTACGATTTCTTCTTCCTTCAACTGTGTGCCCTCCTTCCTTTTTTACATGAGGAAAATTATCATATTTCCCTGAAAAATACAAGCCATACTTTTACAATTTCCTTTAAATATCATCTCTAACTAAAAGTAAAAACACATATAATTGCCGATTCGTGCGCAACTGCCAGTGAATCTTTATCTCCAAATCCTTTATAATTATTCAACATACTTTTGGAATAAGATTCGGGATAGTATCTGAAATATTAACAGGAGGTAGCTAAAAGTTGCAACCCCGTCTTATAGATACACATTGTCATCTTGATATGGACCCTTTTAACAAGGATCTGGACAGGGTCATAAATAGCGCCAAAGAGGCAGGTATTGAAAATATTATCAATATCGGTTCTGACAGGGAAGCAAACATAAGGTGTTTGAAGATCAGCGGGCAATATGCCAATATCTACGCCTCAGTTGGAATTCACCCTCATAACGCGTCCTCTCTCGATGACGGGCTTTATTCAGAGTTGACTGCCTGGATAAAACAGCCGAAAGTAGTCGCAATAGGTGAAACAGGCCTTGACTATCACTATATGCATTCTCCCAAAAAAGTCCAGATTGACGCATTTAAAAAGCAGATTTCATTGGCAAGAACCTCAGGGCTTCCGGTTATTGTTCACAGCAGAGAGGCAAAGGAAGACACTCTTCAGATAATTCAGCAGGAGGCGTCCGGCATATCAGGCGTTCTGCACTGTTTTTCAGGTGACATGGACATGGTTGAAAGAGCGATCGATCTCGGTTTTTACATATCAATTGCCGGGCCGGTCACGTTTAAAAATGCGAAAGAGCTCAGAACCGTTACCGCATCTATTCCTGACGAGCGCCTGCTGATAGAAACTGACGCCCCTTATTTGAGCCCTGTCCCAAAGAGGGGCAAAAGGAATGAGCCTGCTTTCCTGATACATACTGCTCAGGCGGTGGCAGATGTCAGGGGAGTAACGATATCCGACATAGCAAGGATAACAACTCTCAACGCCATGAAGCTCTTTAAAATTGGAGACATATCCGAAAAAGGAGAGATCGCCTACAAAATTAGAGATTCTCTATACCTGAACATAACGAACAGATGTACAAACAAGTGCGGGTTTTGCGTCAAGTTTCACACAAGCTTTGTCAAAGGACACAACCTGCGCCTTGAAAAAGAGCCGTCTGTTGAAGAAGTGATAAAATCCATCGGAGATCCAGCGTTATTCAAAGAGATAGTTTTCTGCGGTATTGGTGAGCCCATGATGCGTCTTGATGTGGTAAAAGATGTTTCCTCATGGATCAAACAAAAAGGCGGAAAGATCAGGATCAATACAAACGGCCATGGTAATCTGATCAATAAACGCAATGTCCTCCCTGAGCTTAAGGGACTGGCTGACAGTATCTCAATAAGCCTTGACGCTGATAACGCTGAGGCATATGAAACAACCTGCAAACCGGCTTTCAAAAATTCATTCGAAAGCGTCCTTTCTTTTATTAAAGAGGCAAAAAGAAATATTCCCGACGTTAAAATCACTGTTGTTAATGTTCCTGGAATAAATATTGAGAGGTGCAGGCAGATCGCGGAAGAACTCGGCGTGGAATTGAGGGTCAGGGAATATAATGTCGTGGGGTGAAGAACACAGATGATCACAGATGGCAACTACTGATAATCACAGATAAATTGAACGGCTTAAACGGTTATTTAATCCCCTAACAGGTTCAAAATAGTTCAACATGGCTCAAAGTAGTTCAAAATTGAACTATATTAAACTACATTGAACGCCTGCCCCGTTGCGTAGCTTTACGGGGGTTTGAACAATTTATTAATAGACTATTTTCTCAAGAAATAGCCCTTGCGGCGGAGCCGTAGGCCCCGACTTCCTGCGGTCTTTTGAAGCAAGGATCACTTTAATCTCATCCGGCAAGGTCTTTCCCTTTCCAACATCCATAAGCGTACCAACAATATTCCTTACCATGTACCTGAGAAACGCGTCAGCCTGTATACTGATCTTTATCAGCGGGACATCGAGTTTAAAGGCGGTAAAACCACACGTGAAGGTTTTTGATATGACTATCTTCTTAATGGTCCTCACTGCATGTTTGGAACTACAGCCTGAGGCGCGGAAACAGGCAAAATCATGCCTGCCTATAAGATGCTTCGCAGCCTTTCTCATCAGGGCCAGATCAGGATCATAGGGTATCTGCCAGGAATATCTTCTCAGAAAAACCGACCCTCTATTTGAGGCAGAGTGATTTCCTGCCTGCGAGATAATGTATGAATATGTCTTGTTTTTAGCGCTGAAACGCGGATGAAAATCATCATTACAATCAGAAGCCTTTATTATTCTTACGTCTGTCGGCAGATTAGCGTTAAGGGCCCTCAATAGAACCGCCGGCACAAGGCCTGACTTTGTCCTGAACGCCGCGACCTGATTAAACGCGTGCACTCCGGCATCGGTTCGGCCAGCAGCTGTGACCTTTGCATCTTCACCAGTAACAGTCAACACCGCTTTTTCTAAAACACTCTGGATAGTCCTGTCTTTTTTCTGGACCTGCCAGCCCGAATAATCACTGCCGTCGTACTGAATAACAAGTTTTATATTTCTCATCGTAAATGCATTATATTATCACAAAATATTTTATGTTGTAATACAGTGCCCGGTTATTATATATTTGACATGTTATGCTCTCCAGGACCCTTAGCTCGGCATTGATAGGGATCGACGCCCACACTGTTGAAGTAGAAGTCGATATTACCTCTAAAGGCCTGCCTCATTTTTCAACTGTCGGCCTTCCTGATACGGCTGTCAAGGAAAGTAAAGACCGCGTCAGGGCCGCTCTGAAGAACACTGGATTCAAGTTCCCGCTAAAGCAGATAGTTGTTAATCTTGCTCCTGCTGACATTAAAAAAGAGGGTTCCGCTTTTGACCTGCCGATCGCAGTCGGAATCATAATTTCAGAAGGCATTATTGACCCGCAGGCCGTTAATGGCTTTATGATCTCAGGCGAGCTTTCATTAGACGGAAGGATCAAGCCTGTCAAAGGCGCCCTGTCAATGGCTATTAAAGCCCGGGAGCAGAACGTAAAAGGATTGATCCTTCCTGCTGAGAACGCCAATGAAGCCGCTGTTGTAAGCGGTATTAAAGTATACGGGTTTAAAGACCTTCCCGAGCTTGTTAATTATTTCAGGGACTCTAACAGCCATGATCCAATACAACTGGACCTGACTTCCGCCATGCAGGAGAATTCCCGATACGCAGACAATTTCTCCGATGTAAAAGGCCAGGAGCATATTAAACGCGCCCTGGAAGTAGCGGCGGCAGGAGGACACAACGTCCTGATGGTAGGCCCGCCGGGCTCCGGCAAGACAATGCTTGCCAAAAGGATACCGACTATTCTTCCTACTATGACATTTGATGAGGCATTACAGACTACGCGGATACACAGCATAATGGGACTTCTAAAAAACAACCAGCCGCTTCTCGCGACAAGGCCTTTCCGCTCTCCTCATCACACACTTTCAGACGTCGCAATGGTAGGCGGAGGCCAGATACCGAAACCCGGAGAAGTAAGTCTCTCTCATAACGGTGTGCTGTTCCTTGACGAACTACCGGAATTTAAAAGAAACGTTCTTGAAGTCTTGAGACAGCCTATTGAAGACGGCTCTGTTACCATATCAAGAGCGGTGAGATCGATCAATTACCCGGCGTCAGTAATGCTCGTATGCGCCATGAACCCCTGTCCCTGTGGATATCTTGGAGACTCTTATCACCAATGTACATGTACGCCGTCGCTGATACACCGTTACAGGCAGAGGGTATCAGGTCCCCTGCTCGACCGCATAGACATACATGTAGAAGTCCCGGCCGTGGCTTACAAAGAACTTTCTCAGGAGCTGAGCGGGGAATCTTCTGAAGACATACGCAAGAGGGTCCAGAAAGCAAGAGAAATTCAGGTCGAAAAATTCAAAAAAGACAAAATCTACTCAAACGCAAAAATGCGCTCAAATCACATTAAGAAATATTGCAGTCTTAAATCCGACGCCCGTCAGATCCTTGAGACTGCCATGCAGAAGCTCGGCCTTTCGGCCAGGGCTTACACAAGAATACTCAAAGTAAGCAGGACTATCGCCGACCTTGCGGGATCAGAACAGATAACCTCGGAACATATCTCTGAGGCGATTCAGTACAGGACACTGGACAGAGGTGATATTTAGTTTTTTTGAACTTGTAAACAGCGGAGCAAATTCAGGCGAATTTCTCGAAAAATCGTACGAGTCAGAATTTCATCTTATTGATTAAAAAAAAAGCCCGGCCATGCCGGGCTCTTTTTAATTATATTAAGCTTTTGAAGAACAGTTCAGCTTATAACGGCGGTGAAGAAGTACATGCAATAGCCATCAAGGCAAAACCGACTCCAACAACAACCACTTTTAAAACCATCCATACAGATTTAATCTTGTTCATGCATACCTCCTTACAGGATTTCAAATTCTACCTTTATAATAATGTATTTGATGAAAATGTCAAGCGAATTTCTCTAACGTTACGCTTATTTTAATTAAAAAAATACTTTGCCGCATCTTACAAATGATATCTTAAATCATAATAATTCCGTTAATGTTGATTAAACACACGGATTCACTTATGATTTCATGACAAGTCTGAGGCTTATACAAACTGCTCCTGCTAAATGATAAACATAAATAAAAAAATAGAAAAACAGGAACCCCTCAGCGTATCAGTGATAAATCGTAGACAGGTAACTATCTGGGCGCTCTACGATTTCGCCAATTCTGTTTTTCCGGCTGTTATTACCGCGACCATTTTCAGTATCTATTACGCGACATATATCGTCGGTAACGAAACCGGACTTGGCGATCTGTGGTGGGGACGGGTTATCTCTGTCTCAATGCTGTTTGTCGCGCTTACGTCACCCCTCCTTGGATCGGTTGCCGACCGCGCGGGCATGCGGAAGAAAATGCTTTTTTTCTACACATATCTCTGTGTGATCAGCGTAGGCCTTTTCATCACTATTGACCAGGGAATGATCCTCTGGGGCTTCCTGCTGGCCGTGCTGGCTAACATAGGTTTTGAAGGCGCATTGGTGTATTACAATGCCTATCTGCCTGACATTGCGCCGCCTGATCGACAGGGCCTTGTTTCAGGGATAGGTTTCGGAGTCGGTTATGCCGGGTCTATCATCGGCCTGCTTATAGCTCTGCCATTGGTTCAGAACGACCAATTTAATTCTTTATGGCTGGCGGTCGCGGCCTTTTTCCTGGTTTTTTCATTGCCTTCTTTATTCGGTCTGCCAGCTGATAAACAGGCAGACAGAACTATTATTCAGGCTTCAGTTGATGGGCTAACAGGGTTTAAGGACCTGGTCGGTGATGTCTGGAAACAGTATAACCTTCGCCGGTTTTTATTGGCATTCTTTGTATATATAGACGGTATAAACACTACAATTTACTTTTCAGCAATTTTTGCCGCTACAACGCTTGGGTTTTCCCCCCTGGAGTTGATATACCTTTTTTTGGTGATTCAAATTTCCGCTTTGGCCGGCGCGTTCGCGCTTGCCAAACCTACTGATGTGTGGGGGCCGAAGAAAGTCATTACGCTTACACTAATACTCTGGACGTTTATCTCATTCAGTGCTTACTTTGTCAATTCCAAAACCGTGTTTTTTATGATCGCCGTGCTGGCAGGAACAGGGCTCGGGGCTGTTCAGGCAGCCAGCCGGGCGCTTATGTCAGCGCTGATACCCCCGGGAAAAGAAGCTGAGATGTTTGGTTTTTACGCGTTTTGCGGTAAGTCTTCTTCTATAATAGGGCCTCTAATCTTCGGCGGTATTTCGTACGCGCTCGGCGGTAATCAGAGGGCAGCAATACTTTCAGTCGCGATATTTTTCCTTATCGGACTTATACTGCTTCAGCGGGTGGAGGATCCAAACAAAAACAGTTCAAATCGTTCAAGCCCATGAACCACAAGGGTACATGGCAGGCGTTCAAACAGTTTAAAATAGACAAGACAGTCTGGTGCGTAAGGCGGATAAAAAAACAGAAGCTTGCCCGCCGATCTTTTCTTGCCTGTCGGAGCTGTGCGGAGATCCCGACACTTCGGGGCCAGTTTGTTTGGCACGGTGGAGGGTCAGGATTTGTATCTACAAATACTGACCACTGCAAGTAAGTAGATCAGGCTTATCTGCTCAAGGATTTATCCTCACAATATGAAACGGCGTCATCCGGTTCTTTTTCAGTATCACATATAATTTCCCCTGGCACTGACTCGGAGTCGCAATACGCCGATGCAAATACTTTATGCCGTTCACAGGCCCATAGTGTGTCAAACCTGGCTTTTAACTCACAATTCTCCTTATTAATATCACACATGTAATATCTTGCAGGCATTTCCTTACAACTGATCAAAACAACGGCAGTAATGATCAGAGCGGCAACTCTGGTCATTTGTTTCCACACTTTGCTGTATCGCGACGCTATATTTTCGAAGTTAATACTCAATCAGCTTCTTTCGCGGGTCTCAATTTGTCGCTTTTCAGCAACTTTAAAAATGCCTTTACTACTTCGGGATCAAACTGACTTCCCGAGTATTTCTCAAATTCTGAAATGGCATATTCCCTGGTAGGAGCAGGCCTGTACGGCCTGTCTGAGATCATGGAATCGTAAGAGTCCGCTACATGCAATATCCTCGATCCAATAGGAATATCATCACCTTTCAGCCCTTCAGGGTAACCTTTCCCGTCGATCCTCTCATGGTGATATCTTATTATTGGCACAATTGTTTTCAATTGTTTTATACCTTTCACTATCTCAACCCCCTGAACCGGGTGCTTCTTTACTATCTCAAATTCTTCATCAGTAAGTTTCCCGGGTTTATCAAGAAGGTAGTCATAAGTTCCTATCTTGCCGATATCATGCAGAATTCCGGCAAGCCTCAGATCCTTTATTATATCCCTTTCCAGACCCATTTCACTTGCTATCTTTTCCGAATACATCGCAACATTTTCAGAATGCCCCTTTGTCCATGGACTCTTGGCGTCAAGGGCATTTACCATCGCCTTAATAAGGCTCAGGAACAAGGTCTCAAGCTCTTTGTATGTCTCACTGACATCCTCAAGCATATTAAAAAAAGCATCTTTGCTTCTAAGAAATACCTGCTCTTTTTCCTTCAGGTCATTTACAGCGGAAGCATATATATCGACAAGTTCCCGGCAGTCACACTCTGTTTTTTTCAGTCTGGTTATATCAGTAGAAGAATGAATTATTCCTATCATTTTACCTTTAACAATAATAGGGGCTGTTGTAACAACACGAGACTTCTTTGTTGCAGGTTCGTAAACAACAGAACGTTTCGGCGCCCCTTTTTTCAACGTCACTCTGGCGGGACAGTTCTTTACAGGCCTGTTTTTTGGATGATAATGGAACAATTCATAACACTTTTGCCCTATGACGTCCTTTTTCCTGCTGTGTTGTTTTATAAATGCCTCGTTAGCCGCGACAATAGTAAAGTTAGTGTCGTGAATAGACACAGGATACGGAAAGGCGTCTATCACTTCCCGCCAGGTCTTTGTATGCTTTTCAAGAAGTTTATCAGGACTCTTACGCTTCATCTTTCCCTTCACTTTTATATATCAGAAGCCTGTCTCTCAGACTCTTCATCTCTTTTTTAAGAGACCTCATCTTTAATTCTCTGTCAATAGCAATATTATAGAACTTCTCAAGATCCTCCACTCTCTTTTTCAGTTCTTTCTGAGAGTCTATAATTTTCTGCTCGGAGTTTTTTATTCCGGAGATATCCGTGGCCACAATAACAGAGTGGATCAATCTGCCGCTCTCATCCCTAACAGGGCAGGAGTTAACATAAAACCAGTGGCCATCCTTTGTCTGCATTTCAGCATTTACTATCAGCTCTTCATTCCTTATCAGGGAACTGCACTGTTCACCCTGGGCCGGTTCCGAAGGGCACAGATATTCATAGCAATTATGTCCTATGACTTCATAGATAGGCTTGCCGGCATATTCTGAAAAACTCTTGTTGCATCTGACGATATTCAGATCCTTGTCAACAAGAATTACCAGGTCCATCACATTATCAAAGGTAACCTCCCATTCAATCTTTGCCTTTGTTATAAGGTCCTTTGACAACTTACGCTCTGTGACATCCAGTATCATGCCTGTAATGACATTATTTTCAAACCTCGCATTTAAAATCACGTTTATTGTTTTACCGTTTCTGGAAATCAGATCAATATCATAATTTTCCACAAAACCGTTCTTTTTCAGCCGGTCGATCAATAGTTTTCTGTCTCTGGTATTTTTATAGCTCGCGGCAGCGCGTCTTTTCATCAAATCTTCTTCCGACGCGAATCCGAACATGTTTGCCATAGCTTTGTTTACATATAGAATATTGCCTTTCAGGTTCGCAGTATATACACCGACCAGGGCATTATCCACAATGTCACTGTATGTAACTCTGAACTTATCGGACGCTTTTTTTACACGGGCCTCTCCGGCCATTTTCTTACGGGGAACCGGCTTCTTTTTGCCTGGTTTTGATGATTCTAATTTCCTGGGGACTTTTGACTTCGTTGGTTTTTTAGTGCCGGAATCTGATTTTACTGCTTTTTTTTTAGAGGATTTCATAATTGAATAACAACTGCTTTAATTATGAATTTTCAAGACAATTCTTTTATTTTCCATATTTTACCATAAACAGCAGTAACATCTGAACCAGATTGCTCTTCATATATTGTCAGCAGAAATCAGACCATTCGGATCAAAACATGTTAAATGCGGGTAAGCCATGAATTGTACGTATTAGCTTTAGCCCTTCCTTTTACAATATCAAAAAAGAGCTTTTGGATTTTCTTTGTCACAGGGCCCGGCCTGCCGCTGCCGATAATTCTTTCATCCACCTCTTTGATGGGAGTAACCTCAGCGGCTGTCCCTGTAAAAAAGGCTTCCTGCGCGGTGTAAAGTTCATCTCTGGTAAAATTAACCTCCTGAACTTTGATTTTCATGCCCTTTGCCAGCTGAATTATACTGTTTCTCGTAATACCCTCAAGGGTTGACGTTATAGGTGATGTCTTTAAAATACCTTTTCTTACAATAAAGACATTCTGCCCGCTTCCCTCAGCTACGTATCCATGCGTATCGAGGAGCAATGCCTCATCATAGCCGCATGACACAGCTTCTCTTTTTGCGAGAATTGAATTTACGTAATCTCCGCATGTCTTGCTCTTTGTCATAGTCACGTTCACGTGGTGTCTCGTAAAAGAAGATATTTTCACCCTTATTCCATTCTTAATACCGGCTTCGCCGAGATACGCTCCCCATGGCCACACTGCTATTGCCGTATTAATAGGATTATCCCTGGCATAAATACCCATTGCGCCGTAGCCGACATACACAAGGGGGCGAATATAACATTCTTTGAGGCGGTTGATCTTTACGGATTCAATTATTGCCCTTCTGATATCATCAGGAGTAAATGTGGGTTTGATCTGCAGAATATGACAGGAATCAAAAAGCCTGTCCACATGCTCCTGCAACCTGAAAATCGCCGGGCCTTTTGGAGTATTGTAGCACCGCAGTCCTTCAAACGCTCCAAGGCCATAATGAAGAGTGTGGGTGAGAATATGGACATTGGCATCAGCCCATTTAACAAATTTTCCGTCCATCCAGATTTTTTTTGACTCTTTGATCACTTTAATACCCCTGATATCGGTTGTTCTTAGAATACTGTAACACTACCTGTTTTACACAAAAGCTATTCATCTTGTCAATAAACTTCTTTAATAAACACCCCTAATGCCGCTGTCCCTTATTCTTGATATAAATCACAAAATATTCAGTCAAAGTCAGAACATTCACTATTATCAGCCGTCTGTCCACCCGTATTCACCTATAAGCGGCACAAAAACACATGAAGTTGATTTCGATGTACTTATTCCTGATGATGTTTTTCTAACCTGGTATAGTTGTTGAGAATACCTGCTGCCAACCGGTATCACCAGTCTCCCGTTTACTTTCAGCTGGTTGACATATGTATCAGGGATATCAGGCGCGGCCGCAGTTACAATGATCGCGTCAAACGGGGCCTGTTCAGGTAATCCAAAAGTGCCGTCACCGACTACAACATGGATATTGGTATACCCCAGTCTCAGGAAGCGTTCCTGAACCGTTACGGCCAGTGACTTTATTCTTTCAGTAGTGAAAACTTCAGAGGACAGCAATGAAAGGACCGCTGACTGATATCCTGAACCAGTACCAATCTCAAGGACCCTCTCGTCTCCTTTAAGCTCAAGCAGTTCCGTCATTATAGCCACCATATAGGGCTGAGAGATCGTCTGGCCCTCACCTATTGACAAAGCTCCATCTTCATATGCCCTGTCCCTTAAACTATCATCGACAAAAAGATGCCTCGGTACGCTTTCCATAGCTGAAAGGACCCTCTCGTCTTTAATACCCCGGACCTTCAGCTGATACTTGACCATTGATCGGCGCTGCTTCTCGTAATCCATAATTTTGAATAAATTAAAGACTTCTATTTAATATTTAACCTACAATCGTCAATCCCGTAAAGGGACGTGGTCCCAACGGGACTTTACGTTCTCAATCTTAAACACGGTTCAGAATCTCTCTTGCCGCGATCACTCCTGAAACAGAGGCCTGAATAAGCCCCCGGCTGACGCCCGCTCCATCACCAATCGTAAAAAGGTTCTTAATCTCGGTTTCAAGGTTACTGTCCAATGTCATCTGCCTTGAATAAAACTTTACCTCCACTCCGTAAAGTAACGTATGCCCGCTGTTAACGCCGGGGGCTATTTTATCGATCTCTTTTAGCATTTCAAGGATATTCGAAATGTAACGATAAGGCAGAACAAAGCTGAGATCTCCGGGCACAGCGTCTTTAAGTGTGGGTTTTACGCGTCCTCTTGAGATTCTGGAAGTGGTTGACCTCCTGCCGGCCTGCAAATCCCCAAGCCTCTGCAGAATTATTCCTTTGCCTAAAAGGTTGGCCAGCCTTGCTATATATCTGCCGTACAGATGAGGTTCATCAAACGGTTCCGTGAAATTGGTACTTACAAGAAGGGCAAAGTTGGTATTCTTTGTTTTCACGTCCGAGTAACTGTGGCCGTTAACCGTCCACACTCCTTGCACATACTCCCTGACGATCTCACCATAAGGGTTCACACAAAAAGTCCTGATCGTGTCATTAAACTTTTTTGTATGGAAAACCAGTTTCGGTTCATAAATAACACTCGTAAGATGTTCAAGTATTTTGGAAGGAAGTTCAACTCTAACGCCTATATCAACAGGGTTTTTCAGTAATGAAAGCCCCAGTCCCCTTGCCTGCTCTTCAAGCCAGAGCGCCCCTTCTCTTCCTGGCGCGAGCATTATAAAATCTCCGCGAAAAACATCCCCGTTCTTTGTTTCAACTCCTTTTACGCATTCGTTCTCAACCAGAATTGTTCTCACATCACTGCGAAAAGAGATCTCTACATGGGAGTTAAGGTCAGACTTTATCCGTTTCAGAAGCCCGGGGCACCGGTCAGTGCCGATATGCCTGATACGTGACGGAATAAGAGTAAGTCTGCTTTTCCCTACAAGTTCAATAAGTTCATTTACCCTTCCCGGCTCAGCACCGTAGACATCGGAAGGTGCTCCGTATCTTTGGTATATCTGATCCGTGTATGAAATCAGCTCATCAAGAGTTTCATCATCAACATACCTTGTAAGATTACCGCCGATTTCCTTTGACAAATTGAGTTTGCCGTCGCTGAATGCGCCGGCACCTCCCCAGCCGCACAGTAAATTGCATACAGAACATGTCTTGCAGGGAGCATTTTCATCCTTTGTCGGACAGAATCTTTTATCAATGTCCCTGCCTTTTTCAAGCAGAAGTATTTTAAGACCCTTTTTTGAATTGACAAGCTCAAGGGCGGCAAAAATACCCGCCGGGCCGCCGCCAACTATAATTACATCGTAATGTTTCATAATACTAAACGCAGATTAACACAGATATATACAAACGAAGATGGTCACAGATCTGAATGCCGTCAATCAGTCCTGCGATCATCAGCTTCTTCTAATCAGCGGTCATCTGTGGTTCTCTAGCTAGATCCTCCATTTTTTTTTAATAATTTTCAGCGCTTTGTGATTAGTTAGATCGAGATGAATCGGTGTAATTGAAATGAAACCATTTTGAACCGCCTCAAAATCTGTATCCACTCCTGACTCCCACGTTGGCACGCCTCCGCCTATCCAGTAATGTTTTCTTCCACGTGGATCGAGTATCTCCTGTATGGAGTTGTCGTAAACTCTTTTACCCTGCCTTGTAAGTTTCGTCCCTCTGATCTTCGACACATCCGGAATATTCACATTTAAAAGAGTATCCGGAGGCAGTCCCTTTTTCAGGATATGGTTTGAAAGCTTCTGAGAGAACCGCGCGGCCTCCCTAAGCCTCTGAGGTCTGCGGCTGTCCATCTCCCCTGCAAAAGATACTGCAATGGAAGGTATACCCAGTAACGTACCCTCTATGGCAGCAGCCACAGTACCTGAATATGTTATATCATCACCCATATTGCCGCCGTTATTTATACCTGACACTATAAGATCGGGCCTATCAGGCAGGAGCTTGTTAACACCAAGAATTACACAGTCAGTAGGAGTACCGCCTATGAAATATGTTTTTTTATTGATCTTTTCAAATTTCAGCGGCCTGTGAAGAGTAAGTGAATGACCGACCGCGCTCTGTTCTCTCTGAGGGGCAATCACATAAACATCACCAACAGACCTCTGGGCCTTTGCAAGCATCCTGATCCCCCGGGAAGTTCCTCCGTCATCATTTGTAACCAGTATTACAGGCATACCTTAAATATTGTATCAGAAAAAAAAGATATTTAGGATACTTATTGTGCTATTTTCATCTCGATTTTACTTTGCAGAATCATGATAGCATGCTAATATAATTATAATATGTCCGGCAAAAGCATGGCTAAACTTATCGAAGAAATCGAGAGACTGCAGGCTCGAATCAGGAGCCTTCAGACATCCATGGAAGTATATGAAGATGAAGCCATAAAAAAAATAAGTGCCCTTGAAACTTCTCAAGATCATCTGCAGGGCATCATTGACAATATTGAAGACCCCATAATAGTAATAGACACAAAATACAGAATATCGTTTGCCAACAGAAAGGTTAGAGCCATCGCCGGCGGGATTGATCCTGTGGAGGCCGGACTTTACTGTTATCAGGTTTCCCACCATTCGGAATCTCCCTGCAAAGGGAAATTAGATCCCTGCCCTCTCACAAAAATATTAAGGACAAAAAAACCTGTCACTCTTACGCATACACACTTCGACTGTAAAGATTGTAAGATCATTGTTGAGATATCCGCAGCGCCGATTTTCGATAAATCAGGCAATGTGACCCATATTATTGAGGTCTGCCGGGATATAACCAAACGGACAAAAATGGAAAATGCCCTTCGCGAGAGCGAAACCCGTTACCGTTCTCTGTTTGAACAGTCAAGTGACGCGATCTTTGTTCTCGGTATTGAAGGCAAAGAGAGAGGAAAGATATTATCAGCCAACAAAGCGGCCTGTATTATGCATGGATACACTGAACAAGAGATACTCAACAGGGATATCACAGACCTTGATACCGAAGAATCGTCTGGCAGAGCCCAATCAAGACTGAAACGCATACTTAGCGGAAGCCCTCTGCGATTTGAAGCTGTTCACGAACGAAAAGACGGGTCCATCTTTCCTGTGGAAGTAAGCGCGTCACTTATGAAAATAGGAGATGAAAAATTCATTCTTGCCATTGACCATGACATATCCGACCGGAACCGGGCAGAAAAAGAAAGGACAAGATTTATAACAGAGCTCAAGTACATGTCACAGATAGACGGACTCACGGGACTGTCTAACAGACAGCATCTTGACAGCAGGTTGTCAGAAGAGATCCGCCGGGCCGGAAGATATGAAAATCCCCTGTCTCTTATAATGTTTGATATTGACAAGTTCAAGTATATCAATGATACATACGGGCATTTGGCAGGCGACAAGATTCTACTCAAGACAGCAACCATAGTAAATGAAACACTCCGGGACACTGATATAGCAGGGAGATTTGGCGGTGATGAGTTTGTGCTGATATTGGTCCAGACGCCTCTTAGTGTCGGTATGCAGGTAGCTGAACGAATCCGTTCAAAGATCGAAAAGACCAAGGTTCATGTCAAAAAAAATCAGTTCGTGCGATTTACTGTCAGTATCGGTATCTGCCAGCTAAATAACAAGATCAAGAACAGCCACAAATTTATTGCTCAGGCTGACAAGGCCATGTACCGGGCAAAAAAAGAGGGGCTTAACCGCGTCTGCAAAAACAAAAATTGATATACCGGACTGTCTTTACGCAAACTGCAATTTCAGCGGACAGACACCCGGTATTTATTCTGCATGCGGCGGCTGAAAACGACCGGGACTATTTGCTCATTGCTGTTTTTTTCTCATTTTGTCGGGAGCAAACATCTGCGGGATATAAAACTTGTCATACTTCGTCAGCATATTGGGGATATCAGGCGAGGATAATCGATTACTCCGGCTTTTTGAGTACCCAAGCGCTTCATAATCTATGTACCC
>VAPC010206474.1_pt1 | contig 27489 bp, 20 predicted proteins | sample 3395121 | NCBI WGS metagenome assembly VAPC01 (sample SAMN08290434, study PRJNA428436) | hydrothermal vent metagenome | isolation source: Deep-sea hydrothermal vent chimney | place: Indian Ocean: Southwest Indian Ridge | depth 1711 m m
AGGTCGGAGATGATCTCCAGCTCCGGTCTGGCAGAGGGCAGGCCATCCACAGCCTGGCTGAATCTCTGCAGATGTCCGTTCCCGTTGAGGAATGTGCCGCTCTTTTCGGCCCATACCCTGCCCGGCAAAACAACAGTTGCTCTTTCAGTGACAGGTGACAGGTGGCTGGAGATCACTATCAGGTGATCCACACCCTGCAGTCTGCCGGCCGTCTCTCCGTCGAGTCCGGAAGCCAGAACCAGGAGGGTGTTAAACTCTCCGCTGTCGATACCCTTCAGGAGCCGCGGCACTTCCAGCGCCGCCGGTGCTATCGTCTCGAGGCCCCTGCTGTCGGGGTTCAGATCTCTCCTGCGCAGGAAATCGATCTCCCCGGCGGGATCTACAGGGCCTTCAGGTCCATACCATGAAAAGAGGCTGCCGCCGAGAGCCTCTATCAGTCCGGAGAACATGTAAAGCTCTTCACAGGTGGCACCGGCCCAGATGAGACCTGCCGGATCACCCTTTTCTGTACTCCTGAGCGCGGAAGAGGCTGCTTCGAGTGCAGAATCCCAGTCCATGCTTCTCAAAGTGCCGTCAGAACCGGCGGCCGGTTCCTCGAGGCGGTCTTCTTCTATCCACCCGGTTTCGAAGCGTCCTCTGTCACAGATCCACCAGTCGTTGACGTCGAGATTGGGGCGGGGGCGAATTCTGACGACTCTGTTCTCATAGCGGTCTATATAGATGGAGCATCCCCTGCTGCAGAGGGGACAGACCGATGGAGTTGATTCCAGGTAGAAGGCGCGGGCCTTGTAGAGGAACGGTTTCACAACCAGGGCGCCTACCGGACATACATCGGCCAGACAACCCTGGTATTCGTTGGTGAGGTTGTGGTTGATATAGGTTCCAACGTCTGCATGGACACCGCGTTCAAATACTGCAAACTCTTCTCCCCCTTCAATATCCGCCAGAAATCTCACGCAGCGCGTGCACTTGATGCACCGGTTCGAGTACATCTTCAGCCTGGCGCTGAAATCCTTTTCGGGGAAGGTCAGTTTCTCGAGTCTGTGCCGGGTAATCCCCTCACCGTGTTCGAACGAATTGTCCTGGAGCATGCACTCGCCCGCTTTGTCGCACCAGGGGCAGTCGAGGGGGTGGTTGAGAAGCAGGAATTCCATTACCGCCTTCCTGGCTTCCAGGACGGCTTCAGACCTGCTCAGTATGACCTGGCCCTCTGATACCGGCAGAATGCAGGAAGGTTCAAGCTTGGGCCGCCCCTCGATTTCGACAAGACACATCCGGCAGTTGCCCTCAGGGCTCAGCCCGGGGTGGTAACAGAAATGCGGGATATCCAAGCCGTTGAAAAGGGCGGCTTCAAGGATCGTGGTGCCGGCAGGGACGTTAAGCTGGTGGTCGTCGAGAGTGAACTGGACAGTGGATTCGCTCTCCGGCAGTCTCACAACGGGAGCTGTTCCCTCTCCCATGTGGGCTTTCAGTGTCACTTTCGACCGGTCCCTCACTTCACCGCCCCTCCCGTCCGAGCTTCAAACTCAGGTCTGAATTTCTCAACAGCCGATCCGACCGGGGCTGCCGCACCGTCACCAAAGGCACAGATTGTGTTGCCCGTGATTTTTTCAGTAACGGAGAGGAGTTGATCTATATCCTCTCCGGTTCCAAGTCCGGCGGTTATTCTCCTGAGGATCTCCACCATCCAGTGGCAGCCCTCACGGCAGGGGGTGCACTGGCCGCAGCTTTCATTCCTGTAGAAGGTGGCCACATTCAGAGTGGCATCGACGATGTCGTCCCCGCTGTCGAGCACGATGGTGCCGCCTGACCCGAGAAAAGTGCCCAGTTTCATGGCCGATTCGAAGTCCAGCGTGGAGGATTCCACCTCCCCGGCAGTCAGCATTGGTGTTGAAGAACCGCCGGGGTAGAGCGCTTTGAACGGCTTGCCCCTTGATGGTCCGCCTGCAAGGTCGTCGAGCAGGGCACTCCAGGGAACGCCCATTTCAACTTCATAGACACCGGGTCTGGCTACCCGGCCGCTGATACTGAAGAGCCTGGTTCCTCTGCTCTCCTCCGTACCGTATGCGGAGTACCACAGACCGCCGTTAATGGCGATCGAAGGGAGATTCGAAAGTGTTTCGACGTTGTTGATGATGGTCGGTGAACCGTAAAGACCGACGATGGCCGGGAAGGGGGGGCGGACCCTCGGATAGCCGCGTCTTCCCTCGATCGAATTGAGAAGGGCCGTTTCTTCACCGCAGATGTATGCACCGGCGCCCCTGAAAATTGAAATCTCACAGTCCCAGCCGCTGCCCAGAATGTCACTGCCGAGATAACCTGCCCGGCGGGCCTCCTCCAGGCAGGCATCGAGTCGCACCGTTTCCATCGCGAACTCGTCACGCATATAGATGAAGGCCCTGCTGCAGCCTGTTGCGTACGATGCGATCAGTACGCCCTCTATCAGCCGGTGGGGAGTATGGCGCAGGAGCCACCGGTCCTTGAACGTGCCGGGTTCCCCTTCATCGGCGTTGCAGACCAGGTAAACAGGTTTGCCTGTATCCTTCGGTATGAACCCCCATTTTACTCCGGCCGGGAAACCGGCTCCTCCACGACCCCTGATGCCGCTCAGCTTGACCTCCCCTGTTATCTCGGCGGGAGTCATGCCTGAAAGAACCTTTTGCAGTCCCTCATAACCTGAACCACGACTGCGGTAATCCTCAAGTGTGAGCATCCCCTCCAGGGCTTCTGGAGTCATGAGGATCGGGGGTTTGCCGCCCAGGCTGCGGAAGGTGGGATGCATCACACTCCGCTCCCTTCCTCCACGGGCATTCCGCCTGGAACTCCCGCCCCTCCTTCCGGATGCCGTTCTTCGCGCAGAGCTTCAATCACCTTCTCACACATTTCGGGCCGGAATGCTTCGAAGTAGTCGAAATCGACCTGAATGGCGGGGGCTGTACCGCAGCAGGCGAGGCATTCGGCGCTCAGAAGGGTGATCGATCCATCTTCGGTTGTCTCACCGAAATCGATACCGAGCAGTTCCTTGAACTTCCCGGCTACCTCGCGACCGCCGGCCAGCTCGCATGAAAGTGTGCGGCAGACGGTGATCAGGTGCCTGCCGGCCGGTCTGGTCCTGTAATTGTGGTAGAAGGTCGCCACCGAGGCCACTGCTGATTCAGAGAAGCCCAGCTCGGAGGCCACGCAGCTCATAACTTCCTTTGAAAGGTATCCGAATTCCTTCTGGGCAAGCTTCAGGGCCTCTATCAGCAGGCTGCGGGTCTCCGGGTATTGAGCCCGCGCCGTATCCAGTGCCTGCTGAGCTTCTGCCGAGAATTGCAGCGACATCAGCAGTCGAGCTCCCCGGCGATTACGTTGAGGCTTGAAACGGTCGCTATGGCATCCGAGATACTGCCGCCCTTCAGAAGTTCGGCTATCGCACTGTAGTAGTAGAAGCAGGGCCTGCGGACGTGCACGCGGTAAGGTGTCTGGCCGCCGTCACTGACAACGAAGAAACCGAGTTCGCCGTTGGCCGCTTCCGTGGAATAGTAGTATTCACCGGGAGGCGGACCCGCACCATGCATGATCAGCTTGAAGTGGTGGATCATACTCTCCATCCTGGTGTAGACGTCCTTCTTGGCCGGCAGGGTTATCTTCGGATCTTCGATCGCAAATGGACCTTCCGGAATGTTCTCTACGGCCTGGTCGATGATTCTGAGGCTTTCGAGCATCTCCCTGAGCCGGACCGTATAGCGGTCCCACACATCGCCCCGATCCCCGACCGGTATCTCGAAATCAAACTCGTCGTAGCACATGTAGGGACTGGCCCTGCGAACGTCGTAATCGATCCCGGTGGCTCTCAGGTTGGGGCCGGTGAACCCGTAGGAGAGGGCGGTTTCGGCATCTATCATGCCTACACCCTGGGTACGGTCCATGAAGATCCTGTTGCGGGTCAGTACGTCGTCGAAGTCCTTGAAGGTTGCCGGGAACCTCCTTACGAAATCCCTTACATCGTCCACGAAATCGACGGGAACGTCACGGGCGAGGCCTCCGACGCGGCCGAACGTGGTTGTCAGGCGTGCACCGGTCTGCTTCTCGATGATCTGGTAGAGCCGTTCCCGCTCCTCGTAGAACCAGAGAAATCCGGTGAAGGCACCCAGATCCACACCCAGTATCCCCATGCTGACCAGGTGGTCCATTATCCGGGAGAGTTCTGCGATTATGGTGCGCACGTACTGTGCCCGTCCGGGCACTTCGATGCCCATCATCGCTTCCACCGCCACAAGCCATCCCACGTTGTTCATGGGGGCCGAAACGTAGTTCATGCGGTCGGTGCAGTTGAGGAACTGGTTGTACGAGTAAACCTCGCCCAGTTTTTCAAAGGAACGGTGAAGGTAGCCGATATGCGATTCCACTTCGACGATCCGCTCACCCTCGAGGGTCACGACGTTGTGCAGTACACCGTGCATGGCAGGGTGGTAGGGACCGAGGTTGAGCAGTACCCGGTCGCTCTGGGCCTCCTCCCCGTACAGATCCATTTCCGGAGGTACAGATTCCCACTGGAGAGCCTCGACCTGCCGCCGGCGGATCTCATCGCGGTCGGCCCGGCGCGTCATTTCGTGCCTCTACAGGTCATGGAGCTCTTTCCACGAGATCATGTGTTTGTTGCCCAGCTGTTCGCCGTGCCTGCTCCTGGCCCTTTCGGGGCCTTCTATCGGGAAATCCTTCCTCTGCGGGTGTCCCTCGTAGTCGCCGGGCATCAGTATGCGCTGCAGGTTGGGGTGACCGTCGAAGTGAATGCCCATCATGTCGAACACCTCCCGTTCGGCCCAGTCGGCCGCCGCGAATAGACCGGAAAGTGTTGGTACGGAACCTCCTTCGGGCACATACGCCTTCACCCTGATGCGTCGCCCGCCGGAGAGATCGAGGAAGTGCCATATGACGGCGAACCGGTGCGGATGACTTTCGGTATGCTCCTGATAATCGACTGCGGTGACATCGAGGAGTATGTCAATGCCCGCTTCCGATGACCCTTCCTTCAGAACTCCGGCAACATCGTTTATGGCGGCAGGATCGATCAGCAGAACCGGCATGTTGAAGGAATATGAAGATTCCACGAGCCTGTCACCTATGCGGAGACCGACCAGGTCCGCCAGAGCTTCGGACCACCTGGTATCAATCACGTCGGGAGCTCTTTCCCGTTACCGTTCAGTTTGTCATTCAGTGATTTCTGCCACTGCGCATCAACAGCCTGCTGCACCCTGCGCCTGATATAGGCCCTGGCTTCGTGGGCCTGGCCCGGTTTCTCCTGGATCATTTCCTGCAGCAGGACGAGGCCGTGCAGAAGCAGTTCGGGGCGGGGGGGACATCCGGGCACGAAGACATCCACCGGTATGAATTCATCTACACCCTGACACACGCTGTATACGTCGAACATGCCTCCCGAAGAGGCGCAGGCGCCCATCGAGACGCACCACTTCGGTTCGGGCATCTGGTCCCAGACCTTCCTGAGAACAGGTCTGGATTTAAGACATACAGTTCCGATGACGATGAGAAGATCTGCCTGCCGGGGGCTGAACGCCTGTCTCTCCATTCCGAAGCGGGCAATATCGTACCTGGAGGCCATCGTCGACATGTACTCGATCCCGCAGCAGGCCGTGGCAAATGGTGTGGGCCAGAGGCTGTATTTGCGTCCCCAGGAGATTACATCCTTCATCTTCCCGGCTATCACGCTGTCGGAGAGCAGGGAGATCATTCCCATTCGAGCCCGCCTTTCCGCCACACGTACGCCAGCCCGAGAGTCAGAATCGTCACGAATACAAGCATCTCCACCAGCCCGAAGAGACCCAGCCGGCGGAACAGAACCGCCCACGGAAAGAGGAATACCGCTTCGATATCGAATATTATGAACACCAGGTCGTCCAGGTAGAACCTGACCTGCATGCGGCGCTGCATGGCATCCCTGACGGGAACGCCGCATTCAAAGACATCGAGCAGGTGTTCCTGGGAAGATCGGGCACCGAAGAGCCGGGGCATCATCAGCAGCAGGCCGCACAGGATCAGGCTGAAGAAGAGGAGGAGACCCAGGGCGAGAAAGTCATGGTTCATCTGCAGATTCCACTCATTAACTGCTGCTCTGTAAAGGCGGAACGTAGTGAAATTTTTCACAAGTCCCGTTAAATAAAAGGGCTTTTACTTAAGCCCTCACGAACTATTAAATGATCGTTGTCCATTTTCTCAAGGATTATCTGCAATACCAACGCCACAGGACCGGTCTATTAGACATTTTTCTATAAGCAAATCAAAGCGACGGATCGTTTTGATTAACAGGTCGTGGAACACCGGTCGGAGATTTCAGGTATAGATGTATACAGGTGTTTTATGATTCAGGGCATTGGAGGTCGAAGGTTCGGGTCCTCCAGGGTGTCTAACTCATTGAGACACTTTGAAGAGTCTGTCGGATGCCGGCGCAAGCCGCAGCCGATGCGATTCTCCGGCAGACTCCTGAGTATCTGTTGATTGAATCCGACGAAAGGAAGTAACAGTCATGCACCGATCCTCGATTTGCATACCGGCGGCCGGCAGAAAGCACTGCACGATCCTCCTGCTGGCGGCGCTTTTCATCACGCCGGTCTATGCCCAGGTTGAGACTCCGCAGATTCAGGAGCCCGAACCGATCCAGGCGACGCAGATAGAAATGTTCACGCAGGAAGACGCCGAAATGGTCCTCAATCTTCAGCAGGTGATCGATCTGGCGCTCGACCAGTCGTTCCAGGTCTACCAGCTGAAGCAGAGTTATCTGCAGACCGCTTATTCACTGGAGCAGGCCAGGAGGAACCTGCGAACCAGGGTGGATCTGCAATCGACGATCCCCAGTATCCAACAGGGGCTGAATCCTACATTCTATTTCAATCCGGCCACTCAACAGCAGGAGCTGGCCTACCTGCGAACCGGGAGGACAAACTTCTATTCCAGGATCACGGTGCAGCAGCCGCTGATCACTAACGGATCGATATCGCTGGAATCCCGCCTCAGCGGTTTCGATTCCTTCAATGAGCGTGCTTCAGGTGATCCGGCCGAGACCCGTTCGATGTCACCCACAATAGGGATCAATTTCAACCAGCCGCTCTTCCAGTACAACGACATCAAGAACGAGCTGAGGAACGCAGAGCTCAGTTTTGAATCCCTTGAGGCCACTTATACCCAGGACGAGCTGAGCCAGATCAACGGGATCACCAACCAGTTCTACTCTCTCTTCAGGCAGCAGAAGTCGCTGGCCGACGTTGCGGAGTCATTCCGGTTGAGCGACATCAATTACCAGATCGGTCTGCGCAAGTACCAGGCGGGTCTGATAGCCGAGGTGGACAAGATGCGCCTGGAAGTGCAGAGGGCCAACGACCTCGACCGGCTCGAAAACGCCAGGAACTCTCACGAACAGCAGCAGTTCCAGTTCAACCGCCAGGTGGGACTTCCCCTGGAGACGAAGATCTGGGTGGTTGCCAGCGAGGAGTACCGACCGATCGAGGTGGACGTCAACCGGGCGCTCGAACTGGCATTCGAGAACAGGGCGGAAATGAGACTTCAGGAGATCACCCTTGAGCAGTCTGACCTGAACCTGCGCCGCACGATCAGCATGGGTCGTCCAAACCTGCAGCTCAACCTGGGTTACGACCTGCAGGGCAACTCCACACTTGGCGGACTCAATGCCTCAAATTCCTGGTCGGATCACCTTTCCGAAGCCTTCAATCCCGACAACCAGAGCCCCAACACAAACGTCAGCCTCACGCTGCGGGTGCCGCTATTCGACTGGGGCCGCAACGAGGCGGCTGTACAGAGGCAGATGGCCGGCATCGCCGTGCAGGAACGAAGGTTGGAAGAGGTAGTGGAGAACCTGAAAAGAGATGTCATCAACCGCGTACGCTCTGTAGAGAGCGCCATGCGACGCATGGAGATCCAGACGGCCAACCGTGTAGTGGCCGAGAGAAGTTACGAGATCAGCCAGCTGCGCTACGAACGCGGTGAAACAACGATCATTGAGCTGCTCAACGACCAGCAGCAGTACAACAGCACGCAGGAGAACTTCCTGAGTGCGCTCATCACGTTCGAGCAGGCCAAGGCGAGTTTAATGGAATACACGCTGTGGGACTGGGAGACCAACGAACCGGTCCGGCGGCGGACGTCGCCCCCGACGCCATTCGGCAAATAGGTTTACGGGGAAAGGTACTTAAAGTGTCTCACTGCGTCCTCTGACAGGGGCGCACACATCATCGAAGGAGGATTCCCGGTGCGGATCTTTCCTATATTCCGGTTCGTTTTTGCCGGATTATCAGTTGCCGTCCTCATTATGCCCGCTGCAGCTGGAACAGTTTCAGCCTTCCAGCAGCAGGAGATCGAGATACCGGGCCGGCAGGACGCCGACCTGGTTCTCGAGCTGCGGCAGGCGATCGACGTCGCCCTCGATAAATCTTACGGGATTTTCCAGATGCAGCAGCAGTTCCTGCAATACTCATATCTGCTGGAGGTCTCTCAGCGGGCTCTGAGGACACAGATAAACCTCAGTTCATCGGGGCTGCCCAATATCAGCCAGCGTATTGACGCTCAACTGCTGGGACAGCCGCCTGAACTCACTTACCTGAGACGCAACTCCACCTCGGGAGATTTAAGCCTCAGCATATCTCAACCGCTGATCACCGACGGCAGATTCTCATTCAATGCAGGTTTCTACGGAAGCCAGGCTATCCAGAACCTGACGGGAGGGCTGGACCTGAAGAACAGGTCGATTCAACCCTATGCGGGAATCGGATTCAGACAGCCCCTCTTCCAGTACAACCAGATCAAGGGCCAGCTGCGCAGCAATGAACTCTCTGTGCAGGGACAGCGCCTCCGCTATACAGAGGATGAACTGCGGCAGATTAACAGCGTCACGCGCAGTTTCTACAACCTCTTTCAGCAGCAGCAGAGGGTGGAAATAGCAGCCGAGAACTACCGGCAGAGCGAGATCAACTACCAGACAGGAGTCAGGCGTTACCAGGCGGCCCAGCAGAGCGAAGTTGTGATACTGGGACTGCAGGTGGACAAGGCCAATGTGCTGAGCGATCTCGAATCGGAGAAAACGGCTCTGGAGAGACTCCGCTTTGCATTCAACCGGGTAGTCGGCCTGCCGCTGGAAACGACCGTCTGGGTTGAGTCAACACTCGAATACAGGCCGATTGAGGTGGATGTGGACCGTGCGCTCGAACTGGCCATGCAGAACCGTTCAGACGTGCAGAGGCAGCGGATCCAGCTCGAACAGGACAATCTGACACTGAAGCAGCGGATCAGCGAAGGCCGCCTTGATCTGCAGTTCTCCGCCTCCTACAGCCTGACGGGCAATTCGACCCTCGGCGCTCTTGATTACGATGATCCGTGGTCGGATCATCTGAGCGCCGCCCTCAGTGCCGACAACCGCAGTCCCTTCACCAACATCTCGCTGACACTCCAGGTCCCCATTTTCGATGGGGGGATGAACTCGGCTTATGTAGAGAGGCAGATGTCGGTGATAAGTCAGCGGGAACGCGATATAGAGGAGACCCGCGCCGACCTCCAGGTAGAGGTGATAAACAGGGTGAGGGCAGTGGAGGGGACGATGCGCCTGGTGGAGATCCTGGAAGAGAACCTGCAGATAGCAAGGACCAGCTACCAGATAAGTCAGCAGCAGTTCGAGAGAGGTGAGATAGACCTCGAAACTCTGCTGAGGGCTCAGGATCAGAGAAGGAACACGGAAGACAGACATCTGGGTGCCTGGATAGCTTTCGAAATGGCAAAGGCGGACCTCAAGGAGATCACCCTGTGGGACTGGGAGACCAATCAGGCCGTAAGCCAGAGAACAGACTTCCCGGTGCCCTTCGGTGGATAAGCGTGCGGGAGGAACGGGACAAAAGCAGGGGCTGTTAACGTATATACTGAAAACGCTGAAACGTATCAGCGGCAGACAGGAGAAGCAGGAAAGGACATCAGATGGCATTTAGCGCCAGGTCACTGGTAAAACCACTGGTCATAACAGTAATCCTTGGCGGTGCAGTCTCTCTGGTCTACTGGAGGGTCACTTCAGAGAAGGAGAAGGAGGCTGCCGCGGTTCCCGAACTGGGCAGTGCAGAGGAGCAGGAAGCCGCACTTCAGGGACTCTTCCGGGGGACCGATCCGATTCCGGTCAAGGCCACTCCCGCCGTTCTGGGCACTCTCGTGCAGACCGTCCATGCCGAGGGCCGCGCCCAGCCGCTGCGTCAGGTCAGGGTGACCAGCCAGGTGAGCAGCCTTCTGGAGAGGGTGCTGGTCAAGGAGGGGGACTACGTCCGGGCCGGCCAGACCCTGATGGTAATCGACGATGAGCAGTACAGGCTGGAACTGGAGGATGCCCAGGCCTCACGGCTGCAGGCCAATGCAGACTATGCCGCGAGCCTTGACGAGACCGATACCGTCACCAGAGAGGGGCTGGAACTGCCGCAGGCGTCCATGAGCAGTGCGGAACTGCAGCAGATGGAAACGCGGTACCGACGGGCCCTCGACGCATACCGGCAGGGAAACATGGGAAAGGATGAGTTCCAGGAGATAGAGCTGGATTACAAGACGGCTCGGATCCTTGCGGGGATGGAGCGGGGGAATATACTGAAAGCCCGTCTGACACAGCGCCAGATAGCGGTCCAGAGGGCCGAGCGGAATCTGGAGCGCACCAGCGTCAAGGCCCCCTATTCAGGCTACGTAGCCGACCTCGACGTATCGGTGGGGGAATACATTTCGGGCAGCACACAACTGCTGACCCTGCTCGACCTGAGCACGATGAGAGTCCGGGTAGATGTGCTGGAGAGTGAAATAGCCCCCCTGAAGCCGGGAAGGAAAGCCGAGATAGAGTTCACGGCCCTGAAGGGTCAGGTTTTCAAGGGTACCGTGGTCTCGGTCAATCCGATCATCAATGCCCAGACCCGCACCGGCAGGGTGACGCTCGAGTTGAGCAACCCGGAGGGGAAGATCACTTCGGGCATGTTCGCCCGGGCGAGGATCTTCTCCAACAATATCGAGAACGTGCTGATGGTGCCTCTCGAGGCCATTGTAGAGAGGGACGAGAGGACCCTCGTCTTCGCAGTGGAGCAGTCGGAAACGGAAGATAAACCCGATATAGCCAAATGGCGATACGTGCAGCTGGGCGAGACCAACGACACCCACGTGATCGTGTATCCCACCGATAATCCTCACGAAGGTGTGAGGCCCGGCATGCTGATACTGATTGAAGGACACGTAAGCCTGCAGCACGACAGCCCGGTCAAACTGCTGGATATAGTGGACGCGGCCGTGCTCACTCCATAAAGGCGGATCCAGGCAGATATGGAAATGAACATCCATAGAGACTCCATTTCAGATTCGGAGATGCCCCGTGCACATATCTGAACTATCGATCCGCCGGCCTGTCGCCACCGCCATGTTCTTCCTGGCAGTTGTACTGATAGGTGCGATCAGTTTCAGCCGTCTTGCCGTAGACCTCTTTCCCAGTCTCTCATTTCCACGACTGGTGGTCTGGACCACATACACCAACGTCTCTCCTGAAGAGGTGGAGCAGTTCATTTCGGAGAGGATAGAACAGAGCCTTCTGCGGGTTCCCGGCATTCGCGAGATCCACAGCGTCTCACGCGAAGGGGTCAGCCTGGTCACGGTCGAGTTCAACTGGGATGTGGACATGGAGTATGCGATGCTCAACGTCCGCGAGAAACTCGATATCCTGCGCAGTCAGCTGCCCGAACTGGCAGGTCGTCCCACCATCCTGAAAGCCGATCCGAACGCCGAACCGATAATGAGCCTTGCTGTATCGGGCAGGGGCGGTCTCCACGAGATCAAGGGCCTGGCCGACAACGTTGTGAAGCGGCGCCTCGAACAGATTGACGGGGTCGCCCTGGCTGCTGTCACCGGAGGGACCGAAAGGCAGATACGGGTCGAGGTGAACAGGGAGATAGTCGAGTCGCTGGGGATCACCCTGCAGCAGGTCCAGAATGCCCTGGCCAACTCCAACATGATGTCCATGGGAGGCAACATCAACCGGGGCAGATTCCAGTGGTACCTGCGCCCGATCGGGGATTTCCAGACCATCGAAGACATAGAGCAGGTTGTGGTGGTCAGCAGGGGTTCCCGGCTGGTGAAGATATCAGACATCGGCGAGGTCGTGGACGGCTTCAAGGAACGGGACAACCTGACCCGCTTCAACGGTTCGGAGAGCATCGGTATCCTGGTACAGAAGGAGGCCGGCAGCAATACCAGCCAGGTCTCTTCCAAGGTGCATGAAGTTCTGGATGAACTGGAAGTGGAATACACCGGACTCGACGTGGCGATAGCCTTCGACCAGGCCGAATTCGTAAACAACAGCATCGGCAATGTGATCTGGGCGATCGCCCTCGGAGGCCTCTTCGCATTCCTGATGCTCTTCTTCTTCCTGCACGATATCAGGAATCCTCTGAACATCGGGCTGGCCATACCAATTTCGATCATCGCCACATTCAGCCTCCTCTATTTCGCCGGTATCACTCTCAACATGATGAGTCTCGGCGGGCTGGCACTTGGTGTCGGTCTGCTGGTCGACAACTCCATCGTTGTGCTGGAGAACATCTTCAGGCACCGGGAGGAGGGTGAAGACCGCTTCGAAGGAGCGATAAATGGTGCGCGCGAGGTGGCGATGGCCGTAACAGCCTCCACCTTCACGACAATCAGCGTCTTCCTGCCGATAATCTTCGTCCAGGGTGTCGCCGGGCAGCTCTTCCGCGACCAGGCTCTGACAGTGGCGTTCAGCCTTCTGGCTTCACTGATAGTATCGCTGACCATTCTGCCGATGATGGCCAGCCGGTTTCTGCACATGGAGTCGTTCATAAAGGAGAAGCTCGAAGCCGACAGGTCTGCCGGGAGAGATGCAACCGGGACGGCCGGAGGAGCTGCCGGCGTGATAGAAGAATTTACGCCGCCCGGGAAGCCTGCCGGATTCTTCAAGCGCATTCTTCTGGTCGTATCGTGGCCTTTCAGGAAGCTGTTTAAGCTTGTCAGGTGGGTGTTCCGACTGGCCGGCGGATTGATGAATGCAGCAGGCCGCATCCTGATGCTCGGTTTCTCTTCGGCGCTCCGGAATGTATCGCAGGCGGCCCGGAAAACGACGGCGCCTCTCTTCCGCGGTTTCGATCGCGCTTTCGAACGGTTCTCGAACATCTACCACAACGCACTCGAATGGTCGCTCGACCACCGCAGCAGGATCCTGGCCTTCTGCGGGGTGCTCATTCTGCTGGCACTGTGGATCGGGTACAGACTGGATAAGCGTCTGATACCGCAGGTAGATCAGGGGGAATTCAGCATCTCGATGGTGCTGCCGGCCGGTTCCAGCCTGGAGTCTACATCCGAAGCGGCAGCCGTCATCGAAGGCTGGCTGCTCGAAATGGAAGAGGTACAGCACGTATTCATGAATGCGGGTTTGATCCGGAGTGAAAGCGCGCTGGGCAGCCAGGATTCAGACATAAACATGGCCACGCTCAGGGTGCGGCTGAAGCCGAAGGCAGAGCGCAACACATTCGAGATAGTATCCGAGCTGCGCCAGCGGGGTACTCAGCTCTATGGAGCCGAGCTGACCTTCAATACAGGGGAAACGACCTTTACAGAGATCCTGGGCACCAGCCAGGCCGATCTGGCGGTCAAGGTGCGCGGGCTCAACCTCGATGTCATGCAGAAGCTGGCAGACGGGGTTGAGGAAAAGCTGGGCGACGTGGAGGGCCTGCGGGATATCAATTCGGATTTCGCCATCGGCAAACCGGAGATCCGGCTCACGGTGGACCGGCGCGTCACCGAGCAGTACGGCCTTTCTGTCAGGGCGGTAGTGGATATGGTCTCCTCGACGATAAAGGGGAACATCGCTACCGAGTTCCAGGACTTCGACAGGAAGGTTGAGGTTCTGGTCAGGGAGGGGGAGGCCGACCGGAAATCCCTTCAGCAGATCCTCTCTATGGGATTACCCCTTCCCACCGGCGGCGGGGATCGGATACCCCTGCGCGAGCTGGTGGACTGGCGCTACACCACCGGACCCAACGAGGTGAGAAGGGAAGCTCAGAACAGGCAGATCACGGTTTTTGCCAGCGTCGAGGGCCGCCGCCTCGATGACGCGATCGCCGAGGTGGAATCGCTGATGCTCGGCATGGCGGTACCCGACGGTTATGAAATCGTGGTCGGGGGTGTGAACGAAGAGATGAGACGGTCGTTCAGGAGTCTTTTCTTCGCCCTCGGGCTGGCGATCCTGCTGGTCTACATGATCCTCGCTGCACAGTTCGAAAGCCTGATCCATCCCTTTACCATCATGTCAACCGTACCTCTGGCAGTGATTGGCGTGGTGCTCGCCCTGCAGATATTCGGCGGGGGGATCAACATCATGAGCCTTGTTGGAATGGTCGTGCTGACCGGAATCGTGGTGAACGATGCGATCATCAAGGTCGACTTCATTAACCAGCTGAGGAACAGGGGACGTCCTCTGCGCCAGGCGATAGTAGAGGCGGGTCATTACCGACTGCGACCGATCATGATGACCACAGTCACGACGGTGCTCGGGTTGACGCCGTTGGCCCTCGGAATAGGTGCAGGCGCGGAACTGCGCAGTCCGCTGGCCGTGGCGGTGATAGGGGGGCTCATCTCGGCCACCGGTCTGACCCTGATCGTGATCCCGGTCGTCTATTCAATCATGGAAGGCATCAGGGGCGAAAGTCTGGGAGACCGCTCCACCTCATTCCAACCGGGTGGTGCGGGCATGCACCGTGAGGTCAGGTTGTGAAAAGTTCAGTCCTGACAAATCAGTGCCTGCGCCGTCCGGTTACCACAGCGATGGTCTTTACGGTCCTGCTGGCCATAGGTGTGGCCAGTCTGATCCGGATACCCCTGGAGACCTACCCGGAGTTGGAGATACCCAGGATGACCGTAAGGGGAAGCTGGAGCGAAGCGAGCCCTGAAGCGGTCGAGGCCTTCATGACCTCACCTCTGGAAGCAGAGGCCAGCACCCTGGCAGGCATCAAGGAGGTAAAGAGCACTTCGAGCCGGGGCAATGCCAGGATCGATCTGGAGTTCGCTCCCGATACAGATATGGACTTCGCCAGGCTCGAGCTGAACGAGAAGGTCTCCCGGCTCAGGGAATCACTTCCCCCCGGCGTCAATATCTCGATAAGCCAGTACGTACCGCCCGACATGCAGGAGGAGAACCTGCTGCAGTACACATTTACAGGGATGCAGAGCATCAACGAACTGCAGAAGTACGCCCAGGACCTGATCGAACGTCCGATGAGCGTGGTGAGCGGCGTGGCCGGCGTCTACATATCGGGTGGAGAGCAGAGGCAACTGAGGGTTGTCCTCGACAGGCACAAGACGGAATCGCTCGGTATTGACCACATGGAGGTGGCCCGCAACCTCCAGCAGATAGCCAGCATCGTCGAAACGGTGGGCCTGATAAAGAAGGACACCTACCAGTACAACCTGGTGGTCAGGGACGATTTCAATGATCTGAACACCCTGCGCAACGCCATCGTGGCCAGAAGGAGCGATCGTTTCATCCGGCTCGGTGAGATAGCACGTGCAGTGGATGGATACTCAGAGCCCAGAGGTTACCAGCGGCTGAACGGCCGGGCGAGGGTGGCGATCTTCATCAGTGCGGTGGCGGGCAGCAACATCATAGATGTAGCCCGGAGGGCGAAGGCGCGGATGGAAGAGATCCGCGAGACCCTGCCGGCGGGAACGCAGCTGATCGAGGAGAGAGACAACAGCGAAACGATCAGGAACGAGCTGGATGGACTCGAATTCCGCAGCGTACTGATCATATTCCTGATCTTCATCGTACTGCTCGTCTTCCTGCGCGGCATAGCCAATCCGCTGATAATTCTCTCCAGCATCGCTACCAGCGTGCTGTTGACGATCTCCCTCTTTTACTTCACGGGCGCATCTCTGAATATGATGACCCTGGCGGGGCTGGCACTGGGATTCGGGATGATGGTCGACAACTCGATAGTGGTGCTCGACAACATCCACCGGCACAGGGAGCGGGGCAGCGGCAGGCTGGCGGCGGCCAGCATAGGCACTTCGAGGGTGATGATGCCGATCCTGGCCGGGACGGCTACAACCATCATCGTTTTCCTGCCCTTCCTCTACCTGCAGGGTGAGCTGAGGGTCGTTTACATGCCCTTTGCCCTGGCGGTGGTAACGAGCCTGGCGTGCTCTCTGGTGGTTTCCTTCACGCTGATACCCAGCCTGGCTGCACGCGTGCTGGGAACGCCGGCCGCCCAGGCCGGAGCTGGGGGTGCCCGGTTCGACCCGGGATCAGGCAACAACCAGGTCAAAGAGGATCCGTGGAAGCTGGGAGAGCTGGAGATCGAGGAGGAGGCCGGGATCGTTCACGGCATGGATAAGGGAGCAGAGCATACTCTCAAGATAGGGGACAACATTTACCAGAGGGTTCTCCGTTTTATGCTGACCCACAAGATCATAGTCATACTCATCGTCCTGCCTGTCTTTGCCGGCTCATATCACGTTTTCGATACGAAGGTGACCAAGGGGCGCATCTGGCGGGCGTATGGACCCAGTCGGGAATACCTCAACGTCAGCATGAGAGCCCCAACCGGGTCAGATCTGGATGTGATGGAGGATCTGGTCAACAAATTCGAAGCGAAGCTGCTGCCGATTTACGAGTCGGGCCAGATAGAAGACTTCGAGACGAACATTACATCCCGCTATGCCGGCATCAGGATCAGCTTCCCCGAGGATGTGATCAGGGGGGGGATTCCCTATCTGGTCAAGGATCAGCTTTCGGTGTTCGCAGGCCTGCTGGCCGGCGGTATGAATATCAGCGTCACCGGATTCGGCGACTACTTTTCGGCGGGCAGCTTTGGGAGTTCATCGTACAGCTCGAGAATCAAGTTCCTTGGTTACAACTACCTGAGGGTGAAGGAGCTGGCGGAGGAGCTGGCGGAGCGGCTGAAGCGCAACCCCAGGATCCGCGAGGTGGACACAAATTACGGATCGTTTTCGCGCGGTGCCGAAAAGCAGATAGTGCTCCGGTTCGACCGTGAGGCGCTGGCTGCCCACGGGCTGACCGCCAGGGATATGATCTACTTCGTCGGCCGCTACGTCAGGACGACATCGGGTGGAAGGGTCACCTACGGAGGGGAGGAGATCGATTTCCAGGTTAAGGTGGATGGCTATGACGATCGCGACATCATTGAACTGATGAACGCAACAATAACTACACGCAACCGTGGCAAGGCACGGATGCGCGATCTGGGCGAAATGACCATCGAGCCGGTCATGGGTACGATCCAGAGGCAGGACCAGCAGTACACGCGTACCGTAGGGTATGAATTCCGCGGTCCATACAAGATGGGTGAAAGGGTTCGCGAACAGATCATGGATTCCACGATCCTGCCCAATGGCTACGAGTTTGATGAGAGCGAACGGATCTGGCAGACCGAGGAGGAGAAGCAGCAGCTCCTGCTGGTGCTCGGCTTTGCCCTTCTGCTTGTCTACATGCTGACCGCCGCACTCTTCGAGTCCTTCTTCCACCCCTTCACGATCATCCTGACCGTTCCACTTGCGATGATCGGCGTATTCCTCGGCTACTGGTTCTTCAGCAAGGGATTCGACAGGTCGGCCTACGTCGGAGTAATCCTGATGGGGGGGATCGTGGTCAACAACTCGATCATCCTGGTCGACCATATAAACTCCCTGCGCCGCTTCCTGCCGCGTCGCGACGCGGTGGTGCGGGCAGCCAGAGAGAGGGCCCGTCCGATCCTGATGACTACATTCACAACCGTGATCGGACTGATGCCGCTGATAATCCTCGCCGAGGAAGGGCAGGACCAGTGGTACACCCTGGCGTTTACGATCTGCGTGGCGCTGCCTGTGGCCACATTCTTCACCCTGACCATTATTCCCCTCGTCTACGAGCTGATGGATTCGATGCAGACACAGTTCAGGAAGGGTATCGGAACGCTGGCGCTGGCTGCGCAGGGTGAGCAGGCTTCTCCCGAGAAATCCTGATTCAGCCCCTTTTATGCTGTAAAATGTGGCGGAAGTCTTAACAGGTGGCCACATTCTCAAGAGACAATCACTTGCATGGAGGAATTTACGTGTCGAGAAGTTCTACTCTTTCGTGGCAGATGTATGCGGTTACAGCCCTCATCGCACTCACCGCAGGCGGCATCGGCGGCAGACTGGCACCACCGGTTCCCCGGGCCCGCGCAGAAGGGATTTTGTGGGCCGCACCCGGTTACGGGATAGAGATGCCGGCCCGGCAGGAGGAGGGTCAACCTGCTCAGACTCAGCAGGTCCCGAAACTCGGGTTCATCAGATCGGATATCATTCTGAGCATGCACCCCGGTGTGCCCGGCATTCGCGCCAGCATCGAGGAGCAGCTGAGGGCGTGGCAGCGGCAGCAGGAAGACATGCAGGCCAGGGCCGAAGCTCTTCAGAATGAATTGAGGACGGCCCAGCTGAGCCCGGTCAGGCGCCGTACCCGGCAGGAGGAGCTACAGCAGACGATCGACGAACTTAACCAATTCCAGACCCAGATGTGGTCTTCGGGCGGTCTGGCGGAGCAGAAGGAACAGGAACTGATGCAGCCGATCTTCGACGAGATAGATGCCGTAATCAGGGATATAGCGGAGGGGCAGGGGTTCCACCTGATATTCGATGCTTCTGCCGGCGGGCTCCTCTTCGGGCATCTCGATATGGACCTGACGAGACAGGCGATGGATAAACTCGGGATCGAACCGCCTGCAGAATGAATATCACATTCCACGGCGGTGTTCGCACCGTTACGGGCTCGAAGCATCTTCTCGAGCTTCCCGACTGCCGCCTTCTGCTCGAGTGCGGGCTCTCCACCCATGCAGATCGCGATGAACTGCTCGACTACATGCGCGGAATGTCGTCGCCACCCCGTACAGTCTATATCGTTCACGGGGACGAAAAGCAGAGCCTCGCCTATGCATCTCACCTGCAGGGCGAAGGGTTCAACTAAGTCCACGTCCCGCACGAAGGTGATTCCTTCGACCTCCTTTCAGGCAGGCAGGTCGGGGGGCGATGAGGGGTGGTTATATGAGTCAGCTCGAAGCAGATCTCTTTGAAGGGGAAGGATTCGACAAGGGCCACTGGATCGAAGACCTGAAACCGGGCCTGACTGTCAAAGGGGTATTCGCCGTTTCCCGCGCAGCGGCAAGACCGAAGAAGGATGGCTCCTCCTTCCTTAGCCTCGAACTTCAGGATAGAACCGGACGGATGACAGCCGTTGCATGGGAGCACGCCCACCTGGCTCCACAGCTCGAGCGCGGTGCGGTCGTGCGCGTATCGGGTGTGGTCGACACCTACCGGGAGAGACCTCAGGTGAAGGTTCTCCAGATGGAACTGATGACAGGGGATGTTCCGCCGGAGTTGTTCCTGCCGGGGGGCCACCAGGAGAGAGAACTGCTCGAAACGCGCGTGGCTGAGGTGCGCTCAAAGGTCGAAACTCCATATCTGAAAGATCTGCTCACAAAGGTGTTCGATGAAGATCAGCTCCTGGGGCCGTATCTGGAGGCCCCTGCAGCCAAACTGCGGCACCAGGCCTACGTCGGCGGCCTGGCCGAGCACAGCCTCAATATGGCGGAACACGCCCTCCATTGTGCCGGATTCTACCCCGAACTCGACAGGGACCTGCTTGTCGTTGCAGCACTTTTTCATGATATAGGAAAAATTTTCGAGTATCGCGTTGATACCTCGATTGATTATTCAGATGAGGGGAGGCTGGTGGGACATATCGTAATAGGGGAACGACTGGTCCGCCAGGCAGCGGATTCGATCGCCGATTTTCCTGAAGAGGTCAAGATGCACCTCAGCCACCTGATATTAAGTCATCAGGGGAGGCTGGAATACGGATCTCCTGTGAAGCCTCAGTCGCTCGAGGCCGTCGTGCTTTACGCGCTCGATCTCCTCGATTCCCGCGTGGCGACCTTCCGGGACATACGGGACAGCCACGAGGGGGAGGATCGAACCTGGAGCGATTATGACCGTCTCGACGATCGATTCTGGTATCTGAAGGGTGGCGTCGGCTGATATATCCTCCCTGAAGCAGCGCGCCCAAGTGCCCCTAGTCAGGAATTCGGGACACTAAAAACAAGGAGCAGGTGTGGTAAAGAATTCATCCGGTCATCCGGTCAATAACCTGGTTGTGGTGGAATCACCGGCGAAGGCCAGGACAATCGAACAGTATCTGGGCGAGGGATTCACGGTCCTGGCCAGCATGGGACACGTGCGCGATCTGCCTAAGAAGGATCTGGGTGTGGACCTGGAGGGGGGAACCTTTGAGCCCAAATATGTCTCGATACGGGCCAAATCGAAGGTGATGTCTGAACTGAAGAAGGCGGCTGAAAAGGCCGAAACGATCTACCTGGCGACCGACCACGACAGGGAAGGAGAGGCGATCGCGTGGCATGTAGCCGTCCTGCTGGGCGAAAAGGACCCTGTCGGAAACCCGCGTTACCGCAGGCTGATATTCAACGAGATAACCAGGTCTGCAGTCACCGAAGCGCTCGATCACGCATCAGAGATCGACTGGAACAAGGTGAAGGCCCAGAAGGCCCGGCGTGTGCTCGACCGTATCGTAGGCTATCAGGTTTCTCCACTGCTCTGGAAGGCTCTCTACAGGGGTCTGTCGGCCGGCCGGGTGCAGAGCGTAGCCCTCAGGCTGATCTGCGAGCGGGAGAGCGAGATCGATGCGTTCGTACCCAGGGAGTACTGGACCCTCGAAGCGCTCTTCGAAACGGCGGTCGAAGGGGGTCGGGTAACGTATGAAGCCACACTCGACAAGGTGGATGGCAAATCCCCGGAGGCGGGCAGTGAGGCGGAAGCCGATGATCTGGTCGCAGCCGCCAGCCGGCAGTCCTACAGCATTGCCGGCGTCGAGAAGAAGGAGAGGAAGAGGAATCCGGCCCCCCCATTCATCACCAGCACACTGCAGCAGGAGGCCGCCCGCAAGCTGGGTTTCCCCGCCCGCAGGACCATGTCGGTGGCCCAGCAGCTCTACGAGGGAATCGAGATCCCGGGAGAGGGCTCGGTCGGGCTTATCACTTATATGAGAACCGATTCGGTCAGGGTCGCAGCGGGAGCTGTCGTGGCAGCAAGGGAATTGATTTCGGCCGAATACGGCAGCGATTACCTGCCCGAAAAACCAAAGGTATACCGAAGTCGAAAAGGTGCGCAGGACGCTCACGAAGCGATAAGGCCTACCGATCCTGCACATCTGCCCTCCACGACCAGTGCACATCTCGACAGGGATCAGCTCCGGCTCTACGAGTTGATCTGGAAGAGATTCGTGGCCTCGCAGATGAACGCAGCAGAATTCGAAGCCACGACCGTGCTCACGAAGGGAGGGCGGTTCCAGTTCAGGAGTACCGGCTCGGTGCTCACCTTCCCCGGCTTCCTCGCCCTGTACAGGGAGGGGAAAGACGAGGAGAACGGCGCGGAAGAGGGTGAGAAGGAACTGCCTGCAGGTTTGACCGAAGGGGCTGAGGCGGTGATGGAGGAGCTGGCAGGAGAGCAGCATTTCACCAAGCCGTCCCCCCGTTTCACAGAAGCCTCACTGATCAAGGAACTGGAACAGAACGGCATCGGTCGGCCCTCCACCTACGCGCAGATTATTTCGGTGCTGCTCGATCGCAGGTATGTTGAACGGGAGCGGAAAAGCCTGATGCCAACCGATCTGGGACGCCAGGTCAGCGAGCTGCTCGTGGATCTCTTTCCCGACATATTCCAGGTCGAGTTCACCGCCGGTATGGAGGATGAGCTGGACAAGGTGGAATCGGGTCAGGATGAATATGTCGATGTGCTCGGTTCGTTCTACGAACCGTTTCAGCGCGACCTGGAGGAGGCCATGACCCGCCTGAAGGAGATCAAAAAGAAACTTCAGGAGGAGACGGAGGAGGTATGCGAGGAATGCGGCGAGCCGATGGTGATCAAGTGGGGCCGCAGGGGACGCTTCCTGGCATGCAGCGGATACCCCGGGTGCAGGAACACCCGCTCACTGGAAGAGGAAGAGTCGGCCCCGGTCGATGTGAAGTGTCCCGAATGCGAGTCGGAAATGGTCGTGAAGAACGGACGGTTCGGCAAGTTCCTGGCATGCAGCCGCTATCCAGAATGCAAGGGCACCAGGCCCTTCCTGATCGGAGTCGATTGTCCGGAATGCGGGGAGCCGATGTCGGAGAAGCGAACCAGAAAGGGTCGTGTATTCTTCGGCTGCACCAACTATCCGACGTGCAAATTCGCAAGCTGGGATCCGCCGGTGCAGAAGGAGTGCCCGGTCTGCGGCTGCTCGATACTTGTCCAGAAAGGTGCCAGATCGGGTACTCTTCATTACAGTTGTCCCAGGTGTAAGAGCGTTCTCGATCCTGAATCTCTCTGACCCGCCCGCAGGGGTGAGGAAATGAGCCAATCGTTGCGTGATCTGATCGATCCCTTTACCGAATATCTCCTGTCGGTTCGTGCGCTCTCACAGCACACCGTTACGGCATATTCGAAGGATGTCAGACAGTTCACATCATGGGTGAAATCGCACACGGGAGAGAACCTGCCCCCCTCAGCGGTTGATCACAAACTTCTGAGATCATTTCTGGGCACTCTCCGCAGCCGGGGGTATGCACCCGGAACCGTATCGAGGAAGCTGGCCAGCCTTCGCGCATTTTTCAGGTACCTTCAGCAGTCGGGCATAACCGATCACGACCCTGCCTCTCTGCTGCAGTCACCCCGACTGCCTCAGCGGCTCCCCACATACTTCAGCAGGGCCGAGATGGCAGAAGCGCTGAAGGGTGGCGATGGAGATGATTTCCAGGTGGTGCGCGACCGCGCGATACTCGAGTTTCTGTACAGCACGGGGATCCGACTCACAGAGTTGATCGAACTCGATATCGAATCTGTCGACAGGCGGGACCGAACTGTGAGGGTTATGGGGAAAGGCAAAAAGGAGAGAATCACTCCCGTGGGCGGGCCCGCTCTGAAAGCTCTCGGCGATTACCTGGGCGCCCGATCTGAATTATTGAGTAAGAAAGGTCGTACAGGTGCAGTGGCGCTCTGGATCAATCGATCGGGCAACAGGCTGAGCGGCCGCAGTGTGCAGAGGATGGTCAGACGCTATCTGCGCAATGTGACCGACAGAAAGAAGGTGAGCCCGCACGTGATAAGGCATACATTCGCCACCCACCTGCTCGATGCGGGAGCCGATCTGCGCGCGGTGCAGGAACTGCTGGGCCACGAGAGCCTCTCGACCACACAGCTGTATACGCACCTTACCACCGACAGGCTTAAACAGGTTTACGAGAAGGCCCATCCGAGGGCCGATAGGGAATACCGACCGGAAGGGAAGAGGTCATGAAGAGTGATATAAAAAGAGCAATCTCAACCACCATCCTGGGCATAGCCCGGGACGGAAAGGCCGCCCTGGGAGGTGACGGCCAGGTCACATTCAACGACACCATCGTCAAGCACGGGAGTACAAAGATCAGGCGGCTGCACGACGATACGGTCCTGACGGGATTTGCGGGGGCGGCGGCAGACGCCCTGACCCTCTTCGAGAGATTCGAAGAGAAACTGGATGCGCACAAGGGGAACCTGCGGAAAGCTGTGGTGGAACTAGCAAAAGACTGGCGGACCGACCGCTTCCTGCGCAGGCTCGAAGCTCTTCTGGTCTGCCTCGATACCGAACATTCATTTGTGATCTCCGGGACGGGCGACATTATCGAACCGGACGACGGGATCGTGTCCATCGGTTCAGGAGGGGGGTATGCGCTTGCAGCATCAAGGGCATACCTGGCGGCCGATCCGGAGATGGAACTCAAGGATGTAGTCGAGCAGTCACTGCTGATCGCATCGCGCATCTGTCCCTATACGAACGATCAGATTTCACTGATGACCCTCCCCGACCAGGAATTGAAATGACAGATAAGAGGCAATCGTCGGAGGAGCTGACTCCGGGGCAGATCGTTGAACAGCTGAACAGATACGTAATCGGGCAGGACGACGCCAAACGAGCCGTTGCCATCGCGCTGCGAAACCGCTGGCGCAGGCTTCAGGTTCCTGAAGAACTGCGGGAAGAGATAGTACCAAACAACATCATCCTGATCGGACCGACAGGTGTAGGCAAAACAGAGATATCCCGGCGCCTCGCATCGCTTGCGAGGGCTCCCTTCATAAAGGTGGAGGCGAGCAAGTTCACCGAAGTAGGCTATGTGGGACGCGATGTCGAATCGATCATCCGCGACCTGGTCGACCTGGCCGTCAGCATGGTGAAGTCGGAATTCCTGGAGGAGGTGCAGGAACCGGCCCTGCGCAACGCCGACGAGAGGATCCTCGATCTGCTCCTGCCGCGTCCCTCCAGACAATTCCCCGTGCAGCCGGCTCCTGCTGCCGGCGAGCCCCTGGAGGAGGACGGTCGGGAGAGGGAGGAATCGTGGGAGAGAACCAGGGAGAAGCTGCACAGCCAGCTGGCGGCAGGAACGCTGGACGAAAGGGAGGTAGAGGTTGACATGCCCGCCGACCAGCACCCCATGATCTCGGTGCTGGGTCCTGTGGGCCTGGAGGAGATGGGTGTCAACCTCTCCGAGCTCTTCTCAGGATTGATGCCGCAGAAGAGCAAGAAGCGCCGGGCAAAGGTGAGTGAGGCCAGGAAGATCCTGCAGCAGGAAGAGGCTTCCAAGCTGATAGATATGGACAAGGTGATCACCGAGGCGCTGAAACGGGTCGAGCAGAACGGGATAGTATTCCTCGACGAACTGGACAAGGTGGCCGGCGACAGGGGCGGTTCCGACTTCCACGGACCCGATGTGAGCCGCGAGGGTGTGCAGCGCGACCTGCTGCCGATAGTGGAGGGGAGCACAGTGACCACCAAATACGGGATGGTCAAAACCGATCACATTCTCTTCATAGCCGCCGGGGCCTTCCACGTCTCGAAACCGAGCGACCTGATACCTGAGATGCAGGGTCGCTTCCCGATACGCGTGGAACTCTCCAGCCTGACCACGGCCGATTTCATCCGGATACTGACAGAGCCCGAGAACGCCCTTATAAAGCAGTACACTGCACTGCTGGCCACCGAGGGGGTGACGCTCGATTTCGAGGTGGGTGCGATAGATGAGATCGCCAGGGCGGCCAGCCTTGCAAACGAGCGGGCAGAGGATATCGGTGCCAGGCGCCTGCATACGATACTGACACTCCTGCTCGAGAATATACTCTTCGACGTTCCCGAGAGCGGAAAGAAAAGGTACTCCATAACACCGGAAGATGTTGGAGAGAGGCTCGAGGATATCATCGCCGACGAGGATCTGAGCCGCTACATACTGTAAAAGCGGCTTTCATGAATCGAGCATTACAGATACCGCTGCTTGAAAGAGGACCGCAAGATGGCTGACCGCAAAGACTTCCTGGACATCTCCGATCATTCACGCGAGGAGCTGCTGCATTCTCTTGATGAAGCGGAAAGGATCAAGAAGGATCTGAAAGCGGGCAGGGGGTGTGACGCGCTGGCCGGAAAGACCCTGGCGATGGTCTTCCAGAAGCCGTCGGCGCGGACCCGGGTATCCTTTGAAGTGGGCATGTACCAGCTGGGCGGTTATGCGCTCTACCTGGCGCCTGCCGACATCGGACTGGGCAAAAGGGAATCGGTGGCCGATATAGCCAGGGTACTGGCCCGCTACAACGACGGCATCATGGCCAGGGTCTTTGCCCACGATGATGTGCTGCAGCTCGCACGGTTTTCTGACGTGCCTGTCATAAACGGGCTCTCCGACCTTCTGCATCCCTGTCAGCTGATGGCGGACCTTCTGACCATCAGGGAACACAAGGGAAGGATTGAGGGCTTGAAGGTGGCCTTTGTCGGAGATGGCAACAACCTGTGCAACTCGTGGCTCAACGCCGCATTACGGCTCGAATTCACTCTCTCTATTGCAGTCCCCGAAGGGTATCATCCCGACAGGGAGATCTTCGAAGGAGCGACGGCCGCCAATCCTGATATATCGGTTACCCACGCACCTTCAGAAGCGGTCGAAGAAGCAGATGTTATCTATACCGATACCTGGACCAGCATGGGTCAGGAAGAGGAGGCTGTAAAGCGGAGAGAAAACTTTACCGGTTTCACCATAGATGAGGAACTGGTGAGCAGGGCGGCCTCGGACGTGATAGTGATGCACTGCCTGCCTGCCCACCGGGGTGAGGAGATCACCGACGCGGTAATCGATGGTCCCCACTCTGTGGTATTCGATGAGGCGGAGAACAGGCTTCACGCACAGAAGGCTATCCTGGTCGAACTCATGGGTTGAGGGTTGATTTTCCTGACCCGGCGTAAAATTCTTGTTTCCACCCTGGAAACACACCAGTTCCCATCCGGAGATTGCTCGCCGGCAACAGCCGGACTCGCGGTCCACAGAACAGACTCCGGATGGGAACTATCTTTGCTGATACTGTTTAAAAGAGATCGATCACTATTCCCAGCAGGAAATCCACACCCGACCAGTCGATCGTCAATGAATCGCCGGTAACCGAGTTGGTCAGTTTGTCGCCGGCCTCATCGGTGGGATCTCCCACGTCACCCAGTCGCATGCGGACCGATCCCGCCAGGCTCAGGGGACCGCCCAGATCGTAAATGCCCGTCCACGAAAAGAGGGCTCCCACCCCCGTTGCGGTTCCCTCCTGATCGATCATGGCCAGAGATCCCATGCCCGCGGCCAGTGACAGTTTCGAGGCGGGGAAGAGAACGGCGGCGGCACCGACGTGGTAGGAGAGCTTCTCTGTGAACTGGAAGGAGCGTTCGATTCCCGCATGGAGAGGCCACCCCTCAGCGCTGTAATAGAGGAAACTCTCCACCGGCCCCGATCCCGGGTCGAATGTGAAGTCGATGCGGGAGTTATCCGCCACTCTCTCCATGCCTGCAAAGATGCTCCAATCGGGGCCGAGGCGATATCTGACCTCAATCCCGAAAGTCAATCCGTCGGTCAACTGATTGAGACCCTTATCGAGTCCGGCACCGCCGTCGTTGACGGGAGTTGTGAGCAGCATGTTGTCGACCCGGATCATATTGTTGACAGATCTCTGGGAAAAGGATGCCCAGCCTCCGAAGAGGGAGATGCTCAACCTGCCGCCACCGGAAGCAACTCCCTTCGCAGCGGCTGTCGACGCTGACTGTGCACGGATCTCTCCGCCGTGGATCAGCACTGTGGCGGTCAGAGGGATCAGAAGCAGTCGTAAACCTGGATGCAGGCGCATCAGCATGGCGGTGCCGTACCTTTCAGTATCCCCGATTGAAAACTCTCAGTGCCCTGTCACGCAACAACCGTGGCATTCGAGCGGCGCCGAATCCCGACCGGCTGCGTTCCGCCTCCTCGCCCAAGGAGCCTGCCGGAGAAACGCTCCGGCTGCGGATTGCGCTGGCATCCGGCTGGCGGCGTTGGTTTTCACAGAAGGTCCTCGACGTAGCAC
>VAPC010308991.1_pt1 | contig 27137 bp, 21 predicted proteins | sample 3395121 | NCBI WGS metagenome assembly VAPC01 (sample SAMN08290434, study PRJNA428436) | hydrothermal vent metagenome | isolation source: Deep-sea hydrothermal vent chimney | place: Indian Ocean: Southwest Indian Ridge | depth 1711 m m
AGGTAAAGGTCGTTCTTCCTTTACAGGATATTGATTTCGAATGTCAAGCATACTAGATTCGATTGGCAATGGTCTAGGTGGTTCCGCGGAAGGTGGTGCAACTGAACCGGGTATATAGTCCTCAGCAGCTGTTGCAGCTCTATGCTCCTCTAGCTTAACTGTGTAATCCTGCAAAGCACTCTCGTGCTCTATCAAATCAGCCTCATATTGCTGTATTTTTTCTTTAACCAACGATTCGCGCTTCTCGTTGTGTGCACGAATAGTTTCGTTCTCCTGTTCTACTATCTCAAGCTGTCCCTGCCATTCCTGAACACCTTTCTGGTATTCTTCCTCACGAATATCAGCCTCAAATTTCGCGCGATCAGCCATTGCACTCGGGGTAACTGTTTCACCAACTATCTCATGAACAGTGTTTAGCAGTGTAAGGAGTGCTTGGGGTATTGTCATCGATTCATCAATCGTAGTTCTGAAACTTTCCACCCATTCCAGAGCTTCTTTCTTCCATTCTTCAGGTCTTTCAGCAGCTCCTTCCACAGCAACTGCAAATTCATCAATGAGATTTGTTTGTTCAGAAAGTGTCTTGTCAATGATACGTCGAATTAGTGGCTTGGAGAGAATTGTATCTGCAACATCAGGGATTATATCTGACACAAGATTTTCGAATTCGTCAAGCAATGACATCAGTGCTTGTCCATGGTCGGTCAAGGGACCTTCACCTTGAGGTACACTGTACTTCTGAGTGATTTCACGACGTGCAATCTCAGCCACATCAGAGAACCCAATTAAATCCCATACATCGATGCCCTTGAAAGTATCAATCATCTTTCGGGTAATGACATCCATCAGCTGAGTAAAATCTTGATATCGAGCGCCCTCGAAGAATTCCTTTGAGAAGGCTGCATTTAGCTGAGCTTGAACCTCAGCGTAGAACTTGTCGAATAATGTAAGGTCTGTAGAATCCAAATTCAAATCTTCGCTAAGAGCTTCCTGTTTGAAATCCCTTAGAGCAGTGAAGAATGCCTTTCTTGCAGCGTTTGTTACGAGATACTGATTCAGTTCTTTTGAGAAATACTGAGTTACTCTTGTAGCGTAAGCTATAGAGTATCTTAGCGTCCCCTTTAGTTGCCAAGCACGTATCTCTTCAGGATCAATAAACTCTCGAGCAACAGAGTTCATAAAACGTTCAGTAAGCTCAAGTGCGAGTTTCTTTTTGATTCCAGAAAAGTCATCACTGGTAGATACTGCTCCGATTAGCGTGGTCTTATGATTCTCAATCGTCAACGATTTTCCAGAGCTTACATGTTGTTCAACAATGTGTTCGAGAGAGTTTACTGTTTCATCGACAAGCTTGACAAACTCATCAATGCGGGGCTTAAATGAATCGATATCAGAAAGAGAAATTTCATCTCGTTCAAGGAAATCTTTGAGTGCTGCGACAACACCTTCAACAACCTCAGCTTCTTCTACTGCATATGCATAGTAATTCAGTTCATTGAGAATGTCTTGACCAATCTCTGGAATCGTCTTTGTGAGTGTTTCAATAGCACTTGGTGTAAGTATTCTATGTTTGAAATGTTCAACAAGCTTTTCATCAGAGGATTTTGGAAGACTGAAATCCAAACTTTTGCGCTCAGATATTTTCATTCCTGGAGGAAGTAATGTGAAATCATCGAATACAGTCATCTTGGCGACAACATCAACGTCGACGTGGTCCGGTTTTACTAAGAGTGAATCCCAAGATCCCTGAAATCTTCTGTCAATCATGTCTACGAATAAGACGCTGTTCAATCGATCTGCAAAATCTTGTAGTACTGCGAGCCCTTCGAGTTCATAATTCAACTCATTGTTGATGACTGCACTCTCAATATCGGAAATCTTCTTGGATAGAATCTTCATATATTGATCAATCTTGAATGGGTCTACTACTCCCTTTTCCCAACTCAGGACACAAACGTGAGACCCTACACCACCTTCTCGTCCTCCAGCAACAACAAGCTGCTCAGGTAATATTTCTGGACCGGGGGTTCTATCAAGATCCCACTCAATAGATAATAGCTCCAAACCTTCAGACGACATAAGTGTGTCACGAACCGAAAAAATCAATGGAGCAATGTTCATTGCAACTGTTTCAGAGTGTTGCTCGAGCATACTACCTGTGCCTGTTGCACTTCCAATTGGGTATCCTAATCCTGTTGATGTGCCTAGGACAGAAGCGGAAGCCATTCGAATGGCTTCAACTGTACTCGTAGTTTGTACATCTTTGCGCTTGTTCATGATTGGTCAATCCTCAAAGCATCTAGAGGTCTTGAAACATATGAAACCAATAACACAATCTTTTGAATCTAACTCGGCTATCCTTTTCCAGTTCTAGTCCAAACACCTTTACCTAAGTTTCGAACTAGACCCGCTTCTTTGAGACCCAACAATGTGACGTGTACAGTGGTTGTCAGCAAAGCCTCTAGGCTCTGTGGAATTGGTACACTCCGGGCTTGGCGAATATCAAAAACCAGTTGCTCTACATCAGCTTCTTCACGAGCTTCAATGTAGGTGAGGATGATATCCTGGAGATGTATAACACCATCTCGAACTGATTCGAATTGCAGAAGAGCATCGCCGTAGATGTGTGGGGTGTCATGTGAGGGAAGAACATGCTCAGCACCTAGTTTGGACAATGTTTCAAGTGCTGTCAATTTTGCTACGATGCTTCCACTCGTATCAACGTAGAACTTTCGAGGATCATTTGGAAAGTTATTCACCTCATCTCCGGTGAAGAGGGCTTTACGGGATGTATCAAAGAGAACACAATGTCCAGCAGAATGACCTCCTGTGTGAATGACCTTGAGTGAGGTGCTACCGACATGAATGTCTTTACCATGCTCGAGAAATTCATCAGGTTCTATTCCACGAAAGTTTACTCTGAGGGGTCCTTTATCAAGTTTCATAGAGAATCTCTGTGCGCGGTTAAGTATGAGACGATTGTTGAGAAAGTCACCGGGTTTTTGGAGAATCTCAGCATCTTCTCTATGAATCATAATTGGAGCGTTGGTTACTCTCTTGAAGCGACCTGCACCTCCCACATGATCAGGGTGTCCATGTGTGCACACGATACCTACAATGTCAGTCTTTGGATCAAGACCCAAGTTCTTGATAGATTTCTCTAGCCTGTTTCCCGGATCTCCAGCAGTTCCGGGGTCTATAACCAATACTTCGCCCTCGTCAATAATGAGATAGCTAGCGATAAAGCCAAACTCTCCAGCGAATCTTCCACGAACCACGTGAATACCAGGTATAATTTCTGTTGATGCCATCTCAATCACACCGAGTCTCATCGGTACTTATGATAATATCGACTGTGAGTGAAGCTTATCAATAGGGGTGCGAGTATTCTTCCCAATGAAGGGAGCCTATTCACTAATAATTCAGTTAGAGAGCGCAGTCAATATTCAGATAAAATCTCTCGGTAAAGTTACGTTCGAAGCAGGCACATGGGTGTATATTGGGTCAGCAATGGGAGAGGGTTCAACTAGCCTGGAGAATAGGATCAAACGGCATTTCCGGTCGGAGAAGACTAACTTTTGGCACATTGATCATCTACTTGACATGGATGTGAAGCTTCTCAAAGCCTTCTGGGCTCAAAGTCCTATTCATACTGAGTGCGATATTGCGCAAGAAATAGAATCTAGAGATGAATTTCAAGTAGGACCTAGACACTTCGGATCCTCAGATTGCAGAAAAGGATGTTCAGCACATATATTCAGATTCATGAATAGTGGTGTGATAGATGACGCAATTGAAGATGTGTTCAGACAAGTAAATCTACAACCATCAATCACTACGGATGGGAGTCTTTGATATCGAGTACTCAAGCAGCAAGGGTTAAATGTGCCTGATTGTCAACTCTCACATAATACGGAGGTACGCAGGATGCCAGATTGGAGGAGCATTTTTCAAGATCTCAAAAATACCGGACAGACATTTACTGTATATCTGCGATACATGCAGAAAGATACTCTAGCCAAGATTCCAAACGTAAAAGTCCAAGAAGTATTCGATGATTACGTGCGACTTGAGAATCCAAGTGGTTACGGTATCCTAGGATTCGAAGATATTTTGTACCTATCGATACCACGGACTGCCCAAGGTTTCAGTCAATAGTAATGTCACGTACAACTAAGGTTTAATTGGAATGAGGGTTTTTCAAACCTGTCTAGACCAGATTATTGGTTGGTGTAAAGAATAGTGTCATCCCTAGTGTATATCCCAATCGAGAATGAGCGCGTGTTGAGCCAACATCAAGAATACATTCTGACAAATTTAAGATTGATTCAGTTTGACCGAGGTTCACGAACAAGTGCAAGCATCCCACTCCATATCATCAAAGAGTACAAGTTGACATCAAGTTCTGCCATGTACAAAGTTACGAATGGAATTGTCAATGTAGTTGGGGCAATGGTTAGAAAAGAAGAAATGCGAGCTGCTTTGGGTATTAGAGAGTTCGATAATCTCAAAGTTGGAGGACAGAGGAAGATATGTGAGGTCAGTGGTGTACCTTTCGTACATCCAGAGCATCCATACAACCGATGGATATCAATTGGATACCACAAACCTTTCTCCAGACATTTCTTTCAGACATTTGCTTGGTTGCAGGGTGAAGAGATATTCACCTATTATCCAGGAAGCTTTATTCTCACAAATTATCGACTCTATCAGCATGATGCTAAAACGAGAAAGGTGTTCATGTTCCCCCTCCATATGGTCGAAACTTTCGAATCTAGAGGAGACAAACTCAAAATCAAAGCAACATCTGGCAAGTTTGAGATGCGAGGCAGAGTCCCCAGACAAGATCATATGGTTCAACTCTGGCAGACTCGTGCATGGGACAAATTACCAAAAGACCACATTGATTGGTTAATCAGACCATATAGTTTCATCACTCCGCATCATCCACTGTCACAGTACGTTGTCAGGGATTCCGCCTCAGTGGTTCCCACTCCTGTAGCCACAGAAACTACCCAAGAAGTTGCGACTCCTGCTGGGAAAGGTAGTGCAGGAACAGTGTTTGTAAAACCTTCAATCAAGGACAAATGTACTAACTGCAACTCACCTATGACGTGGGAAAGTATAGATTTTGTAGGTTTAGACCAGTATGCATGTCCCTCTTGTGGTAATCCTCATAAAGTCGACTACGTTAGAATGTAAATTGAGATTGACTAGTTAGACCATCTGGACTTCACGATGCTGAAGGTCTGTCACTATGAGACCGCCATCCGTCAATCTGTTTACCAAATATGTACCTCATATTCAGCTCTGATTCTTCCTAAGTACCACAACCAACAATACGATGACCACGCCACCTACACCTGCACCAGCAATGATAACCAGCTGAGTGATGTCACCACCCTCTGGTGGAGGGGAAGTTGTAGTAGTTCCCGATGTTGTAGTACTTGTTGTAGTAGTTGTTGTACTTCCGGTCGTAGTAGTTGTTGTAGGGGTCGTAGGGGGTGGAATTCCCTTCAATGGCATTGAATAGTAGTTGTAATTACTTGAGTTTCCTTCCGGAATCCCAGTCACTGTGTTATTTGCATAAACCCAGTTGTGAGTGTTTGGAAATTGAATTAGAGTTCCATATCCACCAACTATGATACCAAGATCAGTATCGGTTTCATATCCCTCCAGTTCGCTCTTAGGAATCTTGATCTCAAACTGTCGATGGTCAGATGCGTTGTTCTCACTGGGTCCATAGGACCAGGCAATGTCATAGTTTTGTATTGTGGAATACGCATATGCTGAATGATCTCCAACAAATTGAGTCGCATTGAAATACACATGGAACCTAAGATAGTCATAGGATGAATTGAATGGAACAGTGCTCACACCATTCAAGGATAGTATGACTTCACTCTCCGAAGTAAAACTCTCTGGATAGATAACCAAGTTACTAGTCACCAGATTTGTTCCGGTATTCAGATCTAGTTCAAATGATTGATTCAGATTTCCTGAATTATCGGATACACTCAGAAAGTGCTCGTTAATGGTTACATTGTGAAAATAACGAGAGGCCACTGTGACATAGCGAAGATGGTCAACACGTAAATCTTCAAAGATTGTGTAGATATTATAAAAGTCAATGCGATAATCAAAGCGAGTCAAATAATGAGAGCCATTGTATTCAGACGTCATATTTGCGTATACGCCATTGATGGTTTGTACATCTGTGGGACTACCATCAAAAGTCCCATTTAGCGCAATCAATTCAGTAATGGGGTAGATCCTAGAAACTGAGGCATCCCAAAAAAAAGTGGCATGGTTACGTCGTTGTCAACATCATGAACAAGTGATTCCATCCCCCTATTCAATGCCGCTTCCCATTGAGCTGGAATTTCCCATGAAGCATTGTTGACTTGGGTCTGATTTGTATTCAACCATACACCAACCCATTCGCCAGTCTCGTCGTTCGTCTGGTCACTGCACAAATCCAATCCTACATACAGATTATCTGTGTCTTCAGTGAGATACATGTAGTTGTTTCCATCTGAATTCTCTGGATCTGCATCCATGAACCATTCCACTTTGTGGTCTGCAGAAGCCCACTCGGAATCACTCAAATCTCCATCAATAGTAATTGCTGCAATGTGAAATGATTTGCTCGATGCGTCTAATAACAAGGTGGAACCCAGTGAAAATGTAATTAGCACAACTAGAACAATCTTTGTTTTGTTTGAAATAGTCAAAGGAATAATCTCCTGTCAATCAACAAGGTACAATATGATAGGAAACCAATAATAAAACTACGTTGCATCAACTATACAATTGTGACAGAAACCTATACACAGAGGGAAGTAGTGTTTCTAAGAGTAGGCTTTTGTCCACTCTAAGGACAATCTCTTGATTGTCTTCTTAGTTGGCAAACCAGTTTCTTTATCCCAACCTCGGAGTCTATAATAATCGTCAAGCATTGGATCCAGATGCACAACCTGTCCTTTACCGGGACCCTCGGGCATTGGTTCCTTGGTGAACCTGTCAGGCAGATTGTCGTCCTTGCGGGAGATTCCTTCTCGATGGTTGAAAAGTCGCTTAAGGGTGACCTGCCGTTCTGCAATCTCTGTCAGATTCTCAACCTTTCCAAAATGTTTCTCACCGGTTGCAAGTGGGAGTATCCTAGCAAAGTCCTCCATCCAAAAGATTGGGGGCCATGATACGGAGTACCAGCACACAATCAATGTGTCACGAATGCAGTAGGTATTCTCGCTCTCCACCACTGCAACCGCCTTGTGTTTCTCAGTGTAAGGATCTATGATTTCCGGGAGTTTGTCGGCACCCCACCTCTTGATGGCGACATCCTTGTACCCAAGCTGGTCAACGACTACCAGACTGCGAAGATGGTCGGCACCTCGTGCACCAGTTGCATGACCCAAGCCAATACTCCGATGGGTGCGACCGTCTTGACCAGAAACCTCCATTCCCTTTACATGAAGTGCATATTTTTCAGATCCTTTTCCAATGGTTTCTGCAGCTGTTTTAACACCCTCAGCCAGAAGGTCCCCAAAACCTTCTCGTTTAGCCATCATCTCTAGAAGGCGGATTATCCCTTCTCTATCACCCCAATCTAATTTCAACCCGCCTGTATCTTTCTCATCCAAGAGACCGTTCTCGAAAGCTTCGATTGCAAATCCGATTGTTGCTCCTGCAGAGATGATATCCATCCCATACCGATTACACACTTGGTTCGCTTTCAGAGTTGTCGCAAAATCATCAACTCCAAGAGCGCTACCAAAAGCCATGAGTCCCTCGTATTCGGGACCTTCCTCTAGAGTTCCTGAAAACGGTCCTTCACGGATGTAATTCATTTTCTTACAACCCAAACTGCATCCAAAGCAAGCACGGTCTGAAACTGTGAAACGAGGACGAATATAGTCCCCAGTCAATTTATCGTAGCCTTCAAAGACTCCAGTCCGGTGATTGTATGTTGGAAGTTCTCCAATTTCTTGTTTGAGTGCAGTGAGTACCCATGTACCCCACTTACCCATCTCTTTAGCTTGAGGGTTGACCCGCACTCGGTTATGAGCCTTCTTAGCTAACTCAACGAAACCTTCGTGATCATATACTTCTACTGCACCGTGACCTCGCACTGTGATGGCCTTGACATTTTTAGAACCAAGTACTGCACCCATTCCAGTTCGACCAGCGGCTCGGGCATGATTCACCATGACACTGGAAAACTTGACAAGGTTTTCTCCAGCGGGACCAATAGCGGCCACCTGGATATCAGGGTCATGATGGACTTTCTTTAGATTCATAGTTGTTTCATCAGTAGTTGTGCCCCAGAAAGCCTTAGCATCACGAATCTGTAAATCTGAATCTTCGATGTGAATATAGACTGGTTTCTCCGCTTTACCCTCGATAACAAGCATATCATATCCAGCATACTTCAATTCAGCTCCAAGAAAACCCCCGACATGGCTCTCACCCCATATTCCAGTTAGAGGAGCTTTCGAAATAAGAACTGTCCTTCCACTCATTGGCCAGAGTGTTCCTGTGATTGGTCCTGTGGCTATTAGGAGTTTATTCGCTTCACTCAGAGGATCAGTTCGAGCTGGGACTTCCTCATATAACAAACGAGCACCAAATCCATCTCCCCCAATATATGGCTTGATCCAGTCCTTTGGAAGTGGATCCTCGATGAATTTGTTCTCAGTCAGATTGACCCGCAGAATCTTACCCATGTATCCGCCGCTAGTCAATTCATTCAGCTCCACCGGATTCTTGAGCAGTTCTCCCTATCTCCTTGAGATAACTGGAAATCTTACTGTGACGATCCAATGAAGGAGCAAATGCAACATCAGCGTACGTGATTGCTCCAGTTGGGCAGACTTTAGCACATTCAGGGTCTCCACCACAATGATCACACTTGATAATCCTCATCCGTTCAGTGTCTAGGACAATCACTCCATTCACGCATACACCCACACAAGATTTACAGAGTATACACTTGTCGTCTTCAAGAAATGTCATCTTCGTGACCGGATCGCGACGCATTGAATATGTTGGACATATGTCAACACAGGGAGCGGTTTCACATGGACCACAGACATTAGGAAGGTCGAGTCCAAGATCATCATATTTTACAATCTTTAATCGAGCTAGACTTGGTTGAAAACGACCCTCGTATTTAGCAGAGCAGGCAAGCTCGCATATTCGACATCCAGTACATTTTGTGAAGTCAACGATTAACAGTGATGGCAGTCAAACCACCTCGAGGCATGGTGAGTCTTGCACAACTACTCTAAAAAAACCTATTCCTTACAATTGTGAGTGAACTGTAAGAGACTCCTGTGTTCCACCTTTCTCACGACTGCTGTCACCAGCCTGTTTCTGACCGGAGTCAGAACCAATGTCGTTAGCTTTGCCCCTCTTCTCTGGAACATAGTTCCTCAGATGGGACCTGGCTTCTATCCGCTGCCTTGACTCACACTCACCAGACGGTGTGATGACAGACGGTGTTTCCACAGCATTTACCATGGCAGGGTCTTCACTCCTCACAGATGACTCAAGAGTCGTCTGGTCATAAGAGTCGGCCACGGACTCCCCCTTCGAGGCTGGTGTCCTCTGGGGGAGTGCGGACTTCCCCTGAGAAGAACGAGTCTTCCTCCGGGCTTTCAGTATGTCTCTATCCTTAGAGGTGAGCCACATCCCTAGTCCGTTCTCATCTCTCAGTGATGGGATGAGCATAATCAGGCGCTTCCCAATGTTGAGAGCACCATTCAGGTCGGCGTTCAATTTCAGTCCACAGGTGGTACAGGTGAAGAGGTTCTGTCTGGGTCGCATTCCTTTGTGTCCGCACTTGTGACACATGATGGAGGTCCATTGCTCTGGGACTGCCTTGAACTTCTTGGGGTCAAATCCAAGGGAAACGAGTTTGTGCTCCAACATACCGCGAATCCTAGCAAAAGCCCAGCGGTGGATCATCCCTCTGAACCTTCGCCCCTTGTAGTTCCCCTTACGAGCGGTGTTCCTAATTCCCTTCAGCTTTCCAATTGTAACATAGAGATCATAGTTCTTGGTATTCTCTCTGATGTAGTCAGAGATATCTCTCACAAGCTTTCTATCATACTCCATACTGACACGTTTTCGTTTTCCACTCAACTTCCTAAGCTGGGTGGTCACTCTGTCAGAATTCTCTCCCTTTGCGACAATCTTTTCCTTCTCTCGCTGAAGTGAGACAACCCTATCATCAAGTACCGTCATCCGCTTCAGCTTGTTCTCCTGTTTCCAGTAACGAACATGCCTGTAGCCTTTCTTCGTTAGAAGGACCGAACATGCAGCCTTGTTGATACCAAGGTCCATTGACAAGACCGCAGGAGACTTTCCAGAATTATCAATACTCTCAACAGCTAAAGTCACTGTAAAGATGGCCCACCACTTCCGATGTGAATCTTTGAAGATTCTGACTGTCTTGACCTCTCCCTGTTGCATCTTATTTAGGTGATAGGAAGAGATAGAGAGGGGAATCATGAGTTGATCATGTCGTATCCTCCCTTCACTGACTGAGTCCAGAGAATCCCTGAGCTTTAACCAGTGTCGAATCTCAAGCTCTGGTGAATATACAAGCTTGAACCGCTGAGTAAATGCAAAACGTGGAATCTTCCGTGTGGAATAACCTCTAGTTCGCAGTGGCTTTGATCCACCACGTTCAAGATAGCTCTGCCACATGGCAATAGCTGTATCTCGACACTCCTGAAACTCGTTCACTGATATGTTTGGGAATCTGTCTTTGAAGTCATGAGATACAACAATCCTACTAGCCTTACCTTTAGATGCAGTTAGAGTAAGTTCATTCAGCTTCGAAGCATCAAGTCTTGTTCGTTTCCGACCTGTCAACAGCTCGTCTTCGTGATGTTCAATCACTCCAAGATACCCCTTGATGACCCTACTATCTCTTCCAGTAATCCGGTTGAGGCGAGTCTTCAGTCTATCAGTCATTACAGTCCATCTAATCGGGACTTTCACACTGATTATCGTACCCTTAGAGCGACCCATCTATTTCACCTGAGGTTATAAACTTCTGACCTGTCTCTTTCGAGTTCACTCCCCTTCAAGTCAATCAGGAAGGTTATGAACTCCTACTCTTTTCTATTACACTTGAGGATATAAACTTATTAAGGCGTTTCCAAAATAAAGCGTTAATAGAATCGAAATTTGGAAATAAAGTATTCATAAGGCTTATTTTCTTCACCAATAAAAACGGATATCTTATAAATAAATAACGAAAGATACTCCTGAATTACTATGGGCCGCAGGCCTAGAGAGATGCAACCAAATGCAATTCTAACTACTTCAATCTACACTGGATTAGTTGCTTTGGTTCGGATTGCGAGGAAACGTGTTGACAAGAAGACCAGAAAATACCTTGTGAGCATTCTGAACCATTGGAGCGAAGCAAGAGTAGAACAAAAGAAGAGACGAGAGAGCGGTGGAAGATCACGGCTTGATTTCTCTCCTATCAAAAATGCAGAAGCCAATCTACGTAAATTCTTCCTCAAGATCCTATGGCACAGTACACGACGTTTCGGAAACAAGGAGTTCAAGCGGGTATACAACTGGGAAGAAGGGACAGTTGGACCACTCAATGCGTTACTCAATTATCTCGGAGCGCGCCTAAGAGACCTCGCAATGACTAGGTATCCTTTTCCAGAGCCGGAGAAATTTCAGGTAAGAAAATACGCAAATGGAACGAGGTTGACAATCCAGAAGAAGCATGTTTACAAATACTTGCATGATGATGCTGAAGAAACATACTGGAAGGCAGGGTACAAAGGAAACAGGAAAGTTCCGACAGTTCTACTGACCCATCCTTCCCTCCCTGGACTTGATTTTGTTGATATGATCCGTGCACATGGAATAGAGCTCGTCCGTCAATGTTTCATCCACAATGTTCCCAGTTCTGAAGCCCACAGGTACATCAGATTGTTGATTTATCGACTCACTCCTTTCTTGGATTATGTTTATACTGAAGGAAAGAGTGGTAGAAACTACTTCGAGCCAGAAGCTGACAAAGAGCTGAGAAATCTGGTTCTAGAGATTCGTAGTCGATATAGTGGACGTTTAGGAAAGAAGCAATCCATCACAAGAGAGTTGGATATAGACATCCCAGTACCCAATGTAGATGTCCTATGGGCAAAAGTGAGTGAACTAATTGCTGAGACACATGATGAGGAAACAAGAGAGAGATACTCGAAGATTTTGGACTATATAGACCAAGGACTGGTTGTTGAAAGAGACATCGAGAAGCTCTATGACCAAGTTCTTGCCCTTGCTCAGAAAGAGGGAAACGACTGGCACAGAATCCTCCTATCTGACCTTCATCATCCTAAGTCGTTAAAGTCCGTGATCTTTGCAGGAGATAAGATGCTTGACCAACCTTCATCGGTCCTAATTGTGGCGGAGCTTCCGGTGACAGGACTAGGTGGGATAGGACGAATAGATCTGACAGTGTTCATCAGACGAAACATCAAGGGGTTTGCGTTCTGGACACCCGTGATGATCATTGAGGTCAAGTCGAAGACTTCCTTTGACTTCAATCTCTACTCTGTTCAGACTGGTAAGAAGAAAGAGTGGCCCCCAGGGCTCTATGCATGGAAGAGGATCTTGACCCAAGAGGAATGGAAGAGAACGATAGAATCAGATCCTGATGATAGGGTTCTGAAACAACTCGAGGCCTATGAGAAGGCATTACTCGAAGAGAGCAAAACAATAATCCCGACTGGTGTCAGATTCCCTAAGAAACTCTTGAAAGGAGTCATTGTGCTTGACACAGACCAAGACTACTCAGATGTCTTCAATGCTTTCCACACTCTTCTTGATGACCTGACCACTGGGATTCTCAATGATGGGCTTGACATGAGCGAGTCCAGAACATTGGCCCTCGACTCAAATATTGCTGGAGTAACTGCTCCACGAGTTGCACTGATGCTCCTTGAGGGTGAGAACATGGATGGGTTCTTCGAGGAGCAGTCGGCTGCCCTGTCACACTCTGTTGAAGATCCCTTCAGGGAGAGGGTATCGGATGACCGTCTATTAACCCACTATGTTTCAATTGCATCTTCGACCTCCTTCGGCATTGCTGCGGCATGGGTTTCTCGGAACTGGCATTTGTTAAACCACATCGAGGAGGTCTCTCAATCATCAAGTAAGTCGCCACAGGTCTACTGGCTTGATCTTTTGGGTGACTATCCCACCGACCAGCTCATTAAGAGAAGGTTTGGTCTTGATGTCTTACTGAAGAAGAAACAGATTACACGAACGAGCTACAAGACACTGACTTCTCTCCTAGAAAGCATCACCTTTCTCAACTTGAGAAAAAACCTCGATTCGATTCTATCTGGAGAAGACACAGAATTCAATGGCGTCATGGAGAACATACATAGAGAAGAAACCTCTGACTCTGAGAGGATCATCATAGTTGATGGTTGGGCACAACTGAGACAAATGGTTTCCCCAAGGAAACCGAACATTCTGAGAAACATTGAGGACCAACTCCTGGAAACGCTACCCACTCAAAACGTGAATGTGATCTGGATTGACAATGGAGTCCCTCATACTAGGATGAACAAGCACTATCAGAGAGCATGCATCAGGCCACTTCGTCATGACTCTCCCCGACGGTTCCACATCGATGAGATCATCTACAATGTTCCAACTGCCCCACGTATATTTGGTTGGCGGACTCCAAGAAGAGAGGACACGAGATTCATCATACAGGACACTCCAACAGACGCACTTCCTTGGATACAACCCATAAGAGTGCCACACTTGAAGGGGTGGGCTCGCAAGTACAGAGGACTCTCCAGAAGAGACGGAGTTGTCAGTGAAACATATGTCTATGAAACTGATTTTGAGGGGGAGCCCATGCATGGTCGTTCTGTGACACTCGGGAGAGTCCACTCATCAATTGCACCACTCACATCAGAGACTGTGAAGCAATTACAGAAGATTGGGGTTACCCTCATTCCAAGCCTTCTGAGGTGTGAGATGTCTTCAGTGCAGGAAAAACAGACCACAGATGATCAGTGGCAGAGAGTTTCGAACGATGTCACGAGTAATGACGCACCCTCACTTACTGACAGGATGGTCTTTGTACCCGATAGACCTCCTCCACAACCTAATAGGAATACGAAACGATATGCTGAGTTCTCAGAGATCAAGAGGGGCTGGTACTATGACAGGACACCCATTGATCTAAATGACCGAGAGTATGAGGTAGGGGTCTCTCGAAGGCCACCATTCTATAGGAAGTCAGGACTGGATGAGGTGGACTCGTTATCAGTTCGCAAGAGAGAGATCAAGCGGGTCAGGAGTGCAGCAAAGTTTCTGATGAGACAACTTCACAAGAACAGTCACCTTTACACATGTTGTCGCGATGTTGTCAGAGTGTGTGGAGATGTGCCCTTGGACACTCAAGATGAAAAGGTTCTGCTCACAGCTCTTCAGGAAATTCAAGATATCATACTTCGCGACTCATGGAGAACTCAGATCTGGAGTCAGGTTGAGAGTTCCAGAGAAACCATTGGTGATGTCCTTACAACTGAGAACAGGGCTGTATTACGGATGACGCAGGAGCTGTGTCCTGAAATAATCTCACTCTATGGGAACAACTTGTTCCTTGCTCTTCTCACAGTCATAAAGACACGCGCTCTCAAGCTTTCCGAGAGTCTTGTCACAGTTCTCTGGGAGTCGATGGTTGAGTGGCAACTATACCAGATGGGCTTTCGACCAGTGGACCATGCTGAAGAGACTGCAAAATCACAGTATGACTTCCAGTTCATCTATTCGAGGTTGATGATGCGTGCAGAGCATCTGAAAGACACTACACCACCTCAAACTCTGATTAAAGATGTGGACTATGGACAGATTCTCTGGACTGAGAAACAAGGGATTCAGAGTGTGTGGATAGTGCTTCCAAATAGTGAACAACCACTCATTGGTCTTGAGTCAGACGGCAGTGGTCACGGCCTAAATCTTGGCTGGCATCAGTGTACAACTGACCCGTCGACTCTGAGGACCTCAATCAGGACTATGACTGACTCCCCAGTAAGAGGTCAGATAGCCCTCACCAGGATTGGAGAGACACGTATCCTCTGGTCCATCGGTGAGATAGAGGGAGAAGATCAATGGACTGCACCAGTGGTCCTAGAATATGCTACCAGCAAGAAGGATGGACGACTCTTACGTTGGTTTAAACTCTCACCACCTCCTGAGAGCCTGATGTTGGAACTGGAGAGGAGTAGGCCCGTACAGATTCTCAGGGTTGATGGAAGTGTGGACTCATTGCTTTTGGGAGCCTTCAAGGGCTCAAAAGAGATTGAGAATGTAAAAGCTGTAGTGGGTGTAGATATCGAAACAGAGCACTATCGAGTAAAATTCAGCTCGGGTGATTCCTATGACATGAGAAACACGCATGAACTCATCAGTCTGCTAAAACATCCATATCTGAAGGGCGCACCTCTCAGAACAGACGACGGTAGACTGCTGTTCTGGGACCATAAGAAGGACATCGAGTATTCTGCCGTATTCGACCGACGGGGAGAGAAGACGCATGTCATTTACCTGTCATTTCTCAAACCTCTTGTCCATCGAGTAGATCTCTTCTCACTGAGTGACCTGTTTCCCAAGAATTGTGCTGAGCTTCTCAACACAAGTGATGGAGGAATAATCACCCTTGTAACAGAGGTGGATGAAACTCGTCGTAAAGAGGGAATGTTCAATTACATCAAGGTCAAACTCAAAGGACTACCAAAGAAGTCACAGCTGAAGGCTCTTGAAGACGAGTGGATGAATCCCTATGATTTGGAACTCCTTGTTGGATGTGAGGAACTGGTTGACGTTTCTATTGGAAATGACTTCACCCTTGAGACAGATGTAAGTCAACTAAGAGGTGTGCGGCTACCGTCAGGATTGGCTGAGGACTCACAATTGGTGAGTGCCCTTAGTCATTATGACGAGGAAGACGAAGCAAAGGAGGTTCCACTTCCAGAAGGTGAGTGGATATTATCAAGCGCTTTCACAGGGGGTGCGATTCGATGGAGTCTAGATTCACCACTGGCATCTAAACCTTGGATGGACAATACAATTACCACGAAGCTGAATGGGTCTTTGAATCTCGAAGAAATGATAGAAGAATTTGTCCGGGAGTTGGAGATGGTGGGTGCATCAAGAGACAACATCTTCAACTATGAAGAGGAGCTTGATGACATAAGAGAAAGACTCAAGGTCGATGGTTGGGGAAATGAGAAACCAAAGTGTCGTGCTGAAGCTGAACAGACTGGGGGAACAATCAGAATAACTCTGATGACCGTTGGAGAGAATGAGGTCTCAGTTTATGAGGAAGAGTTCACTCCAAGTGAAGATGATGAGGTAGAATCAGTAATTGATGTCCTAGACGGATGGGCATTGTCCGAATACACCATTGAGAACAAGGAGGAGTTCCGTATGATGTTGAGAGGGATCCTTGAAGACGATGAGATAGAAACTGACAGTGTTGACCGTAAAGAGGTCGAATTGATGATAATGATTGAGGAATATCGAGAGGTGGGCAAGTTCAAGGCCATGTGCTCTCAAACAAACAGTCTAGTAGAGTATTATATCAGTCATGAGAGATTTGCTATTGCACTCAAGAATGTGGAAGGAAACATCTCACATCTTGTGACTATGGACCTAGAAGATGAGGAAACAAAGTGGCACCTGTTTATAGCTAGAGTCTTGAAGACTGAGATTCTAATGGGCAATGATAACCCAGAAGATGCGAGAAAGGAAATAGAAAGAGCCTTTGAGATCATACCTGATAATATTGCGTTGTGGAAGTTGGGAGTGGGGACAAGAAGATATTACTATGAACGGGGTATGAAACTCAGACACAGGTGAAGTAGGTAGAGAAAGAGTTAGCCCGTCTCTCAAGTGCATATTTTGGGAGGTTCCTCCATCTGTCCATTTTGTTGAATAGCTCTTCTATGATATTCATTGCAATTCATCCTCGTCAAGCACGGAGTCTCGACGATCATAACTGGTAGCTCTTCACCCAAGTTCAAGCTCTTTCATGCTACTGGACAAGCCATTAAGCACTGTTCACAGATTCATGTCCATGTTGAGGAGACAACTCAACGAGTGCTCTATTCCCTCACGAAGCATCCCCAGCATCCCCTCAAGGAGGAACAGGAGGACAAGCCGGGTTTTGACAGGATTATGGCTGCGACACTACCTCTCTCGTTCTTCATAGATGGATTGGAGGAATAGTCTAAAGTATCTCATCAGACGTAAAGGCCGGAGTCCCAAGACGCTTTAGATTCTTTTCGACTTCATTCAGCTCATCAGTCCTGCCCAATTCTTGAAGGGTTGATCCCAGACACCACCATGCATCTACATCATCATTATCAAGTTCTAGAACTGTACGAAATGACACTTCCGCTGCGGCATAGTCACCCAAATGAGCTTCAATAAAGCCCTTTGTAGACCAACATTTCCCACACCTGTTGTCAAGTTCAATTGCTCTGTCTATAGCTGAGAGTGCTTCACTATACTTCCCAAGCTCGTCCTGCACTTGACCATAGACCATCCAGCCTTTGTGGAAATCCGGATTAAGCTCAATTGCCATTTCTATGGCCTTTTCGGCCTCATTGAGATAAGAGTCGTACTCCTCGATGAAATCACCAACACTGTCCCATGTGTGGTCTTTCCCTGATCGGTATTTGACTCCAGATTCCAACAGTTTCTGTTTTTCCTGTTTGACTTGACGAGCCCGCTGATGGCATACTTTCGCCAGATTGTAATGGTTCTTGAATAACCACATCGTCAGAGTTTTGGCTTCATTCTCGTTCACCCTCTCTATCCCGAATTGGATAATGACTATGGATCTTCTCAGCATCTCTTCTGCTTCATCCAAGTTCTGCTTGGTCATTAACAGTGAAGCACCAAGATTGGACAAGACCAGAACATCATTGGGATCAAGACTGTATCCATATCGAAACACTGCTGCGGCTTCATCAAAACGTCCTTCCTTGAAGTGCTTCTCTCCTATCTTGGCCCAATCCTTGTATGTGTCCTCATTCATTTCCAACCACTGAATGGAGTAGTGTTTTAGCGAGTAATTATGCTTCCGTTTCCCAAATACACTCTACCCTTTGAACCACAACCAAGGGATTGAGTCCACCCAATTTGATCTCTCACTACGAATGCCACATGACAGGAGGGACGTTCCTGGAACAACTGGGGTTTCCGACTCTTTCAATAGTTAGTCATTCATAAGAACGATTAATAACGAAAGCAAGAAATCTTTTGTGGAGGCGTTTATGGTGGACTTTTTTGTGGGAAGAGAAGAGAAAAAAAAAGAACTTTGGGAATAAGGGATAAGCAGATTCTCTGGGAGAGAGCGGGGCATAAATGTGAGGCGTGCGAAAAAGAAATCACGTATCCTGAAATGCAAGTTGGGCACAAGACTGCAGCGTCTAAAGGGGGGAATGCAACATTAAGAAATTGTGTGTGTCTCTGCTACAAATGCAACAAACTACAAGGAACTGATAGCTGGAAGACATTTCTAAGAAAATTGGGAAAGCAAGGAAGTGTTTCATCAAACTCTGGGGTTAAACAAACTCTAAAAGGATTAACATTACCCAAACTAAGGTTTTTGGCCAAAAAACACAAAATTAAGGTAAAAGGAAGAATAGAAAAAGGATTGTTCGAAGACCGCAAAATATCCCCCTCTAAGGCTCAATACGTGACTGCGCTCGCAAAAAGACTTACTGAAAAAGATATTGAATCCGACTTGAAGGAATTTACGCAAAAACCGAAAAAGAAAAGAAAAAAGAGCAGCAATCCATTCTGGTAATGGAAAAAGAGCAGCAGGCTGGAAGACTCCGGAGTGTTTCACCAAATATAGTGGTTTTTCGATCCTCATCAATACAAACTAGACTCCGAGAGAAATTTCTCTGGACGACTTAAGCGAGTTTCCAAATGATGTATCTCGGAAATTGCGAGGCTTTAATTTGTTTATGGAAACAAACCGATATAGAGGTGCACCAGATGTCAGGAAAAAGAAAGACTTGGAATGATTTGATTCTAGAGAATGCTGAGAAAAGTGCTAATCAAGCTCTTGAAATCTTGGAAGAATTGGAAAAGAATAATGATGGAGCTGCTTCTCTTTTTCGAGCAGGAAAAGAACGAATTCAAGAATACCATAGTGACATCAGGAGCATTTCTCAATTATATCAGGCATCTCTAGAGGATGAGAAAAGCAATGAGTTAGATGGAACCAATCCAGTTTCGCAAGTACACGGTCTAGTTCAAGCACCACGTGATCTTAGTGGGATAATTTCTGCGATTTCAATATGGTGCAAACAAAAACAGTATCGTGATTTCGCATCAGACAATTTATTCGCTGAATTGCTTTCTGAAAGGATTCTTGAAAGATTAAACCTTCACATTAAGTCAAGAATTGTATTTGGAACAAGGTTTAGTGTGGTCAACCTTGGTAGGGAAATCGTCTTAGAAGTGCCTTTTGTCTATATGCGGGGGTACAGCAAATGGCTAAGTATTGGTCACGAAATTGGCCATATTTATCGTGGGTCCAATCAAGAGTTCATAAGAAATTTCGATATCATAGATTTGCTTGGTTTTTTGAAAAGAAATATCCCGGAGAAATGGAGTCAAGAACCAAATTCTGGATTAGTGCAATTAGTAGTTAACTGGGTATTTCGATGGTGTATGAGATGATTGTATCTCACCCATGTTGTTATCCACACTTATCCCTTCAAAGTCCTCGTTCTTTGAGAGGAAGTACAGAGAGAACTTCTGTAGATACTGTTGTCCATTGAATCGCATGTAACTGACTGGATAATCTGTGAGCGCGGAGAAGTCGATGGTACTCAACTTGGAACCCAGTGCTCCATAGAACTCAATGTTGTTCTGTGGACGAAGTATATCCTCTGGTTTCCACTCGCTTACTTCCCCATCCTTGTCCACCGCGATGATATGTGTCTTGGAGCTCATTACAACTCTCTGTCCACATATCACAATTTAAGCTTCTCCAGACGTTTATATCGACCCATTCCAAAAGAACCAATGTGAACGAGCATCCATTCCGGGGACAGTTTGACGATATTGTAGGATACCTAGTGGAACGGATGTCGGTGGGATTCAAAGATCAGTACGACGGACTGATCGAGGACATAAAGAAGGACGAGTCAATCTACAGTCTGCGTAACGATACGATCCATCAGTTGGATGTTCTGTGTGGCTACCTCTTTGTCCTGTCTGACCTCAGCAGGGTCGAGGGTAGGTCTGGATCAGTCGAGTCCAGCCTCGCAGACATCAACACTGCCCTGAGTGTGAGTGTGGCACAGCTAAGAGAGGTTCTGGCGACGTCGCTTGAGGGTGAGAAGGACGACGCTGTGAAGCACATCAAGAAAGCATCCCGCAGGACCTTCAATGCACTGGAGAAACTGGAGGAGCTTGTTAATCCCACAGAAGAGGACTGATAACATGACAAAGGGAAGTTGGAACCGTAGAACATTTGGGGGCAGAGGTAAAGAGGACTGGTACGTCATCCATGAAGATATCGACCAGAAAGGTGTAACATTTGCAAAAGCAAACCGGATTGCTAACTTCCTTCGTATCTCGGAAACTCCGAGCTATTAATTGGTCAAGACAGTTTCTTTAGGTCCTCCATATAGAACACAACGCTAGATAGCGGATTTTGTACTTGAACAGGAGGTCGATGTTTTATTTGTTCATAGATTGATTTCACTAACGTTGCTGCCCCAGCTGAAACTACACCTACAGCCATAGATCCAAGTGGGTCCAATCCACCTGGTAAACAAAGGTGAATGGTTCCCAGTGTTGCTGCTTCAGCAAAGAATCCGAAAAGTTCACCCCTAATGTTAGAGACCTTGCTTTTATTTGTTGAAACTTTCTTCATTTCCTCGCTATAGTCCGTAATCATTGGAAGGACCTCCTCAGTTATCTTAATGGTTTGTCCATATTTACTCGGTTCAAGGTCGGCCAGGTATTCAGTGTAGATTTTCGACAGACCTTGCAAGAAGTCCTTTCTCAGGTCGTGCGTGTTCTCTCTGAGTTCCAATATTTTCTGGGGGTTTAGTAAATGACAGTTCCTGATGTTAGGAAGGGCAAGCTCCATGAATTCTCCGAAAAATTGATTCTTTAGGGAAGTATCTAACCTATCCTCAGCAATTTTGGTGCATGACTCATTCTTGGTTTGTTCTTTTATTACAGAAGTTAGTGCATCAGCGTGCAGTTTATCAAACGCGAAAGGACTGTGGCTTTCGATTGCGGAAGCCCAGTTGGTGTAGAGGATGAGCAGGGCGATGCCCTCTGACCAACCGATAGCTATCTCACCAGATCTAAGGCGCTCTGCGTTTCTAAACGAAGGCAGATATCTAAAATGCTTCGGGTCGTCTGAACGGTTTATTAGGAATCAAGTTTACAGAAGAAGTAGGTTGAATGTTATGTCAGAGGAAGAATTTGCGGAAGCCGATAAGGGAAAGAAAAAGAAGAAATCTGATTACGCTGAGGTGGAGTTTGAAATTGGCAACATTGAGTTTGAAGCAAAGGGGCGAAGTGTTGTCGTCGAGCGTATGTTTAGACTTCTTTTAGAGAAGATTGAAACTGGAAAGCTCGTTGCTGAGTTTAAGTTGCAGGACTTAGAGGATGAAGAAGAAGACGAGGAAGAATCTGAAGAGGAAAAAGAAGAACTTCCTGCACCTACTGAGGAAACCTTTGTGGAAGCTCCAGTTACACCTGAACCTTCACTTGATCCGCCCCCAGCCTGGGACACTCTTGACGAGAAAGAACCAGAGGTTTCTGAAGCCGAACGCGAAGAGCTTGGTCTTGAATAATTCCCTAATCGATTGAAACAACCCAACCGTGAGGGTCTTCAATATGTCCTGATTGAATGCCTGTGAGAGTGTTGTATAGCCAGCGAGTGGTATTTCCAATATCTCCTGTACCGACGCAATTTTCCTGACCTTTATACCAGAGATGTCCTATTGGGGTGATGATAGCAGCTGTTCCACTAGCAAATATTTCTATTACTTTTCCACTTTTAATGCCTTCAAGAACTTCTTGGATAGATATGTTCCTCTCAGTTGCTTTCATTCCTTCTTCATTTAGTAAGGTAAGTACCGAATCTCTAGTTATTCCTGAAAGAATAGTACCTGTCAATGATGGTGTCGCTACTTCATCATCGAACTTTACAAACACATTAGCTGCCCCAATCTCCTCCAACCATTTCCGATCATGAGCATCCAACCAAAGAACTTGAGTGTACCCCACTTTTGTAGCATCAGTTCCTGCGAGTAAACTTGCAGCATAATTCCCACTTGCCTTTGCAGAACCAGTCCCACCTTTCGCTGCTCGAACATATTTGTCGCTCACATATATCTTAACAGGACTGAAACCAGCCTCGAAATAAGGTCCAACAGGACTCAAGATTATATAGTATAGGTATTCAGATGACGGTTTAACACCAAGCTTTGATTCGGTAGCAATCATCGTTGGGCGAATATATAGAGAACTCCCAGGAACATCAGGCACCCAAGCACGTTCAATCTTGAGAAGTTTCTTCAGAGTATCCAATGCAAAACCAGAATCTACGTCGGGCATCACCATTCGTTTCGCAGATTCATTGAACCTTTCGAAATTCTTCTCTGGTCTGAATAGAAATACTGTTTCCCCCCTACGATATGCCTTCATTCCCTCGAATATGCCTTGTGCATAATGAAGACAGAGTGCTGCAGGACTGAGGGAGAGGGGTCTATAATCGTGTATCTCTGCATCAGACCATCGGTCATCAGCATAACGCATGGAGAACATATGATCTGTGAAGACTGTTCCGAATGGAATCTTCAACACATCTACAGGTTTTGTCTTCTTTGCATCCTGTGAAACTAAGTTGACACCGATGTTCATTTCAAGACACAACATCCCAAAGTACTCAACGGTGCCTCTTAAGAGATAGGTTCAGTAAAAGTATATCTTCCGGTTTTTACGACCTAGAAAATACCTTAAGTCAGCCTGGATGCTACAGAACTCAGTAACTCACTTGGAGAATCACACGATGAGTCACCATGAAGGATCTCCACCAGAAGACGCATATTATGTGAACCCAAAAGAGGTTTTGTCGCAATATAGCGTGGAATGGATCGCGCTGCGAAAATCCTATGATGAGATTAAGAAACAACTCTTAGAGGTTCAAGATGAGCTCAGTCATATCGATAGAAGGTTGGAAAGTGGGGATATAACAGACTCAGAACACATTGTAGTCTATAGAGAGAAGTGGTCTGAATCCACCCAAATAGTACAGGTGAAGAGAGAAGTGGAGAGTCGCCTATATGAGATTCAAAAAGAGATTCGTGCAGCCAACAAGCAGCTGAAACTGGCGGAAGAAGAACGTGTGCGAAGGGAGAGAATGGAGGAGACTCGATCGATCGCGATGATCGAGTGGATGTCTCTAAAGCAAGGTTTCGACCTTACTAATGCACGCAGGAACGAAATCAATGCAGACTCAGATAAATTGGAGCTCGAGCGGCGGAGTGGCAAAATTTCGGATGAAGAGTATAGAAAGCGTCGTATCGAGCAATTCAGACAACTTGCAGAACTGAGTACTGTGGAGTCAGATGTGAAACGTAGACTTGCTGAGCTGTTAGAAATCATTAGACGATAAACAATGAACGTCCTTCTTTTTTCCCCTAATTCTTTCATTTTGGGAACTGATTAGATTTAAGTAGCTGTTGGAAGTGGCCCAAATACAAGACCCTGTGTTACGCAGGGTGAGGTGTATTATTTTGACAACAGTAGGAATTCCTAACAAAGGAACACCAAACAAGCGTGGCTCTTCAGGAACGAGAACACGCCAGTCCGATGTCAATCCTCAATCAGGAATGTGTGCGGCTTGTATAAAGTCGTGTACGGTTCTATGTGAGATTGGCAAGTCAGCATTTCGAGGAAAAGAAGTTCTTTATCCAGAACCAGAGGAATTTGGTGCCAGTACGGCTTCAAGCAACAAGTACTACGGTCTTGGATGGGAAGACTTCCAGATAATGGTTCAGGTCCAAGGTGCCCATGGAATCGAAGCTGATTCAGACACGGCAATATTCCCGAATGTTGATGTGTCCACCAACATAGGTGGTGTCCCGATGAAAATTCCGGTTTTCACTGCAGGGCTTGGTTCCACTGCAGTTGCAAAACTGAATTGGGATAGCATAGCAGGTGGTGCTGCACTCTCAGGTGTAGTACAGGTTGTTGGTGAAAATGTCTGCGGGATGGACTCCGACTCAAAATTCAAAGAAGTAAATGGAAAGAAGCAGATCGAGCACTCACCTGACATGGAGTTCAGGATTAAGGCCTATCGTGATTGGTGGGATGGAAAATACGGTGATATTGTCGTCCAAACCAATGTTGAAGACCAACGACTTGGTGTAGATTTATACGTAATAAACAAGCTCGAGGTCAATATCATTGAACGCAAGTGGGGACAGGGAGCAAAGGCCATTGGTGGAGAGGTGAGGCTCTATAGTCTAGAAAGAGCTAAGCTACTCAAATCCCGTGGTTATGTTGTTATTCCTGACCCGGATGATCCAAATGTTGCACAAGCTTTCAAAGATGGAGTATTCAAAACATTCGAGCGACATAGTCGTGTTGGCATGCCTGAGTTTAAGGGTATGCAAGAAGATATTGCATGGTTGCGAGATAATGGTGCTAAGAAAGTTTTCATGAAGACCGGTGCCTATAGACCAATCGACGTTGCTTTTACATTCAAAGTAGCATCTGAAGCTAAAGTTGAGCATCTGACATTTGACGGAGCTGGAGGAGGTACGGGTATGTCACCAGTCCCGATGATGAATGAAGCCAGTACACCAACATTATATCTCTATACTCAAATCCTAAAGTGCGCCGAGATTCTCAAGAAGAAAGGCAAGCATGTTCCGACACTCGCTATTGCAGGTGGAATGATTGAGGAAACGGCCATTTTCAAGGCTATCGCAATGTCCAACTTGGATGGCAAAGGACCGCTTGTGACAGCTGTCGCAATGGCAAGGTCACCAATCACTGCATCCTTCAAGGGTACTTACTATGCTGAGCTAGCTAAGGAGGGTAAACTTCCAAAGTCTTTCGTAAAGGATTACGGCGACGATCCTGAGAAATACATGGTTTCCTCACCCAAACTAAGAGCTAAGTGGGGTGACAAATACAAGAATATGCCTAAGGGAGCAGTTGGTGTCTACTCATACTATCATGAGCGTATTGGTACTGGACTAAAGCAGCTGCTTGCAGGGAACAGAAAGTGGAAGATTGATCTCCTTGATAGAGATGATGTATGTTCACTCACTCCTCTGGCTGAAGAGGTCACTGGAATCCCAATGCCTCATCGTTACCAGGCGAAGCAGATGGAAAAGATTCTACAGGATTTGTAGTTCTTACAAAATAAATGGGGACTTTGATCCCCAACCTTCTCTTTTTAAAATCAGTTTGATAATAAATTCGTGAATCTTCAAAATATATAGGAAAAGGATAGGAGGGCTGTCTGTGACAGCCTAACCAAACCTATGGATAAAGTCCTCTAAATCGATGAGCTGCTGCAATACGCCCAACCGCAAGGATATATGCTGCAGTCCTCATATGGACCTTATTCTCTTTTGATATCTCGTGCACGTCATTAAAGGCCTTCACAATGCGCTTCTCGAGCTTAGTATTGACTTCTTCCTCTAGCCAATATTCACGAGTTAGGTTCTGTAGCCACTCATAGTAAGACACAGTGACTCCTCCTGCATTCGCGAGAATGTCAGGTACAAGAAATACACCTTTCTTGAAGAGAATCTCATCAGCCTTTGGGGTCGTAGGACCGTTAGCCCCTTCCGAGATTATTTTTGCCTTTACTTTGTCAGCGTTCTCCGCTGTAATCTCATTCTCTAATGCTGCAGGAATAAGAATATCAACTTCAAGTTCGTAAACCTTGCTCTGTTCGATATTCTTTGCTCCAGGGTAGTCCTTAACGCTACCAGTCTGCTGCTTGTGTTGTTTGACCTCTTTAGCATCCAAACCATCAGGGATGTAGATAGCTCCTCGTGAATCACTTACTGCAACGACCTTTGAACCGAGCTCCTCTATCAACCATGCTGCATTGTAGCCTACATTACCATATCCAGTGATAGCGACTGTTGCGCCGGATAGGTCAAAGTCAATAACCTTGGCGGCCTCTCTAACGCAAATCACTGCACCCCTCGAAGTTGCCTCGTTTCTACCGAGTGACCCACCTATCTCAATGGGTTTTCCAGTGACGACCTCAGGAACAGCATAACCCTCAATCATACTGAAGGTGTCCATAATCCAAGCCATAGTCTGTGAATTTGTATTAACATCTGGTGCAGGCACATCTCTATATGGTCCAATTATCATTGAAATTTCTGAAGTGAATCTTCGGGTTAAGTGCTCAAGTTCATTCTTGCTCATCTCTTTGGGGTTACAGATGATACCTCCTTTTGCACCACCGTAGGGAATATCAACTACAGCGGTCTTCATAGACATCCATATAGACAGCGCCTTTACTTCATCAAGGTCTACTTGGGGGTGATATCGGATTCCACCCTTGAATGGTCCACGAGCCTCATTGTGCTGAACTCTATATCCAGTGAACACCTTGATCCTACCAGTGTCCATACGCACAGGAATAGCAACTTCCAGAACTCTTTTTGGATGCTTCAAAAGTTCCAGAATATCAGGTTCAAGATCCATATATTCTGCGACAATATCTATCTGTCTTTTAGCAATCTCAAATGGATTGAGTGTTTTATCTTCGCCAGACATATTAACACCTCAAGAACGTACATATATCGTGCTCTTGACATCCCCGCGCCTGATGATACTTCCTTTTGAATTCATCGATAGGACTTCACAACAAGAACCAACGTAAGTAATAAGGAAAGGCAGACTCAATCCAAGGGAGATTCCATGAGAACAGTCATTAGTTCTAATGATACAGAAATGAGTGGGTGAAGCAAGTTTCAGAGTTTGAGCAGGAGTGGATTTCTCCTATTCTTGAGGTATACAAGAAACGTAAAATTACTGAAACCTACACA
>VAPC010137919.1_pt1 | contig 26866 bp, 27 predicted proteins | sample 3395121 | NCBI WGS metagenome assembly VAPC01 (sample SAMN08290434, study PRJNA428436) | hydrothermal vent metagenome | isolation source: Deep-sea hydrothermal vent chimney | place: Indian Ocean: Southwest Indian Ridge | depth 1711 m m
GACTAAGCCCAGCGAGTCCTGATGTGTAGTATAGGAAGAACGTAATTGAGAAGATTATGATCAGCGCTGAGAGAATGATCCTAATTCTATCTTTATAGAGTGCCTTTGCTTCCCTTAGGAGATTATTCTCCATTCACTCTTCCTCCAGTGCTTTCGTGTATACTTTTAGTGATTGTTTTCCATACACTCTACAAAGATTTACGAGAACAGATAGCAGCGGATGCTCATTGTTAATCCGAATCGCATAAAGCTTCGGTGTCAGCTGGTCTATCTGAATCATCTCGTTCTCTTTCAAGTGTGAGATAACGCCCCTGTATAGACTTCTTGATTTCCCACTGTAGCCAATGAGTTGGCTTAATTGAACACCACTCACGCTTCGAGGGTAGATGTGAGCCAGTGCCAACAGAATAGCTCTCCTTGTATCATTTAGAGATGCCATCAGTTGAACTAACTCATACACTGATGCGTTGTTGATGTCACTTTTCAATTTCCGTTAACCTACTATTACATTGTTTGTGTCCGGATGAACACATCGATTGCTTGTTTTTAGACGTCATTCTATCCGTAGCTCAGTGGTAGAGATATTCGCAATTTGCTATATCTTTCTTACTAATTCCTAGCTGGTCGTTCTATTTTCGACTATTTGAATGAAAACATCGGCCAAAGTGTTAATAGCGTTTAATCAGCAACTTTCAGGTAGAACCTTAATCATAAGGAGGAATATGTTATTTCATCATTTTCGAGCAAATACTTCGGTTGGCTCTTTGCTATGGCTATAGTCCTCATTGCAGGTTGGTTCCTACTGCCAGATGGTTATAATGATTTGATAGCCATCTTCGCACCTCAGTTTGGTAATTATATGAGGCCAACAGTAGTCATGGTCAATCTGATACTTGTCAATCCGATGAGTAACTTCACTATGATAGCTGTTTGGGCAGGAGCTGGTTTCGTTGGGGGAGTAATGGCTGGAACCAAGAAAGGTGCCTTCGTCGTCGGTTTGATGGTTTGGCTCTCTTGTTTTGGTTTAATAGCACTGTTTGTATATCTGCTATTTCAAAGCGGTATCGCACTTGGCTCATTCGTTGTCCCACCTGGTTCATCAATTGTTGACATTCTTGGAATACCAATAATTCAGGGAATGATAGATCAGATTTTGCCTCTGCTCTCAGGATTAGGAGGATTCGATATGAGTTCCATACTGACACTTATCACACCATTGTTATTGTGGTTCTTTACTCCGGCCATAGTCGTGATTGTGGCAGCTATTGTTGGAGCCGTAGTTCGACCAAAGGAGGAATTCTAGATTGAAACTAAATTATAAGCACGCATTTGTCATCATTGCACTGGGCTTTTTATTGTCTGCGCCAGTTGTAGCAGCAGCTAACACTGGTGGAGCAGTAGTTGCACAGGATATTGACCAAGACTTCTTCTTCGACTTGATCGAGAATGGTGCTGAAGTTGTTGTTGCTAGTATCGGTCCTGGAGGAGAACCTGCGGTAGTTTATGGACAACTCGGTGTGCCATCTGCTCGGTTAGGTCTTGATGATCCTATGTACGAAGGTGTTCTCGTAACAGCTCTGCTAGCAACTCAAGGAGAACTACTAGACTATGTTATGGACTTGATCGGTTCAAATCTACTCAATTTCACGGGAGCGGTCAATGACGATTTCATGATTACTCAGTTTGGTGAGGGTGGATTCGACATCAATTCAATATTCGGAATGTTGGGCACAGATTTCAGTCTTCTAATCGATGTTTTCATCGATGTTGAAGATGCCACCGCTCAAACAAACATGGCTGCAATCAGAACTCATCTTCAGACCGAATTTGGTTTCTCTTTTGCGGAACTTCTGAACCTACGGATTGATGAAGACTTTCTACCCCCAGAAATGGGTTTCACATTGCCCTTCACTATCAATCTCTTCATCTATCAGATAACCAATCCTTTCGAGGATGCGGTAAACAGTATACTAGATGTGATGGATCAGACTGGATTCCTTGCTTCAATAGACAGAACTGTTTTCACTGAAGCTAGAGCTTCTGGTGCTGGAATTCTAGCAGTTCCTGATATGGGTGATCTGATGGACCTAATCGGGGGATTCGCAGGGAATGGTACCCCTACTCCATCATCTTTCCTAATATCACAGTTACCAGCTCTCGATGGTCCAGTTGCTATTGCAGCAGCAGGTTATATCGGGGACCAAGTAATGTCCACAACCTCAGATGAACTCAACATCTTTGAAGACCTACTAGGAAAATCACCATCCCAAACCGTGACCGGCATGACTGGTGGTCAATCTCTTGTAGCTGCATTCGTTCCTGATGTTAATATCACAGGATATTCACCTGAGGATGAAGCACTCAACAGGACTTTCTATGATTCAGATGCTGGCATTGTCTTTTGGAATGCAACAGAGTATACGGCTCAATCAGACTACACACTGAGTTTCGATCCAGGTAGCTTCCCACCTATGGTTACCTTTACTCGATCATTTGATCCTGAAACCACAGTAACAGGTGGGTCAACCCAGGTTACCGTGTCAGTTCACAATCAGGGTACAGAACCAATCTACGACATTTCAGTCGTTGATAATATGATTGGAACTACTTATGATTCTGTAAACGTAACTGGTACACAGAGCGCAACATCTGCAATTCTTACCGGTGGAAGTATGCTGAATATCACCTATACGGTGACTTTCAATTATGAGGGCGGATACGCATTCGCACCAGCTGAGCTGATGTACGACTACAATACAACTACCTACCATAAGCAAACGCATATCGATGGATATACTGTTAGTGCTGACCCAATAGGCCTTCTGACACAGATAATCACCGAAGGAATGCCTTTCACTGGTGCTATTATTGGAGTGGTCAGTCTAGGTGCAGTAGTGAATATTGTGCTTATGGCTCGAGGCAGAGGCGCTGGATCATATCAAGTCTAATCTACATAGTTGATCCTTGTTGAGTTTATCTCAACTTGGATCTACTCTCTTCTTTTTCTCAACCTGCATCATCTTTATCTTATTCTGAAAACATGTCATAGTCATGGCACTCAAGGATGAACTCAATGGATATTTGAGGTTACCAAGAGCGTTCTTTGGTATTCCTGAATCAAAATCAGGAACGTCAGATGTTGGAGTCATTGGTGTCCCGTATGATTTAACATCAAGCTATATGCCAGGTACACGCTTTGGTCCTGATGCCATTAGAAAGGCTACTGATGATGAGAGGTCTCATAGCTACCCTTTATCTTTGGGAAGATCAGATTCCGATGATATTTCACTCTCTAAACGACTCACACTCGAAGATGTAGGCGACCTAGAAGTATCGATGAGACTACCTGAAGCAGCAGCTGTAGACATTTCGGAAGCATCTGCAAAGCTCGCTCAAAAAGATACCAAATTATTATTCCTTGGTGGTGACCATTTTATCACATATCCTATTCTCAAGGGTTTGACCAGAGGTCGTCCTGGTCGATATGGACTCATCTATCTAGATGCTCATGCAGATCTCTATTCGGAAATGGGTGGATATCAGCTCTCTCATGCCACTACAGTACGTCGTATTATCGATGATAGTCTATTGAAACTAGAAGATGTGGCAGCATTCGATTTACGTTCTGCTCTACCCGACCAACGAAAAGAGCTCACAGGAAATACTGCGCCAAATGTTTCCATTGATGCGTTCTCTAAACGTGTTGGGTCTATAGGGAAGAGGGTTGATCAGCTTTACATATCGGTAGATTTGGATGTGCTCTCTCCTGAGGTTGCCCCTGGCGTTAGTCATCCTGAATCAGGTGGTCTATCAATGTTAGATTTAGTCACACTACTAAAGGTAGCATTCTCAACAGGAAAAGTCCGATTCGTAGATGTTGTGGAATTGAATCCTCTCATTGATAAGTCCGATCTAACTTCAATCGCTGCTAGAGATATCGTCAAAGAGATTCTCACTGGATTTGTTAGTCCGTAATTGTTTTAAGTAGTAATTACACATAATTTAAAGAAGAAAATGAGTCTTTCAAGTGCAAAAACTGTTGATAAGATAAGTGTCCGAGCTGGGAACACATTGCGTGAGCTAGGATTTGGTGCACATGAAACTGCCGTGATATTAGGTCTAAACAGACTTGAAACTGCAACTGTGTCCGAACTCTCTGAAGAAACACACATTCACCATGCAAATCTCTATGCAGTACTTGACACTCTTGTTGGAAAAGGATATGTTGTATTGCATCAAGGTCGACCAAAGATTTACCAATTCGCTCCTTTGGACCATCTCAAAGAGATGATGTCTGCTAAACTCAAGAACCTGCTTGAGGATCTCGTTAGGCTACAAGAAGTCCGTGAAATCAAGAGTGCGGTTCCTGCGTTAATCTACACAATTAGAGGAACTCCAGAAGTGACAGCAAAGATGCAATCTATGATTGAACGTGCATCTACCACCATACTTCTTGTTGCACCCAATCTTAATGATTTTGGAGAAAGTACTATTGAAGCTTTGAAATGGGCGGCTGAACGTGGCGTTCAGATCAAGGCAATTCTTGGCGTTCAAAGCAACATGCAATTTCGAAACTTCCAACAGCGTATTAAGGAGGATACACTAGCTATCGATTTGGTAATCGATTCAGTTGAAGCAATGATCTCAATGCCGGATCTCAGTGTTTGTGGTTGGACAGACAATCCGCTCATTTCAATGCAACTCGAAGGATTTCTAGAACAGACTTGGAAGATGTCAAGGAAGGTATGATTCATGGCTGATTACGATGTTATTATTGCAGGAGCTGGTACTGGAGGAGCAACTACAGCATATACTCTTGCAAAGAGAGGTCACTCTGTACTTCTGATAGATAGAAAGGAAAGAGATGGCATTGGTGAGAAGACCTGTGGTGATGCACTTGGGTCACATCATATCAATGAACTGAGAGAGTTGGTAGGCATACCAGAGCTACCAGCGGGAATCGTTGAATACGAGGTCAATGGAATTGATCTGATTGCTCCAGACCGGGACCACAGACTGAGAATGGAAGGTCCTACTACTACTGGGATGTCATTTAACAGACTCAAGATGGGTCAGTGGTTTGTTGGGCTTGCTGAGTCTGCTGGTGCTGAAGTTATGGCGTCGACCCGGGTCAAGAAATTACTTTTCGACGGTGGAAAGGTATCGGGTATCAAACTCTCAAAAGGAGGTGGACCTGAGAAAGATGTTACAGGTCGAATAGTAATTGATGCCACAGGCGCAACTGGAATGCTAAGAATGCAGCTGCCTGAGAGCTCACCCGTTGAGCGTCATATTGATGGTGAGGACAGAATGGTAGCCTGGCGTGATATATACGAGACCCCTGATTTCGATTTTGAGACCCCTGATATTCTAGACATTTTTTGGAATCAAGATGAGACTCTTGGAGGCTATACTTGGGTATTTCCACAGGGGAAAAATCGGGTCAACGTTGGCAACGGAGTAATGACAATCAAGGGTCATCGTAATCCAAAGCACATCCAGAATGATTTTGTGAAGAAGACTTGGATTGACACATGGGGAGAGATCAAAGTCCTAAACAGCAGTGGAGGAGTAGCTCCGATTCGACGACCTATTGACACAATGGTCGATGATAACTTCATGCTTGTCGGAGACGCAGCTTGTCAAGTGAACCCAATTCATGGCGGGGGTATTGGTTCATCCATGTTGGGAGGAGCACATGCTGGAATCACAGCCTCTGAAGCTCTGGAGAGAAACGACACTTCGATTGAGTCGCTCTGGATCTATAATCCAAGGTATCACAAAAGCTATGGCTCAAAGCAAGCTGCCCTTGATGTTTTCAGATGGTTCTTGTTAAACATCACAAATGATGACATCGATTATGCATTCAAGAAGCAAATAATCAAGGCAAGCGACCTTCTTGACACGTCAATGACCGGAGAAGTCAAGTTTGGTGCTGGAGAGAAATTCAAACGACTTGTAGCTGGATTTGGAAAGATTCCATTGTTGCTTCGAGTATCAAAAATTTCCAAGCTTATGAACAAAATTCGTGTTGTCTATAGCGAATATCCCGAATCTCCAAAGGGCTTAGAATCTTGGAAAGCTAAATTAATTCCTATATACGAGGAAGCCAAAGCAGCGTAGGAAAGCAATGTATTTCCTTTTCATGGACATGTGTTTCTCTCCTTTGTGATTATACTAGGAAAGTGCATCAAGATTAAGTTTGAGATGTGTGTAAACTTCCGTTCAAGAGTACGAACAACATGGTTAAAGCCGATTGACTCTCAGGATGTTTGATTATCTTGGTCGATAAGGTTCGTCTATCTTTAGGAACAGCAATCCAGTTGGGACTAGAGACCGGAAAACCTGACCCGGACTTCGCTACAGCCTTTCTCATGACATATCGTGTGGGTAAATGTAATGCCAACTGCGCGTTTTGTCCTCAAGCTAAAGAGAGTACTGCGTCCTCAGATCGACTATCGAGGATATCTTGGCCTGAATACGAGATTGATGAAATAGTACGTAAATGGTCTAGACCTAGACAATTTAGACGGATATGCATTCAGACCATTTGCTATCCAGAAGTTGTAGATGATGTAAGGCAGATTGTTGGAGAACTACGAAAAATCTCAAAATTACCAATATCTGTTGCAATTCATCCGATAACAAAAGAAGAGATGGTATGTTTAAAAGAAATCGGTGTGTCCACTATCGGGATTGCACTAGATGCTAGCACTCCTGAACTTTTCGAGAAAGTAAAGGGAGAACAGAGGAAATCCACATATCGTTGGAATCTCCATACTCAGGGATTGAAAGATGCTCTCGATATCTTTGGTATTGGTAATGTGACAACGCATCTCATTATCGGGTTAGGTGAAACCGAGATTGAGGCAGCTGAATTCATCATGAGGATGTATGAACTAGGTATCAGCGTTGGTCTCTTTGCATTCACAAGTATCAAAGGTACATCTCTTGAAAAACAGGAATCACCAGATCTTGCAGCTTACAGAAGAATTCAAGCAGTCAGACATCTTATTTCAAGAGGTCTCTTGAAAAGAGCGCAGGTAAGAGTCTTAGATGAAGGTAGAATAGCACTCGATATTGATGCATCATCACTTAGACAAATCTTATCGTCAGGAGAAGGATTTCAAGTAACAGGTTGTAAGGGTTGCAATCGACCATACTATAATGAGCGACCTCGAGGACCAATGTACAACTATCCAAAGCATCTGACAGAGGATGAGATTCTGAAATCCATCGAAGAAACCCAGCTGGTGACATAAGTGGATGAGTTTCGATTCATTGACCTAGAAACACATGACGCATACATGAACATGGCAATCGATGAAGCAATCATGTTGGCAATGAAAGAGGGAAAAGCTCCACCTACACTCAGACTCTATCGATGGAAGCCATCCGCGGTTTCTGTTGGAACTTTTCAGAGCATGAGTGATGAAATAGATGTCGAATTCTGTAGGGAGAATGGGATCGACTACATTCGTCGAATTACAGGAGGAGGCGCTGTTTTTCACGATTATGAGGGAGAGGTGACCTACAGTATCATTATGCCCAAAGAGCACAGATTAGCATTAAGTGATATTCTCGAGTCATACAGACTTCTATGTGGAGGTATCGTGAATGCCTTGAAGCATCTTGGTATTGAAGGTGAATTCAAACCAATCAATGATGTCAATGTGGGTGACAAGAAAGTATCAGGAAATGCTATGACGAGAAGACATGGTTGTATTCTCCAACACGGAACAACTCTGCTCGATTTGAATATCACTCTGATGTTCACAATTCTAAAAGTACCGCAAGAAAAGATCTCTGACAAGATGATTTCAGACGTGAAGGAGAGAGTCACTTCCATCCGTGAAATCCTAGATAGAGATGTGCAGATCGGTGAATTAGAAGAATCCATTATGCTTGGATTCTCCGATGCACTAGATATTGAACTGGTTTCAGGGGTTCTGAGTGAAGAAGAACAGGATTCAGCTTCGAAACTCGCGCAGGAAAAGTATGCTACTGACGGCTGGAACTTCGCGAGGTAGATGTTATGCTCAGTTCTAGCTACAAGATTCCTGGTGGAAAGCTCGTCAAGGTCAAGCTATGGGTCGACGTAGAGAAGATAAAACGAATCACGATATTGGGGGACTTCTTCCTTCATCCTGAAGAAACAATTCAAGCGATAGAAAATGCGCTTGTTGGAACCGAATTGAATGTTACCTCAATTGAGAGCATTATTTCCAAAGTTATGAGTGAATCAAATGCATCACTTATTGGAGCAACACCTGAAGATCTTGTGACTACAATAATGATAGCATGGGATTCAAAGTAAGAATTACTCAATAGGTTCTACTGAGATTTTCAACCGCTTTCTTCCTACGTCAACAACATTCTCAACCCTGATACATGATTCCTTGAGTGTCATCTCGAATTTTTCTTCTACACCAAAGTAGACGTTCTCAAGCTTCTCAAAAGGTGATTCTGAATTCAAGTCCTTTGAACTCTTATATTGAAGAAGATTGACCTTGCCACTGCTGCCATGTATATTCCAAATTGTTGACACGATGCTATCAGCTTTCTCTCGATCAACAGCGGGAGTAACTGCTGCAATAAAGCTCTTTGCGAGGTCTTTTCCAAAGGGACTCACAGTCATCGGTCCACCTATCCAATCTCTGTCCAGGTATAACACACCTTCATGGAGTGTCTGAGACTGATCGACCATCATTCTTACGTCGATGAACTCTGGGAAACCACCCGGTTTGAGGTATATTTCTTGCAAACCTCCACTCATTGGTTTTCTTCCACTTTCAGAGAAATTGAAGAATGAGAAGAAATCAGTTTTCTGAAGGTCTTCATAGCTCATCAGAATTGTCTCCACATGTGAAAAAACCAGATGACGTCACTACTCTTTAGCCTTTCTCAAGATGAAAATACTTCATATTTCCAAAAAAATCAAATTTATATGCCAATAACACTTGCATAGTTTTTGCTGTGGGGTTTTGGAATTGAATGAACGTGGTGAGCTATCACGCACTTTGGTGTTCCTGATAGTCACATCTGCAATTATGATTGGTTTGTACATGACCAGTTTCTACAGCTATCTCTTATTTCATTCAATCATCGAGCTGTTTGCAATCATCGTGGCTTCAGCAGTTTTTGTGATTGGTTGGAATTCAAGAGAGGAATATAGTTTCTTCAGATTCATTGGTATCGCATACCTCTTCATTGCAAGTATTGATGTTCTCCATACTCTCTCTTACAGTGGAACAGGAATCTTTCCTGGATTTGATGCTAATCTCCCTACTCAACTCTGGATTCTTGCAAGATATATTGAAGCTGGCTCGCTTCTTGTAGCTCCTTTTGTTATGAAGAAGCGTGTGAGAAGAAGGATTTTCGTTATTGGTTATTTGATTCTTTTTGGATTATTGCTTACTACAATTTTCACCGGTGTATTTCCGGATGCCTATGTTGTTGGTGAAGGACTTACCTTATTCAAAATAGCTAGCGAGTTTGTCATATCTGGAATTCTCATTATTGCCGTGTATGTTTATCATCAGAAAAGGAAAAGCTTTGATCCTATGGTTCTCAAACATCTTTATGCAGCAATTGCTATTACCATCGCAGCTGAAATGGCATTCACACTCTATGCAGAACCATATGGCCTCGTAAATATGATTGGACATTACCTCAGATTCGTATCGTATTATCTAATCTACAAAGCATTTGTGGAATCTAGTTTAATCAGACCATTCGATGTGATGTTCAGAAACTTGAAAGCAAGTGAGAAATCTCTCATCGCAGCAAATGAATCTCTAGAGCTGACGAATAAGATCGTGAGACATGACATTCTTCACGAGCTTTCTGCCGTCGCTCTCACTCTCGAGATCTTTGAACAATCAAATAAGGAGGACTATTTGCTAACGCAGGCCCTTGAGAGTATTGAACGGTGTACAGAACTAATTGATTGTGCGCGTCAGATGTCATTAATCTATAAAGGAAAAGTCGAAATCTTCCCAACTGATGTACGAGAAACGCTTCTTCGTGTTATTGGCGGCTCTAATCTGGAAATTACAATTGATGGCGATGGAATGGTGATGGCTGGAGCTGGCCTTTTCTCAGTCTTCCGGAATATCGTACTTAATGCAGAAACTCATTGCAGAACTAACAGATTGGAGATCACCGTGAGTAAAGAGGGTGATAATATCGAAACCAGAATTAGCGACTTTGGTTCAGGTATAGCTAAAGAGATTCGGGAGAAAATCTTCGAGGAAGGTTTCACGGCTGGTGAATCGAGAGGATCCGGTCTCGGTCTGTTTATTGCCAGGAAAGTGATTGAGAGCTATGGTGGCAAGATATCTGCTGAACCTAACGAACCATCCGGAAGTACATTTGTTGTGTCATTACCCCGTGTTAAAGAAGCATGATTCATTCCGTGGAATTGTTAGCTTTTCGTGTCTGAAATACTTGTACTGCTGCAACTGATACAGCAAGAATGATCAATCCAATCCAATCTAGGTAATTCGGGTATTCACCTAAGAAGATTATCGACAATATCACAATTTGTGGCATCATGGTGCTGTTGATCAGTGTCATATCTATAGCCCTCAGTACTCTCATAGCTTTGTTCCATAGGTAGAAGGCCAATGCGGTGTTAATAGCTGCGAGCCATAAGACGTAGAACCATGACATTAATGAGAAAGAAACAATTGGTTCTGTGATTAGACCAAAGAGCATCAAGAAGATAGACCCAATGGACATCATAATTCCAGTGACGACCAACGCTGGTGTGTCACGAGCTCGATTTATTGCTCTTCCAATTATTGATGAGAACGAGTTTGCTAAGAGACTGATGATACCAATAAAGAGCCCTAGAATTGATACTCCCACAAAATCAAGAGGGTAGAAATACAAAATCACACCAATAATCCCGATAAGAATGAGACCTGTTTCCACAGCTGACGGTTGTTCACGAAGCCAAGGAATTGCCATGATGAGCACGATAATCGGTGTCAGATTAAGTATCAGCGAGAAAGTTATCGCAGGCAGATAGTATAGACCCAGGAATTGAGTTCCTTGTGTCGCTGAAATATAGACGATGCCGTAAAGTGTCAGCATTCCCCACCATCGTCTTGGTCGACCCTTCATTGATGCACGCATTTTAGTTTGTGACGCTATCAAAACAAGCAAGATCAAGGAAGCTATTGAATATCTCAATCCAGCGAATGTAAGAGGAGGAATCTCTTCGAGTCCGAACTTAATGACGATGAATGAGGAAGACCATAGCACAGTCACAAAAAGAGCTTGTACAACTGCGACTGTTCGAATCCTCTTTGAATACTGGGTCTTGCCTATTTCTGGTTCCATCAAGTTCAGTTTCTCCGTTATCTCTCGATAGATTGAAGTAGGTATAGATGTTATGCCGTCATAAGACGGGTGTTTATAAGAATGATAGAAGCAAGGCTCGAGATTGCTGCTGAGGGGTATTACTCGTGCGATCTCACACGAAAGATTCCAGTGAAAGTTCATCTTGTTTCCATCAATGGTCCCCTGGGATTTGGGATAATTGAAAGCTTAACTGGAGAAGAGAAACCAATCGTCAGGTATGTCAGAGCACTGGAGAAGTCATCAAGCACAGTTGAGGTCAAAGTAACTCATAAGACTCCTGAACTGTACTGGACTGAAGTTGTTCACAAGCTGAAGCAAAAATCAATCCACGAAACTATACTGGATTGTGGATGCATGTCTAGACTTCCAATCGTTATTGCAAGTGGAACACAAATCCATCATCTGCTTGCACCAAATCAAGCAGCATTCAGAACTGCATTTGATACACTCAGGGATAATTTCACCAAGGTCACCCTTCTGAGAATACGTCGTTCTCCAGGGGGGATATTTGATCCAGGTCTTACAGAGAAACAACTAGAAGCAATCAAAGAAGCAATGGTCCAAGGTTACTATGAGATACCTCGAAAATGTGAAATCAAGCATTTCGCGAAGACATTAGGAATAAAACGAGTTGCAGCTCAAGAACGGTTGCGACGTGCTGAGAGGACGATAATGAATCAATTTGCAGAGGAATTCCTCTGACGCTTATGGATAACAGTGAAATAGGACAATGTTATCGGTATAACGATTGCGATGGCGGATTCAGAATACTCACATGACAAGAAAGTTCAGAAGATTGATTCAGATATCAGGAATTTCGAAACTAATCTACAGAAAGCGGAGATGAATCTTGAGGGATTGGACGCTCGCTTGGATACTGAAGTTGCAGGCTACCGAAGCACACTAACATCTAAACGAGAAGCGTATGAAGCAATTCAAAGACAACTCCGAGAAGCTGAGCGTGATTGGAAAGGTGTAGATAAGGAATATAGAGAAGCAAAGAAACGAAAAGAAAAGACTCGCTCGAAACTCAAGAAAGAAGTTGACACTCTTCGGAAAAGGATTCGTGACGCAAAGAAAACTAAGGAAAAACGTTTTCGTCAGCTGAATAAGGAAAAAAGGAAACTTGTTGAGAAAGCGAAAAAAGAGAAGGCTCGAGAAATGGAAAAGATGAAGGCACGAGAGCTGGAAAAAGTAGAGAATGAGAAGCGTCGAGAACTCGGATTAAGCTGAAAGATACTGGTTATTGGAGGGGGATAACATGAATGCATACTTCACTATCGTGCTTCTAGGAATGGGTCTATTCTATATCGTTTGGGCTCTTGGTTGGTTCCTCGAATGGCTCTCTCATCGCTTGCTTCGGACTACTAGAGACCCTGGTTCACGCTCTTGGTACATGTTGGTTGGACCCGGAGTTGCCTTGCACGAGTCCTCACATTATTTGGGATGCAAGTTCACAGGAACTGAAGTGGTAGAATTCAAACCGATAAATGTTGAGCGGCAGGGTGATCAAATTGTACTTGGTTATGTCAAGTACATGAAACCGAATAGTGGGTTCAAGAATGCAATAATCAATCTAGCTCCAGTTGGAGTATCATTGATACTTTTGATTTTGTTCGCGTTTGGAGCAACATTTCTTGTTCCTGACAGACCTGAACTAGGAGGAAGTGCAATTGATCTTCTTGTGGATCTAATTAACCTCAAATCAAATCCAACACTCCTTGCAGATGCAGTATACCCAATCACCCAGATTAGTGGTTTTGTCTACTTGTTTCTGTACACATTTGGAGAACTAACAGTTGTTAATCCAGTGTTTTGGATTGTTGCTTTTCTAGCCATGACGATCATGTTTTCAAATGCCCCCTCAGATGTTGATATTCGCAATGCGGCAGGTGGTCTCAAATACATCATGGTATTCAACATCATCTGGCTGATAGTGGCGTATCTAATGCCAGCAGCAGGATGGGTATTGTACGGTGTATACGAAGCGCTCGCAGTACTGTTCACACTGGCCATCGCTTTTGCAGCTGTTGGGTATGGATTCTTCATTCTTGTAGCAATTTTGGGAAAAATCAGGTCACCTTTTCAGATACTTCCTTTAGCTGGATGCATTCTTACAGGCGTAGCATTTTGGATGATGGGACCGGGCATACTAGCCACAATCTCTCTAGTGATGCAAACTCAGATCTCTATTGGAGTTCTTATTGTGATTGCCTTCCTATTACTGATATTGAAATCGACAAGAAACAAAGGGTAATACCTAGAGTCTTATGCGAATCTGAAATCCCATACTCAGGTACTGAATATGGCCAAAATCGACCTTGTACGGAGACCATCGCTTATCTCTCCTCGGCATTTGCTTCGATATATTTTCTTCACTGAGATGCAAGTTGAACAAGCTGCAAAGATTCTGAATACAATAATGCAGAAGAGTGGGGTCGTGAAAGACTCAGAGTGGAGCACCTTCGTTCTATCCAGTAGAGGTCTCTATGTCAAAGTTATGCGGAAGCTTCGAGATGTTGGACTCGTAGAGAAAAGAATGGGTGAATTTCGTTTGGCGAGTGATTTTTCCAGTGCTCTATCGAAATTATCAAAGTATTGGTCAGATATTGTGAACTCTTTTGGGGAAGGAGACCGTTCTATCGAATTCTAAATTGTCTATTCGTCTACTTTGACTTCTCCCTCTTTGATGTCCATTTTGCCAAGGGTAGATTTCACAGTTTCACCCCGGATTGCCAGAACATCCAATTTCTTTAGCTCACGAGCCCATTTCATGGCTTGTCCCTTCGGGACACCCAGTGATCTACCAAGTTCAGTGAAAGTGATTGAACCAACCTCATCAACGAGCAGTAAGACCTTGGTGTTTCCCTCCATTCCAAGGACCTTGATATATCGTTGAGTGCGTGTTTCGGACAAATCTCTCTGCTCTAAAGAGAGGTCTCGTTCCTTCTCCATAAGGCGTGTCGCTTTCTCAAAAGCATCTTTTTGCATCTCTGCAACCTTGAGTGCTTCTTTAGCGTCTTTGTTATCCGTTTCTAGATTGTGGATACGTTCATCCATAGTTTGTACTTCAGCAATGCGCGCCTCAAGCGACTCCAACTCCTCTAGTCGATCTTGAGCAATCTTCTCTACGTTCGTTTTCTCTCCTTCTAAATCAGAAATTTGGGTTTCTAATTGCTTAGAAGTAGCAACTATAGTTTCAGCCTCTTTACGTTTATCCTCAAGAGATTGTTCTAAAAGTTCGATCTTGGATTGGAAAGCTGCAATCTCTGCATCGGTCTTCTCTGTCTGTGGTATGACAAGGGCTGCTTTTTCCTTGTATACTTTTATCTGACCTTGAACCTCACCTAGGTTTATCTTAAGTTCTTCAGCTTCTTTCTTTGCAGTTTCAGCATTTCGAGTTCTTGATTCAATCAAAGCATCTTTCAACAGAAGGTCGTCTTTTTGGTCTTTGACTTCCTCTTCCAGACTTGCGATGCGTCGCTCATATTCTTCTTTTGCAACTCCTGTAGCCTTCGTGGTATCAACTTGAGATTGAAGTGTTCTAATCTCGGTCTCTAGTTTTGCCACTTCAACCTGCTTTTCTGAAAGCTCAGTCCTCTGAACAACAGTTTCTTCTTCAAGACTAGTCATGAAAGATCTTACGATGTCTTGTTGTTCAACTATCGTTCTTCTTAGATCAACCTCTGATTCTCTAACCCGGAGGGCGAATTCTTTGAATTTATCTTGCGTCTGTTCAACTATCTTATCGACTAATCCCTTTTCTAAAGCTGAAAACTCTGCATCGACGATATCTACAAACATAGTTTCGATGAATTCTTTATAGAACTTCATCCGAAGACGCTCAACCATCTCTTCGGATATTCGAGATTTCAAATCAACAACATTTCCCCGGAATGTCAAAAGCTGTGTAGCAAATATCCCAACTACACCCCTCTGAAGTGACGAAATATCAGCTCTCAATGTTTCTAGCTTCTTTAGCAGAGCGTCGAAACCTGCTACGGCATCCTCATCTCCAGTTATTTCTCTGGGAGCTGAGGTCTCCAAATGCTCCACAAAATCAAGAGCCAGAGCTGCAGCAGAAATGAGATCTTCACCGTCCTCTACAGGCATTACAACCTCACCCGATTCTTGAACGCCCTCTGCGAATCTCTCAACTTCAGAGTCTGATAGGACTGCTCCTTTCAGTGCATCATCAAGTGTGGCTTTCTCCTTGTCAGTGAGTTTTTTTCTAGACATGGTGTCTTCCCCTGCAACCGAGGTAGCTGATTACTAGGCTTTGCTCTGTATAAGCTTTGTTGACGTATAAGGTGAATGTGTAATAAACTACTATCAATCGTGTTGTCGTACCAACATAATTGCATATGAGGCTGTTATTGAAATTCTACCTTTTTAATGCTCGTTAACTGTCAAGAAGAATGCATGATAACGCGAAAAACATGATAATATATTCGGAATTTTAGATTCCTTCCAAAAACAAGACGAGAAGATAATTCTCAGGCAATACTAGTCTGAACTTCACAATGACGAACTCATTCATTGTACTATTTTCAATGTAATAAAATCATTTATAACTACAATAACCACCAAAAATACAGTTCTCAGAAATTGAACACACAAATAGCTCATAAATTCGTGTTGATGCGTTTCTAGAATGTCAACATAATGTGGTTGATCGACAACAAGTCGGGATATTGGTCTGCTATCAGACGAAAAGGAGTAGGACATATGACAGGAGTACTTGAGGAGAAATTTGCTAAAGATTTGGTCGGGATTATACAGGACCCAGTCATGGTTCTTGATAGACAGGGAATTATTCTGAATATGAACTCAGCTGTAGGAAATCTCTTTGGCTACGGCAAGAAAGAAGCAACAGGTAAGCACTTTCTGGAACTCAGCTATGAGCATGCTACTTTACCCAAGGAGTTAGTGAGAGTAAAGAGGGATTTCAATGCAGCTGTCAAAACCAGTGCAAGTATTACTTTCGAGTATGAGTATATTACTAAGAAAGGAAAGTCAGTGCATGTTTCCTTTAGTGGCTCGTTATTGAAGAACTCCAAGCAAAAAACAATTAGTGTTATTGCAATCTTCAGCAACATTACCGAGCGCAAGAAAACGGATTGGACTTTAAGAAAGCGTGTGAAGGAGCTTGCCTGTCTTCTCGCTACATCTGAACTTGCCTCTAAACCTGAACTCAGTATTAATGCATTTCTGGAGGGAGTAGTCCAACTCATTCCTCCCACGTGGAACTACCCAAAGATCACATGTGCTCGTATAGTCTTGGGTGCGGAGGAGTTCACCACATCAAACTTCAGAGAAACCCAGTGGAAACAAGCTGTGAACATAAAGGTAAACAAAGAATTGAAGGGTGCAATTGAAGTCTACTACCTGGAGGAGCGGCCTGACATCGACGAGGGACCCTTCCTCAGAGAGGAACGGAACCTTAGCAATAGCCTTGCGAAACAGATTGAACACATGGCTGAGCTTAGGAAAGCAGAGGAGGCGACGGAAGAACAACGTGAGTGGTTGAGTGGGACACTCTCAAGCATAGGTGACGCGGTCATCGCTACAGACACAGAAGCAAAAGTGACCTTGATGAATGCAGTAGCAGAAGAGTTGACAGGGTGGAACTCTCAGGAGGCCATGGGTCAGACCATTCACGAGGTCTTTCATATCATCAATGAGCACACTCGAGAATTAGCTGAGAATCCTGTCGACAAAGTATTGACGGAAGGCATCACAGTTGGACTTGCCAATCACACTTTGTTGATTTCGCGAGATGGACGGGAAATACCTATAGATGACAGTGGTGCACCGATTCAAGTCAACGGTGACAGAACACTCGGAGTTGTGTTAGTATTCCGTGACATCACCGAACGCAAAAAGGCGGAAGAAGTGGTTCAAATACAGAACCAAATTGCGGATGTCTTCCTCACAGTCCTAGAAGAAGAGATGTACAACGAGGTTTTGAACATCTTCATAGAAGCTCTGGACAGCAAGTTCGGGGTCTTTGGCTTCTTAGATGAGGAGGGCGCACTGGTTGTGCCATCCATGACAAGGCACATCTGGGATGAATGTCAAGTTGCTGATAAGACGATAGTGTTCCCACGTGACACCTGGGGTAAAAGTACGTGGCCTCGTTGTGTACAAGAAAAAAGGGTCATCCATATGAATGAACCTTCCACCATAACACCAGAGGGACATATCACTGTTGAAAGACATATTTCCATGCCCATCATTCATCGAGATGAGGTCATCGGACTCTTCCAGGTCGCCAATAAGGACACTGACTACACTGAAGAAGATATCAGGATTCTTGAAGAAATCGCCCGCTATGTCGCTCCGATCTTACACGCTAGGTTAAGAAAAGAATGGAGTGAAAGGGAGCGCAAGAAAGCGGATGAAGAGCTTCGAATCTTATATGAAGAACTGGAAGAACGGGTGGAGGAACGAACAACACAACTTCGTGAAACCCAGGAAAAATTAGTGACTCAGGAACGACTAGCTACGCTTGGTAAGCTAAGTGGTGGTATCGGACATGAATTGCGAAATCCGCTCGGAGCAATCAAGAATGCAATTTTCTATCTTCGCATGGATATAGAGAATCCTGACGAAGATATGGCTGCAACCCTTGACGCTTTAGATAAAGAAGTTGGATCATGTGAACGGATAATCAGTAGTCTTCTCGGATATGCCCGTCCACGAGCTCCAACACTACAAAAAACCGCACTTGACGATGTAATAGGGGATTCACTCTCACGATTGAAAGTCCCGGTTAATGTAAACATAGTTCAGAAATACCCTGATGAACAACAACTGATACTCGCTGACCCTGATCAGATGGTCCAAGTCTGTGTTAATCTTATTCTCAATGCAATCCAAGCCATGCCTGATGGTGGTACACTCACCATTGCTGTAGAATCTCATAGTTATGATTGGATTGAACTCTCAATTACTGATACTGGTGTTGGAATTACCAATGAGAATTTGAACCAACTATTTGAACCATTGTTCACTACAAAAGCAAAAGGGATTGGTCTTGGACTTGCGATAATAAAGACAATGATAGAGGGGCATGGTGGACGTATTGATGTTCAGAGTGAAGTAGGACGTGGTAGTACTTTCACAGTATACCTCCCAACGAAAATGACCACACAAACTTGAGAATGTAATAAAACATGCATAAGAGGTTTGAAAGATCTTGAAAAGTGCAAATGTACTAGTCGTCGATGATAATGAAACATTAATCGAAACGATGGCTCGAGTATTGAAGAAGAAAGGATATTCCGTAGAAACAGCGAATGGTGGAATGGAAGCTATTGAAATAGTTAAAGAAAATGATTCGATAGATATTGTATTTTTGGATATCAAAATGCCGTTGCTAAATGGAGTTGAAACCTACAAGCGGATAAAGGAGTATATTCCTAAAGCTGTTGTATTTATGATGACAGGATATGCAGTTGAAGAGCTGATTCAAGAAGCGATAGAAGAAGGTGCACATGATGTCGTCTATAAACCAGTAGACTTCAATAAACTTCTCCAACTTATCAAAGAGGCAAGGTCAACCAAAAAAAGTGCTCTTATACTGATTGTTGATGATGATGATACCATTCGCGAGACCTTCGCAAGAGTTCTCCAGAAAAGAGGATATTCTGTAAAAACAACGGGTGACGGCGAAGAGGCAATTAAAGTTGCTGAGGTCAATCAGTTTGATATTCTTTTTATTGACTTGAAACTACCAACAATTAATGGGCTTGAAACATATCTTAGAATCAAAGAATTCAAACCTGATATCATTGCAGTCATAGTCACAGGGTTTTCACAAGAACTAGGCGATATAGTTGAGAAAGCTCTTTGGAGCTCTGCCTATGCCTGCCTTAACAAACCTTTAGATATGGCTCAGATCCTAAAGCTGGTTGATGATGTATTGACCAAGAAGAATGCCGCTCGATCAAGTCCTTGAAAATACTAGAAAACTATAATGATTCAATGGACTCATAGATTCCGGTGATGCCTCTCTATCTATAATTGACACTGTTCCGTTTGTCAGATCAATATCAAACCCTTCAAGCAATTCAAATCCTAGGGATTCGAGAATTTGCACATTATCAATAACATACAATGAACATGGCATTGTTACAATAAGAAGAGCGCCAGACTTGAGCACTTTATGCACTTTCTGAAGACTAACGGCAGCATCACTATATTCCTTGTAGTATTCGTGGAGATATCCAACTACGTCATTATTTAGAATCCCAACATCGAATGTTTCTTGGGGAAAGGACTTCTTTTCTTTCAGATGATGATCAAGCCAGGTCATAATCGTTGGATTGTCCTCAAGATGTTCTTTCATGTCAGGTCTAAGATGTGCTTCTTCATCCATTGTTTCTAGTTTGGCATGCACGACTCTTACATCCTTGAGTAGTGCTGATTCCTCGAGTTTTCCCATTAGACTGTCAAGTCGTAATGCATGAAGATCAGTGCAATAGACAACAGTTCGTTTGGGGACAGATGGACTGATTTCAGACAACACATTAACAAAGAAAGAAGGAACCCGATCGTGCTCGCCTGAGGCAAAATCCGCGACCAAGAACTCTTTTTCTGATGTTGCTGAAGATACATACTCTAGGAAAGCAGAACTCTTTGCAATCCAAGCGATTGGATAGATGTTGTACATGTCAACAGTCTGCAGGATTCTGTCCTTATCAACTCTGTCAGTTGCTAAAAGGATGGAAAGATAAAGGATACAGACATTGTTGTTTTTGCCTCTGCTGGGATTGGCTGGTCATGGAATGCAATTACAATCAAATGGGGAATGTGGAAAGATGAATGAAATAAAACTGACTAAATACTTTGATCTTCACATAGGACAATTTGCAGAGGTAGTCCACGCTATCACAGAAGAGGACATTCAGACATTCGGAGACCTAAGTGGAGACTACAATCCATTACACTTTGACGAAGAATGGGCTAAGACTACGATGTTTAAAGGACGAATTGCTCATGGACTGCTCGGTGCTGCGTTCATCAGTACTGCCATCGGCATGAAGTTACCTGGTCCCGGAACAATATACTTAGGACAGAGTATGAAATTCATGAGGCCAGTAAGAATTGGTGACACAATAACTGCTAGGGTTGAGGTAGCTTCTCTAAATGATGAAAAACAAAGAGTCACATTGAAGACCACATGTACAAATCAGAACCAAGATGTTGTCATTGAAGGTGAAGCCCTCATCAAGATTATGTAATTCTAGATATGAATTTCAATGGATGAATTTCTACCTCTGAATTGAACTCATCGGGAACAAAAAGACCTTATCAGGGCTACTACATCAAGCCCTTTATGGTTTCAATTATGTCTCCTCTCAAAGGCAAACGTGTTGGAGTCATGGGATTCAATGCTCGTCCAATAGCTTGTTCAGCGAAGAAAGCTGGTGCTACAGTTTTTGTTTCAGATTACTGGGGAGATGACGATCTATCTACATGTTGTGAAAACTGGATTGCAATACTAACACCAACACTAGGTTCTAGACAGCGACAACCCTTAGACACTCCACTACAGGTTGCTTTAGTGGAAAATCTTTTGCACCTGACAAAGGAGAGCCAACTCGACCTAGTCCTGATTGGAAGTGGTTTTGACGATAACTCTGAAGCTATAGTTCCCATTGAAAACATGGGTCTCTTAGTTGGCTGCTCACCAGAGCAAATGGAAAGAGCCCGTGATTTTCAATCGTTGAAGAAGCTTGCCGAACAATTGGAACTCAAGTTCCCGAAACGTGAAATCTACAACAAACCTGACGATCTACTATCAAATTCAGCGGCAATTGAATTCCCCTGTGTGGTACGACCAACTCATTCAGGAGGAGGCAGCGGCATCAGACTTGCGAGGCATCAGAAAGATATCATCAATGCCATTCGTTCCCGCCATGGGGATGAATTTGAACCACGTGTTGTTCAAGAATATATCAGTGGGGTCGATGTGAGTTGCAGCGTACTGTCCACAGGAAACCAATCTCTCTCAATTTCCATTCAAGGGCAGCTAATAGGTATGCCAGCTGCAGGACGTAATTGCGATTTTGTATATTGCGGGAATTATCATCCGAGTCCTTTGAACACCAAAATCGAATCCAAGATTATGGAAGTATCCGAAGAGATATGCACAGAACTCAACCTCAAAGGCTCCATAGGACTAGATTTCGTTGTGGATGATTCGGAACAAGTCTGGCTCATGGAAGTTAATCCTAGAATTCAAGGGTCTCTCGAGTTGATTGAACTTATTGGGAATATTTCGGTGACCGATTTACATGTTCGTGCCACAAATGGTATTTTACCAGCAGATAGACCTCAATTGAAATCTGGAGTCAAGATGGTAGTTTATTCAAGACGCAACGGTTCAGTTTCGGATCTATCAAAATTCCCAAATACTGTTGACAGAACTCCACCAGGTGTTAGGGTTAACCTCGGAGACCCAATTTGTACTGTATTAGAAGTGGGTTTATCGTTGAAGGAATGCTATAATGATATAACTAAGACAGCGAACAGTATCCAAAAAGAAATTCAGTAGTCTTCATTTGTTAATCAAATCTCAGCATAACAAAGCATAATTAGTTCTGCCGTCTTAGTATCATCAGCTTGAGGTGAGTGTGGTGCGAACTTGTGATAAGTGTGGTAAAGCCAATCAACCTACTCGTAAGTATTGTATTCGTTGTGGTTCTTCTTTGTTGAAACCTGCTAAGAAGACAGCAACAGCTCCTACACCAGAAGTCGCACAACCAACACCTGTAATTGAAACACCAGCTCCACCTGTTACAGAACCGCAACCAACTGTTACTGCTGAAGCATCGGTAAGGCCGAGTGAAGTAGCAACAGATCGTGTTCGATCAGGAAGTGAAATTGCAAAACCAAAGAGTGAGTTTGAAAAAGCAAAAGAAGCCTTTGCAAAGGCTGAAACCGTAGGCATTGATGAACCAGAAGGATCAGGAATCATTGAAACAAGAATGCTTCGAGCGAGTGAGGTCAAGGAACTTCTTGAGGGACCTGGGTCGATGGGAGGAGAAGATATTCCTGCCCCCAAAATGATGGAAGGAAGTGAACCATTACCACCTGAAGCAGCAGATATGATGCCTCATGTAGGTCCTTCAGCAGCTCAGATAGAAGAATCAATATTAGGTTCCAAATCAGCTTATGTAGAACAAACACCTGAACCAGAGCCTGTTGCTGAGCCATCAATCACCCCTGACCTTTCAGCTGAATTCTCAACATCTTCTCGATACGGTGATGAAGGAGCTGTGCCTGTCATAGAGGCAATTACTGCTGAGGAACCTGCTCAACCTGTTTCTGATACAGGATTTACTCCAACTCCACTTGCTACGACCGAACCTACGCCAGCTGAGGGTGTAAAAGAACCGTCAGATTCAGAGATTGATTTGGTTACCACCTGTCCAGACTGTGGCAAAGTTATCAATGTAGATATGTTCGAATATCCAAAAGATGTGTACGGCAAGATGGGTGTTGCTAGACTCAATCAAGCAAGAATCTCTATTGTCCAAGGAAAACCTGATGAGGCAATGAAAGCTGTGAGAATGGCTAGGGCATTGTATGAAAAAGCAAACGATAAGAAAGGACTCAAAGAAGTCCTTAAGCTAGTTGAATCCTTAGCAAAATCAGCTTAGGCTGCTAACCAGAGATTCAAGAATTTCTCACGTTCCTGTTGGAATTCAGCGAAGCATTCACACATCATAACGAAACGACCATCATAGCCACGCTGTTTCAGATTCCTGAAAATCGTGTCAAAATCAATCTCTCCCTCGCCAATCGGAAGGTGAGTATCATACCTCAATGCAAGTTCGCGAATCTCGCTTTGAGTAACTTCCCGTTCTTTCTTAAGCGTCCTCAAATCATTAACCATCTCTGAACCATGATTGTCGTGGATGTTGACGATCTCAATCTCTTCAAAGAATGAATTGATGTGATCAATGGAACGATTTCTCGTTGCTAGAATCTGTCCATGTCCAATATCTAAGGCGAGCTTCATGTCACTGAAATCTTCGAATAACAGTTTCAGTTCTGTGTAATAGAGACCAAGAGTTTCAATAGCTAGTTTCACTCCAGACTCCGCAGCTGTTTCGTATGCCATCGGGATCGCTTGTAGAAAAATATCGATGTCATGATCATCGTAAAAAAGGCTCGATAGCATTGTATGGAAAGTGAGCACTTCTGCATCAATCTGTCTACCTAGGTCAATGTATGGAACAATTCCACGTGACAGTTCTATTGGCTTCCAATCTGGGTTGCTTGGTAGATGAAGTGTGCAGGGAATTCCTGCATTGTTTAGATCAGCTTTCGCTTCTTTGAAATCAATGCTGTAATTCAAGTCCATTCGGAGGTCTATAAAATCAGGTTCATTCTTGATTGCACTTCGAACTTGCTGATTGTTGCGTGCGAAGGTTCCGATATCCATGACACTAGCCCTTTGAACTCGAAATAATGAATGCCTTTTCTGGCTTTTGGTGCTGAAAATTAGGAGAGTATATTCCCAATAAAAATGGGCGATAGTGTTATTAGATAATTGACAACAGCCAGTTACACAGACGCGTTTGAGTGGAGTGTACTAATACTGCCCGAGAATGTTGACTACTTATTCAAATTTGTATTCTTAGGCGAAGGGGCTGTCGGAAAAACTAGCCTCGTCGGGCGATATGTCTATGACAGTTTTGAAGGGGACTATTTGGCCACCATTGGCACTGACATTCACATCAAGATGGTTAATGTTGGCGATACCGTTGTCAAGCTAGTGATCTGGGATATAGCTGGTCAGGACAATTTCGCTCAACTCAGGCGAGCCTATTACATGAATGCTTCAGCAGCCTTTTTCGTTTTTGATACAACAAGACCTGAAACCATTGAACGTGTCGACGAATGGTTGAATGCTCTCTTCACCGTCACAGGAAAAATACCACTTGTTCTGCTGGAAAATAAAGTCGACCTCACCAGTGCAATTACAGAGAAGGCCCGGGAATCTACTATTAAAAATCACGATGTTCAAATCATTCCTACAAGCGCAAAGGAAGATATGAATGTTGAAGAGGCATTTCAGAAGATGACACAGACTATACTTGAAAAATCACGAGGGAAGAAAACAGTCTAGCTGGACAATTTTCAGGAGATAGTGCGATATGACTCGAGAAGACCCTGATTTCGTACATAAGCTGGTCTTCCTAGGGGATACCGAAGTTGGTAAAACGTCGCTGGTACAAAGATATGTTTACGATAGTTTCTCTCCTGAGATAGGTCGAACTATAGGTGCGATGCTTCATGTGAAGACTGTCAACCTGAATGGAATAAGACACAAGCTTGTGGTCTGGGATCTTGGGGGCCAGGAATCTTTTACCGAACTAAGAGAACAGTATTGTTCTCATGCAAGTGGGGCATTTTTTGTATTTGACAGAACTCGAGTCGATACTCTCGAACACATAGATGATTGGTTGAACGCACTATATTCTGCAGCTGGTAAAGTGGCTGTTGTTGTAGTAGAGAACAAGATCGATTTGGAGTCGGTAATCTCTGACGAACAGATTCATGAAGCGATAGAAACTCGTTCATTGAAGTTGATTCAGACTAGTGCTACTGAGAATAAGAACGTAGATACAGCTTTTGAAGAGCTTGTAAAAGAAATTAGCGTAGCAAACTTAGAGAATTGACAATGATTCGATTATTGTAGAATTTATTCAACCATAGAGATTATATACATGGTTAACTATAGTGAAAATAGGATTGATTAAACAATGTCAGAAAACAAAGCTAAATTTCAACTTCTCTATGATGAGATTTTGAATAAAGGTAATTTGGATGCATTTGAAGAGCTCTGCGCTCCGAATTTTGTAAAACATGCTATTCCACCGTCATCGGATTATGGGATAGAGGGTTCAAAACAGAGTGTTTTGATGCTACGCAAAGCTTTTCCAGACATCAAATATACCGTTGAAGACATGATTGAAGATGGTGACAAGCTCGTCGCCCGTTGGTCTGCGCAAGGGACTCATAAAGGTGAATTCATGGGAATACCTCCTACTGGCAAGCAAGTAGCCTTCACGGGAATCGAAATAATCCGTGTTAAAGATGGAAAGGCTGTAGAGGAATGGGAAGAGTTAGACCGTGCAGGTTTAATGCAACAACTAACCACGTAGTCCTAGTCAAGAAGATATGCTGACTCTCCTTTGGAGATAAGAACTAGTTTTCACGGGTTACCTGAGATAATACAGGAAGTTGGCTTAACGATTCTAATTGATTGACCAGCTGCTCTATCATAGTAACGATCAACGATGAAGCATTGCGTTGAAGATAAGCGGGTAGACTTATGACAAGTCAAGTCATAGAATCATCTCCTGGTGAAATGATTGACTAGTTCTCAGAAAAGGCTCAACAATCTTGATGGGAAGGCTTGGGTGAAAGCCACAAAATCTTGGTTTGTCGTAAATCCAAAGGCAAGAACTTCAACACAGATGCAACACCCAGCTAAATTCCCTGAAGAGTTAGTGAAGCGATTTGTAGATTTCTTTACTAAGGAGGGAAGCTGGGTCTTGGATCCCTTTGCAGGGGTTGGAAGTACTGTTGCTGCTTGCAAGGAAATCGGGAGGAACTCTATCGGGATTGAACTTGCTAGAGAGTTTGTCGAGATTGGAAGTGGAGCTATCAATGAGATCGAGGGTAGTGGTCAGCATCATCTTCTTCAGGGAGATTCCATGCAAGTTATGGAAATTATTGACAAACACTTCAACGGGCAGGCACCTCGTTTTGATTATGTCATCACATCTCCACCCTATTGGAATATGCTCCGAAAATCAAGAGGAGGGAATGATTCAGTCCACAAGGAACGTGCAAAAAAGGGACTAAAACAACATTATGGGGATGCTGTAGAGGACCTAGGAAATATCGAGAATTTTGATGAGTACATCGATTCAATGGGTCAACTACTGGGGCGTCTTAAACCTCTCCTATCTGATAGAGCGTACCTTACCATTGTAGTTCAGAACATGCGGGATATTGATGGTATCTTAAGACCGATTGCATGGGACTTAGCAAAAAGACTTTCTGAAGATTATGACCTCCGCCAAGAGATGATATGGTGTCAAGACAACAAGAGGCTTGGATGCTGGGGATATCCCAGTACGTATGTTTCCAATGTACATCACCATTATTGTCTTATTCTTCAAAATCGTGTGTGATAGTAAGTGGTTCGTCGGATGATGCATTTACGCTTCGCACGATTCATAAGATGCAGGGGTCGAACGAAGAATCATGTCTGAAAACCTTCGGGAATTAGTGATTGAAGATCAAGAGCACATCAATATTCTATGCGAAACTATCTGGAATGGAAACGACTATGTTCCAGCTGTTTTTCCTAGATGGATTTCGACTCCTGATTCACATACTCTCGGTCTTTTCAAGGACAACGAATTGATAGCTTGTGGGAATATCGAAAAAACCGAAGGCACCA
>VAPC011151444.1_pt1 | contig 26739 bp, 41 predicted proteins | sample 3395121 | NCBI WGS metagenome assembly VAPC01 (sample SAMN08290434, study PRJNA428436) | hydrothermal vent metagenome | isolation source: Deep-sea hydrothermal vent chimney | place: Indian Ocean: Southwest Indian Ridge | depth 1711 m m
AAAGGCCCGCCGCCGTTTGACTGGCGACGGGCTGATATTTCTGCGCGGTGAACATCCGGGTAGAAAATTCCCCACAGAAATACGTTCGTTTGATGGCACCCGGATGTTCATAGTTCGTTCAACCTAGCAGGAACTCACGGGGCTGTCAAGAGATTTTTCCGGCGTCGTTCCATCTACGCGCTCAACGTCGTATTCCTCAGCTCGGTAGTTGTACATCGGGTCTGCGGCGACGAAGAGACCAGAAACCACCAAATCATCCTCACACCAGATGTTACTGGTATCATTCATCAGGGCGATTTCTACAGGGCTGAGCGCGCGCTCATTTTGTTGCATGGCCGCGTCGAGGAGTACGGCCTGCATGCGCTTGATTATTAGCAGGACATGCCGTAAGCCCTGTTCTGATACCGGGACGATGGCGCCCGGGAAGATCGTCTTATCCCCGTGGCACCAGTCTGTAATCCAGGGCATGACAGGCGGATAACATGGACTCAATTGCTCGCCGTCATCATTATTGTCTGTCATCTTTGAAATTCCTTTCACGAATTGCCGCCCGTTCGCGGGGCTGTCAAGAACTTTCGTCGTCGATAGTTGTCAAAGTTCCCTATTGCGGCGAGGCCGACTCGAACGGCCTTGTGACCCGGGGGTCCCGAAGGAAGCGTCAAAAAGACCCTAGTCGCGCCGCGTACGAATCAATATGGGCTCTGCCAGTGCCATGACATTTCTTGCAGTGCGTAGTGCCGCGCCCGCCGCAGCACCGGCATGGGCCATCGCCGGTTACATTGCCAATCGGTTCGTGGGGGCGCCCGTTGCATTCCCGACAAACTCGCAGGCCGGAGCCGTCACACGTCGAACACCTGAAGTATACGTTGCTCATGTTTCCTTTGCCCCGAATCGTCTCATCCCGATACGCTTGCCCCACCAGGATTCGCCCAGGATGTTGACTAGCATGTAATTCCGAAGCGTAACGTCCCCGATCGCCTCGGACGCGAAACCGCCGCGAGAGTACGCTGCCCAAATTATGTGCCATACGTAGTCATTCATTTGCATTTCTTTCAAATGGCCCCGGCGGGGTCACGGCGGACGGGCTGCGCATGACAACGAACCCGAGAGGGACGTTCATAGCTCGTTTATCCCGCTACCCGCCGGGGCTGTTCAAGTTTCAACGCCGAATCAAAAACCTGCATCCGCGCCATCCGCCACGGCCGAATATCAGGACAAACATCGTCCGGCTTCCGTTTGTTCTCTCCGAGCCCGTAGGATGCGCCCGGCCAACCTCTTAAACGGTTTGCTCGGGGGGCTACCCTTCGCACCTCGTCCAATAGCAGTTCGATCTCTCACCCACCGTTGCAAACGCTTGGCGTGCCGGTGGCCATGGGGCATTGTCGATCCGTAGGCCACTTCGGCAGTGCCGCCTGTGCCCAGAATACCGAATACGAAGTTCATCAATGCTCGGGAATGGTCGTAACCACCGAGCGAGCAGCTATGATACGCGAAACCTTTCCCGTGATAGCTGTTGTAGGACTGCTCGATCTTGTAGTAGCCCACCCTCAAATCTCTTACGCTCAAGGGCATACCAAAATACCATTCACTCAGGATGGCGAACTCAGCATCGTTGGCCGGCTGCGGCATTCGGAACAGCCCGTATTTTTGCCTGGTGGCAACCCGGTTCATTCGGCCCCCCGCCCATCCGGGCCGGTCTGGCATCCCTTCGACGGCTGTTTGCAGGCGGAAGAGAAGGCGCGATCAATGAGGTGCTCCAATCGATCGCGCCCCCGTGGCGACAGATCGCCCCTGCGCTCCAAGATAGTGATCCATTCGCCGTTGGCCGCCTTCTCGTGCACAACAATCTTAACTGACTGCACATCCTTGATCGTCCCGTATGCATCACACACTCTTAGCTCTTTCGTTGCCATCGTTTGCCTTTCAAAACGGGGCACCCGGCGTTGGTCTACCCATCACCACTTTTCTCCGCACCCTTCGGGCCAACCTCATCCGGGTCGCCTCCGGGTGCCCCTGCGTCCCGGATTACACACACATTGATGGGCCATCTGTCGACGGCCGCTCTGACCATCGCTCGCGCCTTTGCCACTTGTGTATCCTGCTGTTTCCCGGCATCCTCACCAAGCACAGGATTGGCATCTTCCCATTCATCGATAGCAATAAACGCAGCGTCAAGCCCTCCTGTCGCACACGCTTCGAGGCCTCGATGAATTGCAGAACCCACCCAAAGAGGCTCCGTATCGGCATCCAGGCCTTTGCGCAGTTTTCGCTCGTGTTTCCACTGGTAGAACATCTCGCAACGAGACAAATCCGTCAGCGAAGAATACGTGAGTACATCTCTACAGTCGTCGGCGCCCTGCAATTCCGGATGCGATGATTCAAGAGCCGTATAGTCAGCTTCAGCAAGCCCGTTATAATCAGCACCCTCCGATACAGCTTCGCACAATGACAGATATGGGCACTCGCGATCGTAGGCAAAGCAGGCGCCTTCATTGGGCAGCCAGCGATTGCAATTTCGATTCTCAAGCAGTCGCTTGCCGCTTTCCCATAGATACCAGCGAGCTTGTTCCAGTTTGGATGACGTTACGAAATATGGGTACTGGAAGATCCGTGTTGGATACTCCGGATTTCGCAGCCATTCGAGACAACGATTCTCGTATGCGTTACGATCGGCATCACCCTTGACTCGATGCTCAACCGTGCAACCCTGCGTGGTAGCAAATTCGTCAGCATCCTGTTCCTTATCAAAGACCTTGACGGCCGACTTCCGGCCGTCACGCATACAGGCCCAAATATGCACGGCATCGCAGAACTTGATCGTCGGTCGACAGATGAGCCTGTATTCAATCTCGGAGATTTTGCTTCCTGCATGTTCTACGGCAAGCGCATACAGCTCGCCTTGAAATCCAATACGCCGTTGCCTGCAAAAGCGATCAGTGTCCGAAACACCCTTCCAGTCAACAATTTTGCCTTCTTCGATTCGATCAACTACTCCCATGAATATGAACGTCCGCGACGATCGCCCGGTTTCAGGATTGACGATGGGCATACTAACGACGGATTCAACATTTGATGCTTGCATTAGAACGGGATATCCTGTGCGGCTGGAGGAGGCGATTCGTCGACTATCATAGACTCGGGCGGCGATTCGACCGGAGGTGGAACAAACCCCTCATCGGTCGTCCAGTCGCCGACTTTGTGATACTTCTCGTCTCGTTCATCCGGTACAACTTCCACTCGGAGACGTTTGCCAATCAATTGTCGATGACTGTTCGGATTATCGGTATTATAGTTTCGGGCTTGCTCGCGCGTCAGGCCGCAAGCTTTTGCGAAGCTGGCCAATCGCCACATCGCCAACTCAGTGAGATAAAACGATGCTTTTGTCTTGTTGCCATTTGTGTCGACACACGAGAACTCGACACCGGATGTCCCCGACGCGGCATCAAATGCCCGCACGTCTTTGATCGTCACTGAATGCCACCCATCAGGCAACCACATGCCATCCCAATAATCTGCGAGACTCATTTCTTCGCCTTTCCTTTTGTGCCGAGAATCTTGCCGAACAGTTTTGTCCAGTTCGCCGGCTCAAACTCATTCAATATGCCTGAAGCATCTTTTGCGATAATCTGACCGTCGTTGGCGGTGCGCCACACACGTTGATTTTTGCCCTCTGCATCCGTGACCGATTCCATGTGCAGCACCAGATCGAAATATGCCGGGCATTCGATTGCCGCTTTCCCACTGAGGTTCGGTGTACGATAGACATCTCCACCCTGTTTGTCTTTCGACCAACCAGCCAGGCTGGTGAATATCACGTGATAGGGCAGGTGACAAAATGCGGAAATGAGATTGAGCATGCGCTTCTTGTAAACGCCCCAATCCTCCATCGTCATCAAATCCTCATAGACTCCGACTGGCTTGTCGATCTTCTTCTTAGCCCTCTCTTTGTGCAGAGCGGGGCGCGCAACCTGAATGATGTCTTGCATACAGAGCTCAGACAGTGCCGACAGGCTATCGACAGCGACGATACGGGTCCGTGCAATCACGTCACTAAGGCTTTGATCGTCCGTTGGAGGTTCAACCAGAGTTTTGTAGATGGTCTGCACGTCGTTCCAACCCTCGAACCTCAGCACCGGATAGTTCTGATTTCGCAGGGGTAATACGCCGCGCTCTGCCGTTGCTATCAAAGTCTTGTTCACAGGCAATGTGCCGAGGCTGGTCGTTTTCCCGATCCCAGAGTCGCCGTAAAGCAGAGCCCTGATTAGCGTCAGCTCAGTGTCGCTTGTATTCATCAGTTTCATTTTTGCTCAATCTCCTGATTGCCGGAAGCACATGCGCCCGGAAGCCCTTAGAAGCCGCTCGGGCTCACCGAAGCTAACCCGGGCCGATGCGGCAATCCGCGCCGTTGGGAGCCCGCCCCGGCGCGTCCGGGCGCATGCGGTTTTAATAACTCTTCGCCGCCAACACTTCCTCGGCATAGAACCGCACGCCGGGAACTGTGGCCCGCTCCTTCAGGTTCCGGGCGAGCGCCCCGAGCGCCGCCTCGTCGACCTTCATATAATCCATCGGGATCAGGCTCGCGTTCATCACCTCGAACTTCCAGACCACTCGCCTCGACAAGCCCTCCGGCTTGGGCGCCGCGGGCGGGAGGACCACCGGGGTGGGGGCAATCGGCGCGTCGAGCACCTGTTCCGCCTGTCCCGGCTCCCCCTCGGCCTCAAGGCGTTCGGCTTCTGCCAGGCGCCGGGTCTCTTCCTCTTCGCGGGCCTTCTTGCGCAGGGCCTCTTCCTGCCGGCGCCGTTCAGCCTCCATCTCCTGCTGATACCGCAGCACTTTGCCCTTGATCGTGCACTCAGCCTTGCCCAGCGGGGCGAGACATTCCTTCTTGAGCGCCACGAGGCTCTTGTGTGCAGAGTGCGCATCCCCGATCGGCCCGTTGAGCTTGTCGTTGACAGCCTTGGCCCGCGTCTTGAGCCCGCGAAGAAAGTGCGCCGCGGCCTCCAGCGATGGCGGCGAATCGACCACCATGGCCTCAGCCGTTTCAACCTCAGTCCGAGCCAACGCCTGTAGCTCCGTGGTGTCCGGCATTGCAATCGGTGCCAGATCGACGTTCGTCATATAAGTCCCTTTCCAATTTTCCAGTTGTACAACGCCAGTGCGGCGTGGTCTTGATATCCACGACCATCCCATGCCCGTCGAGGTTGAGACGGCGATCAATCGTGCCGGCGATGCCCCAGGTCTCGGAGCAGACCCGCTCCCAGGTGGTACGTGTGGTCCTCCTCATTGAACATTAGGGTTTCAGGCATTGTGCCGGCGTGCCTTTCGGCGATGGCGTAGCCCCTTGTTTCAATAAAAACCCCGGCGAGCTTGCATTAGGCCCACCGGGGCTCGGGGGGGGTTGGAAGGCGTAAACGAGTATCGTACCGACGATCGCCAAGAGCACAACGGCGGCGTCCCAAGCCACCATCGAGCCATGTCGCATCTGCCCGCCGCGAATCGCTGAGTCGTAGTCAAGCACGGCCCAACTCCTGTAGGTCATCGAGCAGCTTTTGCCCCGCTCGCACCACATCATCCGGTTTGAACAGCGTCGTCATGATGTTCGGCAATTCATGCCGTTGGATCACGCCACCCGAATAGAGGGCGCAAACGCTGTTGAACGCCTCAGCCCGACTCATCAGGTCGTTCGGCTCCCAGCGGACCAGGTGTAGTTCATTCCCCCGGTCGATTCTCAGTGTGACCATCTGTGGGCTCCAAAAAGTCGATCCACTCCGGGTGAACTCTCACCGCCTTCAACCACACGTCTTGGATTGCGCACTCAACCACGTCCTTCATTGTCCCCGCGGCGGTGCGCGTGCTTCGGAGCGTGGCCAGTTGTCGGATTTTTTGATAGGTCAGGATGTCAACGTTGACCGCCGTATACGCTCGATCGCTCATGTCGTCAGCTCTGCGTGCACGATTTCGTAACAACGGCCACAGGAATGACATTTCCGGTGAAGGCCCACAGACGGCCGCTGTCGGCCGTCGTCGCCCGGCGGGTAGTCGATGTACCCGCAGCAGCACGGATAGGCGCAGACGTGACCACAGCACGCGGGGCAGTCGTCTGGGAGTATGAGATCGGTGGGGTTCATCGTTTACCCTCGATGCGGTCATAGAGGTCGTCGGCCAGACGCAGCGTCTCGGAATCGAGCACCAGTTTAACGAACTTGTTGCCGCGATGGTGCCAGTCGATGCCTCCGACGACCAGCTTGCGGACCACTGCCCACAGATCGGGAGCCGCGTCGCGGATGCGGGCAGCTTGAGCAATTGTCGCGCTATTAGTCATCAAGTGCCCAGTAGTTCGCACGGAAGTTCGCGTCGTTCATCCACTTCTGACGCCCATCAGGAGCATAGACTATCCAGTCGCCGTCATGGACGACTGAACCCCGTGTTCCACTCGCGCGCGGCAGTATATACAGGCCGTCGCTAAGCTCCCACTGCTTGGGCGGGGGCTCAAGCGGTGGCCTCACCATACCCGGCAACGGCGGGTCCCCCTCGTGCCATTGTGCCGCCTTAACGATCAGCGGCTTTCTAAGATAGTCCCTCATTGTCTCATTATCGGGCATACCGTATGTTTCCCTACACATACACAATACAACACGGTAACATGACGGGCAAGAGAAATCTCAAATTCTTTTGAATCGGCTGTAGCGGGTGGTATGCTGCGGGTTCGCCAGGCACCCAATCCCTGGCAGACGACCGAGGGCTCGACTGTGTGGCCGGGCCTTTTTTTAGAAGTGGATCAACACACCGGCGTAGGCTTCGCCACCATCGGCAGCGAGCGCCCCGAACTGAATGCGAAAATCCTTGCCATCGGTCAACGTCGCGGCCGCAGAGCGCAGGCGCACAAAGGTTGCGCTTGTGGTCGTGATTTCGGAATCGGCCACTGCGGCGCCGTCTGTCTCGTTCCAGATTCGCATTCGGGCAGTGCCGGCAGTTGCTTTGACCATTGCCTCGGCGTACCAACTCGGTGACGCTCGCCAGTTAGCAGCCGTGAATCGGAACAGTTTATAGGGCGGGCCGGTAGAGGTCCATATGACCGTTGTGGCAGCCTTAGCAACGAAAGCATAGGGCGGGCCGGGCGTCCCCAGCGGCGATAGTGCTGTGACCTGAGCCATTGATGGTTAGCCCTCTAGACGATAACGAAAGTGTCGTTGTTGGCCGGCGCCTCCGTCATCGCGGTAACCGTAAACTGCCCGATTCCGCCGACTGCAACGTAGTCCGTGATATCCGTCCTCTGGCCGGCAAGCGCGCCGCTGGTGAAAATTACGATAGCACCATTGTAATGATCTGCCGTCGCCTCCGTGATGTCGTCCGCCTGGAACTCGGTCGTCGTAGGCGTGTGAGTGTTTGTCACGGTGTCGACCGTGCCCTTGATGATCTGCCCCGCGCTGGCAACCAGGTTCGCCGCCCAACCAGAGGGCTGAGTGGCATTGAGTTTTACGCCATCGGCCCCGGTATCAACAAGAACGGCCGCCGTGTCCGTCTTGATCGTCGCAGCATGGTCGCGGTTCGCCTCCAACGAATCGTCTGCCACTACGAACGTGCTCGTATCACTGGTCTTGGACATGAGGTTCGACAGCACAGTGCCATCAGGAACCTCGACTGTCATATCTGCGTTGTTGGCAACGGCTACACTCATCAGGTGATCGAGGTTCAGGGCGACCAGTGCATCGTTGACCTCGCTTTGAACCTCGGCGTCCCACGCCGCATTCCAAGGAACGGCCGACAACCCGGTCCCCGTCGCCGCTTGCCCATCGGTCACTACCTTTATGGCGTCCAACAGCAGATCAAGCCGTCCACCGTTGATCCAGTCTGTAAGGGCTGCAGCTCGCGCCGCCGTTAGTCTCGCCGTGTCCGTCCCAATGGTCGTGAGTGCCCCGGCGTCCGGCAGCACATCCGTCACCGCTTTGATCGCGTCCAGCAGAAGGTCCAGCCGGCCGCCGTTGATCCAGTCGGTCAACGCAGCCATTCGTGCGGCCGTGACCTCGTTCGTATTCGCCAATTGCGTGTCAAGGTCCAACCCGCCCGCATCGCTGACAGGCAACCCCCCGGCGCCATCGGCCGCTGCGTTCGGGAGGGCAGTCAGGCCGAGCCGCACGCCATCCTCGGAATCATAATCAACGAGCTGGATCTCCTCGACCGCCGGATGCAATCCCGCGCCGGTAACAACCAGGATCACCTTGTCGACGCCCGTTGCAAACGCCGCATCCGGCCAGTCGATACGATAGAGCCCCGGCGACGAAGTCGCGTCGATCTGAATCGCCTGGTTATCGCTGTGGGCGGAATCGGTCGCCGCCAATGCAGTGGCATCGACCTTGGCCGCCGGCGCCGCCCGTAGGCGCGTGTACTGGAGATCCAGATTCGTAATCGTATATGCGGTTTCGGGGCTCCCGTCGCTCGAATCGACCAACATGACGTAGCGCGTAACGTCGGTGCTGCCCTTTTTGATTATGTTCATTGTTTACCAGCCCTTTTATTCGGCCCGCCGATCACGCCACCACCGGCCTCCGCGCGCTGCAATGCACCGATATCAACGTACGAAGTGCCGACCGATGCTTTGGCCGCGTCCACGCCCGCAGCCTTAGCGGCACTGGCGCCGGCAAGCGTATAGTCGTCGCTCGCCTCGTCGGTGAAGCCGGGTGCATCGCTCACTTTCACATCGCCCTCGATGTAGTTCGCGGTGTTCGCCGTGTTGGAGTTGTAGAGGTTGCCCGCCGAAATCGCCCGTTCGCCCAGATCGGTCACAGCGGAAATGCCCGTCGCCCAGTCATATACAATACAGTTGACGACCGCCGTCAACAGCGGGGTCGAGGGGAACAGAATCGCTTCATCGCCCAGATTTTCGCCGTCGAACGTACAGTTTATAACCACCGCCGTCCCCGAAGCACTGGCGACCGAAGCGCCGTCGTCGCTCGCCCCGTGACCGTAAAACAAACAACCGTAGAGCACGCCGTCCGAAAACTGAATGAGCGCCCCGCCGCTTGCGTTGGTGTGAGAACGACAAGCGATAAGTATGCCGTTCGAGTCGCAATCGTAGCCGTACCCGCTATTGCTGTACGAATCACATCGCTCACATGCCATATAATTGTCACAGCCAAACCCGTGCCCGCCGTTGTTGTTCGCCCGGCAGTTTTTGAATGTGACTTTGTGGGCGTTGCTGAACTCGAAACCGTCGCCGCTGGCATTGGAGACAATGATGTTTTTGAAGACGTGGAAAATATCGCCCGCCCCCGCGAGATTGTCAATGCCGTTCGTCAGGCCGCTGGCGTTGATCGTAATTCGCCCCCCATCGCCGGTTGTGCTCGTGTAGCCCTCGAACACCACCGGCGAACCCTCGGTGCCGACGGTGTCAACGTGTGGGTTTTCCGCATAGGTGGCCGAGGCTTTGATCCACGTTTTATCGCCCGCCGCGACGGTGTTCATTGCCTTATCTATCGTCGCCCAGGCGTTGCCAGCCCCTTCGCTGGTTCCAAGATTGGCATCATTGCCAACGGCGCCGTCAACATAGTAAATAGCCATCAGTCCCTCGGTATAATCACGGGGGTCGGCAGATCGTCATAGCCGCCCGGCGCCCAGTGGCCATGGATATAGTCCGCATGATGCTGCAATACTATGGATTGCCCGGCGATCGTTATGGTGTCCGTATCCGTCTCGACGCCGAATTCCTTGATCACCCGCAGCCCGCCCGTAACGGTGCTGCCCGGTGGCGGCTCGCAGTTGCATAGGTTGCAGTCAATGAACACGCGGGGCGTGTCGTCGCCCGGGAACAGTCTGACCCCACGCTTCAGCCCGGCAACGTCCAGCGGCACACGCTGTGTGAAGTTGCAGCCCCGGTATTCCGTGTCAATGATCGACGGGGTTGCTTGATTGGTGAAGTTCTTGTCTTCGGTCATTCGTTCACCCTCACAGCGCGGCTAAACTCCTTCACGAGCCGCACGAAGTCACGGAGCAACGGATCGTGCTGCAACCATAGTTTCTGCCGGGCAACGGGCAACTTCAACAGCAGTTTCACACGTGGGGCGAGCGTCGTTCGCAACGTTGCCAATCCGCCCAGCAGCTTCTGGTATTGGGCGTCCGTCGGATCAATGTTTATTTCAGCCATTAGAAACTCACTGTCTCAACCAAGCCCGCGGGCAACGAACTCGCCGGGTGCGTGCCCACATCCATCATGGGAATGTGAAACTCGCCGAGCTTCCCCCACTTCAGACCCGTCGTTTCAGCCGAGTCGGCGGTCAGCACGTGGCCGTCGGCGGCGACGGCCAATCGCTGACCGCCCGTGCCACTGTGGGTCAGCAGATCGCCCTTGGTCGTCAGAGCCGCGCCACCTCCGACGGCAGCCAAATCGTCAAGGGCTTCGCCAACCGTTCGCGGATCGGGGTCGGACCAGTTGGCGGGCGCCTTGGGAACATATGCCTTCTCCCGCGAATCGTCCGGCGTATGCTGATCTTGACTAAGATCGTACTTCGGCATCGACTAAGCCCACCTCGAGCGCCCACTTCTGCGTATTGTCCGCATTCGGATTCGTCCACTCGAATACCAGTTCGTCACCGGCCAACAAAATCCATTGATACAATTCTTCCGCCGGTACGCGGAAGTTCGCGGGATCGCCACCGGTGCCGAGCGCCAACAATGTATAGAGCGTATGATCGAAGTCGATACCCAGTCGACTGTCAATCCGAACAGCCATGTTCGCCGACCCGCTGCCTCCGGTAAACGTGGCACGCACAAAACACAAGACAAAGCGCCCCGTATCCAGCTTAAAGCGCGCGCTCGATGTCTCGTTGGTGACACTGCCCATGTTTCCGGTGCCACCATCGGCGAGAACAACGATGTCAGATGGATGAGGCACCCACATCAGACACCTATCGTGTAACTTGCACCCTTTGGAAACATCGGCTGGTTGTTGCCATATGCCCGGATGGGGTTTGAGTATGTAATACTGTGCCCACCAACGCGAAGATCCATGACGGCATTCCCAAACATGGAAGCATCGGTAAGAGTTCGACCACTACGATCCTTTCGTAGCTTGAAAGCACCACCGAACAATTCAGCTAAGGTAATTGTCGACGATCCAGTAGTATCCCACCAAAACGTGCCATCATGCATCTCCAGATAAGTTGCAATCCCCGAAGTTCCGCTGAGAACAAACTCGCCACCCGACATAGCAAGCGTCGGCACGCCCGCCGAATCAGTAATTTTGCCGCCACTCATTGATACTTCCAGGCCCGCCACTGTGACGCCGCCCGGAATAGTAAGTTCACCGTTTTCAACACTTATACGGCCATTCACCGTAGCAGTGCTGTTCAACAACACCTTGCCTCGGCGTATTGCCATACGCACAATTGTACCACTGATGTTAATCAGATCATCGCGCGTGCTTTGAGTATCAACGACAACACGATCAATATCGTTGACATCAGTTGTGAAATAACAGGGTATGATCGTGTTTGCAGCGAAGACCAGAGTGCCGATACTATCAGGATGAAAATATTCGCCTGCATTACCAATACCATAGATGAAGCCGGTATCCACTACGATGTCGTGATTTTTGGCAGCAGCATCCGTTACCCCATCCATTCCCTGCGACGCTTCATCCGTAAAAAACAGGACATCATTAGTAGCTGGTATGCCGTTAGGATCCCAGTTGCCCGCCTCGGCATAGTTTGCGTTCGTCGTCCCTTTCCATATTTTATTAGGCATCGTTACTACTCCTATTCCAACGAGCAAACAGCCCGCCGATTGAATATGCTCCTACGGGGCATTTCCATAGAGCCAACCAACGCTTCCATGCCAGGCGCGCGAAACGATGGTAGCCACAACCGCAGGCCCCGCAGTAATCATCATCGTTCTTGACCTGCCTGAACCTACAAGCATCGCATTTCGCTTTTCGCGCCCGTGCTTCATTCCTCCCAACCGGCCCACCCACATGGGCCAGAATGAAACTCCGACCCTTGTAATACCAGACTGCGGCCCCGTACGCAATATACGACACACGAATCAGGCCACGCGAAATCCAAGGCAGTTTCTTACGCCGATGCGGCATCTGAACGTACTGGCGACCATTGTCATTGTGCTCCACCGGCGCAGGCATCGAAACAGTCTCGGCCTCGATCGTCAGAGGCACGCGGTCGTCATGCAGCGGCACCGCATGTTCGTCCATCATCCGATTTTGGAATCGCAGGATGTCGCCGTTGACGCCTATCATCAGGCCGTAAATCCTATCGTTACGTCGCCTTCATACACGTTGTCGCCCGGGCCGAAAGAGCCTTCGGCATCGTATGGCCAGGCCGGCACCTTCAATCGATCGATCATCATAGCCAACAGCGTAGCCTGCTGTGCAATTGTGCTGCCCCACGGCATAGCAAAAGACTGATCGCGGGTACTGGGTTCACTGTGATAGCCCAGGAAGCCCCACCACTCCGTGCGCAGCAGCGACTTCAAATGTTGCCCATTCTGATCGACGTATACGATCTCATCAAGATTCGGCGCAACTCTCGGCATGCTCATCAGGTCGTTGGTAATACTGAGTTCAACATTTCGATTCGGATGACCCTCCGGCAGCCAGGACTGTGACAACGTCGACCCACCCGGTATCGAGGCCGCAACCGTGCACAGCACCTGAATACGGCACCGGGCATGAGGTTCACACACCTCTGTACTCGAGGCAAAGCGATGTTCTCGGATCAAGCGATGCGGAACGAGGCTGACCGTCATACGAACCATGCGAATATGCAGACTGCATGTCACAGGAATACGGCTGTATTTCAAAAAGCAGGCGCCGAAAATGTCGGGTATTGTCGGGCGCTGATCGACCGGCAGATCTGATCCGTTCCAGGTACGCCGGTAAACCCCCAGCGCCGAATCAGAATCACGATAGTAATGATCCAGCTGCTCGAAATTGAGGCCACGGTCTCCGTCGTCAAAAGTGTGAGTTCGGGCAAACTCCAGAATTCTGTTCTTGGCCCGAACCGTCGGCAGATCAATATGAACAGCGATGTCCGATTCCTCGCGCAATCGCGCGGTAATATCTTTGATCAGCAGCATATCGAACTTGGATCGCGATGCTGGATCGTAGTTGTAGTAATCACCGCCGGCATAACTGCCGGGGCACGTAGAAGCCGCGACCTTCGCTGCCAGCGGGACAAAGTAGCTCGATGAACATGTACCCTTGTGAATATCGGCACCGAACCGCCCGGACGAATGCAGAAAGATCGGGTCCAGCATATCATCAACGGCTGTAGCCGATGCGGCAACGGTGTGCGTCTTGGGTTCCGGCGCCAGCGTGTCGGTGAACTTCCGGCAGTGGATACCCTCCCCGAACAGCACTACGCCTCCACTGCTTCTCAGCGGCCATCGGTGACCCTGTGTGAATACCTGATCGGGCATCAGCCCTTTGACCGGATACCCGACAAGCACGCCCGGACCGCAACTCCTGGGATCGCCGCGCGGCTCGACATCGGCCGCGTTGTCGCCATAACAAGAACACACGTTCCAACCGAAACATTCAAAGCCATCGTTATCCCAGCATGTACCTCGCTGGTAAATGACATTGGCCGGCACCAGGTGCGCTTCATTCGATCGCAAATCGTGGTGCATGCCCCGCGCGTCAACGCTCAGCACTTCATCGGCATCGGGTCGCAACCATCGACTGCCGTTGACGGTGTCGCCCGCCCCTTGCAACGTCGTAGGATCGTCCAGGCAGGGCAGACAGCCTACGTCACAGCCGATCAACCTCCGAGTTCCGACCCCGATTCCAGCGGCCGTACTACCCGGCTGACTCAGGTAACACTCGGGATGTTTCCCGACCGTGCCGACAGGGACGGCCGGCGGCTGGCCGAAATAGTTTTGTGGACAGCAGACGGGGGAATCGCCGTGCATGCACTGGCCTGTCGATGTTTCGCAAGGATCGCCCATTACGTTGGATCGCTACAATTAACCTCGAAGGATCGATATTGCACTTCAGTAAACCACGGTGCGTGATAGGCCCCGGCAAAAAACGAATCACCCGGTCGCATGATGGCCAGTGGATCAGGCGCCACTTGGGTATAGACATCCATTTCGGTCGCCTGCCGTTGATCCGTCCGATCAGCCATCGGCTGCGAGCAAAACACGCCGCGATGCGTTCCGTCTGGGGCAACCATGACCATACCATAGTGGCTTACACACGGGTCATCGTCAGCCCTTGTGGGCATAGCCCGCACCGGATGGGCCGTCATCAGTTCAAAATCGCCTGGGGCAAAATCATCATTGCCCCGTTCGTCACCGGTTGAATCGGGATTGTGCTCGACCGGGCGCACGGTTGGATCGAACATCGCATTCTGGCAGAGATTCGTATCCCACGGCTGACGACCTGCGGGTATTCTGTCCGGGCCGGCGTCGCGACATTCCTCCGGCGGGTCCGGCGGTTCGCCGCCGCAGTTGATTTCGGCACAATGGGTCTGGTCAAAATAGCCAAAGTTCACCCGGCCCAAGCAATCGAAGTGCTCCAATATTTCGCACTCAGCATCCGGAAGACAGCAAGCACCTTTTGAACGACCAGTCAGGCAGTCTGCGAAAACACATTCTCTGTGTTCATAGAATATCCCTGCGAGATTGTCGCATTGAGATTTGGTGTCGAAATCACGGCACACAAAGATATTCTCGCCCACTGGAATGCAACAAGCACCGGGCATTATGACAGCCTCCCAAGGAGCGATCGGACACCCCTGCTAAGATAAGCAACGAGCGAACAATCGGTTACGCGCATGCCCGATGGCGCCACGCGCGTACGCCAGCGCGGCACCTGCATTGCGTGCCAGACACCGCCGACCCGATCGGCTCTGATCACGTGCGATTCGTCCTGGAGAGTTTCGCCGCGCCAGACATGTCCCTCGTAGTGATAGGACTTGAAACCCGGCCATACGAATATCGGAAACATGTCGCCGATGATCCGCAGGACGAATGTTTCGTTACCCTCACCGTCCGTGTCTTTCACGCGCTTAACCTCCTGAGCCTGAATGACATCCGACGCGCCGTCAAGGACGTTTCGCACAATGATGAAGATCGTGGCCGGAGGCTCCTGGCGAAAATAAAACGTCGGTACGCCCGTCGTAGGCAGCAGAGAACGCACCCGAACCACGACAGACCCATCAGTCGGCAATGCGTGTGATTCTCGCCCGGCATCATCGAACTGCCACTCAGCCAGATTCGTCGCAGTAACTCGCCGTGTTGGATAGGGCGGTTGTTCGTCCGCCGTCAGCGGATCACCCTTCAGAACCAGTCGGTCATGTACGGTCGCAGTCTCGGCAGTCACACCGGCCGGCGACGTTTCAAACAACTCCTCTACCCAATACCGCGAGTCCTCATAATCCGACTGCCCGAACGGCCCGGCGCCGCCGATGCGAGCAATGAATGATTGTCCGGCATTTCGCTTGTCCCAGAATCCGTAACTCTGCTCCGGTTCCTGCGTTACAATGAGCGCATTCTCGGTAACGGTAGCCATCAACCCTGCGGAGGTTCGCAGGTTAACGGCGCGCTCTCCCGCATCGAACAGGTCATTTACATCAGGCGCCCGTAACGTATCACCCGCTTTATATCGCCCGCCGCGTAACACTATTGCACCTCATGCACTTCACAGGCCGTGCCCCGTAACGGCACAAACGTGTCCCAATCAAGTATGCTTTTATCGTATATCGTGCGCACATCCATCGCCAACATGCGATGTGCTCGCGTAAGGCCGGTGGGAGCCATGGGGCGCATCGTTTCATTGGGGCCGCTCTCATATTTCGGCCACCACCATTCATGGTGGCGTTCGGGGTCGCCGCGCCAAAACAAAGTCAGTTCGTAGGCCGCATGGTCTATAGCCGGATCGCCGTAAAGCAACCGATGCCGCACTTGCTCCAACAGCCAGTAGCCCGCTGGTTTGCCGTTCCACGGAGCGCCGTCCGGGCCTGGCCCATAATTCGTCTTGCCCTCTTCATCAAGGATCTTGTCCAATTGCTTGCGCGAAAGAAAGACTTTCGGAAAATGTCGTTTGTACGTGCGAACGGGAATAAGAATGCTCACGCCATCGCGGGTGTTCTTCAGTGGTAGCGGCAGAGTAATCGGTGTTGTGCTGGAATCACCGCGATCGAACCACTCGATCCGACTGATCAGCGCCGAACCGCCCTCATCCTCCCACTTGCCGGGGCATGGGCGCTGCTGATAGGTGACTATCATCTTCGTATAGGCCTTGCTGTCTCTTGCAGTCGACGGCGCAAGCGTGGTAGTATCCGGATCAGGGCCGGCTATATGATGCCCGAAGGTTACTCCGATCACATAGGTATGCAATTCCCACGGATGTGGATCACCTATATTCATGCCGCCCAGCAGTTGACTTTTAGCAACCTGATCCGGCCGACCGGCAACGATATACGTATGGACTATCGTCCCTCGCTGTAGATCTTCGCCCAGCCGGCGCGAATCCTTGTATTCAACTCCGTAGGCATCGTTGGGTTGATTTGCCTCAACAGCCGTTGCGGCGCCCAGGCCCACGACTTCCGAAGTAAGCAATGGAGTTGTTCGTGGTCGTGTTCGCGGTTTGTCCGGCATCGATTATTCCCCCAATCGCACGTCTTGCATCATCCGATGAGTCACTAGAGTGCCCTCCTCTTTTCTTAACTCCATAATCTGATCCAGGCGGTCGACGATGTTTTTCAATTCGTCAACGGCCTCTCCGGCGCCCATACCGAAGCCCTCTGGTGCCGGCGGCCCCATACCAAAGAAGCCGCGCGGCCCCGGAGATAGTTGCATGGGGATTTTAATATGACTATCTCTACGTGCGTCAATCGCTGAGATTAGCGTGTCAACATCTGGCACTCCGCCCGTCGATGGGCGACGACGACTGGATATGACAGGAACCCTGTTAATAAAGCTCCACCCTGGAGTCATTTTGTATGGCTTTTTGCTCTCCTCAAATTCGCTGGGAGCACCACCCCGAAGATGACGACGGCCCCGCCGCAGAAAATCGCGGCGTCTTTGCTCTGCTGCGCTTAGTTCCTCTTCTTCTATCTCCTCGTCCGACAGTATCTGTCCCGTGCCCGGCTTGTACCATCCGCGCTTGGCTCTTGCTGCATCGCTTTTGCCCTGGAAGCGCTCAGCACCCGACGCAGCCTCTGCAATGTCCAGCAAGCCCTTTTCGTCCGGCGATTTACCTGTCAAGATGCCCAGCCCCAAACCGAAGCGGCCCCACAAATTACTTTTCACCGCCCCGATTTTCTTTAGTAGTCCGGGCAAAGAGTCGAGTTTTGCAACGTAGGCTTCAAATCTCTTCAGCCCGGCTACCTCCACGTCTCGCGCCTGCACGACCCCGCCTGCTTGCGGGGCTGAGGGCACAAGAAACGTTTTCAATGCAGGTGCCTCACCAAACCACACCGCTGCATAGCGCCGCGCGGCCTCCTCCAGTCCGATCTTCAGTTGCGACGTATGCCCGATTAGAGACTTCATCAGAGGCACCGTAGGCTTGATGCTATTCTGTAACAGAAAGAACGCTGTGCGCTGCAAGGTGAGAATGGGAATCGAGTGCTCACTCGCCTTGTTTACCTCTTCAATGACAATACGCAATTCTTTTAGTTGCCTAACCGCCTTCGGTCCCCCAAACTTTTCCCCGAATTTGGCGATCTGATCCATGACAACCTGTTGTGCGTCTGCTCCCGCCTGAAGACCTTTGACGGTAGTAGCAAATCCCCCGCCAACACCAGCCGCCGCCCCTGCCGCTTTCCCGAACTTCAAGAGCGAAGAACCCATGCGGTCGGACATCTTCCCCATCTGAGCGAAGGCGTTGTTGACCATCCGCTTGGCATCGTCAAGATCCTTCTTGAGCTGACCTTTCTTCGCCCCGAGCTCTACGAAAGCTTCACCGATCTGTTCAGCGCCCGGCATTTACAGTCTCCACCAACATCCGATATTGCGGATACGTACAGTCACCCGCCTGCTCAAAGCTCATGCCCGCATGTAGTACCAGCCAGACAACCATGGCATCCATCTTTATGTAGGGTTTGCGGGGGATGTGCCTACCTCCTGTTTCGCGCCCTTTACTTCCACCGGGCCGGTATCCAGCACGTGCATGACGTCGCATATCGTCTCACGCCATTCGTCGTTACTGAGCAATTCATCGACTTCCGCATCAGTGATTGTCGGATGTTTTCTGCACAGAGACAGCCTGCATTTGAGCAGCAGTGTTGCCGGATTAGCCTGATCGAAATCATCATCCATCGTCGGTCGGCACATGAGCCCGTTCATGTCCCGGATACGTTCCCCAGGTGCTTGCATAGTTCCGCGCGTACCCTCCAGATAGGCCGCGAGCGCCTGCGATTTGTTGTATGCCACAACCTCGGCATAGTCCTTGAAGCTCAACGGGCTAAACGTATGCGTCTTGTCGCCCAACGTGATCGTGGCACCCAGGCCGAGAGCCTGATCAATTCCCAACAAATGCCGTACACTTACATCCATCAGGCAAATGTCCTTGTCAAATTCCCCGTGCCACGAACAATGAAGGATGCGCGCGCCGCATCGTCTACACGAATGAGGGCACGGATGCGCTCTATCCAGCAAGAGCCGGCGAAACTGTCGGCACTGCCGGTGGAAGTTGTAAGTGTCACGGTCGCTATGAGCTTATTGTGAAACCCGGGATTGACATTGACGTGCATCAGTGTCATCAATTCAGCCCGCCACTTGTACGCGCCAGGTGCGAATTCCTGGGAATTCCATGCCAGCGGCGTAACATCGTGCATCTTACGGTCGGTTTCCATCGTCCACGATTCGACTGCGAATGTCGTAAAGATCGGTGCATTGGGTTCAGAGCCGTCTGCGGTCCAGCTGACTTTGCCGCCGTAGCCGTGATAAATCGCCATTACGTCACAGTGTGCGCAAGTGCGCCATCGCCGGCCATGGTGATCGTACCGGTAATTGCCCCGTCCACGGCGCCATCGAGTGCCACATTGGTGACCGCGACCGATACTGTAATCGCATCACCGGTTGCATAGGTCCACACAAGCGAACCAGTGAGACCCACGACTAAATCGTTTGCAAGCAAATCATCGGCCACCGCAATGTCAAGCGTTATGACACTGTGATACGCCCCGGTCACGGTATTGGCGTTGACCTGCCCCAAGACCTTGACCTGTGTCTCATCGAGCGTCTGCGTCGATTGAACACGAGTTATATCCCCAGTTGCCCCAGCCCAATTAACTGTGGGAAATGTCACCACAGCGCCTTGTCCAGATAAATATCCCATTATGTAACTCCTATGGTGCGCCTACATTAACGGCGTGCACCAACGCACTATTCCCGGCGAGCGTCAAGACCCCGGTAATTGCCCCGTCCACGGCGCCGTGCAATTTAACATCAACCACTACAACAGTGACTGTCAGCGTATCTGCGTACGGGGGAGGTGTACCACCGGCCGGCATATAGGTCCACACCAATTCGCCGGATGCACCTACCTGCAACTCCGTTGCAGCCAGATCATCCGCCACAGCAATATCGATGGTATAGACCGTGTGATACGCCCCGGTCACGGTATTGGCGTTGACCTGCCCCAAGACCTTGACCTGTGTCTCATCGAGCGTCTGCGTCGATTGGATGCGAGTGACATTGTTCAACCATCCTTGCGAAGCGAATGTGATCGATGCTGCTTGCCCGCTTAGATATCCCATATCAAAAGCCTCCTATCAGGCTGCTTGAACACTCAACTGATATTCCGAAACCGCTTGCCAACCTTCATCAACGTCGTAGGGCATGGCCTCGGCCACCAGGATCGTCTGAATGATGCTGCCACCGATGAACGTGACATTGCTCACCGCATCATCCATAACCCCCGCAATCGCCGCCTGAATATCCGCAACGTCGGCGGATGACGTTTTTTTGGAAAACGCCGTAAACTGCACGTTGTGCGTACGAATCCACACCGGCCCTAAAACGGCAAAATGCGGGCGGTTCGGAATGCCGTCCATCCGTACCCAAGGGAAGACCACGCTGCGCGGCGCACGGAAGTAGGCACGCGGCGGATTGCCGATCAAGCCGGTCACGGTGCCGTCATTCGTCAACGCTGTGATAATCCCGATATTGATATTGTGCCGATCAATCGCCACGCTTCAACTCTCCGACAATGATCGCCGTCAATCGATCCGCCAACCGCCGCAGCGTCACTCGGAAGTAGGGGCGCGGTTCCATCCAACGGGTCCCCCATTCCAAATGACGGGCCTTCGCCAGCGAGCTGCCTATCCGCTGCACCATTCCATCCATCCTCGCCATGTGCGCGATGCTGCTGCGCAAGGCCCCCGTGCGTTTGCGCGGCGGTTCGCCCGGCAGGCTGGCCCGGCGCGTCAGACCGGCGGCTTTCATACGCTCGCGCTGACCTCTGGTCATTTTCGACTTCATCGGCCCGGGTAGACTGATCACACGCTTCAATTCACCTTCGTAGACGATAGCTGCATTCTCTAGCCCGCGACGCAGGGCCGCATCCGTCCCACGCAACAGCCCTTCAGGCGTCCACTTCACGACAAAGTTTTTGGGCATCGCTCGCCTCGGTCACGCATCCAAATGCCCCATCGGCAGGGGCGCCTCAATACAATCGACGAACACCACGTTGGCCATCGTATCGTGCAGACCGTGACTCGGTTGAATCACGGCTACGACCGTCAGGGTCCGGCCGCGAAACAAAAATCGAAACTGCTGCTTGGCCGCATCGTAGAGCAGGTCGCGCATACTTGTTTTGCCGAGCGTTCGCGGGATAGTGTCATCGAACAGCACTCGTTCGACGTTGGTATATCCCTCGCGCGCGTACATCGCCTGCTGCCGCCCGGAGACCGATGACACCCGTGCCGGCCTGGTCAGACGGTTCGTCCAGGTCTCAGTCTGTCCGCCGCCGCCGTCATCGACCTGCACCGACTGCTGGAGAATCACATGATCCCGGAGATAATCGTCAAACATCGATGTACTCCGGGAACGGTGGGAGACTCCGCCAGATACCAAGACGGGCACGGAACGATTCGTTCATCCACAACTCACCGCTGGCCGAGTAGCTGTAACCGGCGCCGCTCTCGGATATCAATCCGGAATCGCGGGCACCCGAACGCAGCATCGTCGCCGCAAGCTCGTTGCACAACATTTCCAGATCAACGGGAATCGTCGCATAGCCGCCCGTGTAATGGACGAAAATGTTGTACTGACCTTCAGTCCAGATGTCCCCGCCCAATGCCGCCAGATACGGCACGTGGGCTGGCAGATGCGCCCGCCGCCGTTTCTGGAACCATGGCTCACTGCCGAAGCCGCGGCGCAACAGGCCGGGATTGCCTTCCAGTCGGATATCTTCCTCGGCGTGATTGGGCGCATAAAACTGCACCGCTATATCAAGACAACCCACGGCTTCGGTCTTGAACAATTCAGTGCCCTTCCATTGCGCCGCGCCACTGGAGGCCGTGGCTGTCCAGCCGTTGCCCAAAGCATTGATCAAAGCCACAAGCTGCGTAACCGTGTTGCTCCCGATGGTAACTGTCTGTGGACTGGACTCTGTGTCGTTCGTCCCGCCATAGACGGTAAACGTCAAGGTCGTCAGATCGTTACTGACAGTCGCCTCTTTGGCATCCAACCCTGAACTGTTAGAAACCGACATGCCGGATATGCGACCGACGGACACGCGCTTGACGACAGTCACCGGCCAGTTGCGCAAGCGCAGGGTGTCACGCCCGCTCCCGCTGTAGAGTTGGCGATAGGTCGCACTGGCGAAGAACCGCCCGCACATACGCTCCATCGAATTGGAGGCGGTGTTGATCACCTGCTCGTACGCATAGGTGTCAACGCCCTGGAGCCACAGTTCATTGGCCGAACCGAATGCCGATGTGGTAGCCAATATCTTTAGCCGCCCAGATGAGGCGTTGCCCGATCCCAATACACGAACAACCCAACCCTCATTAAGTGCATCAATCGTCGTCTTCAGTGCAGTTATGGTCGTCGCAGCGGTCCATGCAATCGTTTGAATTCCGGCATTGCCACCGCCGGTAATTGACAGACTGAGTTTCACGGCAGACACCTCAACAGTGGCAGCCGTCGCCGACACTGACTGATCATGATAGATCGTCATCAGATCGGAGTCGGGGATCGGACGGCGCATATATGCCTCAAGGCTGGCCACCGTCGTCAACGCATTGGAAGCTAACGCCATCAGCCGGGCTTCCAATAAAGGATTATCTGACCCTGTTTCGAGTTGCCCGCGTTGGATACCGCGATGGTTAACGTGTCGGATAGCACGGGAAAGACCGCTTCAGCAATTGGCGTGGCGTCATAATTAAGAAGAAAAAAGTATACCTCCTCAGTCGTCGTGGTATGACGATTCGCCAGATCATCCTGACAGCCGGCCAGCACATCCAGGCTTTCGTCGTCGGTTATGGCGATATCATAGTTGGCATCAGGCGCCGGAGTTCCCGGATCGGTCACCCCCTTAATCAAAGAACCACTGATTTTCTTCGTTGCCGCCGATACCGTGCCCGCCGCATCATCGCTTGTCCAGGCTGCGATGATCTTCTTGATCGGGCCCGTCTCGTCATACGAAAAGGTCATTGCCGAGCCGGCCATGATTCACCTCCTTTACGTAGCGATCGGATCGAGAATCGCGCTAAGATCTTCGGAAAGTACGCCGTAGTAATTCTGCGCAATGGCGCACGCGGTTGCGGTTACGCCGTTTGCTTGAACCGCCGCCCCACCGCACAGATTGCGCATCACGATCCCCGTAGCCGTCGCCGCGAGATTGATACAAGCATCACTGGTGGATGCCGCATTATAAATTACGTTGTCGACGATTGTACAGAACGTGACGACACCGGCGCCGCCGATTGTCATTGTGCCCCAGTCGCCGATCAAAGTGTTGTTGCGAACGATACAACCTTTGGGCGTGCCCGCCAGATTGATAAAGTGCGTGTTCGCTGCATCGTCCTGCAGGGCATAGCAATCCTCGACGGTGATCCGGTCAGAGGCATTGGCGGCTGCGTCCTGAACACAGACCAAGAAGTTCTGATTGTCAGCCGCTTCGGTGAAACGGCAATTGCGGCAGGTGAAGTCCGTGGCATTCACGTCGAGACAGACCGCGACATCGGCGAAACCCGACTTGAAGTGAATGTTTTCGATCGTCACGTTCGCCGCATCCACATCCACATCCGCCGTATCCGCAGTGTCGAGTGTCACGGTCGGCGTATCAGTCCCGTCACCAATCCCGATGATGGTGATGCCCGCAATATCCAAATCCAATCCGCCAGCCGCGCTGACGGTCTCCGCATGGCCGGGCATCACATAAATGCGATCCCCGTTGTTCGCCGTGCACAACCCGACCGCGTAGTCAATGGTCAAACAAGGGGCATCGGGGTTTTGGCCATAGCCAGCCCCATCCGCCCCGGTGTTCGATCCGCTGTCCACAAAAAAGATGTTGCCCGTCGTCAAAGATTCATTGACGACGGAGAACATTCCACCGCTTTGCTTTCGTACGAACAGTTCTGTTTTAGCCATCTCAGGGTTTCTCCTGTGTAATGGTCAGACGTAGGGGCGCCCGATTACTCGGGCACCCCCGCGTCGTTGATTTTAACCGGCCACCGCGTGGTTCGCCGACGTCAAATCGTCGTGGGCGTACCTCGGGTTATACCGAACCGCCGCAATCGTAACCGTGTCAACGCCAGTGTTGTCGCTCTCGGCAACATAGCACGCGACGTAGTCAAAATTGTTGGCATGATCCAGCGCTGCCGCATGAACGGTAATGACGTACGTGTCACCCGCCGCACCCGTAGCCGGTGTAATCGACGTATCCCCCGCACCAACAATATCCTTGACGCTGGTGCCCGAAGAATCCGTCGCCTGACGGATTTTGAACGAATCCAGTTTGTCGGCCGCATTCCACCCGTCCGCAGTACCCTCCAATGTGGTACCGAGTGTGACGAAGAAATCGACCGAAGCAAACTTACTCATGTCCAGATACTTGCTGGTTGCGTTGGCCCCACCAATGTCAGTAGCATCCAACACAACCTCCATCGCCGCATTCTGATGTAGCGTGTTCATTCGGATTCTCCTATGCCCTGGCCGCAAGAGTGACGACCGGCGCCACTTCCCAGGAATTGTTGAGGGTCAGGGTCGTCCTCCACCACGGCTGGCCGTCGATGGTCTTGACATAGCGGAACGCCGTCTCGTTGTAATCGAAACGGATGTGAATGCTGGTGTCGGTACTGGTGTAGGTCGTCTCGCCGATCAGGTAGTTCGGCCAGGAGACAAGCGTGATATCGCCGACCGTTCCGATTGCCTTGGCATGCTCGGTATAAATCAGCGGTCGACCGAGAATGCGCTCAATACCGTCCTCGCTGATCCGCACCAGCCCGACCGGGGCACCGCCGGTGCCGACATCGATCGTCAGTAGATTCAGTTGCTCCATGCAACTGAGCGATGCAACCCACACAGCGCCGGCATATTCCTCAGGCCGCATGTGACTGCGCATCTTCAGCACATTCCTGGTCACAATGCTGGCCGCCGCCTGGCCGATTTCTTTCGCTTGCGAATAGGTGCAAGCGGCATTCAGTACGCCCAGCGGCTCGCCGGAACCGAGACCATTCATAAACAGCCCCATCTCTTTCCAGACGATTGCATCGCGGAACTGCGAGCCGATGAAACTGCCCATCGCCGGAACATGGTGAATCTGATTGTCCGTCAGATAGGCCAGGCCCGTCAGCATCGTGGGCTTGATCTCGATCTGCTCGAATTCACCTCGAGCACTCGTCATTTGCGCCCGTTCTTTCTGCAGGTAAACCGCGATGCCACCGTACAGATTGGTCGTACGTGTCGTATCGGTGACGGCGTTGATCGTCGTCATCGTCGAGTTGATCGTGAGTTGACGTGCACCGTTGGTGCGGACGAAATCTCGTTCAACGCCCTTTTCGAGGATTTCGGGCCGGTATTCCGGGGGGATGAGGAAACCGCCGATCGAATCCTCGACAGTAGTGTATTCATCCGTGCCTACGGCCTTAGTGGCCAGGGGTGGGGCGTTGCAATACGAAAGGCGCTTCGACGGGCGAGCGTCCGGCGTGCCCGCCAGGCGGACATCCTCAAGAAACTCGCCGACCTGCCCATAACCCTTCTTGGGGTCCTCCTCGATCAAATCCTTAACGTGAATCGTACCGGGTCGTGCATTGACCCGTGTACCTGCCGCCTTTGCGACAGCCTCATCAATCATCTTGGCGACATCCTCGGGGCTGACGCCTTTATCGGCCTCCGAGTCGTCTATCGCCTTAACCGTTCGCTGTTCTTTGCCCGGCTCAACAAGTTCTGCGTTTTTCGCCTTGATCAGCTCTTCAGCCGTCAGCGGGTCTACGACCAGAACTTGTTCAACGGGATATTCAGTATCATCGTGGCTCCATTTCTGAAGCAGACGGATAGTCTTGTCCATCGGACAATTCCACCGCCGGCGTTGTTATTTACCTCTGTCGGCTACCTCCAGCATCCGGACTAATTGCTCCAACGGGCTGTACCCGCCTGCAATTTCCATCCATATGCCTACTAGCTCCTATGGCCGGCCACACGCCAACCGTAGTTCACGATCGATCCGACGCGATACGTCGCCGACTGAAAATACCTTTCGTCGAACCAACCGGATGGGCACGACCTTCCTCAGGACCTGCACCCGTCGCTCTAAATCCTGTTCGCTTTCGCCCTCAATGTCAAGTTCGATCCAAGGGCGCGCGGTTTTGAACATGCCCTTGGCATACGCTCTGTTCAATGCATCGGGATTTGCCGGAATGGAAACAGCGGAATACTCGATAATCTCGGCGGACGTTATGACGGACCGCGCGCCCGCCCAATCCGGCCGCTTCTTCAGATCGCCGGGCTTCAGATCGCGGCGTTCGATCGATTGCCACTCCATGCCAATCGACCAGCCCTTGAGGAACCCGCCGGCGTACAGTTGAAAAACGTCTTCCGCCAACTCGGTTTGGGCAAAGCGCGTGCTGGCAACAATCGAGTTCTTGCCGATTTTCTGCCAGAGGCTTTTGCCGACCACAGTGTACGGGTCGTGCATGAATAGCACGACCGGGTTTTTGTGGAACCGCTCGAGTTTGAGACCGGAGGTTATGACTACCTCCTGATCGCTATCCACTCGATCGCTCGTGATCTTCGATTTTATCGTTCGCTCGCCCTTGTCTACGTCCAGCATCTCACCTGCGGACACTTTGGTGTAAATCGGCAAACGTGCTGCCAGAGGTTTTCCCATATCAGTTCTCCACCACCGGAACGATCGTGCACGTACAATTCGGATGCAGTGTCGGATGCAACACATCACCGTACTCGGCTGTGTAAGTTCCACCGTCAGCGCCCCGCAAAGAGGCGCCGCTCTTAACGAACGGCTCGCCAAGCTTGACGCGCCTGCCATCCATTACGGTGCAAAATTCACAGCTATCGGCCGACGCCAACCACTGATTCTCGGTCACGTCGGCCACAATCCAGGTCTCCTGTGCACCCGCGTTGAGTGCCCGATTCAGTTCGGTGCGTGCGATGCGATCCGATGAGCTGTCCCGCTTTTCACCGTAGACTACAGCCAGGCGCTTGCTGATCTCGTACACATTCTCTTCGGCTCGCAGGCCGTCACCAATGGCTGCAAACACGTCGTCGCCGGTCACGTCAACCACGGTGGACGCAAAGCCCTCTGTGAGACGTTTGACC
>VAPC010569725.1_pt1 | contig 26684 bp, 25 predicted proteins | sample 3395121 | NCBI WGS metagenome assembly VAPC01 (sample SAMN08290434, study PRJNA428436) | hydrothermal vent metagenome | isolation source: Deep-sea hydrothermal vent chimney | place: Indian Ocean: Southwest Indian Ridge | depth 1711 m m
AAGATTCAAGGAAGAGATGAAGGGGAATAAAAAACTTGGAAAAAGTATTTCAATGGTTGAAAGAGATTTGTCCTTTGTCAAGGGCTGACCCCTTGTTTTTCTTGTTTTTTTTGTATTAGCCATAGACTTGAAAATACCGGAAGATATGGTGTTCAAAGGTATTGATAGAAATCAACACGGAAGATATTGGAGAGGATGGTGGAAAAGGCAAAGAGATAATTATTTTTATAAAGATGGGCTAATATGATATTGTTTGCTGGGTATAAAGTAGTAAACTATAGTCCATCTACTAGGATTAAAGTAATCGTAGCTCAGCAGATTTTGTATGACACAAATATTATGTTATTAGAACTTTTAGTTCCATTTTAAAAATAAGGGTTCATGTATGATTTTTGAATTAAATTTTTAAGGAGGAAGTTACATGAAGTGTTTAAAAAAAATCACGCTTCTACTTTTAATTGTGTCTTTGCAACTGACCTTTTGGCATTGTACGAAGTACAAAGAGCCGGTTCCTTTCTTTGACGGTATGTTTTTGGAATACAGTTCCGGGCATATACAGAAAATCTATAATTTTCAGGAATTAGAAGATTTAGAATTTAAAATTATTAAGACAGAGAAAATGAAAGCACTTGGTGATAGTATTACGAATTTTCTCGTTGATATTTATGGAAAAGTATACGAAAGTTCTACAAAAGGTTATGAGGGGAAGTTTTCACCTATATGGATTCCTGTAAATCTGATGGAAATAGGTGATAGTTTTGATGGTAAATATACTGTTTTAAGAAGAGACAGATACAGGAAATGGGATGTTTTAGTTATTAAAGCCATTGAATTTAATGTAGAGCACTATTTTGAAATAAACACAGGGTATCTTGTGGGAGTAAAAGGAATATTTGGAAGGGCATTTGAATATTTTTTAGTTAACACCAACGCAGATATACCTGTTGCTGAATAGAGGCGATGAAAAGAAAATATTTGAAGATTTTCAAAAATATAGGGGTCATATCTTCTGTATCGGTGGCCTAATATTAATAGCTCTTTCAACTTCAATAAGTTGTAGCACTAATAATAGTTGTACTCAGGAATATATTATTTCATACATACTTTTGCAAGAGATTGAATCTAAAGAAGTTTCTAATCGTTTCTTTTTTTCTGGCTATCTGCCAATTTGGCATGCTTTGAATATGTTGACTTTATATCCTTTTTATAGAAAGAAGTGGAAAAATAGATAATAATCAAATACTAAAAAAAGAGATTATAAGCAAAACGAGCCCTGATTTTTTTAAATATTATTTATAGGTTGAGAATAATGAAAAGGATATTATTAATTATAATATTTGTTTTTTCTTTAATAAATGCTAATGCAGTAATTGCCCAAACGCCTGAAATCACAAATGGTCTTTCTTACTTAACTGCTACTCAAAACCTTGATGGTTCATGGGATTCTGAAGTTCCCCTAAAAAATTAAAAAAGGGGTAGTGTATTTCTATTTTTTCCCCTGCAGTTTGTCGAGTTCCTTCATGGCTGTTTTATTTTCAGGGTCCCAGTCCAGCGCTTTTTTGAATTGCTGTTCCGCTCTTTGCTTTAGACCGGCGTGGAGATATACTGTTCCAAGGTGTATATAGTATTTGGCATTCTGGGGCTCTAACGCTACTGCTTTAGTTATAGTCTCCTCTGCTTCTTTATTCCTTTTAGGCATTTTGCTCAGGGCCAGGGACAGGTAAGCCCAGTACTCTGCTTTATCAGGATTTTTTCTTGTTGCCCAGCGAAAAAACTCAGAAGCACCCCAGAAATTACCTTTTTTCATCTCATCAGTTCCCCGCCTGAACTGCTCTTCAACGCTTATTATTGTACTGTCAGGGTCTCTAATTATAGTTTTCTTCAGGAGGATATTATCATATTTTGATTCCGCTGTTTCATCGCTCAGCGTTTTATAGGCATTGTTAAGAAAAGTAAAGAGTATGGTAAGTTTACTCTTAATAGTGGAATCAGGCAGGTTCCGGTATTTGTCAGGATGATATATCTGAACACTTTTTAAAAACGCTTGTTTAATTTCTGAAGACGAAGCCTTGATATCTATTTTAAGAATATCGTAATAGTTTAGTGTATCAATATTTTCATACATCTCATTGACTTTCTGTATGATGAGATCAGTTTCTTTCTTTTTTTTCACTCCTTTTATTAGTAAGCCTTCGCGTATCAGCTGCTTCAGATTTAGATTAACAGAAATGATGCCGTCAGGCGGGGAGATCTCTTTAAAGATAAAGTCCCCTTTTTCCCAGGAAAAGAGGCTTGATATTATAAGTTTAGCATGTGACCTTATCTCCAGAAAAAGGTCCTTGGCTGTAATATAATCAAGCTTTACAAGAACCGCTTCTAAACTTTTTCCGGTTTTTATTATTGTTTTTAAGGAATTATCAAGTTGTTCGGGAGTTATCTTCCCTGTATTTATCAGTACTTCCCCAAGTCGGTCTTTATCCTGGTTTGATGAGGCATATATTGCGTTGCCATTTTTTAAATAAATGCTTTTTATTTCTTTTTTATTTGCTATGGTAAGGACCCCTGTCCTTTTTTCAGCAGTAAGAGCGGTAAGAAGTCTGGGAAGACTTAAATATGCTAGGTTTCCTCTTGAAGGTATTTCAATTTCCTGTTTTTTGTTTGTCATTTTCTGATGAGTCCGCGGTTTTAGAATCGGTCTTTGTATCGCTGGTAATGGTTTCCTGATCATGTGCAGGTATCACGGGTTCAGTCCCAAGCCTTTTGATCTCATTTAACAGCCCGGTTTTTTCCCTCTCAAAGCTGTTTTTCAGTGAAATTATTTTCTTGTCCTTAATTGATAGTTCCTGCCTGATTTTATAGGTGTATACTCCGAGAGCGCCAAAACTGAATGATAAAATAATAATTAATACCAGCATACTGAAAGGTTTCCTGACAAGCTCCTGACGCTCTATAGCTTTTTCAAGCGGGCTTTTTTCAGACATTATTTGTACCTTTTAACCTTAAAACGGTAAATATCCATGTCTTCAGTTGAAGATATACCGGCCTTAAGCGCGGCTATCTTTATCTGTTCATCAACAGTATTGATTCCCTCTAAATCCGGGAGCAAAAGACCGCGTCGGTCTCCTTTTTTAACTATTACGCCATAGTTTTTGGGATCAAGGTCCCCGGAACTATTGATTTTTTCCGGGGCCGAAAGAACATCAACAGAATACTCCAGTTTATCCAGTTCTGAAGGGGTAACAGGGGCAAATCTCGGATCCCGGGTAGCCGCACTGACAGCGTTCTGTATGATCTCATTTGCAACATTTTCAGTAGTGGCTAAATATGTTCCGATACATCCTTTTAGTTCATTATTTTTTTTGATAGATACAAATACACCAGCGCGTTCGCTCATTTCAGGTTCAAGTTCCAAAGGGGGTGAAATTGTCTCACCCTTTTTTATATGTGATTCAATTGTATCTTTTGCAAGTTTAACTATTGGATGCATAACGAAAAATCAAACATTAAAAATAAACAAAAATTAAGACTAATATTAATTGATTTTTATCTTTTCCACTTGCCGCTCTTACCGCCAAGTTTCTCTATCAGTTTAATCTCGGATATAACTATGCCTCTCTCAAGAGATTTGCACATATCATAAATTGTAAGCGCTGCTACTGAAACGGCTGTCAGGGCCTCCATTTCCACGCCAGTCTGCCCGGTGCATTTAACAGTAGCCTTAATATCTATTTTATTTTTTTTTCTGTCGGAATAAAAATCTATGGCGGCTGAAGTAATGTGAAGGGGATGGCAAAGAGGTATAAGCTCATATGCCCTTTTTACAGCCATAATGCCGGCGACTCTTGCTGTTTCAAAAACATCTCCCTTGGAAATTTTCTTATCAGTGATCAGGCCAAGTGTTTGCTTTTTTATATAGACAGTACCGGTTGCAACGGCTTTTCTGAGCGTTACGTCTTTACCGCTTATATCAACCATTGCGGCCCGTCCTTTTTTATCGAGATGGGATAGTTTTTTTATAGTTCTGTTTTTTGCCTTTTTCATATGTGCTGTAAGTTGCAATTGAATTGCTCCAAAACTTATTTTAGATGATTTGCTCAATTATTTCTGCGGAGTCTTTAATATATTCAAGGCATTTCTTTTTGACAATTTTGGTTCGGCCTGAAAGGTTTGTATCAATCTCGATCAATTCCCGGCATAAGGTGGAATGTTTTTTGTTGCAGGATTTGAATTTTACAATAAATTTATTAACAAGCCTGTGAATTTTTGCCTTTGTTTTTTTATCTTTTGGATTTGTTGATCCGTATTTAAGTCCAATAACCATTAGAGCCCCGGTCACAGCTCCGCAGGTTTCCCCGGTTTTACCAATACCACCACCAAAGGTGCTGGCGATCTTCAGGGCGGTGCTGCGGGTTACTCCCAGGTCAACGCCGCAGGCAACAAGCAGCGATTGGGCACAATTAAAACCTTCATTGAAAAGTGTTTTTGCGGTGTCTGCCCTGCTTCCCGGACAGGCAGGCGACAGGCAGGCCTTTGTCTTTCTAACGGGGTTTGTTTTTTTCATATATAATATAATAAGCCTTTTAGCTATGCTCTGCAATAGTAGTTCCGGATGTTTGTATTGTTCCAGGATGCGGATAGCTTATAAAAAAAGTAATTTACAATTTTGCATAAATGTGTAAAATACTGATTTAATAGCGCAGTTTCAAAATATTTTATGTTTTTAGAAAGGAGATATCTGACATGAAAAATTTACACTTTATTATGATGGCTCTTATTTTAGTGGCAGGAGTTACCGCGGCGCCCTGTTTTGCAGACAAATATACACCATTGTATCCGGTGCATATTGAGGAAACGATTTCTATATCCGATCTGACACACACTGATTCTTCAGACAGTTTGCGGCTTGAGCAAGAAAATTATGGCATTGACAGGGCAAGGGTTTTACTTTATGCCGGACTGAAAGAACCTGTTGTTCTGGCTGAAGCTGAAACAGATACAGAAGAGGATGCTGACTATTTTGATGAAGAAGATGAAGATGTGATTTCTGACCCTATAGAGCCTTTTAACAGGGCTACTTTTTATTTTAATGACAAACTTTATCTTTGGGTAATCAATCCGGTTGCCAAAGGATATTCTGTTGTAATTCCTGAAGATGCAAGAGTCGGGGTACGCAATGTATTTACTAATGTAGCGACACCGATTCGGTTCGTAAATTGTATTTTGCAATTTAAAATGAAATCGGCTGGTAATGAGCTGATCCGTTTTATTACCAATTCTACAATAGGGTTTTTAGGTCTTTTTGATGTTGCCGACAGGAAACTCGATATTAAAATACAGGATGAGGATTTCGGCCAGACTCTGGGAGTCTGGGGCCTGGGTTCAGGGTTTTATATTAACTGGCCGGTTCTCGGACCTTCCAGCGTTCGTGGTTCGGTAGGTTTAGTCGGAGATTATTTTCTTGATCCGGTAAGCTATGTTACCCCAAGGTTAGATAGCCTGGCAATTAAAGCGGGTGATCGTGTTAATAGAACTTCTCTTGTTCTCGGACAATATGAAGATATTAAAAAAGATGCTCTTGATCCATACTCAGCTTTCAAGGATATCTATCATCAGTACCGGAAAGGTAAAATCAGCAAGTAGGAAACATGGAATAAGCTCTTTCAGAAGGTTTTATTCTAAAGGTTGAGATAGTATGATAAAGAGAAAGTGTGTATATAAAGCACTATGAATTATGACCTGCTGTTTAAGGAGAAATATTGAAATTTCTGGAAAAGCTTGGTGACCTTTTTCTGTACTATGTCAATCAGGCCGGCAGGATGGGGATATTCCTTTTTTTATCCCTGGTAAGTATATTCAAGCCCCCTTATAAGCTGTATCCTGTCTTAAAGCAGCTCTATCTCATAGGATCATTATCAGTTTTTGTTATTCTTTTTACCGGTGCTTTTACCGGGATGGTGCTGGGGCTTCAGGGTCACAACACACTTAAAAAATTCGGTGCGGACGGTTTGTTAGGGTCAGCTGTTGCCCTTAGTCTTATAAGGGAGTTGGGTCCTGTTATGGCAGCGCTTATGGTTACCGGACGGGCAGGATCGGCTATATGCGCAGAGATAGGTATAATGCGTATTTCAGAACAGATTGACGCTCTGGACTGTATGGCCATTGATGCCCATAAATATATAATTGCCCCTAAATTTATTGCCGGCATTATCGCCTTGCCTCTGCTTACAGCTATTTTTGATGTCGTAGGCATTTTCGGAGGTTATGTAATAGGGGTAGGGCTTCTCGGTGCTAATTCGGGAGCCTATTTTTCAAGTATATACAGCACAGTGGAATTTATCGATATTTATATGGGGATATTAAAGTCACTTTGTTTCGGACTTTTAATCATATGGATATGTTCTGCTAAAGGGTTTTTTGTCCACATAGAACGCGGCGCCGGCTTTGGAGCCGAAGGAGTCAGCCGGGTAACTACCAGTGCGGTGGTTTTATCATCTGTCTCTATACTGTTATTTGATTTCTTTTTAACATCGGTACTTATATGAACATAAAACCTGTTGTACAGTTCATCGATGTTCAAAAATACTTTGGTTCACAGCACGTACTGCGCGGGGTGAACCTTTCGATAGCTGAAGGAAAAACAACTGTTATTGTCGGTGGGAGCGGTCAGGGAAAGAGCGTGATAATAAAACATATCCTGGGACTTGTTAAGCCTGATAGCGGCAGTGTTATAGTAAACGGTAAAGATATAAACAAGATCAGCAAAAAGGAGTTGAAGATGATCCGAACAAATTTCGGCGTTCTTTTTCAGAATTCTGCTCTTTTTGACTCCATGAATGTTTTTGATAATGTTGCCCTTCCGCTGAGAGAGAGAACAAAAAAACCAGAGAAAGAAATCATAGAGATAGTAAATGAGAAGCTTGCACTGATGGATATCAGAGGGAGCAATGATAAGTTTCCCGCACAGATAAGCGGGGGGATGAAGAAAAGGGTCGGGCTTGCGCGGGCGCTTGTACTTGATCCGAAAATAGTTTTTTTTGATGAACCTACAACAGGACTTGATGTTGCAAAAAGCAATGAAATATATCGGGTATTTTTTAAAAGTCAGGCACAGCTTGGATATACAGCGGTTATTGTCAGCCATGACGTACCAAAGATATTCAAGTTGGCGGATTATGTGGCGTTGTTGTACAATGGCGTTGTCCAGGGCTATTTGTCTCCGGAAGAGTTCCAGCTTTCAGATAATCCGCACATAAAAGAGTTTGTCGAAACAACGATGGGGACATTATATTCGAGTAAAAGTATGGAGGTGGAATAATTATGAGAAATATAAATGTTGAGACCGGGGTTGGCATTTTCCTGATAGTAGGGCTTGTGTGTCTGGGTTATCTTTCTGTTAGTCTGGGAGATGTTAATCTTTTTGGTACGGACCAGTATTCTGTAACGGCTCAGTTTGCGAATATATCCGGACTCAAGGAGGGTGCATCAGTTGAGATTGCGGGAGTTACTATAGGAAAAGTTTCAAAAATTCAGCTTGAGGATTACGAAGCTTTAGTGGAATTATTAATTGATAAGGACATAGAACTTCAGGAAGATTCAATAGCTTCTATAAGAACACAGGGAATAATAGGCGACAAGTATATCAAGATAAGCCCCGGCGGAGCAGATGAATATGTAGGGCCCGGAGGGGAGATACTTGAGACTGAATCAACCATTGACCTGGAAGAACTGGTAGGTAAATATATTTTTGATAAGGAATAGGGGTTTCACAAAATGAAATCGCTGTTGAATATCTGAATTAAGGGAGATATTAAAATGAAGAAAATAAGATCATCGGTTTTTATATATATTATCAGCTGTTACATTCTGGTATTATTTGGTACATCTATAGCCGCGGAGTCGCCAAAAGCAGCTATAAGCTCTACAATTGATTCCATACTTGAGACTTTGAGGGACAAGACACTTGCCATTGCCTCCAAAAAGGAGGAAAGACGCGATAAAATAAAGACATTACTAAAGAATCGGTTCGATTTTAAGGAAATGGCCAGGCGTTCTCTGGCAAAACACTGGAAAAAAATATCAGCTGGAGAGAAAAAAGAATTTGTCTCGATTTTTTCCGACCTTTTAGAATTATCCTATATAGGGAAAATAGAGGCATATACGGATGAAAAGGTTACATATGATAAAGAAGTTGTCAAAGGCAAAGGCAAATACGCTATGGTCAGTACCACTATTGTCACAAAAAGCGTTAATATCCCAATCAACTATAAAGTCCGGAACAAGGAAGGCAAATGGTGGATTTATGATGTTGTTATAGAGGGTGTGAGTTTTGTCAGTACTTACAGAAGTCAGTATAATAAAATTATTATCAAGGAATCTTTTGCCAGGTTAGTAGAGGCAATGAAGCGCAAGCTTGAAGAAACAAAGAGTACACTTTAAGGCAAGCTTATTTATTCTCAGAAAAGTTTTAACAGGATAGAAATGGCAGATCATTTAAAAGAACTTATTTTTCAGGTCAAAGGTGAATTAAAGCTCCTTAACTTGTTGAATGACGAAGAACTGGAGCAGGTTGTTCCTTATTTTGAGATAGTCAACTGTTCTGTTGGCGATACGTTATTTAAAGAGGGTGACCCCGGTGATTTTATAGGATTTATCACTACCGGTAAGTTTGAGGTAAAAAAGCAGACTGAATTCAAGGGGAGACAGATTGTGCTTGCTCTGCTGACAGCGGGATCTTTTGTGGGCGAACTTTCCCTGGTTGATGAATTTCCCCGTTCTGCGACCGTAGTAACCAAGGAGGATTCAGAATTAATTATCCTGCGACGTGAATCACTGGAATCTCTTTTAAAGAAATATCCATATTCAGGCATAAAAATATTAAAAAGTCTCAACCGTGTTTTGGCTATTCGTCTGCGTAAGGCTGTAGACAGGCTGACTGTAATTTTTTAATTTTTCCTGTCGTTTATCTGTTTCTTTCAACATGTTCCCTTTCTTATTAAATCCTTCAATTTTTTTGTCTTGAGTAAAATGGAATATTTCATATAATAGTCATATGCTTTAAGAAATCAGCTTTCCCGCTTTTTCAGGTTATGGCGGAGCAGGAGGGATTAAACCGCAGTGGCATTTCTCTCTGCGCAGTTATGAATTAGTATGAGACATTCAAATGGGTGAGACAGGCGGCAACAGTGACCGGTATGTTCTGGGGGACGGCTCTAATATTGCTGTTATAGGCGGGGGTCCTACAGGCTCTTTCTTCAGTATTTTCGCTTTAAAGATGGCCAGGATGATTGGGAAAGATCTGAATATAACAGTTTATGAGCCCAAGGATTTTACCATGGACGGTCCGGGCGGTTGTAACAGGTGCGGAGGGGTAATATCCGAACTGCTTGTTCAGACACTTGCGGTTGAGGGCATTAATCTGCCTGACTCAGTTGTTCGGAAAGGGATTGATTCTTATAACCTTCACACAAACCATGGAAGTGCTTATATTTCAACCCCTTCTCATGAAAAAACCATAGCGACAGTGTACAGAGGCGGAGGGCCTAAGGGGATCATAGGAAATGATAAAGAAAGTTTTGACAAGTTCCTCCTTAACATGGCAGTTGAAGAAGGAGCTGTCCATAAGTCCTTAAGAATTGACAGGGTTGAATACAGCAATGAAAAGCCTGTATTATTTTCCAAGGACAGTGCTGTGCAGGAGGCAGATCTTGTAGTCGGAGCATTTGGAGTAAACAGCTCGGCCTCAAATTTTTTTGAAGGTGTCGGATTCGGATATAAAAAGCCGGATACGGTTGTAACCGCGATAGCGGAAATCAGTTTTGATCAGGATATAATCTCTGAATATTTCGGTAACTCCATTCATTTATTTCTTCTTCCTGTTAAAGATATAAAATTTGCCGCTATGATTCCTAAAGGCACATATTTAACTTTGTGCTTATTAGGTAAGAATATGAACGCAAATTCTATAAATGATTTCCTTAGCCACGATGTTGTCAAGGATGTTTTCCCTGAAGGGGTAGATTATAAGGTGAATTGCCGTTGTCTTTCAAAAATGAATGTCGGGGCGCCGAAGAAAGGCTTCACTGACAGAATGGTGATGTGCGGTGATGCCGGGGCAACAAGGCTGTTTAAAGATGGTCTGGGGGCGGCTTATGTGATGGGGAAAGCTGTTGCTAAAACTGCTGTTTTTCAGGGCGTAAGCAAGCGGGATTTTCAGAAATATTACTATCCTGTTTATAAAAGCATAATAGTTGATAACTGGTTCGGCCGGTATCTGTTTGCAATTACGGATTTATATAAGACTTACGGTATAATGACCAAAGGCATGTTAAAGGTTGTTAAAGATGAACAGAAGGCGCCTGCGGACCCAAAGAGGTTTAGCTCAATACTCTGGGATATGTTTACCGGAAACGAAAGGTATAAAGAAATATTTAAGACAGCAATCAGCTTACCGATGCATCTTAATATATGGAAAGAGTTCCTAAAGATTATTTTGGAGGGGAGGCAATGAAAGACGGTGAACTTGGGAAGACTTATTCAGATGGAGAGATTATATGTAAGGAAGGCGATAAAGCAGAGACAATGTATGTTGTACAGTCCGGCAAAGTTGAAATAACAAAAAAGACCGGTTCCGGAGAGATGATCATTGCAGTCCTTGAGAAGGGTGAAATCCTGGGTGAGATGGCGTTATTTGGCAAGATGCCGCGTTCGGCAACCGCCAGGGCTTCCGGTGATACGAGGGTTATTACTGTAGATAAGAAAAAACTTTTTCAAACTATAAGCAGGGATCCCACCCTGGTATTTAAGATTCTTGACTCCATGAGCCACAGGATTAAGAAGCTTACCGAAGATATGACAGTTTTAAAAAAAGACAAACTGAATATATTGAAAATTTATAGTGATATCGATGAAACATGCAAAATTGTACTGGATGAAATCAGGAATATTATACCTACTGACAACGGTTCCATCATGCTGCTTGGTGATGACGGGAAAACACTTTCCATAAAAGCCGCCTTTGGAAATAAATCTGCCAGGAAAATGATCTTTGCTTTAGGGAAAGGGATTGCCGGTGATGTGCTGAAAACCGGTAAAGCTGAACTGGTTAATAACGTTTTGCTGGATTCACGGTTTATTTCAGGGGAAACCCATATTAACTCAATGCTATGTGTCCCACTCAGAGGCGAGCGCCATAATTTTGGAGTAATAAATTTAAGCAATACATCTGAAAAAATGTTTACTCTTGAGGATCTGAAACTGCTTCATTCACTCGCTTTTTACGTATATATTGCGATACTCAACGCCAGGAATTTCGCCAAACTTAATACTGCTACCGATGTTGTTCTAAAGAGCGCGACAATGCTTGATATGTAGATTATTATATGCCGTTATGTCCGGGCTGCCCGGTTTTTTACTCAAGGGAGTGTGATTTTTATCTTGACAACCTGACACTGCCTGTGAAAAAATGTTTTATTACACGATATTCTTTGTAACCCAATCTTAACTTAAACAACCATATAATTTTTAAAGGGGGTGAAGGGCTATTTCCCTGTTCAGAGTAATTACAATAATATTATTTCTTTTAGCAATATCACCGTTTCAGGCCGGTGCGGAGGAAAATTATGAGTTGTACCTGGCAAAGGGCATTCAGAAAATTAATGACGGAAAAATGAGAGATGCCCTGGCGTTTCTTAAGAAGGCACAGGTAATATCTCCTGACAATCCGGAAATAACATATTTTACCGGGATCGCATATTCAAGACTTGGTAATTACAGTGAAGCTGAAGCTTTGTTTATAAAGGCGCTCGGGATGGATGAGGACGCTTTAAATGTATATTTTGAACTTGGCCGTTTATATTATCTTACTTCAGAGTGCGGCAAATCAGAGGAGTTCCTTTTAAAGTTTAAATCACTTTCTGAGGATGAATCGTTAAATGATTATGCAGAAAGTTTAATGGAAACCTGCGGGGATGAAAAAACAGAAAAGCCATACAGTCTTAATCTCTCAGCCGGGGCCCAGTATGACAGCAATGTAATCATTGAGCCTTCCAACCCTCCTGTGAGCGATGAAGACAAGTCTGGTGTAAGAGCGCTGGTATATTTATCGTCAGGAGCAACTCTTCTGGATAAAGGGGCGGTAAAACTTAAAGCAAACTATAATTTTTATCAGAGCCTGCATGCTGATCTGGATGATTACAATGTTCATTACCACAAAGTTACACCCTTTGTAGAACTGGCTGTTTCTGATGTTTTCAAACCCGAAGCAGGGTATTCGTTTGAATATATTCTACTTGGAGGGGAGCGCTACAGCAGGATCCATTCTTATTACGGAAGTGTTGATGTAAAAGAGTCCGAATATCTGTCAACCGAGGTAATTTATGAGTACAGCGACAACAGGTATTGGAACAGCCCCCTGTTTGAAACAAATGATATACGTTCGGGGTTTCAAAACTCATTTGGCATAAAGCAGAATTTTCTTTTAGACAGACTGGCAGGGGATATATATTATTACGGTGATTTTAACAGGGCTGAAGAACAGTACTGGTCATTTAACGGTTACAGGTTAGGGACTGAACTTGTCTATAAAATAACGGACCCCCTGTTTGTAAGTGTTTCAGGTGAATATAGCGAAAAGGATTACAGAGATGAATACCCTGATTCTGAGCTGGAACGATTAGACAAGACGCAGCAGTACTCCTTAACGCTGACATATTTACTTTCCGGGACCATGAGTGTATCAGTAACAGAGTACTTTACAAGAAATAACTCTAACCTGGGCATATTCGATTATAAAAGGAATATAACAGGAATATTTTTAACAATAGGTGTGCTGTAAGAATGGACAGTAAGCCTGCCTCTACCTATCGTCTGTCTGCCGATAGGCAGGGCAGACAGGTGTCGGCCGGCCGAAGGAGAGCGAATTATGATAATAAATAATTCTTTACATCCGTATTTCTGCAGGGAATATAAAAAACACTTGCTGGTGGTATCTATTTGCCTTGCTTTGTTTTTTGCTTTATCGTCTGAATCTCATTCAGCCGTAGAGGCGGGGCAGGTCCTGACAGTTAAAAAGAAAGTATATATGATCCGGGATGAGCAGAGGACAGATGCAAAGCCTCAGATGTCTCTTTTACTCAAAGACATAGTTGAGACAGAAAAGGAGTCAAGAACAAAACTTTTTTTTAATGATGACAGCATTCTGAACCTTGGCGAACTGAGCAGGGTAGAAGTTGAAGAATATTTGTACAGCTCTGAAAAAAAGAGATCAAAATCCATCTACAGGTTGATTGAAGGTTCCCTGAAAGTCGTGGTCGGCAGGTCGGATCTTGAGATCCATACCCCGACAGCGGTTGCAGCAGCAAGAGGGACCAAGTTTATAATATGGGCCGAGGAAATTGATGGTTCAAAAGGAACCTGTTTGATGGTATCAGACGGGGAGGTTGTAGTGAAGAGCAACAGAGCGGATGTTAAGGGTTCAGTTACAGTGACCAGTGATAAAATGACCTGTGTTCCCGCATTCAGACCGCCAGACCCGGTTATCTTTATTGGCGCAAGTGGACAGGAAAAATTTGCCAGGAGCACATCTGTTATGGGCGGTATATCTGAGAATAAAGTCAGATTGTTCGAGAAGATATCATTGAAGTCTCCTGTAAGGAGAATGAAGGCTTTAAAGAAAATGGGGGTCGATAAGATTCCGCCAATTATACAGGAAACCAAAGGTTCTCTTACGCCGGTAAATATTGAGTTAGTTTTTCCAGATTAGTCCTATAGTGAATTATTTGAGAACCTGTTTAGCAATACATTCCATTTTTCGATTTACACATATACCTGATGGAATGAAGACTGGGGGGGCAAACATAGTATGAGATATCTATTATTTCTAAATCTTATTATATTGTTGCTTATGAATGTTTCATGTGGCAGCGGCGGAAGCAGTGCCGGAAACAGCAGCAGTTCCGGTACTACTGCTGTAGAGATTAATATCGGCCAGCGCGGGAGCGGTTCCGCAACTGATTCATCCCTGTCAACAATTCCTCCTTCAGTGAGCTATATAGGTATTAGGGTCTCCGGCCCCGGTATGAAAACAAGAACAAAAGTAGTGAATATTGCTGATATTCTTGAAAAAATAGTTTTAAACATTCCCAGCGGTTTAAACAGACACTTTGAGGTCTCTGCATTTGATGAAAATCAGGTGATGCTCTTTTATGGGAATACCTATGCAAATCTTTTTGGCAAACCTGTTAAGGTTACAGTGTTAATGGTTGAGTCTGACTTTGAAGCGCCTCTGTTTAATGGTCTTAAGAGTGGCAGCGCTGTGCCGGATGATGCTGTTGAACTTTTATGGGACGCGGCGAGTGATAACAAGACCCCGCCTGAGGCCATGATGTATCTGGTTTATCAGTCTCTGACTCCGGGTGGTCAGAATTTTTCTTCACCCGATCATGTGACAGTGGGGCAGACATCCATTACTGTTGAAGGGCTTCAGCCGGCCACTACTTATTACTATGTGGTAAGGGCAAAGGATGAAGCCGGCAATATGGAATTTAATACAGTAGAAATCGGAGTAATGACAGGGGATTTTTTAGATACTACTCCTCCTGATTTTGCGGGGCTGAAATCAGCATCAGCGGCTTCGACAACCTCTATAGAGCTTGTCTGGAACAGTGCAACTGATAACTCCGGGCTGTCCCGGACTATGAGCGGTGCGATCCCGTCTTCAGGTATCATTTATAATATTTACCAGGCAGTTGTCTCCGGAGGACAGAATTTCTCAAATCCTACCTATGTAACGGTTCCTGGAGTGACTTCCTACGCTGTTAACGGACTTGTCCCCGGCACTAAATATTATTTTGTAGTACGTGCTGTGGATGGATCAGGAAATATTGATGATAATTTTATTGAAAAGTTTGCAAGAACTATTCGCGAGTATATCCTGTCCCTTAGAGTAACAGGCCTGGACGGTGGTTATGGAGACGTAAAAGTTGATCCGCCCGGAACTTTCTGCAATGGGACTTGTATATATCATTATGCCGCCGGAACCGAGGTAACGCTTTATCCAGAACCTAATGGCCGGGACTCATATTTTGACAGGTGGGTCGGTGATTGCGATGTTGGTTTCTACGAATTTGCACCTGATAACCCGAGGACCAGCGACAACGGCTGGGATACTGTGATCATTACCATGGACAGTGATAAGGACTGCACAGCAAATTTTGCAAGCGGGGGATGGTAATATATTGCAAAAGATTGCAAGTTAAGGTATTTTATTATTCGCAATCTTTGCTATCTTATTTCTGAGTAATACCTCCTGCGGAACCGGCATAAACGCCGGTTTCGCACATAATTCATCCCTTCCTGTGATTCCTCCTTATAAAACAGTTTTATCAGTCTCTGCCCCCGATATTTTAAATCTATGATATTAATTTTAATCATAAGGATTTATTTTAAATATACTGAAATTGATCTTTCCTAACCATTTAATAGTCCTGGAAATAACATTTATGTTAAAATATCTTTCAAATGAGTGATGGTATTAAATTAAGGGTGCTTGGTGATTTTGGCCCATTCTCAAGGATGGGCAAGAGCATTAGTTATCAGATAACCATAGGCACGTCCAGCTACCTTATTGACTGTGGATCCCCGCTGTTTCAGCAGATCGGCGGTTACGGACTTAAGAATATAAAAGGACTGATAATTACTCATTGCCATGATGACCATAAGAGATGGTTTACTGATCTGGCCCTGTTTAATATGTACGCGTCAGATTTTGAAGAGAAGATCGCACTTTTTACTTCAGAAGAGATACATGATGAACTGATTAAGGCCTCAAGCCCTTCTCTGGACAGAAGTCTGGCCCGGGATTCAAAAAACATAATAGATATCCCATATGATAACTATGTAAATTACCAGTCATTAGGCCCTTCCGCAAAGTACAGGATAGCATCCATAGATGAGGGAGAGGGGAAAACAGGCCTTTATGTAAAAGACAGTAAAGGCGGTATTGTGGGTCCTGATACAGCCAAAATCATAATAAGCACCAAGACAAAAAGACCGAGAATGCTTTTTAAGGATCCTGATTGCGGTGAATGGGTTGAACCTGAGAGTTTCTATCCATTCTCTTCAGACGTGTTCTATGAAAAAAATAAAAATATCCTGAAAGACAGTGAAGGTTTTACATTTGAGGCTTTCAAAGCCCCTGTGTGGCATGGCATACCTGTGATAGGGGTGAAGATCAAGACAGATAAAGAGACACTTGTGTTCAGCTCTGATACTGTCAATAACAAGACTTTATGGGAAGAGCTTTATCAGGAGAAAAGGACTCCTCAGCCGGATATGCCGAAGCAGGAGTTTGAGTCTGCTTCTGTTATTTACGGAGATATCAATAAATACATTGAACGCGTGTGGAGCAGAGGCAGGTATTTAGATGCGGTCAAAACCTTTGATAATGCTGTTGTTATTCATGATGTTTCGATCAGGTCCGAGTCAGTACATACAACATACAATGGCCTTAAAGACACTTTTCTTGATAAAGAAAGAGTTATATTGACCCATGCTCCTGACATGATCGTATCTGAATGGGCTCTGTGCGATACAGAGAAGAACTTCCATATTAAGGGAAATAGTTTTTTTGAGATAGCGGGTGATGATCTTTATCCCATGAATGCGGACATATATTACAAAAAAGGAGGCAGGTACTGGGTAGGCTATAAAAACGACAAGGGAAGATACACTGTTTATGAGAAAGACGGAATCCTCAGCCTTTCCAGAGAAGACGGACCTGATGTCGGGACACCTCTTTACAAAGTAGACCTGTACGAGGATATATCAGGCATGTATTTCCCTGAGCTTGAAGAAGAAAATGTTGTGTATATGAAGCGTAAGGATTTAAAAGTAGAGCTGGTCAGGTTTACAGAAGATGGAAGCACAGGAATGATAATAGACAGTTATAGGGGCAGACTCTCAAAGAGATAAAAGAGATTGTCTATAAACGCTTTTTATCAAAGATTAAAAAACAGCTGGCTGGGGAAAGCAACTATCTTTTTCCCTGTGCTTATAACTATGCTGTTTGCCCTGTTAGCAGTTGAAAACCCCTCATTTATTAGCGGACATGTTGAAACCCTCCTTTTAGATTACAGGTTCAAAGTAAGAAATATTCTTTCACCTCAGTCTGTTCCAGAGAACATAATGATTGTTGCTGTTGATGAAAAGAGTCTTTCTGAATACGGCAGATGGCCCTGGGACAGGACACTTCAGGTAAAGCTTATTAATACGGTATTTGATGGTAATCCAAAAGTTGTGGCGCTGGATATATTTTATCCTGAACCTGAATCACCTGTGTCTGACAGGGCACTTGCCGGCGTTTTTAATAAATACAGGGACAGGCTGGTTGTTGCCCTTGGATTTGATGTAAAGAGTAAAATGAAATTTGAAGGAGAAATAGATGATATTCTTTATGATCATTCAATCCTCCGGATCGAAAACCTGAAACACCTGAAACCGGCAGAGGCTTACAGAGTATTGCTTCCAAAAGAACCTATTGCAAGCTCCGCAACATATGGACATGTGTATGCTATGCCTGACAGAGATGGAAAGCTCAGATGGGAGAGTGTATATATCAAATATGGTGATGAATATTTTCCATCCCTTGCGCTTCAGACCGCCCGGATTGCTCTTGGTATCGCGCGTGAGAAAATGAGCATTATAGGCGGGGAGGGAGTTGATCTGGACGGACTCTTTATTCCTACTGATAAATTTGGCAGGGCTCACATTAATTATATCGGAAAAGAGCGGCGGATTATTTACAGATCTGCTGCAGATATCCTTTCAGGCCGTGTGTCTGCCGAGATATTCAGGGACAAGATAGTATTTATCGGCACATCCGCAATAGCAACCTATGACACAAAAATTACACCTTTCTCAGCGAATATGCCGGGAGTAGAGAAAAATGCCACAGCAGTTAATAACATAATAAACAGAAATTTCATCAAAAAATCCGAGAGTTATATTGATCTGCTTGCGGTTTTACTCATGGGACTGTCGGTTATGTTTATAAGCCGGAAGCAGGGAGCATTATATACTTTTTTTGTTTACTCGTTTCTGGTTTTTGCCCTTGTCGTTTCAAACCAGGTTTTATTTACCTATTATGTTATCAGGATGAACCTTATTTACCCCCTGTTAACAGTGCTTGCTGTTGGAACTTTTATCATAAGCTACAGGTATTTTATTGAAGAAAAAAGCGCAAGGAGTATCAAAAGGATATTTTCAAGTTATGTGACTGAAAGAGTTGTTAACGAACTGATTAAAAACCCGGGGATGGCGAGGCTCGGGGGTGAAAGAAGAGAGGTAACGGTCCTTTTTACTGATATAAGGGGGTTTACTACTTTCTCGGAAAAGCGTACACCTGAGGAAGTAGTTGCCATATTAAATGAATATCTTGGCGCAATGACAGATATTATCTTTAAATGGGAAGGAACACTTGATAAATTTGTGGGAGATGAAATTCTTGCATTTTGGGGTGCGCCTATGAGACAGGAGAACCATGCGGAGCTTGCTTTAAGGTGCGCGCTTCATATGGCTAAAAGACTAAAAGAACTTCAGGAGAAATGGGAATCAGAAGGAAAACCGACCCTTAATGCGGGTATAGGGATGAATACGGGAGAGGTAGTTGTTGGGAATATAGGGGCAGAGGGGAAAAAGATGGATTATACAGTTATCGGAGATCATGTGAACCTTGGAGCAAGAGTCGAAGCGCTTACAAAGAAATATAAGACCCACATGCTGATAACTGAATTTACTTTTAATAAGGTCAGGGCTCTTGTGGAAAGTGGCAGTATCTCGCACCTGTCCATAAAGGGACTGGAAAAAGTTATAGTTAAGGGCAAGGAACAGCCTATTAAAATATATGAAGTTAAGTCTCTGCTTGACGGCGTTAAATCAAAGATTATAGAGACAGAAAAAGAAGAAATTGTCCGCTTTGAAGAAAAGTAGTCGTTTTGAGATAAAAAATTGTGTCAGTGTAAGTGGTTAGTGTAAGTTAAAAGATTTTACTGACACAGGCACAGAAAACTGACACTGTTTGTCTGTTAAAAGAGGCTTTCCTGTTTATTACCCTGTTCTGGGTGTTTTTTCCTGCCGGATTTTTTTGATCGTCCGGAAAATATTGATATCTTTCCGTATTCACCGTCATAGCCGGGGGAAATGGAGATATCTCCGTTTCTGACCTTTAATATCCCCGCGGCGACTCTGGCATCAGTTATTCTGCTAAGTTCTGTTTCAGGCAGGTTAAGAAGGATTTCAAACTCTGTATTTGAGGTTACCAGTTTTTCATACTCCATACTGACTTTTTTAGTGTTAACTCCGCAATTAAAAGCCCCCGCAATAATTTCCACAAGGGGGACCAGGTGTTTTGAGGGTACAGCATTATCAGGTACAAAACCATCCGGTCTGTCAGCGAGTTTATCAATCCGGTTCATAACTCCAACAGTAAGGCCTTTCTTGCAGACAGGACAGTTGTTACTGTTTTTTTTTGTCTCATCCGGGGACAGGGAAATATTGCACTTTCTATGGCCGTCATAATGGTATTTGCCCTCCTCAGGAAAAAACTCTATGGTGTGGAGGAAACGCGAAGTGTCTTTTGTCCTGATTATATTCATGATTTCATAATAATCCATACCGCATTCAAATATATTGGCTTCCCTGCCCAGTTTTCCGGGAGAATGAGCGTCTGAATTGGAAAGCAGGGTTACAGAATCAAGAGCAGAAACACGCCAGTTCATTTCAGGGTCTGAAGACAAACCGGTTTCAATTGCGTAGATATATTTTGAGTACTCTTCAAAACACTCATCTATAGAGTCAAAACCTGATTTACTGCCAAAGACGGAAAACCACGGTGTCCATGCATGGGCAGGCACAAAAAGGCAGTCCTGTGAAATGTCGAGGACGATTTTAATCAACTCTTTTGCGTGCATGCCCAGAATCGGTCTTCCGTCTGAGGATATGTTGCCGTACTTTTGCAGTGTGCTGTTTATTTTTTTGACGATTTTAAATTCCGGGGCTATTATGATATTATGAATTTTTCTTACTTTGCCTTTGTATGAATATATACTGCTGATTTCTGCGGTAAGCGTGAAAAAAATCTTTGGTTCCAAGGATGTTGTGAAAAGACCATTACCTGCCGGCTCAAGTTCGGTTTTAAGGTTTGCAAGGTGAACAGGGTGAGTGAAATCGCCCGTTCCAAGAAGATTTATACCTTTTTTCTTTGCCCAAAAAGCCATACTCCTGACATTCATTGCTTTACTCGTTGCCCTGCTGTATGCCGAATGGACATGAAAATCAGCGATAATTCGCATAAAAATTCCTGTTTGATTCGTTCAAAATCAGTTTAAGCCGCTTAAGCCATTACTGTTTGAACACTTTGATCGGTTTGAACGGCTTTAACGGTTAGTTATATTTCCGTTTCATATATTCTGTATTTTTTATATAATTCCCCTTCAAATGTCTCTACCATTCTTTGAACTGGATAATTATCTTCAAGAATCCAGGAAAATTCAATTTTTTTGTACCCGGTTTTCTTTAAAGCCCGTAATCCCTCAATAAATAAAAGCGCGTCAACACCCCTTCTTCTGAACCCCTTTTTAATTCCAAGCAGCAGCAGCCTTGAGTTTTTTATCTTTTTTGAGTACCAGAGTGCCTTGAAAATACCAAACGGGAAAAGATGTCCGTTGAGCTTCTTAAGCACATAATTGAAATCAGGTAAAAACATCATGAAACCTATCGGCATTCTGTTATGTTCTGCTATCAGTGTCAGTTCGGGGATTATAAGTGGTTTTAGTTTTTTTGCGGTGTGATCTATTTCCTGTTCAGTCATAGGGACAAATCCCCAGTTTTTTTCCCAGGCTGAATTGTAAATATCTTTAAAAATGTGCATATCCTGCTGAAAAGATTTTATTCTTATAGGTCTTGTCGTTATTCCACGTCGTTCAGCAATTCGGGCGACCCTGAACGTTTTTTCAGGGAGTGTTTCCGGCACATCAATTACATAGGCAAACAGATCTTTTCCCTTTGTCATTCCGCAGTTTTCCAGTAGTGACCGATAGTATGGAAAATTGTAAGGCATCATAAGCATCGGAGGACTTTCATAGCCGTCAACAAGAAGCCCCCACTCCTCATTTGAGGAGAAATTCATAGGACCTCTTAACAGGTTCAGCTGTCTTTTTTTAAGCCACTGTTTTACTTTTTCAATAAGTGCCAGTGCGACAGGAGTTCTATCTATGCAGTCAAAAAAGCCAAAGCACCCGACTTTTTCTCCTGAAAAATTTATATATGATTCATTATGTATGGCGGTTATCCTTCCCACTGTTTTACCATCAGCTTTTGCGATGAACGGCGCTATTTCGGCATGTTTAAAAAAAGGGTTTTTTGCGGAAAACTGCTCTTTTATATCACTCAGCAGAGGAGGGACCCACAGGGAGTTTTTTGGATACAATTTGTAAGGGAAATACAAAAAATCCTTAAAAGCTTTATCGTTGTCAGCGGGCAGAACCTCAATCAATTTTGTCTCTTTCGCATCTTAATTGAATTGACCTGTAACTGGTTACTGGTGACTGGTAACTGTATTTAAATGATTCCCAGTGTTTTCCCCACCTCTTTAAAGGCATCAAGAACAATGTCCAGTTGTTCGTCCGAGTGTGTGGCCATATAGCTTGTGCGTATCAGGGCTTTACCGTTGGGAACAGCCGGGCTTACAGCTACATTAGCAAAGATTCCTTTATCGTGAAGCACCTTTGCCATTGTAAATGCCTTCTGGTCATCATATACCATTACCGGGACTATGGGCGTGCTGCTTAAGCCCGTGTTAAATCCCATCGCTTTAAATCCATGGAGCATTTTGTTTGTATTGTGCCACAGGCGCTCACGACGTTCAGGTTCTTCCTCCAAAATATCAATTGCGGCGTTGACAGAGGCAACAGATGCCGGCGGTGGACTGGCACTGAACATCAAAGGTCTGGAGATGTGTTTTATGTAATGTATCACTTCTTTTGAGGCAGCGATAAATCCACCTATGGATGCCAGGGATTTGGAATAAGTGCCCATAATAAGATCAATGTCGTCCTCTAAACCAAAATACTCTGCGGTTCCACGCCCTGTTTTACCAAGCACTCCTATTCCATGAGCGTCATCAACCATTATTTTAGCACCGTATTGTTTTGCAAGTTTTACAATTTCAGGCAGGTTAACGATATCGCCTTCCATGCTGAAGACGCCGTCTATCACTATTAATTTACCTTTATCGCCATATTGCTGTAGAAGTCTTTTAAGGTCCTCGATATCATTATGCCTGAATTTTTTTGTTTCACTAAAAGAAAGCCGGCAACCGTCAATTATGCTTGCATGGTCCATCTTGTCAATAAAAACCACATCATCTTTGCCCGCAATGGCAGATATAACTCCAAGGTTAGTCTGAAAGCCTGTAGAGAATATCAGTGCAGCTTCTTTTCTCGTGAATCGAGCCAGTTTTTTCTCTAATTCAACGTGTATATCAAGAGTGCCGTTCAGAAATCTTGACCCGGCGCACCCGCTTCCGTATTTTCGCAGGGCTTCAATAGCTGCTTCTTTTACCCTTGGATGATTTGTTAGTCCGAGATAATTATTCGAACCAATCATTATCATTTTCCTGCCGCCGACAATAACTTCTGGATCCTGTGCACTCTCTATAGTGCGGAAATAAGGATAGACCCCGGCATCTATGATCTCTTTAGCTGTAGTAAACCTGTAACATTTTTCAAAAATGTCGACTTCTTTTTTTAAAGCCATTTGTGAATTCTGTACCAGTCTGCGGTCCATTTCATTCCTTCTCTTAACCCGACCTTTGGTTCAAAACAAAGGTCCATCTTTGCTTTTGATATATCACATAGCCAGTCTTTATACATTAGCTCCTTTATTTTATCTCTGTTTATCATGGTTCTTTTACCTATAATTTTACAAATTCTTTCACTAAAAAAGCCAATTACCGGTAAGAGCCTTCTTGGGAGTTTCAGCTTTAACGGTCTGACACGCAGAGCCAACGCTATTTCATTCATTATTGTCTCATTTGAATATGTTACACCATCAGAAATAAAATAAGTTTTGCCGCAGGAGTTCTCCTTTTCCAGCGATAATATAATTGCTTCTGTCAGGTCGTCTACATATATCAGGGAAGTATATCCATCACCCCAGTAAGGGAGAAATCCATTTTTGATTAATTTAAAAAGTAAAAGAAACTCTCTGTCTCTTGGCCCATAAACGGCTGCCGGTCTTAATATGGTTATCGGTATTGAGCCGCGGTGCTTAAACACTGCGTGTTCCCCGTTTAACTTGCTGTTACCATAATCCGATACGGGATGCGGTTCCTGTTCTTCAGTTGGTAATTTGCCGGTAACTTTTGGTCCGAACGCGGACAGACTGCTTAAATATATGAATTTTTTTATATTCGGATTTTTTTTGACGACAGCATCTATGATATTCTCTGTGCATTTTGTGTTTACCGTGTAGAATTCATCCTTTGAGTTTGTTTTTGTCAGTCCGGATAAATGGAGAATATGATTATAACCTTTTACGTGATTGTTCAGTAAGTTTTTATCAGTACAGTCGCCCTGAATAACCTTTATATCAAGACCTTCCAGCCAGCCGGGGCTGGAAGCTTTCCTTGTAATACAGGCGATATCGTAACCTTTTGTGATAAGTTTTTCTACAAGATGGCTGCCGATAAAGCCGGTTGCTCCAGTAATGAGGACTTTCATAAAATTCTAAAAAAACACTGAGAATTAAATGCCCCCGGCACACATAGAATCGGGGATACCTTTCTGGAATATTTTATTGTTTTTATATTCCGTATTCCTTAATTTTGGTTAGCAGGGTCTTATAGCTGACTTTGAGGATATCGGCTGCTTTGCTTTTATTGCCGCCTGTATCTTCAAGGGCTTTCCGGATTCTCATTGTTTCAGCGCTTTTAAGCACCATCTTTGAAGTTTCTTCCAGAGTTCCATCTAAGGGAATATCACCAAGGGGAGACATGGGAGTGCCTGATGGATTTAATCTCAGGTGCTCTTGAGTGATTGTGTCTCCTTCACAGAGAATGAGAGCCCTCTCAATAACATTTTCGAGTTCCCTGACATTACCTTTCCAGGAGTAGTTCATTAATGTCTTTATCGCTCCTGGAGAAATATTCTTTTTCCCTGTCTTCATCTCTGAAGAAAATCTTGTTATGAAGACATCAACAAGAGATGGAATATCCTCTTTTCTTTCTCTCAGAGGCGGTATTATAATAGGGAATACGCTCAGTCTGTAAAAGAGGTCTTTACGGAATGTATTATCATCTGCCCCTGCTTCAAGGTCTTTATTGCTGGCGGCGATTATTCTTACATCTATCTTGACAGGACTTATTGCCCCGACTCTTTCTATTTCTCCTTCCTGCAGAGCTCTTAATACTTTTGACTGCAGGGATATATCCATTTCACCTATCTCATCGAGAAATATAGTGCCTTTGTTTGCAAGTTCAAATTTGCCGAGCTTTTTGTCGTGAGCTCCGGTAAAAGAACCTTTTTCATGACCGAACAATTCAGACTCGAGGAGTTCCCGCGGGATTGCAGCACAATTAATCGGGACAAAAGGATAATCTTTTCTCTGGCTTAAAAAATGTACTGCTCTTGCAAAAAGTTCTTTCCCTGTGCCTGATTCTCCAAGCAGGAGTACTGTCGTCCTGGTAGTCGAGACTTTCTGTATGTTTGAGGCAACTTCAAGCATGATGGGGCTTTTCCCTGTTATCCGGGGCATGCCGATCTGTCCTGACAGTTCGTCTTTCAGCAGTATGTTTTCGGTAATAAGCCTCTGGTTTTCAAGGGACCTTTTTATCAGCATCATAAGGTGGTCCGTATCAAATGGTTTTGTTATAAAATCATAGGCGCCAAGTCTCATCGCATCCACAGCGGTTTCAATAGAACCGAAGGCAGTCATTACAATTACAGGGATAAGTGAATTTTTTTCTTTTGATGCCTTAAGCACTTCAAGACCATTTTTTCTGGGAAGCTTGAGGTCGGTAATAACAGCGCTTATCTTAGTGTCCGATATCCTTTTTATCCCCTCAGTGCCGTCTTTTGCAGTTATGACCCTGTAGCCTTCAAGCTCAAGGGTTTCCCTGAGCATTTGGGACATCGAATCTTTGTCTTCTACTACAAGGATAGTTTCCATTTGTTTTCCAAAATATTTACAGAATAGGGTTCAAGCCCCCTGCTTTTTTGCGAAAGCAATGAGGAGGGCAGGGGTTCGAGTGAAAAAAATGAAATCAGTTAATTCTATCACTTGAATCCTGGAACCCTTATCCCCTGGACCCCTTTATTTTTTATTTAAGTTTCTTTTTCAGTAATGCATTAACGGTCCCGGGATTGGCTTTACCTTTTGTTGCTTTCATTGCCTGGCCTACAAAGAAACCCATAAGCTTTGATTCTCCAGCCTTAAATCTCTCAACCTCTGAAGGGTTTTTTCCCAATATTTCATTTATTAATGGTTCAATATCCGTCTCTGAACTAATTTGAGTAAGTTCTTTTTCCTTTATTATAACATCAGGATTTTTTCCTGTTTTATACATTTCCTCAAAAATAGTTTTAGCAATTTTACCGCTAATTGTACCTTTATCTATGAGTTTTAGCATACCAGCAAGGTGCTCAGGCTTCAAGAGACTTTTTTCAACAGGACGGTTATCATCATTAAGGAGTCTCATAAGATCACCTATCATCCAGTTGCTGACACCCTTAGGATCGCCCCCGGATTTTACCGCCTCTTCAAACCAATTTGACAAAGGTCTTTCAGATGTCAATAGTTCTGCGTTATGCTCAGGCAGACTGTATTGGCTGACAAACCGTTTTGTCCTGGCATCCGGAAGCTCCGGAATAGAGTTTTTTATAAGCTCGATCCATGAGTCATCAATTTCTACAGGTACAAGGTCAGGTTCAGGGAAATACCTGTAATCGTGCGCTTCTTCTTTTGAACGCATAGATTCTGTCATCCCTTTAGTGGAATTCCAGAGTCTTGTTTCCTGAATTATCCTCTCGCCTTTTTTTAGAAGTTTTATCTGACGTTTTATCTCGTATTCAAGTGCCTTTTCAATATACTTAAAAGAGTTCATGTTTTTTATTTCGGTCTTTATGCCCAATTCTTTCTGTCCATAAGGTCTCACTGATACATTAGCGTCACATCTCAAGGCTCCCTCTTCCATATTACCGTTACACACTTCAAGATAACGGAGAATCGTCCTTAATCTTTTCATAAATTCTATCGCTTCAGGAGGATTGTGGATGTCTGGTTCAGTAACAATTTCCATAAGCGGGACACCTGTCCTGTTTAAATCCACAAGGCTGTGATTTCCACTGTCTTCGTGAATGTTTTTACCGGCATCTTCCTCAATGTGGATCCTTGTCAGACTTATCTTTTTACCGGTAATTTCAAGATAACCGTGCTCGCATAGAGGAAACTCAAACTGACTTATCTGATAACCTTTTGGAAGATCGGGATAAAAATAATTTTTTCTTGCAAACCTGCTGGATGAAGCTATTTTACAATTTAAAGCAAGGCCGGTCTTTATCACATAGTCAATAGCTTTTTTATTTGTTACAGGAAGAACTCCTGGCATACCGATACAAACCTGACAGGTCTGT
>VAPC010081009.1_pt1 | contig 26663 bp, 25 predicted proteins | sample 3395121 | NCBI WGS metagenome assembly VAPC01 (sample SAMN08290434, study PRJNA428436) | hydrothermal vent metagenome | isolation source: Deep-sea hydrothermal vent chimney | place: Indian Ocean: Southwest Indian Ridge | depth 1711 m m
CAGCTTTCGAGGTTCCATAGAGGATATATTAAGGGATATTAAGATTGATGGTCAAGCATGAAAAAAGCTTTTAAATATACTAATCAGTTGTTATATCTGCAGACAAATATAATATTAATAAATTTATACTTCTTTCATATTTTAGTTGAAAAGCTAAATTTAAGCTTATCGGCGCTCTATTATTCAAATGTTTAAAATCCGAAATCCGAAGCACGAAATCCGAAACAAATTCAAAATCCGAATTCTCAAATGTTCAAAACCCTTTATTTATTGTGTTATGTGCTTGTTTCTGTCTTCTTTACTGTTTTGGCCATTAGAATTTTTGGCTATTCGGATTTGCAGTGTTTTAAGTACATGAAGTACTCAACATTTCCCTTTGGGCCTTTGATTGTGGATGTATCCAGGCCTTCGACAGTCAGGCCCATATTTATGACTTCTGTTTTTATCTTATGTATAGCCTCTTTCCTCTTTTCTTCGCTCCTGACAACCCCGCCTTTACCAACATCCTTTCTGGCAACTTCGAACTGTGGTTTTATAAGGGCGACTATTATTGAGCTGTTTTTAAGAAACTTAACAACCTCAGGTATTACTTTAAGAAGGGAAATGAAAGATACATCAATAGTGGCAATATCTATTTCTCCTTTAACAAGTTCTTTAAAACCATGATTTCCGATCTCAATTCTTTTATCACCAATTCCAGATCTTAGGTACGAATTCGGTACGAATTCGTTACGAACCTGCCTGCCGGCAGGCAGGTCGATTCCGACTTGACCATTAATCTCTGCTTCAAGACTTCTGATCTTTTTACCCAAATACCTTATGTTTGTTTTTTCAAGCAATACAACCCTGGGGTCATTTCTCAACTTCATGTCCATTTGGCCATAACCAACATCAATTGCATAGACCTTACTGCACCCATATTTCAGAAGACAATCTGTAAAACCACCTGTTGATGCACCTACATCCATTGCAATTTTGTCTTTTACATCAAGCTTAAAACTTTTCAAAGCACCATCAAGTTTCAAGCCTCCGCGGCTTACAAAAGGCATTCTTTGCAGTATTTCGATTATGGAGAAAGAATCTATCTTCAGACCGGCCTTCAGCCCCTTTTTGCCGTTTACCACAACCATGCCGGCCAGAATCAGGGCTCTTGCTTTTTCCCTGCTTTCAATCATGCCTTTTTCTACAATAAGACTGTCAAGGCGCACTTTCCTGGTCTTAATTGCCATTTTGGTTAATTATCTGCACAGAAGATTATATACGGGAGTTCGAGGTTTTATCTTTTCCAGTTTTAAGGGATTTAGCTTTGTCTACCATAGACAGAGCAGCCCTGACAATGCCATTTGCATCAAGACCAACTTGCTCCCTGAGCAGGGTTTGAGGTCCATGCTCAAGGAATATGTCAGGCAATCCAAGCCTCTTAATTTTTAAATTATTTATATTCAGTGCTGACAGGTTTTCCAGTACAGCACTGCCAAACCCCCCTTCAATTACATTCTCCTCAACAGTTAAAACACATTTTATCTCCTGCGCCAGGCTGCTGATCACTGCTGAATCAAGAGGCTTAATGAATCTTGCGTTAATCACACATGGTTTTATTCCCATTGATTCAAGTACAGAGGATGCATCCATGGAAGGCTGAACAGAACTTCCTATAGCAACTATTAAAATGTCGCTGCCGTTTTTAAGAACCTCTGAAACTCCCAGAGGTAACTTCTCGTCATATGCATTATCAGGCACTGCTGATACAGATCCACGGGGATAACGAATAGCTACAGGCCTGTTGTAGGTAAATGCAGAATTAAGCATTGCAACAAATTCTTTTTCATCCTTGGGGGCCATTACTACCATATTTGGAATATGCCTCAGATAAGAAATATCAAAAACGCCGTTGTGTGTTGGGCCATCTTCACCGACAATACCTGACCTGTCTATTGCAAAAACAACAGGCAGATTCTGAAGACATACGTCGTGTATTATTTCATCGTATGCCCTCTGCAAGAACGTTGAATATATTGCGACAACCGGTTTAATTCCCTTACTTGCAAGACCGGCGGCAAACGTAACAGCATGTGGCTCTGCTATCCCAACATCATAAAATCTCTTTGGAAAAGTCCTGGCAAATTCGGTAAGACCAGTTCCCTCAGCCATTGCCGCAGTTATTGCAACTACACTGTCATCTTCTCTCGCTATATTGATAAGTGCGTTGCCAAATACTTCACTGTATGAGATCTTACCGGATGACATCAGGTTCCCTGTCTCAATATCAAAAGGCCCTACACCATGAAAAATCCACGGACTTTTCTCTGCAGGAGCATATCCCTTACCCTTTTTGGTAATTGCATGTATGATCACTGGGCCGGGAAAATCTTTAAACCTTTCAAATGTTTCAATAAGTGTGTCTATTCTATGGCCGTCTATTGGTCCTACGTATTCAAAGCCAAGCTCCTCAAACAGCATACCGGGGACGAAAAAGCCTTTGACAGTGTCCTCCGCCTTTTGAGCAATTTTAAGAAAAGGCTCACCCACTTTTGGTATTTTTTCTAAAATATGTTTGGTCTCCTTTTTGAGCTTTGTGTAAATATCACCTATCATTATCTTCCTCAGATATTCTGAAAGAGCGCCTACATTTGGAGATATAGACATGTCATTGTCATTCAGAACAACAATAAGGTCTTTTTTGAGATGACCGGCATGGTTTAATCCTTCAAATGCAAGTCCAGCTGTCATGGCACCGTCACCAATAACAGCAACTACCTTGAATTTCTCATTTCTCAGGTCTCTTGCCTCTGCTATTCCCAGCGCAGATGAAATAGACGTTGAGCTGTGGCCGGTGCCAAATGCATCATGAGGGCTTTCACTCATCCTGGGAAAACCTGATATGCCTCCGTATTGTCTTAAAGTTGAAATCTTTCTGGCTCTTCCGGCTATTATTTTATGTGCATAAGACTGATGTCCAACATCCCAGACTATTTTATCAACCGGAGAATTAAACACATAATGAAGTGCAATTGTAAGATCAACGACTCCGAGATTTGATGCCAGATGTCCGCCATTTACTGCAACCATCTCAATGATTACTTCCCTTATTTCAGAGGCCACAACTGTAAGTTCATCAATAGATAATTTCTTCAGATCTTCAGGGCCGTTTATTCTTTTGAGCAGCATAGTATTAGTTTCGCCTATTGATAATATATTTTGCAATCTCCCTTAGCGGATCAGCTTTACTGTCGAATTTATCAAGAGATTTTAGCGCTTCCTTTACAAGGCTGGATGCCTTTTTTTTTGCTTCATTTAAGCCGAATACAGAGGGGTAGGTGTTCTTTCCTCTTGAAATATCAGCCCTTGCTGTTTTACCAAGTTCGTCAGTTGTTGAAACCAGATCAAGAACATCGTCCATTATCTGAAAAGCAAGTCCGATTTTCTCGCCGTACACAGTGAGCAAACGGTATTTTTCTGGAGGTACATCGGCCATTATTGCGCCAATTGATAATGAAGCCCTTATAAGTGCACCTGTCTTATGAGTATGAATATATATCAGGTCCCTTTTTCTTATCTTTTTGTCCTCAAATGCTATATCAGCTGCCTGCCCCCCGACCATACCGTTTGAGCCGGCTGCATGAGTCAGTTCTCTTATTATTTTTATAATTGTGGCGGACTCTGCATGCAGGTTTGCAATAATACCAAAAGCATCAGTAAGCAGTGCATCTCCTGCAAGTATTGCAATAGCTTCTCCGAAAACCCTGTGATTTGTAGGTTTACTTCTTCTGAAATCATCATTATCCATTGAGGGAAGGTCGTCGTGTATAAGAGAGTAGGTGTGTATAAGTTCAATTGCTGCTGCAGCAGGCAATATGTTTTTAGATTTGAGTCCTGATGTTTCATAGCAGGCAATGGCCAGTATAGGCCGCAATCTCTTGCCGCCTGCCATTAACGAGTAATCCATTGAATCATAAAGATATTCCGGACAGGAGCTGTTTTTATTTTTATCAGATAAATATTCCTTCAGATATCTGTCAACAAGACTCTTTTTTTTCTTTAAATAGGATTTTAGATCCATGACATATCACAAAAAAGAATGCATTTCCTTTCTTATTATATATATAATTTTCTTATTTTTGAAGCTGGAATGTGCAAAGTATATTTATGTTATAATTTTTTACTGCCTCACTGTAAAAATAATTGAAAAATATATTTAACATTACTTTAAAAGTGAACCTATAATGACACTTGGCGAAATCTTAACAGAAACTTCAAAAAGATTCCCCCATAAAACATGTATCAGCTTTGAAGGCACTAAAATTACTTATTCTCAGATAGACAAAACTGTCAGACGTGTATCAGGCGGCCTTAAAAAGCTGGGCTTATGTGAAAGGGACAGAGCAGCAATTCTCATGCGTAACTGCCCCGAATACATAATAACTTACTTTGCGATAATCTGCAGTGGTGGTATAGCAGTCCCTGTAAACACGTTTCTTATAGCAAAAGAAGTTGCCTATATTCTTAATGACTCCGGCTGCAGAATACTTTTATACGACATTAAACATAAGAAAATAGTCAATAGTATAAAAGAACACCTTCCTGACATAAAAACCGCGATGTATGAAGAGATTCCGGAAGAAGAGGCGCCGAATTATTCAGGTTATGACGAAGAAACAGCTGTTCTGCTTTACACATCTGGAACAACAGGATTTCCCAAAGGGGCTGTTCTTACACACCTTAATCTCATTTCCAATATTAAAGCATGCTTAAAAGTGATGCTATTTACCCATGAAGACAAGGTTTTGCTCTTTCTTCCACTGTTTCACTCCTTCAGCTTTACTGTATGTGTCCTTCTTCCAATATATTCAGGCGCTACAATTGTACTGCTTGAATCAGTAAAACCTTTTTCAAAAGTTATAAAAAGCATTCTCAAGGATAGGATAACACTGTTTGTTGGAGTACCCACGATATACAATATACTCGTCAGAAAAAAAATCCCCTTTATTTTTAGATTCTTAATTAATTACTTTATTAAAATCAGGGCATGTGTTTCAGGAGCATCAGCTCTTCCTAAAGAAACTATACTTAAGTTTGAAAAAACCTTTAATTTGCCTCTTCTTGAAGGATACGGGCTTACAGAAGCCTCACCTGTAATTGCTGTAAATCCGCTTAATGGCGTAAGAAAGCCCGGTTCTGTCGGGCCCCCTCTTGAGGGAATTGATGTAGCCATAGTGGATGATAACAATGAAAAGTTAAAAACAGGCGAAAAAGGCGAGTTAATTGCAAAAGGCCCTAATATAATGAAGGGTTACTTTAACATGGAGCGGGAAACAAATGATGTCTTAAAAGAGGGCTGGCTTTATACAGGTGACATGGCAAAAATCGATGAGGACGGTTATATTTACATAATAGACAGAAAAAAGGACCTCATTATAAAAGATGGGTTGAATATCTATCCCAGCGAGATTGAAACATCTGTGCTCAGATACCCTTCTGTAGAAGAATGTGCAATGGTAGGAATTAAAGGCACAAAAGGATCTGAAATGCCTGTACTGTTTATAAAGAAAAAGGATGATGTTTTGCTTCAGGAAAAGGAGATCCGTGATTATTTGAAAGAGAACGTGGCAATGTTTAAAATGCCTAAAAAGATTATTTTTCTTAAAGAATTCCCAAAAACTTCGACAGGCAAGATTAAAAAAAATGAATTAAGGCGCTGGAAAACAAAATAACCTGTCAGACAAAAAGCATTTGCAAAAGAATCTAGCGTTACTTAAACCCAGATTTAGAAAAGCATCCGCATTATAAAGAAAGGCAAAGGGTATGGGGTTGAACGGTTTTGATAATTGCATACGTCTTACCTGGATTGTGAGGTGCAATTATCACCTCTCCCGAAATGTCGGGACGATACTTCCGTTCTCCGTAGTACTACGAAGGATGAATCGGGATGAGAATGAGTGAAACTTCATATCCTTTGCCTTTCATAAACGATCCATATCGGGATTAGGGTGTTGTTTAACATTTGAACTTATAAGTTTTATTGACTATCATAGATACTAATGAAAGCTCTTATTCTCAGCGGAGGAAAAGGAACACGTCTCAGGCCCCTTACTTATTCAGGTGCAAAACAGCTCGTACCCGTTGCAAACAAACCTATCCTCTCATACTGCATTGAAAATATAATTCAGACAGGCATTAAGGAAATAGGAATTATTATTTCACCTGAAACAGGGCAGGAGATAAAAGAGACTATTGGAGACGGCAGATTATGGGGAATAAGTATTCATTATATAACACAGAATATCCCTGGCGGTCTTGCACATGCTATAAAGACCGCAAGGGAATTTCTTGGTGATTCACCCTTTGTCATGTACCTTGGTGATAACCTGATAGGCTCAGGAATTAATAAATTTGTTGATGATTTTAATAAAAATTCGCCTGAAGCACTTATCCTTCTTAAAGAGGTTGAAGATCCTCACCGTTTTGGAGTTGCAGAAGTCTCCAAGGATGGAAAAGTATTCAGACTAGTTGAAAAACCTGAAGTTCCTCCCTCAAATCTTGCACTGGTAGGTATATATATTTTTTCACCTGTTATACACAATGCCATTGACAGGATCAAACCTTCTAAAAGGAAAGAACTTGAGATAACAGACGCCATCCAGGAACTTATTGAGATGGGGCATAACGTGGAAAGCTTTATCATTGACACATGGTGGCTTGATACAGGTAAAAAAGATGATCTTTTAACAGCTAACGCCATTGTTCTTGACGAATGGCTAAAAAGAAGTATAAACGGGGATATTGACAGCTCAAGCAAAGTTATTGGACGTATTGGTGTGGGTAAGGGCACAGTTATAAAGAACAGCACTATAAGAGGCCCTGTTGTGATAGGCAGTAATGTACTTATAGAGAGTGCCTTTATAGGTCCTCATACAAGCATCGGAGACAATGTAAAAATAAGAAAATCTTCCATTGAGCATTCAGTAATAATGTCAGGGAGTGAACTCATAGATATTGAACGAATGGAGGAATGTCTTATAGGACGTAATGTAATCGTCTCAAAAAGCACCAGACATAATGCTCTAAGACTTATGGTTGGAGACGATTCTGTTGTAGAGGTTTAGATATGCATGGTCTTGAAGTAAGAGAGATAAAAACCCACGAGGACCATAGAGGCTGGCTTGCAGAGATAATCAGGGCTGACGAGACCTCGCTGAAGCCATTAATGACCTATATATCCATGACCAGATCAGGAATTATCAGGGGTCCTCATGAACATAAAGAGCAAACTGACTACTTCTGCTTTCTTGGCAAATTCAGGTTATACTTCTGGGACAATAGAAAGGATTCCGTTTCTTACAGGGATCAAATAACAGTAGATACGTCTGATGCACCCACAATAGCCATAGTTCCCCCGGGAATTGTGCATGCATATAAAAATATAAGTGATGCTAACGCCTTTGTTCTTAACCTGGCTGACAGACTTTACAAAGGGTGGGGAAGGTCTGAAGATGTTGATGAGATACGTTATGAAAACGACCTTTCTTCACCTTTCAGGATTAATGAATGAAACTGCTTGTTACCGGTGGCGCAGGGTTTATAGGGTCTAATTTTATCAGGTATATGTTTTCAGCCTATCCCGACTATCACATAATCAATCTGGACAAGCTTACTTATGCAGGCAATCTTAAGAATCTAAGAGATATGGAAGGTCTGCCAAATTACAGGTTTGTCAAAGGTGACATCTGTGACAGAAAGTACCTGGAAAGCCTGGATTTTGATGTCATTATAAACTTTGCTGCAGAAAGTCATGTTGACAGGAGCATCATGGATGCCCAGCCTTTTCTTCTGACAAATGTGATGGGAACATCCAGCCTCCTTGAAGAATCACGCACTAGAGATTGCATGTTTCTGCATGTCTCTACTGATGAAGTATACGGCTCAATTGAAAAAGGATCCTTTAATGAAAATTCTCCGCTTCAGCCAAACAGTCCTTATGCCGCAAGCAAGGCATCTTCAGATATGCTGGTCAGGGCATATATTGAGACATATAATATCAGAGCAATTGTTGCAAGATGTTCAAACAATTACGGGCCCTATCAGTTTCCTGAGAAATTATTCCCTCTTGTTATTTTAAATGCCTTGAATAAAAAACCCATCCCTGTTTATGGTGACGGTTTAAATGTCAGGGACTGGATCTATGTTATTGACCACTGCCGGGCTATTGAAAAAATACTGCATAAAGGAAAGCCTGGCGAGATATATAACATAGGCACAAAAAATGAACGTAAGAATATCGATGTGATCAATCTTCTCCTTAATAAAATATCGAAACATCTTGACCAAAACTTCGATGAACTTTCAGGTTTAATAGAATTTGTGAAAGACAGGCCGGGCCATGACAGGAGATATGCAATCGATCAATCTAAAATAGTGAATGAACTCGTGTGGAAGCCTGAAACAGATTTTGACCAGGGAATAGATACCACTATTGGATGGTATATATCAAACAAACACTGGTGGCAGGGGATAATGACAGGTGAGTACATGGACTATTATAAAACCCAGTACGGAGAAAGGTTAGACAATTGAGCATTGCTCTGACAGGCTCAGGCGGAATGTTGGGTTATGCCGTAAAACAGGTCTTTTCAGATACAGACCTGATTGAGTTGACTCGCCATGATTTTGACATTACAGACCTTGATAAGACAGTAAAAATAATTTCAGAAATAAAACCTGAATATATTATACATTCAGCTGCCTATACAGATGTTGATGGAAATGAGCTGGACCCTGAAAAAGCATACCTCGTAAATTCGATCGGAACAAGAAATGTCTCAATTGCTTGTGAAGAGATCAAATGTCCAGTTTTATATTTAAGCACTGATTATGTTTTTGACGGCAGTAAAAAAGAGCCTTACAATGAATGGGACAGAAAAGATCCTGTAAATATGTATGGTCGTTCAAAACTTATCGGAGAACATTTTGTAACATCACTTACAAACAGGTTTTATATAGTAAGAACCTCCTGGCTGTACGGAAAGAACGGGAAGAATTTTGTTGATACCATACTTCGGCTTCTTTCCGATAAGCAGTCAATTGAGGTTGTTAATGACCAGACAGGTTCTCCTACTTATACACTTGATCTTGCTGAAAAAATCAGGGAGCTTTTGGGCAAAGGATACGGTACATACCATATTACCAACTCATCACAGTGTTCATGGTTTGAATTCGCTCTTGAAATAGCCAGGATCAAAGACAGTAAAACAGAGATCATACCAGTATCATCGAAACAGTATGTACGTCCGGCAAAAAGACCGGCATTTTCCGTGCTTAACAACACTATGCTCAGGCTCGAAGGCATAAAGGAACCAAGATCATGGCAGGAAGCGCTTAAAGAATATATTTCTCTATAAATATATGTATGTTAATATAATATTTTACCCCTTTAAGAATTAACTTATGAGAAGGATACTTATCACAGGCGGAGCAGGATTTCTCGGATCCCATTTATGTGAAAAACTGCTTAAAGATAATAATGAGATTCTCTGTGTTGATAATTTCTACACAGGACGGCGCTCTAACATTTCGTCTTTCCTTTCAAACCCCCTGTTTGAGGTCTTAAGGCATGATATATGTTTCCCTCTTTACGTTGAAGTTGATGAGATATATAACCTTGCATGTCCAGCCTCTCCAAAGCATTATCAGTATGACCCTGTTCAGACTACAAAAACCTCGGTCCACGGTTCAATAAATATGCTGGGGTTAGCAAAACGCCTGAAAATAAAAATACTTCAGGCATCTACATCCGAGATATACGGTGACCCTGCTGAACATCCGCAGAAAGAATCCTACTGGGGTAATGCAAACTGTATTGGATCACGCAGCTGCTATGACGAGGGAAAACGCTGTGCAGAAACCCTCTTTTTTGATTATTACCGCCAGCACAATCTATCAATAAAAATAGCCAGAATATTTAACACTTACGGGCCGCGGATGCTTCCTGACGATGGACGTGTTGTCAGTAACTTTATTGTGCAGGCCCTTAAAGGAGAAGATATTACAGTATTCGGAGACGGGAATCAGACCAGGAGCTTCTGTTATGTAGATGATCTCATCGATGGTATTATACTATTAATGAAATCCCCTGATGAGTACACAGGACCTTTTAATCTTGGCAATCCTTTTGAGATCAGTATAAGAGATCTGGCTGATAAAATAATCAGGCTAACAGGCTCAAAATCAAAGATAGTTCTAAAACAACTGCCTCAGGATGATCCTGCAATGCGGCAGCCCGATATTACCCAGGCAAAAGAAAAACTTAAATGGGAACCTAAAGTAAGTCTTGATGACGGACTGAAGGAGACTATAGCTTACTTAAAAAAGCTTGTTTAGTCCTTTATAAGCCGGGGTTCGTAATTGCTATATCTTCCTTTTTCCCTTTAATAATAACTTTTCTTCCCTTTACCCTTATTTTATCCTCAGATATAAGCTTGATAGCTAATGGGAATATTTTGTGTTCCTGTTTAAGTATTCTCTCTGAAAGGCTCTCTTCAGTATCATTACCAAATACAGGGACTGCTGCCTGAACTATAACAGGGCCGGTGTCAACACCCTCATCAACAAAATGTACTGTGCATCCGGATATTTTAACACCAAAATCAATAGCCTGTTTCTGCCCGTGGAGCCCTGGGAATGAGGGTAAAAGGGCAGGGTGTATATTAACAATTTTGTTCTTGAATTCCTTAACAAGAGGCCTGCCTACAACCCGCATAAAACCTGCCAGCACAACAAGCTCAACTCCTCTGGATTTGAGATCTTTGACAACCTGCACATAATATGTGTCTTTATCTTCATAATTTTTTGGCTTTAAAACAAGCGCTTCAATATTGTGGTTCTTTGCTCTTCCAATTGCATACGCATCGGGGTTATCAGTTATAAGAACAGATATCCTCGCTTTGATAAACCCTGACGCAATGCTGTCGATAATAGACTGAAAATTTGAGCCCCTTCCTGAAGCCAGCACTCCTATTGTTAGCATAGTCACCTCAAATCCTAAATGCTAATTTCTAAATCCTAAACTAATTTTGTATTTTGTCATTAGGTATTGTTTAGAGCTTCGAGTTTAGTGTTTAGCGATTTTCTATATGTATTTTACGCCCTTTCTGCCTCTTTCTACATGTCCTATTATAAAAGCCTTTTCTCCAATTGATTTCAGCCTTTTTACAATACCGGCGGCATCTGACTTATCTGCGACAAGGACAAACCCTATGCCCATATTAAAAGTCCTGTACATCTCTTTATCAGATAAATTCCCTTCAGTCCTGATTATCTCAAAAATCTTCTGTACGGGCCAACTACCCTTTTTCACTACTGCTTTAAGGCCTGATGTTTTAAATACCCTGGGCAGATTTTCTGTAATCCCGCCCCCTGTTATATGTGCCATTCCCTTAATATTATGGTTTCGTATTATTTTCAGGATACTTTTTGTGTAAATCCTTGTCGGTCTTAACAGCTCATAACCAATGGTACAGTCAAGCCCTCTTATTTTCCTGTCCGGTCTGTATTTTTTAATGTCAAAGATAATTTTTCTTACAAGAGAATAACCATTGCTGTGAAGTCCATTTGAAGACATTCCTACAATAACATCACCTCTCTTTATGCCGGAGCCGTTTATGATCCTGCTTCTTTCCACAACTCCCACAGAAAAACCGGCAAGATCATATTCACCATCTTTATAAAAACCCGGCATCTCAGCAGTTTCACCTCCGATAAGTGAGCAACCTGAAAGCCTGCAGCCGTGTGCGATACCTTTGATAACATCTGCAGATCTTTTAATGGAAAGTTTTCCTGTTGAAAAATAGTCAAGAAAAAAAAGCGGTTCTGCACCGCTTGTTAAAATATCATTTACACACATAGCAACCAGATCTATACCTATTGTTTTATGATTATTCAGTATAAAAGCAATCTTCAACTTAGTTCCTATCCCGTCGGTACTGCTCACAAGCACAGGGCTTCTATATTTAGTGCTTCTGAGCCTGAAGAAAGCACTGAAAGAGCCTATATCATTAAGAACCTCCTGTCTGAACGTAGAGCGCACGACAGGTTTTATAATATCAACAAGTTTATTACCTTTACTGATATCAACCCCTGCTTTTTTATACGTGAGTCCCATTTTCCTCCCTGATTAACCGATCCAGTACTGAAAACCGGTTAATCAATACTTTGTATTAAAAAATGATAATTATTAAATGACAATTCTATTTACCCCCGTTAGAAGAACTTCGCCCTTCTAACGGGGTTTCCTGCTTTTGGTTTTAAGTTTTTTAAGTCCGTTATAAGCTGCTTTTTGTTCAGCTTCTTTTTTGCTCTTTCCGCTCCCTGAACCATAGAAATCGTTTCTCACAAAAGCACTTACTTCAAAAGTCTTCATATGTTCAGGGCCTTCTTCCCTGCTTACGCTGTACCTTGGAAGCACACCGAATCTTCTCTGAACAAGTTCCTGGAAACTTGTCTTAAAATCAAAAAGCAGGTCTTTTTTTATCAGATAATTTATCTTTGGTTTTAAATACCCCAGAATTATTTCACTTGCTTTTCTTAATCCTGAATCAAGATATATAGCAGCCAATAAAGCTTCGAAAGCATTAGCAAGAAGAGAAGGTTTTTTTTTACCGCCGCTTGATTCTTCTCCTTTGCCACAAAGCAGATAAGAACCTATCCCGATTTTCAATGCAACTTCAGCAAGTGTAGCTTCACGTACTGCATAAGCCTTTATCTTGGATAGTTCAGCCTCGCTATACTGCGGGTATGTCTTAAAAAGGTAACCTGTTATAACAAGTTCAAGTACAGAATCACCGAGAAACTCAAGCCGTTCGTTGAAGCAATCAGTGTCTTCAGTTTGCTCTTTTGCAAATGATTTATGAGTAAGAGCTTCCTTCAATAAGGCTTTTCTTTTAAAAGAATACCCTATTTTCTTTTCAAGAAGTTGAATATTTTTTGAAGATGATACATGCATTTGTTCCGCCAAAACCGAAAGAGTTGGACATAGCAACATCAACTTCCATCTCTCGAGCTTTATGTGGTACATAGTCAAGGTCGCACCCAGGGTCAGGATTAGTAAGATTTATCGTTGGAGGCACTATTTTATTAAAAATGCTCAGTACAGTTATTACACCTTCGATTCCGCCTGAAGCACCGAGAAGATGTCCTGTCATTGATTTTGTAGAGCTCACTGCAAGCTTGTATGCATGCTTGCCAAAGATCCTTTTTATAGCTGTAGTTTCAAGCTCGTCATTATATTTTGTAGAAGTACCGTGAGCATTAATATAACTCAGCTCCTCAGGCCTTATACCGTTATCATTCAAAGCGGCCTTCATGCATCTCGCAGCTCCATCACCGTCCATTGAAGGAGATGTTATGTGATAAGCATCCCCGGTCATTCCGTATCCGCAGACCTCTGCGTATATTTTTGCACCTCTGTTAATAGCATGCTCCATTTCTTCAAGAATCAGAATTCCTGCTCCCTCTCCCATTACAAAGCCGTCTCTCTCCTTATCAAAGGGCCTGCTTGCCTTTTCAGGCTCATTATTTCTTGTCGAAAGCGCTTTCATGGCTGTAAATCCGCCAACGGCCAGAGGAACTATCACTGATTCGGCACCACCGGCAATCATTACATCCGCTTCAGAGCGCTTAATGATTTTATAGGCGTCTCCAATTGAATGTGTACCGCTGGCACATGCAGTAGCAACAGAAGAATTAGGGCCTTTTGCTCCATAGCGTATAGAAATTTGTCCTGATACAAGATTAATTATAAGCATAGGTATAAAGAAAGGTGTGATCCTTCTGGGACCTTTTTCAAGCAGAATCTTGTGATATTTTTCTATTGCGGGAAGACCACCCATACCTGAGCCAACAAGAACTCCGACCCTGTCTGCATTAGCATCGGTTATTTTTAATCCGGAATCCTCCATTGCCATTGTAGTTGCGGCAAGACCAAGCTGTATAAACCTGTCCATTTTCTTTTGCTCTTTAGTATCAATGAACTGGTCTACATCAAAATCAGGAACCTCACCTGCTATCTGGCATGGAAATGCTGAAGCATCGAATTGTGTTATTTTCCTTATGCCGGATCTGCCTTTCAAAAGGCTTTTCCATGATTTTCCCGTACCTGTGCCAAGAGGGGTGACCATCCCGACACCGGTGACTACGATCCTTTTATTCATAATTTAAAGAAAGCTGAATCAGGTTAGATATGCTAACTTGAGGATTTTTTATTTATATAATTAATGGCATCCTGGACCTTGATGATCTTTTCAGCATCTTCATCCGGTATTTCAATATTGAAAGATTCCTCAAAAGCCATTACAAGTTCAACAGTATCAAGAGAGTCAGCACCCAGATCGTCCATAAATGATGCCTCTTGAGTAACCTTTTCCATGTCAATTCCAAGCTGCTTTGAAATTATTTCCTTCACTTTACCTTCTGTCTCCATTTAACACCTCCAGTTTTTTTAATTGTCGATTATCAATTGTAAATTGTCAATTGGTTACATATACATACCACCGTTTATGTGGAGTACATGGCCTGTAATATAGTCTGATTCATTTGATGAAAGAAAAACAACTGCATTAGCTACATCCTCAGGAGAGCCAAAATGACCAAGAGGTATGTTTTTCATCATTTCATCCTTAACCTTATCAGAAAGTTTGTCTGTCATTGCTGTCTGAATAAAACCTGGTGCAATAGCATTTGCTCTTATTCCCCTTCCTGCATACTCCTTTGCTATGGTCTTTGTAAGGCCCACTATTGCTGCCTTTGAGGCACTGTAATTAACCTGCCCCTGATTGCCTGAAAAGGCAACAACTGAAGAGATGCTTATGATCTTTCCGCCCCGCTTTCCCATCAACTTCACCGCCTCTTTACAGCATAAAAACGTTCCTTTAAGGTTTATATTCAAAACCGCATCCCAGTCATCTTCTTTCATTCTCAGCATTAAAGCATCCCTTGTTATACCTGCATTATTTACAAGCACATCAAGAGTCCCAAATTCGTTTTTAAACGTTTCAAACGCTGATATTACCTGATCCTGCTTCGAGACATCAAGTTTAATCGCAAGACTTTTCACCTTTAAAGCCTTAATCTCCTGTACGGCTGTTTCAGCTTTCTCAATGTTTGTATCTGCTACTGAAACGTTTGCGCCATCTTCAGCCATCCTGAGAGCGATCGACTTTCCTATGCCTTGTGCAGCACCTGTAATTAAAGCATTTTTCCCTTTGAGTTTCATCTATTATATATTATCCACAAAACAGCAAAAACAATTTAAAACCTGCATATTATATAATTTCAATTCCAATAAGGCAACCTTTTTACCCCGTTAGAAAACCGCGTGGATAGCCACGGGAATGAAAATATTAATTCTTTTATAATTAACACTGTGCTTACACCATGAAAATTTTACTGTTTCTAACGGGGTTTACTCTTATTTCTGTTATGGATAATTGTCTCAATTAAACCTTTTTATTGTTACATTGTCTAATATTTACGATAATATACTGTAATATCAAGTATATAGTATATAGTATTTGTTTTTATCCCTTTCCTAATGTGTTGAAATGATAAATTTAATCTGATATACTAATAAATTCTTGAAAATTATAGAAAAATCCAATTATGAAAATTAAAACTTTTGCATTTTTTATATACATATTATTAATCCCTTTAATAAGTATTTCTGCTGAAACAACTAATTTCTCTCCATCTGTAGTACAGGCTGAAACAACTGATTTCGCTCCTGCAGACATACAGCCTGAAAAAATTGAGCCGGCAATTTCTGCTCCTGCCGCCGACTCTACTCAACCGGCACATAAAGGTACCGGTTCAAGGATTTTATCAAAAGATTCTTCTCAAGTTGAACCTGTTAAAAGCCAAACCAGCACATCTGCGGATAAACCATCTGAGACCCTCAAACCTGAAAGCGGTGAAGAAACCCAGGTTCAGCAGGAAGTTTCAGATGATCCATTACTTTCTGAACAGGCAGAGCCTGCTTCTTTCGAACGAAAAGAAGAAAATTATATAGTGCTGAATTTTGATAATGCGGCCTTAAGGGACGTTATCAACACGATCAGCTCTATAACTGGTGAGAGTTTTATAGTCAGCCCCGGGCTTGACGCAAGGATTACTATTTATTCTGCAGGCAAGATACCTACAAGAGAAGCCCTGAGCGTGTTCGAATCCATTCTCGAGGTAAATAATATGGCTCTTGTAAAGTCAGGGCAATTTTATAAAATAGTACAGGGTGCATCAGCAAAACAGAAACCAATTGAAATCCAGTTAGGCAATGACTCTCAGAATGTTATTGCAAAAGACAGGCCTATAACTCAAATAGTCCAGATAGAATATGTGCCAGCCACTGAAATAAGCTCAATTCTTCAGTCTATGCTGTCACCGTTTGGAAGCATAATACCCAATCCAAGAAATAATCTGCTGATTATTAATGACCTTTCATCCAATATAAAACGCCTTCTTGCTATTCTTAAGGAAATTGATGTAGATGCTTTCCAGAATACAAGAATGGGCTTTTTTCAGCCGAAATTCTCTGATGTAAAAAGTCTTTCTCAGGAAGTCAAAGAGATATTGAGCAGTCTTAATCTTGGACAGCATGGTATTGCAGTCATTCCTATAGAGAGAATAAACAGCCTGGTTATTTTCAGCTCAAGCTCCAGTCTTCTAAAGACAATTGAAGGATGGCTTAAAAAGCTCGACGAAGAGGTGTCGACCGGCCGGAACATCTTTGTTTACCCTCTCCAGAATATAAAGACAGACAATATAATCAGCGTCCTGAAAACTATTTATGAGTCAGATGAAGGGGCAAGACCAACAACAACTACAAGAAAAACAACTACTCCTGCCAAAAAAACACAAAGGCGCCAGGTAACACCCAGGCCAAGAACTAGCGAAGCAGCTGCTTTCAGCAGGGTCGAGATCGTTGCTTTTGAGCCTACAAACTCTCTTGTAATCCTTGCACCGCCCGGCATATACAGGGATATGGTCGAGACCATAAAACAGCTTGATGTATATCCGCAGTCAGTCCTTATTGAAGCAATAATAGCAGAAGTCACGATAACAGATTCAGATAAGTTCGGCATCCAGTGGTCCGTACTTTACGATATTGAATTAGAGGGTGATACTTATAATTATCTTGCACAAAACAGATCAGGGGATGCTTCCGCTTTTAATCTGCCCCTCGCACTTGGCGACACATCTTCTGCAGCTTCACTTACGGCAAGCGGACTTTCTTTTCTTTTATACAGGCCTGAAAGGCTTGCAGCCCTTGTACAGGCTCTTGCAAGCAAAGGGAAGGTGAATATTCTTTCAAGCCCGCGCCTTCTTGTAAGAGACCAGGAAGAAGCCAGCATAGAGGTCGGAACCGATATCCCTACAGCAACAAGCACTACCTCAACCACAACAACCGACACCCTGACACAGAACATAGAGTACAGGACCGTCGGAATAAAATTGAAGATAAAACCTTCTATCAATGACGAAAAAACAGTTGTGCTTGATATTGAACAGGAAGTATCTTCTAAAGGAGCAGATCAGCAGGTAGGTCAAACCGGCAACCTGTTCCCCTCTTTTAATACCACAAAAACAAAAACCTCAATTGTTGTCCCGGATAAACAGGGCATTGTTATCGGAGGTTTGATGGAAGAAATAAAGGATAAAAATTATCAGGGTATACCTGTTTTAAGCAATATACCAATTCTAGGGCATTTCTTTCGCTATACCGCAAATACTACCACCAAGAAGGAACTTATTATAATTATCACCCCTCATGTTATATCAACTAAAAGCGAGGTGGATATTATAACACTTGATTTTATGCGAAAGCTTAAGGAAGTAAAGGAATTTCTGGATTACAATGACACTTTTGCCACCACCTCTGAACCTGAAGAAACAGGTAAAAACCAAACAAATGAGCAATGAGGCTTTAGTATCAAAAAAAACCATTCTTTTAGGCCAAATCCTTCTGGACCGGAAATTAATCACGCCTGATAAATTAGAAGTAGCCTTAAAAGAGCAGTCAGCTCTTGGGAAAAAACACAAGATCGGAAAGATACTCATGGACCTTGGTTTTTTGTCTGAGTTCGACCTGCTTAAAACCTTAAGCTATCAATTAGGAATAAAGCACCTTTCGTTTTCCGAGTTTCCCAAGGTCATCCCTGATGATTCATATCCCTCTGTCAAGTTCATGAAACAGTACAAACTTGTCCCTATTGGGCTGGAAAATGATGTCCTTAAGATTGCAATGTACGATCCCCTAGATACATATGCTCTTGAGTCTCTGAGCGTTTTCACAGGAAAGTCTTTTGAACTTTACATCAGCAGTGAGAAAGACATAATGGAAGCTATTGAGCAGTATTTCAGCACTAATGTTCATATGACAACCATTATGGAGGGAATGAGGGATGAGGAGGCTGACACGTCTGAAATAGAACTGCAGGAGGATGTTCATCACCTTAGAGACATGGCCTTCGAAGCACCTATAGTCAAGCTTGTTAATATGTTGATTACACGTGCAGTTGAAGGAAGGGCAAGTGATATCCATATTGAACCTTTTGAAAACAACGTAAAAGTAAGGTACAGAATTGACGGAGCTCTTAATGAACTTGAACCACTTCCAAAACGCATACAGTCAGCGGTTCTGTCACGTATAAAAATAATGTCCAGACTTAACATAGCTGAAAGACGCCTTCCCCAGGACGGCAGAATAAAATTAAGAGTATCCGGAAGGGACATAGACCTGAGGATATCTACTATGCCCACAATTTATGGTGAAAGTATTGTAATGAGGATTCTTGACAGTTCCAGTGCGCTTATTATTCTCGATCACCTTGGTTTTCCGGAAGATACACTTCGACAGTACAGAAAACTTTTAAATATACCTTATGGAATGCTTCTGGTAACCGGCCCTACAGGGAGCGGAAAAACTACGACCCTGTATGCATCACTGAATAAAATAAATTCTCCCGATAAAAAAATAATCACTATTGAGGATCCAATCGAATATCAGATAGACGGCATCAATCAGATACAGGTTAAGCCTAAAATCGGACTGAGTTTTGCAACCGGTTTAAGGCATATTGTCAGGCAGGACCCGGATATAGTCATGGTTGGTGAGATCAGGGACATTGAAACTGCAGATATTGCCATTCAGTCTGCACTTACCGGGCACCTTGTGTTCAGCACCCTTCATACAAATGATGCCCCTGGTGCAGTGACAAGACTTCTGGATATGGGTGTTGAGAGCTTTCTTGTGTCATCGTCCATTATAGGGGTGCTTGCCCAGAGACTTGTCAGAGTAATATGCCCATCCTGCAAACAGCCTTTTGAACCCCAGGCTGAAGTTGCTGACAAAATAAAACTTCCTCCAGGCGTTACAACTTATTACGGTGCAGGCTGCAATGACTGCAGGAATACAGGCTATAAAGGCAGAACAGGTATTTTTGAGTTAATGATTATGACAGAAGATATCAGAAAACTTGTGCTTGAGAAAGTAAGTGCAGATGTTATCAGGCAAAAAGCCATATCTCATCGCATGCAGGTTCTGAGAGACTGCGGGTGGCAAAAAGTCTATCAGGGAATAACTACAATTGAAGAGGTTATGAGAGTTACCCAGGAGGAACGCTGATGGAAACATATTCCTATGAGGCTGCCACTAATGAAGGGAACATTGTAACTGGAACTATTGATGCGGAAAATGAAAAACTTGCCGTTGACCGTATTCAGGAAAGAGGATTTTTCCCCCTTAAAATATATAAGGCTAAAGAGCAAAAAGAATTTTTTGAAAACATTTTATATTTCTTTAAGTCAAGGGTTAGTGAACGGGATATTATGACATTTACATATCAGCTTGGAGTGCTTCTGGAGGCTGGATTTCCTCTTGAAAGAGGTTTGCTCGTTTTATCAGAACTTTCAGAAAAAAAATCTCTTGAAGATATTATTAAAGATGTTCTGTCCCAGGTCAGAAGCGGCAAATCATTTTCCGAGGCGCTTTCAAAATTCCCTTCTGTTTTTCCGTTATTCTACGTAAACATGATAAAAGCCGGTGAGGCAGGCGGTTTTCTCGAGGATACCATATTAAGAATGGGGGCTTACCTTGAGAATACACATAAACTGAAAGAAGATGTTCGTTCTGCGCTTATATACCCTGCCGTTCTTGTTTCCTTTGGAATTATTGCAGTAGTTGTACTGCTTACATTTGTAGTTCCGAATTTTACAACCATTTTTGCAGACCTCGGGGAAGAACTGCCGCTGCCAACTGCCATACTTCTTTCTATAAGCAATCTTATTAGAAACTTCTGGTGGATAATAATAATTATTTTGCCGGTTGTCTTTTTTTATATGCGCCGTTATCTTAAAACAGAAGAAGGAAATCGTAAATGGGACCTTATAAAATTCAGACTCCCCATGTTCGGCAAGCTTTTTAAAGAAACTGTTGTTTCAAGATTTGCAAGAACTGTTGGTACACTGCTTCAAAGCGGTGTTCCCATACTTAATGCTCTTCAGATTGCTAAAGGGACGCTTGGAAGTGAGAAAATGTCAGAGATAATCTCATTAGTAAGAGAAGGAGTGAGAAAAGGAAAGGGCATTTCAGAGCCTCTCAGGAACAGCGGTATATTTCCCTCTATCGCCGTTCATATGGTAACTGTAGGCGAAGAGACAGGAAAACTCGATGAAATGCTGCTAAAAGTCGCTGACCGCTTCGATACAGAGGTTAGAATAACCATAAAGAGAATGCTTTCATTGCTTGAACCTTTGCTTATTTTACTCATCGGAGTTGTAATAGGATTCATTGTAATTGCAATGCTTTTAGCGATATTCAGCATTAATGAACTGCCGTTTTAAATAAATTGACAATTGACGAGTGACGATTGAAAAATGAAAAATCAAATAACCTTAAATCGAAAATCAACAATTAAAAATCGACAATTTTATGGGGGTTTTATGCTATATAAAAAAGAAAAATCATTTCTTATATGTAAAAAAGGTTTTACACTGATCGAGTTGATGGTTGTAATGATAATCCTTGGTCTATTGGCCACCCTTGTTGTACCGAGGATGCTTGGTCATATTCCAAAAGCCAAAATTCAGGCCGCCTATGCACAGATAGAGCTTTTCGGCACTGCCCTTGATTCTTTCAGCCTTGATGTGGGGCGTTATCCCACATCATCAGAAGGCCTGGAAGCACTTATAACTCAGCCTTCAGGTGCTGACGGCTGGAACGGCCCGTATCTCAAAAAAAATGAAATACCAAATGATCCCTGGGAAAACCCTTATATATATGTATCGCCCGGCAACAATGGGGATTATGACCTTTATTCATACGGTGCTGATGAAACAGAAGGGGGTGAAGGTAAAGACCAGGACATTGTAAGCTGGAAAGGCCTTAAATTTTAGATATGAACTTTGGAACTACATAATAATTTGAATTACTGCAGAAAAAACAGATTCGGTTTTACTCTTATAGAGCTTGTTGTTGTTCTTCTTATTTTTTCAGTTGCTTTGGGTGTTGTAGGCATTCTTATAAACCGTAGATCCGGCAGTCTGGAATTAAAAACTTTTACAAAACATATCTCTGCAACTCTAAGGTATGCCAGAAACCGTGCCATATCTGAAAAAAAGACTTACTCTTTTATCATACTTAAAGAGACAAGGGAGTATGGTTTATACGCTGATCCTTCTTCAAAAACTGCTAATGATAATACTGAAGAAAATGATGAGGAAAAATATTTACTCCGTAAAACAATACCTGAACAGCTGGATATCGAGTTTGAGAGTATGAATGAGTATTTAAAAATAGATTTTTATCCCCGCGGCAGTTCAAGCGGCGGATCATTTGATATTAGGAATCAAAAAGGTAGAAAATTATCTATAATAGTAAATAAAATAACAGGAATGGTCAAAATTAAGAAATTACAAAATTAAAAATGAAAATTAAAAAAGCAAAGAAATCATTATTTGCAATATTCCTTAATTTAAAAAATTATATTTTGCAGTTTTCAATTACAAATTCTAAAAGGAGGGGGTTTACTCTTGTTGAAGTCATAGTAGCCATGACTATTCTTTCCATTAGCCTGGTCATGGTAATGCAGTTATTTTCAGGCGGCTTAAAATCCAGCAAGACATCATGTGATTATACACGTGCAGTTCTGCATGCAAAAGAAAAGATGGAGGAGCTTTTTTTAAACCCTGTCCGCGACAGTGGAAAGTTCGATGATGGTTTTGAATGGGATTCAAGTGTTGAGCCCAGCCAAATTATTAATTTGGATTATGAGGATAGCGGCCTTAACTTGCTTAATATTAAGGTTAATATCGCATGGTTTGACACTTCTCAAAGGAAAAAGTCGATAGAGCTTGTAAGTCTGAAAACAGTTGTAGAAAGTGAAAATGAATAAAATATTAATCAATATAAAAAATAATCCTGTTCCCTTTTTAAATTCCCGTCAGGCTTCACAAGGGTTTACACTTGTTGAGGTTATTATTTCGCTGACTGTTTTTAGTCTTGTAATCCTGTTGATCGGAAGTGGATTTCGCCTTGGTATAAAGGCATGGCAGAAGGGTGAAGCAGAGACACTTGAGACACAGAAATTAAGGGCCCTTTCATCACTTATGTATCAGCAGTTAAAATCAGCTTTTCCATATGAAATAGAGGTCGATGATGAAAAAGTTGTTGTATTTAAAGGTGAAAGAGATTCTATCCTGTTCGTAACCACATTTGTTGATCCTGACACAGGTGGGTTCAAGTGGGTCAAGTTTTCGTATAAGGATAAAAATCTTGTTTATTACGAAGGCATCATGCCGGATAAGAGTTTCCTCGATAAAACAGAAAAGGATGAGGAGATCATTGATTCTGATATTAGCGAATTTGAATTTAATTTCTTTACTTCAGATGAGGAGGGCTGGACAGATAGCTGGGAAATGAACGATAAGATTCCATCTGCTGTAAAAGTAAAGATTGCCTTTTTTCAGCCGTTCCTAATCACTATTCCCATGAGCCAGAAAGATGAAGATGAGGATGAGGACGATGAGCCACGGTATAATTCTTTCAAACAAGGTTGATACAAAAGCATTTAAAAACAAGAGAGGTGCCGTTACCCTCGTGCTTGTTATATGGGTAATGGTAGTTCTCATAGCGATTGTTGGAGAGTTTATATATTCAATGAGGACCGAGCTTAAAATTGCCAGAAATTTCAAGGAAGAGGAAGAATCATATCAGTCAGCAATTGCCGGTATAGAGCTTGCCAAACTTGAAATACTTTCTGTTAAAGATCCAACATATGTGCATTTCAATGATGAAGGAATCCTTGCTTTTAAAGCTGAAGGAGAAGATGAGGCAGAGGCAGAAAGCTATAGCAGAAATGGTGAACTTGGGAATGTTTCTTATTCCTATATAATCACTGATGAGGATGGAAAATTAAATATTAACAACGCGTCTTCTGAACAATTACGTTATATTTTTGAAAATGCCGGGGTAGATATCACTGAGATTGACACTATAGTCGATTCAATACTTGACTGGAGAGACACGAATGACCTTCATAGGCTCAACGGCGCTGAAGAGGATTACTATCAGTCCCTTGAAATACCTTACAGCTCTAAAGACGGCCCTTTTTATATAATTTATGAGCTTCTACTTGTAAAAGGTATGACACCCGAAATATTTTATGGTTCTGCTGTACCGGAGATGGAAAAGGGAAAAAGTGAAGATGAAGAAAAAGAAAGTGCAGAAAAAGAAGAACCAAAGGAGTATTCCGGGGTTGTTGATCTTTTAACATCTCAGGACTTGAGAAGGGTCAATATTAATACTGCTCCAAGGGAGGTGTTGGAGGCCGTTTTCGGCGCTAACGATGCAGATAATATTATAATCCAGCGTGATAATGGGCCGATTCTAACTCCCATTGCAAATGGTGCAGTAACATCAATTTATTTTACTGTTATATCGACTGGAACTGCTTCAGATGGTAAAATTAAAAGAACAATTAAAACTACTATGAAAAAAAGCGGAAATAAACTGGAGGTTATTTACTGGAATGACAACTTTACAGGATAGATTTTCCAGAACTTCTGTTGCCTTAGAATTTAAGGAAGACTCTTTTATAATATCTTTTTTTAAAAGTGATCTGTCAGGAGTAAATCTGCAATCCTCGTCTTCATTTCCTCTTAATGATGACGATAAAGCTATTGCTGAAATAAATGAATTTATTTCAAGGTTCACTTTTGACCATAACAACATCTTTGTCTGCATACCTCATAAGTGGGCTATTATTAAATTTATCGATGTTCCGCCCGCTAAAGGCAAAGGTAAAAATGCACTTTCCCAGCTAATGAAATTCGAAATCGGACGGCACATACCTTTTGAAGTCGATGATGTATTTTACGATTTTCAGCTCATTGAAAAGTCTGAAACTGCATATACCATTATGTTTGCATCTGTCTTTAAGGAAAAAATAGATTACGTAAAGGGTTTTCTTGATAAAATATTCCTGAAACCGAGGATTATTACACTTTCCCCTTTTGCCGCTCTTAATGCCGTTGAGTATAGTGGGTACACAGTTGGCGGCTGGCAGGAACTTCTGGGACTTTCGAGAAAACCTGATATTATTGGTCGTAAAGGTAAGTTGTGCTTATCTTTATCTTTTGATAAAAACGATATAAATATTTTTGTTATAAAAAACGGGCTTCCCATGCTCTTCAGATCATCACATCTTGACCCGGACCAGCACTCAAATGAGCTTGCAGAAAATATCGTTTCAAAGATCAACTCGATCCTTGCAGATCTCTCCATCGAGAGAGTTGACAGGATAATACTTTCTGGCTCTATATATCAGAAAGCAGACCTACCCGATGTTTTACGCTCAAAACTTGAAACTGATGTAAAGACTGTAAATCCGGTCTCACTCCTGTTCTATGGTGAACCATCTGAAAACGCACACATACTTACCCCTTCTTTAGGCGTATATTACGCAGGCCTTGGGATAGGTTCTTTAAAATTCAACCTGTTGCCTCATAAAACAGATATAGTGCTTAAAAAAACAGGAACACTCCTTGCCAAGGTATCCATCCCGCTTATAATTATTCTTATTTTCGGAATTTTCACTGCTGAAATAGTTCATGAGAAAACTGTATTATCGCGTATTGAAAAGCAAATAATTGCAAATGACCCTGAAGTTAAGATTATCGAAAAGATCTCCGCAGAGTCTGAGGTCTTTATGCAGAAAAGAGATTTCTTAGGCTCTGTAAGAAATGACAAAACTCTCCTGAACATACTCACTGAACTTTCCGAGATCATACCTCCGGATGCATGGCTCATAAATTTTAATTATAAAACTTCATCCGGCAAGGAAAAAGATATTTCAAAACGTGAGTTAATTATAAGTGGTTTTGCAGCGTCTTCCTCTGTGCTTATATCATTACTTGAAGACTCTTCTTTTTTTGAAAAAGTAGAATTCGTTGGACCAATAACTAAAAAAATGAACAAGGAAGGTTTTAAGATAAGGGCTGATGTTATAAGTTCTGCTTCATTTGCCGCGCTATCTTTGCCTCAAGTTGAAAAGGTTAAAATAGATCTGGATACTGATTCAGTTTATGAAGCAGGTGGAAAATGAACCTTCTGTCTAAAATAAGTCAACGGGACAAAAGAATTCTAATAATCGGAGGCATCATAGTCTTGCTCATTCTGCTTTACCGTGCTTTTATATGGTCTAATGACATCCGAACTGCTATGCAAAACCATACTGATGCTAAAAAGATAACGCTGGAAAGACAGATTAAAAAGATCTCTTTAAAGGAAAGCCTTTTAAATACGCACTCTCTTTTAAGCGCTGAGACAGAACAGCTTGAGAGCGGTCTGATTCCTACTGAAAAGCCTCCTGTAGCCGCTGCAAGGATCCAGCGAACTCTTAAAGAGATGGCCTCATCTTTGGACATTGAAATAATTCGAGAAAAGGCTTTAAACCCTGTAGATGCCGGTTTGTATCTTGCTATTCCTGTTGAAATAGGTTTCAGAACAACAAGCGAGAAATTAAAGTCAATGTTATTCAGAATTAAAACCTCTGATTTTCTTTTAACTACGTCTGATGTAAAAATTCGTGTTTTAAATATTAGAAATCCTGTTGATGCCCACACAACCATGATTGTGACCGGTTTCATAAAAAAGCTAACAGAAACATCTGATGAGGACGGGAAAGAGGAATAAGATGCCACGTAATTATTTTTTAATTAATATACTCTTTTTGGTCATAATAGGCTTACTAAATTTTACATTCTATAAAACCTGGACCAAACCTTATGATATCCCTGACAGATCAACCGTCACGCTTAAAGATGCTGCAAAAGGGCCTGTACCCTTTCAGGAAGAAAAAATAATCGAGTCATCATTTCAGGCAATCTCTGAGAAAGATCTTTTTCGGCCTTCAAGAGCTTCTGCTCCTGAGACTGCTTCAAGCAAGCCACTGTCTTCCAGGGAAAGCCCCAGACTCTTCGGTACAATGATCATGAATAATAAGAATGTTGCAATACTTGAGGATCCAAGCACTAGAACTACAAAACTTTATTACGTAAACGACTCAATCTCAGGATTCGTTATTACTGATATTGAGAAAGAAAAGGTTACGTTAACGAAAGGG
>VAPC010010328.1_pt1 | contig 26612 bp, 34 predicted proteins | sample 3395121 | NCBI WGS metagenome assembly VAPC01 (sample SAMN08290434, study PRJNA428436) | hydrothermal vent metagenome | isolation source: Deep-sea hydrothermal vent chimney | place: Indian Ocean: Southwest Indian Ridge | depth 1711 m m
ACTATGAAAATCTTTTTTATTCAGCGCAGAATCTTTACAGCCGTTATCCTGACCTTGCTCTGTTGATGAAACTCTGCGAAAAAAGGGGGCGTATAGCCTCATGTCAGGCTTATGCCGACTGGACAAAATTTCAGGACAGGATACAGGAGCTTTTCAAAGCCGGAATACAGCCGGTATTCAGCCCTGTATCAAGAACAGGGAAGAGCAGCGCGGACACTATCATATGTGTACATACAATGAAACTGTTCTATTCTAATCCAAATTTGGATACTCTATTGCTAGTGTCCGGAGACAGGGATTTTATTCCTCTTGTAGTAGAGTTAAGGTCTATGGGCAAAAAGGTATTTATAGTTGGAATTAACGGCAGTTACTCAGAGGATCTGAAAGAGGTAGCTGATGAATTAATCCTTTATTCTCCGGAAAAAACACCTTCAAAAGGCATTATATCAAAAAGAAAACTTCGGCAGATTGACCGCAAAGTCAAAGATCTTCTGATAGGAGCAGTGAAAAATCAGTCTGCAGATGATGACGGCTGGGTTAATTTGGCTGGAATCGGCCTTGGGATAAAAAAGAAAACTCCTGATTTCGACCATCGAACATACGGGTTCACAAAACTGATTAACATGTTTCAGAAAATAGACAGCTTTGATGTGAAAAAAGATGATGATACTTTAGCTGCGTTCGTAAGGCTAAAAACCAAAAACAGCTAATGAGCCTTAATCAGTAACCGGTTAAAAGTACCGTAGCTCCATAGCGCCCTTCTTGCAAGCCTGCGTTTTTCCTGATAGAATAAAAAATGACTCCGCATAAACCTGTTTAGTCAGGAGGTTATAATGGAAGACATTATTGAAACTTTCAGGTATGTACTTGTCGAAGCAGTAAAACAGCAGGCCTCTGATATTCATCTTTGTGTAGGGACAGTCTGGAAGTACCGTGTGGATGGCAATATTGTACCCCTCGATCTAAACCCCCTGGAAATGGCGGAATGCGAGATCATAGTAAAGCATATCCTTTCAAATTTAAAAGGGGATTTTTATAATATTGATGACGTAGAATCAGCAGCGAAAAAGTTAAAAGATCTTGACTGCACTTATTCCATGCCTAACGTATCAAGGTTCCGCGTTAATATCTGCCGTCAGAGAGGCACTTTCTCTGTTGTTCTTCGTGTTATCCCGTTCGATGTGCCGACAATAGAATCGCTTGGCCTGCCGCCAATCATTAATGATATAGCCCTGGGGCAGAGAGGTTTGGTCCTGGTTACTGGAATTACCGGGAGCGGCAAATCCACAACACTGGCAGCAATGATTAACAAGATCAACGAAACAAAACGATGTAAAATAGTTGCTATTGAGGACCCGATCGAATATCTTCACAATGAAAAACAGGCTTCAATTATTCAGCGTGAGATCGGTTCTGATACTGATAGTTTTTCAGTTGCTATCCGGGCCTCGGTTCGTCAGGACCCCGACGTGATCCTGCTTGGTGAAATGAGAGATATCGCTTCGGTTGAAACCGCATTAAACGCGGCAGAGACCGGCCGTCTGGTCATGTCCACTTTACACACGGTCGATGCACCGAAGACCATTCAGAGGATCATAAGCTCCTTTGATATGAGAGAACAGATGGCAATAAGGGTCAGACTGGCGGAATCTCTTCAGGCGGTCATTTCTCAACGTCTCATCCCCAGGGTGGATAAGTCCGGCAGAATTGCAGTAGTGGAAATTATGAGGAATACTCTGTCCATTAAAGACTGCATTGAGAATCCCGACAAGACTTCACATATTAGGGAGTTGATGTCAACAGGCAGAGACCAGTACAACATGCAGACTTTTGATCAACACCTGTCGGAGTTGTACGAGCAGGGCATAGTAGACCTTGAAACAGCCAAGGCCTCAGCTACGAGCGCCTCTGACTTTGAACGAAATGTAACTTTCACTTAGTCGCTACGGCCCCTTTCCAGCAGCTAACGATTAACAATCTCTTATATGAAAGAATTCACAATATTTCAGGATGAAAACAGTGGGTGGGTTGTCACAAGTGAAAAAATCCCGGGTTTTACCGCTAAAGGCAAAACTATGGAGGAGGCTGTCGAAAAGATGAAAAAAGCTTTTAATACTTATTTCCCCTGCGGAGACTGTAAAGAATCAAAAGAATAGATTAGAACCGGTGGTGGGTTACAAACCACTCTATAATCCTTACCTGGCAAAATCTCAAGTTGTTTATCATTAATCATAAGGTTTCGGCTGCCAGTAACTTAGCCATTTATTATGAAATGTATTACAATGTTACTAAGGACTTTATGGAAAAACAAAAAATATCTGAAATGGAACAGGTTTGCAGAAAATTAACCGACGCGTCTCATGGTATGTTGTTATGGATGTGGGACGACAGATTTGAAACCGTTCTGGCACACATATCCATTGATGATAAAGACAAGGTTAGTAAGCTTCTTGAGCGTTATCTCAAAATCACATGGAACAGCTCAAATATTAAAAAAGCTCCTGACAATGTTAAAACTGTCAACGATCATTTCGGCGGCATCAGATCAGGACAGCAGCTTTTAACCTCTGATCTGGACACAGAAGGCTTTATTTACTGCGCCTGGTGGGTGTGGGGTGATGGAAAGACCATATCTATTCGCGTCGCTCCATATTTCAATAAATCTTCCAACTCAAAAAAAGACGACCAGATCAAACTGTTTAAAGGCTGGTTTGGGATTTAGCAGGGCTTCCACCCATTTCAGTAATCGGTAATGCCCGGTTATTCGTTAATCGTTATCCGTTATTAGTAATAATTATTACCTGTGAACCAATAACTATTTAGCGCTCCTTCAGCGTAAATGAATTTCTCAACATTAGAAACCATGGCAAAGAATAATAGCGTAGTTGTGTTTAACGACTTGAACGGTTTAAACAGTTTGAACAGCTTGAACTTTATTTTTTCTCTTTTCCCTACTCTTCAACAATAAAAAGCGTTAATCCGCAATCAGTGCATTCAATTGTACCCGGATCAACAGGGGAACCGCACGCTGGACATTTCCCCTGGCTTTCCATTTCTTTTGAAACCAGTATTTCCGGATGGACCTCTGCGAAGTATTCCTCAATTCGCACATTAGCCCTTTCAGCGTCGTGTGTTGTCACCAGCAGCTTGCGTGTATCGTGAGAACACCCTTTGCTGCAGCCTGCATCAGCAGTGATAACGCAGGGAATGCCTGAATCAATAAGAACATCATAAAGTTCACCTATCCATTTTTTATCCCCTTCCCGGACTACTACCTTATTTTCCAGGACTGTATCCATGAGCCGTTTTCTTTCTTCCTGAACACTTTTGAATTTATCCGGCCACAGAAGATCAGCGCCGCAGTCCGCGCATTGCTGAATTTTCGGGAAATATTCAGTTTCACATTGAGGACATATTTTTATCTGCCGCATAATGATCAATTATAACCATAGATTGAGGTTTCTTGCAGATCGTCGGGCATTGACAGGCAGAAGACACAGCGAGTGAGATGCTGCATTAAGAGGAGACTGAAGAACTTATCGGGGAACTGACTCCAATCTCTTCTTCACGAACCTTCTGATAAAAATCACAGTGGATACATATGGTATGTTCTTTGGCAAACGACCCCTGGTCGTCGCAATCACAAAAAGTGCCCGCAATGGCCCAGCACAGTCTGCCCCCATTCACACCGCCGTTTATTCCGGTCAAATGAGTTTGTGTAGCTGCTGAACATACACCGGATTCAAATACATTTGCACCGCCGTATTCCCTGCCGCACTTCATAAATTCCCAACAGTTTAATTTTTTCAACTTGAGATCATCTCCTGTCCTAATAAAAGAATGCCCTATAATGAAGAAACATAGCCTAACATATTATTAATATTAAATGCCATCACCTCTCTTCCGTGCCTGTTAATATTTTGTTATAATTACAGGGGTATGCAATATGAAACGTAATCATAGTGTCTATGTAGTCGAACTGCATCAGGATGTTTTAAATTCCAGAAAATTCAGAGATGAAAATCCTGATTACATCCCTGGAAAGCCCTGCGTTTATGTCGGCGCCACAGGTTTGTCCCCTGATGTTAGATTTGACAATCATAAAGCAGGCTATAAATCGTGCCGGTTTGTGAAAAAATATGGGCTGACCCTTTTGACTGACCTTTACGAGAAATACAACCCTATGAAATATGATGAAGCCTGCGAAATGGAAAAAAAATTGGCCGGGGCATTGAGAGTTAAAGGATATGCCGTTTGGCAGAGATAATGCTGACGCGGCACTTCTGCACTTCCTTGACTTCATTTGAGAGTTTGATATACTGATGTTAAGGAAGAGATCGTCAGCATCTTCAGTCATTTATCCAGTATTTGTACAGGCACAACAGCGAAAATATGGAGAGTTAAAATAGCGGGGGGGCATATATGACACTTGTAAAGTGCGGATTAACATATTGTAAATACAATGAAGACGAGACGTGTACAAATAAAGAAATTTCTCTCCGGACAGATCCGGCGCTGGATTCCTCACACTTGATCTGCTCAGATTATTCAGAAAGCAAAAAGGAATCACCTAAGCCTAAAAAAGGTAAAAAGCATCCTCTGTTCTAAGTTGCTGTTTTTCGGCTCTATTGAGCTTCCGCAGGGGCAAAGCTTAAAAAGTCTTCCGCATTGCCCTAAATGTTTATTATTTATTAAGTTAGTATAATTCTATTATCAATGGTCAAAAATGATTATACAGCGGGTGTTATCTCAGACACTCATGGCCTTTTTCTGCCCCAGGTTAGGACCGCGTTTCAGGATGTCGATCTGATCATACATGCCGGTGATATAGGCGGCCGCTCAGTTCTCGACGAACTGAAAAATATTGCAGAGGTGACCGCGGTAAGAGGAAACATGGATCACGGCTCCTGGACCCGTATATTACATCAAACAGAAGTTGCCGAGATCGGTAAAACCCTGATATATGTCCTCCATGACATTAACAGGCTTGATCTTGATCCTTCTGCATCCGGATTTAAGGCGGTCATAAACGGCCACACTCACACCCCATTTATAAAGAAACAGCGCGGCGTTTTATACGTAAACCCAGGCAGTGCCGGCCCGGGCAGCGCCGAACCCACAGTCGCGTTTATTGAAATAAAGGGGCGTTCTGTAAGCGCCAGGGTGGAGAAATTGTAGGAATTCGGATCTGGGAGTTCGGAATTTGGAATTATAATCCGGCATTCTTCCATCAGTCAGTACCCGTTACTTATCACTGCTTACTGCATCCTAAAGACAGAAAAAGCTGGCGAATAAATTGCCTCCTGCCTGCCGGTAGGCAGGTGCAACTCCTTTGATAACTCGATAAACAGGACTGCTGGCGACTGATGCCCATCCGACACATTTAAAAAAGGACTTCGAGGAACTTTATTTAAACCTCTAAACTGAAAGGCTTAAGCAAAATGTAATGTTTCGTCGATTATGGGGATCAGGAGGCAGTTGCCCTGCTTATTCACCAAAGTCCTTTGTTGTACGGTAGTCTTTTCTGTCTTTATTCATTCTTAACTTCTCATCTTCTTATCTTCTCAATTTTACAATTCTCTTTTCACTATTCTCGATTCACGGCCTTTCTGACAGCCATCTCTCATATTCCGGCGCGAGCTTATCCCATGAGAATCGTTCTGTCAGCGCAAGTGCCTGCTCTTTCGACAACCGCTGTTTTGTTGAGATTTCCTGCTTTAACCTTCTTTCGAAATCTTTATCCTCATACAAAAATTCTTTGGGAAACAGTTCTGGATAAGAAAGCCTGTTTGGAAGAAGAGGCCTGCACCCTGCCCGCACGGCCTCAATTACTGCCATACCAAAAAACTCATGTCCAGCAGTAGATACCGCAATATCGCAGGACTTAAGCAGGCACGCGTATTCCTTAACAGACCTCGCATACCCGTAATGAAGAATTTTATGGCCAAGCCTTTTTCTGGCCTGTTCAAATATGGAAGGAATTTCTTTGTATGATTGTCCAAGCACGACAAGATGAAAAGCAATGCCCTTGTTGTCAAGTTTAATAAGCGTCTTGAAGAACTGTTCCGGATTTTTATCATGTTCCCACCTGTGGTTCCAGAGGATAACAGGAGCCCGGCGCCTGTTATGGCCCTGTACCGCATCCAGCACGGAGAAATCAATTCCCGGCGGGAGCACCCTGGTTTTTCCCTTCAAATCCCTTGATGTATCACTTATTTTCATATCGTGCGGCATTTTCAGGAGTTTATTTGCACCCGAAAGAAAAGAGTCCAGATTATACGCAGAGTTAAAAGCCAGACTGTCGGACCCAATGGCAGTAGTCAGATTGGTAAGTGAATAATGCAGATCACGCTCATCGTCAACCTGTACGGGATAGTCAAACTGGTTCTCGTGAAAATAAGTAAGAAGCGGCACCTGCCTGGTCCACAGTGGAGCAAGGCCCCTGAAAACAGCCACATCCACGAAACTGGAGCATAATATCCTGTCAAATTCCTGTCCTGATTCGTGCAGTTTCCGGGCATAAATCGGGGCAGCAAGCCTCATGCGCCATTTCCACTTACGCGCAGGAAATGTCATAAATTCGAATTCAAATGGAAGCTGCTTCAACCCATCAAGAAAAGTCTTATGTGAACCGCCGTAGTATGGTTCGAGGACCAGGATCCTGAGGCTATTATTTTTTTCCATTCAATATTATACTTATCATTTGATATACTTGGTAGAAGGGGAAATGAACGGCTGTCCTTTTTTATAGTCAGATGTGAGGGATACTGTGGATAAAAGACGTTTTGAAAGGCTCAATACTTTTTTGCAGGGTGATATTGTTTATAGTGAAACAACTCATCCTGTCTTTATAATTAACCTTGCCAAAGAAGGCGCGAATGTTAGAACCTCTCCATTAATTGAACATGTATCGTTCGATCCCGGATCAAACCTGAAACTCCTGACTGAGCTTCCTACCGGGTATTCATTAAGTCTGTCCTGCAAAGTAGTGTGGTCGCAAGAGACCTTTCCGGGGGCACTGGCATATGAGATTGGTTTAAGTTTTTCAGACCCTCCATTGGAATATCTGGACTATCTGAGGCAGGAAGGAATTGAGGACCCTGAAGACCTGCGCTCTGCCGAAGACGGGTTTTATTAAACTTAATTTACAGAACAGCAGCCATTAGCTCAGAGGTCATAGATAAAAACAGTTAATAGTTAACAGTTATACACACTTTCCTAACGTCAAATCTAAAATCTCACCTTCTCATCTTCTTAACTTCTGCTCTGTTGCGCTATGGTACTTTTAACTGGTTCCCGGTTACTTTTTCAACTGCATCCCGATAGTTGCAGTAATCACAGCCTGTTGCGGCAACCGGCACATGATCAGACTCAAGACATTTGTGAGCCTTAATTATCGCCGGCTCAACCCAGGCATCTTTACCTTTGTAGGCGATAAGGGTCATGTCAAATTCCAGCTTTCCGTCAAACATCTCTCTGTCTTTTCGTCCGTTGCAATACACAAAATAGCCGGTGTCGGAAACATTCAGTCCGTTTTGCCTTAACAACCACTGATAGATCTCCATCTGGCGCTTATAACCTCTTTGATGAGTTTGTGTTAATTCGGTAATTCTTTCCTTGCGGGATGTTGCCTTATAGTCAACCACTATATATTCATTGCCCGAGTTCTGCCACAGGTCATCAATTGCGCCTGTTATTATCAGGTTTGCAGTTTCGTGATGATATTGGATACCCTTGAAATTCTGCCTCCATACTTCCAGGTCATCATGCGGGACCGGACGGGCATCGACTCCGTATTTTTTTATCAGGGGATGTGCCTTTCCTCTTGCGCGGTATACGTCAAATTCCCGCTTTAACAAAGCATCAACAGCAATATTCAGATTAAAAGGAAATCCCGGCGGGCGTCCTACCCCCAGCCTTCTATCAAGATAAAAACATTTGGGGCATTCAAGAAACAGGTCGATCTTTGAACGACTGAGTTTAAAGGGCTTTTTATCCCCGGGATCGTAAATATTTCTGGACCTTTTCCCTTTAATCATATGAAAATTATATCAGATAATCAAACGATTTATTAGTCAACAATTTTCATCTCAAGTATCCTCTCCATATGGAATACCCGTTCAGCCCTGCTCTGTATACAGAAAGCTTTTAACCCCGGAAATTTTCGTCCCCGATATTCAAGTTCACCTGCATATTTCGGGATTATTAATCTTCTTGATTTAACATCCTTTGCTTTCAGGTAAAGGATCTCAAGATTTTTTCCCCTTAATATGGCCTCTTTGACAAGAGCATGCCTATCCACTACCGGCTGCTTTTCATGGGCCTTGCCGTACTGAAAATGTGTTACAAAATTTACAACTTTTTTGTCCATAAGAATATTATTTCTGCCAACCGGTTTCTTAAGGACAATACCGTTTAGAGTGGTACACCTGCTCAAAGCAACATAGAGCTGGCCGTGCGAGAACGTGCCCCTTCCGATATCAATGATAACGTTGTCAAAGGTCATGCCCTGGCTTTTATGAATTGTAACCGCCCAGGCAAGTTTCACAGGGTACTGGGTAAATGATCCAATGCTTTCGGATATAATCCTTTTGTCATCACTGTCATACGTGAATTTGAACATTTCCCACTTAAACGGTACAACATCAACTTCTCCGCCGTCGCGAAGTTCGATCCGGATTATATCCGGGGAATCCATCACTGATTCAAAACCCGCTATCCTGCCCACACTTCCGTTTATCCAGCGGCCCAGGGAATCATTGTTAAGGAGCATGATCTGGGCTCCTTTTTTAAGGCAAAGCTCCGGCAGGGTAGGCAGTGCCCTTATTTCAAACCCACCCTTCAGCAGGCCTTCATATTGACATTGCTTCCCCTTAAGGTCATCAAGTTTTTCCAGATTAATCCTGTCTGCGAGATTATTGGTGGTCGTAAGACAGACATAGAAGTCTTCAGAATTTTCTCTGAAGTCAGGATAACAGCGACGGTTAATCTTCTCCATGTCCTCTTCTGAGGCAGTATTATTCCTTACTACGTTCAGAAGACCGAGAAATTTTTCATCTTTTTGCCTGTATACTTTTTGCAGTTCAATCAGTTCCATATCCGATGAAGCTATAAGTGAACGCTCAGGCCAGAAATTATCCCTGAATACTTTAGAATCAAAGAAAAAGGGGCTTTGATAATACTCGCTGAAAAGCGCCTTCTCGCCTGATGTGACAACAGGCGGGAGCTGGTAGAGATCGCCAATAAAAATCATCTGAATACCGCCAAAAGGTCTTTTCTTTTTTTTGCCGAAACGCCTGAGAAAGACATCCACACAGTCAAGCAGGTCCGCTCTCACCATGGAGATCTCGTCAATGACCACTGCATCGAGATTTTTATAAACTTTCTTATTCCCGACCCTGGTCCTTTTAGCGCGGTCAGGTGTTATATTCGGCCTGAATTTAAAAAAGGAATGGATGGTCTGCCCCTGTATATTAACTGCCGCTACACCCGTGGAGGCAAGCACTGCAATGTTTTTACACGTGTTATCACGGAAATACTGAAGCAGCGTTGATTTTCCCGTGCCTGCCCTGCCAGTAATAAAGACATGCCCGTCCGTCTCCTCTACTGTGCGGAGCGCGTGAAGGAACTCCGCGTTCAATTCTATGTTCTTTTTATACGCTTCAGGCATATGAAATTATATCAGATACCTCGATTAGTAAGCGACTCGATGTTTTCTTAGCAGCTTAAACAGCCTGCCCCGCGGTTCAAGTTCTTTAGAACTTTGCGGGGGTTTATCCCGCTGAATATAGGAGAAGCTTAACACTGGCGGGAGACAATTAACATTGCGCAACATCTGATGGACAGTGATCACTTTTAACAGCCTATTATTGACACTTTCAGACGCGTTGAATTAATGTATTATTGCCATGATAAGAGCAATTAAGCAGTTTTTTGTAAAAAATATTCAACCGTCCCCTGACAGTTCAGACCGGGCCTCTGAACATTCCCTCCAGCTCGCTACTGCCGCGCTTCTAATAGAGATGATGCGGGCCGACTCAAAGATCAGCGGGGATGAGCGAAATACGATAACCAAGAGTATACGTTCAAAATTCGATCTTTCAGAGGAAGAAACCAACACTCTGCTGCAGCTTGCTGAAGAAGAGATCCAGAAGGCTACTGGTTATTATGAATTCACTTATCTGATCAATAAAGGGTTTACGTATGAGCAGAAGGTCAAGGTAATAGAACATCTGTGGGAAGTCGCTTTCTCAGACGCAGTCCTTGATAAATATGAAGAACACATGGTCCGTAAGATAGCTGATCTGATCTTTGTTGAACATAAGGATTTTATCAAGGCCAAACTCAGAGCACGGGATAGAGGCAGGAGTGAGGGATGAAGGAAGAGGGAAGTCGAAGCGACCCATAGCGAAGACCCGCATCGGGAAGGACGAGTTTTTAACTGATCACCCTCCACCATGCCAAACAAACTGGCAGGCAAGAACAACCGGCGGGCAAGCAGGTCACTTAGTTTATCCTGAGCTTAGTCGAAGGACTGATTACCAATGATTCTACAAATACTCTTCAGCTTCTGAAACAATATCACTGATAAGCTTCTTAACCGGAACAATCTCATTACATCTGTAAGCGTTTGTGCCGGCAAAAACAAAACCTTCATCAAGATACCCTTCTGCCGCCCTTGCCAACGCCTTGGCAATACAGTAAGGAGCAACTTTGGGATCGCATGTTCTTAAACAACGATAGTTGCAGGCAATAGGTTTAGTCTTGCCATTTAGAATGTCCTCAACAAATTTATTTCTGATCACCCGTCCGGGCATACCAACAGGACTTTTTATAATCACAAGATCCTCTTTGCCTGCGTCCAGGTAAGCCTTTTTAAAATCTTCATGAACATCACATTCATCAGTGCAGACAAAGCGGGTCCCCATTTGCACGCCAGACGCGCCTAATTTAATAAAATGCACGATATCCTTCCCGTCATAAACACCTCCGGCGGCAATCACCGGAATCGGCGGATCAAATGATCTGGCAACTTCCAGCACTTCAGTGATCAGGTCATCAAGTAAAGGGGCTTTATTTTCAACAACATCCTGAAAATCATAACCTATATGTCCGCCTGCTTTGCTTCCTTCAACTATTACGGCATCCGGTATTTTATTGAAATTCCTTTTCCACTTGCTGCATATAATTTTGAGAGCCCTGGCTGATGAAACTATAGGTACAAGCTTAACGTCTTTCTTTTCTACATACTTTGGAAGTTCCAAAGGAAGTCCTGCCCCGGATATGATCATGTCAATACCTTCATCCACAGCAGTTCTTACCAGTGACTCATAATTGGAAAGGGCGACCATTGCGTTTACGCCGATTATGCCCTTGCTCATACTCCTGGCTTTTCTTATCTCTATCCTTAATGCCTCATTATTGATAGCTTCAAATTCCGAGCCTTTCACATCTTCAAACTTACCCAGGCCGACACTGGCTATCACTCCCACACATCCTTCATTGGCCACTGCTGAAGCAAGCCCTGAGCGCGATACTCTTACGCCCATGCCTCCCTGAATAATTGGAGGGTCAACTGTTAAGTCACCTATTCGTAACGCAGGCAATTTTTTTTTCATTTACAGTTCTTCGCTTTCTGATCTCGTTAAAAAAATGTTCTTTCCGTTATTTCAGGGGGAACCTGCCTGATACAAGAAAAGTCTCCCTTATGATTATGTATGAGTATAATACATTTATTCAAGGAGGGCTTCCAATATCAAGAACTTATTTTAACATTTTAGCCTGTATTTTTTAAACATGCAGGGTCAATTAATGTATAATTGGTCTAAACGGTACATATGACAAAACACGTTCCCATATTATTATTTGTTTTCATACTGTTACTCCTTCTTACAGGACGAGTAACGCGTAATCCGTAACCTGGGGGACCATACATATGACGTGTTTTAACTGATCACTGATTACCCTCCACCATGCCAAACAAACTGGCAGGCAAGAACAACCGGCGGGCAAGCCGATCACCGTTTACTGATTACTGTCTTTAGGCATCAATGCAAGTTTATCGATCTCTTCCAGCAATTTCTCAAGCGCTTCGGGATTCTTTCGCCCCAGTTTAATGATCGCATCATACGGTTCCATGGTCCCACTAGTGTCCACAGGAGCAAGGTACTTGTCAAAAAGCACTTCAAACTGTCCGCGTTTTACCTTGTCTTCCACATCCTCATAAGTATGACTGATCTTTTGCGCAAGCATCGCTATCTTTTCATGTTCCATGACCATAAAGACCTCTCTATATATAGTTATTTAAATATATCTGATTAATGTTCGTATTTTAACGGATAGTGCGTGTGAGTTTTTTCAAGTCTTTCCTTGAAGTCAAAGCCGTATTTTGCATCAACTGTCGCGTTGAACGGGCTTTCGTCGCCATGACACTGCATACAGCCTTCTTCATTTTCTGACGGAATTGTCAGGCCCGCGGCCTTTACATCAGCTAATTTGTGTTTTTTATCTTTTTTCATTATCTTGATGAACTCACTCCCCGGACCATGGCATTCTTCACACTGAACATTAACCATTTCCGGTGTCTCATCCGCGCCAATAAAGCCGCCCGGCTTTCCATAGCCTGTCGTATGACATTTAAGGCAGTCCGCATCTTCTGTATAGTCCTTCCCGGGGTCAAGTCCAATCCTCTGCTTTTCCGCCTCTTTGACCAACGGTTTAAGATTATTAAAGCTTGTTGCCATACTTGTCTTTTCCCATGCTTTGAACTGCTTTATGTGACAGGGTTTACATTTTTTTGCACCTATGTACGTTGCACTGATCAAAGGCCTGGTTTCAGAAGTAACACTCTCTTCTGTTTCAGCATCAGCAGTACCCTCTTGCTCAGGCGCCCCGGTATCGAGCTCAATTTTTTCAGGGGAAGGAGTCGATGCTGTATTCTCAACTTCCATCTGCTGGACAGCAGGTAATTCCTTTTCTGCTTTATCCTCTTTCTCGCATCCCGAAAATAAACCCATCGCAATGACCAGTGCTATCAATATTATTATCCTGTTCACTGTCATGTTCGTCTCCCTCAAAAAAATATATTCCATATTTATACCTCTTTTATTTTCATATATCAAGAAGTATAGTGTTTACTGATTTCTGTATTATGTATTCTTATTGCTGAGATACAGCTTCTATTTCTTTTCTGTCATGTGGCATTTGAAACATTCAAACTTCGGCGGGTGTGATTGTGTCATGGAGATCTCTTTTCCCGGGCCGCCTGCCGCGTTTGAGCCGGCCGATTCCATAGGATGACACTCCATACATACTTCATAGTCTGTTATTCCCGCATGATCTTTATCTGCCGGCACAAGCGAATAATCACCGCCAGATAATAAGTACAGAGCGCCTATAATTATCAGAACGAATAAAATAAACACGAAATAATTCTTCATAAATGCATTTTATCAGAAAAAACAATGAATTATAGGCCGGCCTTCCTTTTACCTCACCTTCTCTTAAACCTTTCCCCGCAACCGGAGTTTAAATATGCATAAGCGGATGGCAAGATGAAAAAAATTATATTATCAGGGATCGTCATGCTGGCTGTACTCTTTTCACTGCCGACTAAAAGTAAGGCAGAAGTTTATATCTCATCTCCTCCTGTGAATATAATTGTTGGATCAAATGATTATTTCAGTGGAATGCAGATAGACAGACACCGGCAGCACAGGTATTTGGGTAGAAGGATACTGACAGAAATCTCCGGGGGGCCCGCGGGCGGGCGCTGTATGGATGCCGGGGCACTGGGAAAAGAGATATAGCAGAAAAGCCGGCTGGACATACGGCTATGGAAGATAGCTCAGATATTATTTAATATTCAGGAGCGAGTTAATAAACTTGTTAAGCCGTGCCCTGTCATGATCGCTCATATCAATAAATTCAATTCCAGAGCCATAGCGCCTTGGCATCTCATCAGGGATTTCAGCGCAAGAAGCAATACGGCCTTTGAACTTGATCGGCTGTCTGGACTTTGGAATACTAAGCTCCATTGTAAGCCTGTCTTCAATCTTCATTGGCTGGTCAGTCTCGAGGAGCATGCCTCCAAGACTCAACTTTATCACAGTGTAATTCTTATAGTCAGTTAATGTCGTTCTGGCCCTGGGCTTTAGTATCTTGACTCTGACACCTTTAAGTCTCAATTTAAGACGCTTGAATAATGAATTTTCTTCAAGGAATTCCAGAACCTGTCTTCCCTTATTCGTCAAAACATCTCTGAATTTTATGCCAACATGATATACCATGGCCTTGCTGCTTCCCTTAGCGCCTTTTTTCGGCTGAACAATTTTTTCCCATACAACTTCACCATCCAATGTAATAACATCACTGCCGCTCATAAGGCGCAATTCATATTCGCTGCCTATCTTAAGGGGCTTGTCTGAACTTATGCAGGCTCCATCCAGACTGATATTAACTACTTTTGCCTCCGCGTTAAAATGCAGTTTGCATTTCATATCCATACTTTTAATTATTAGTCGAGTGTAGCGTCTTTGTTCCAGCATTGAAGTCCTCTCCAATAAAAGCAGATTATCCCTGTACTTTGAACATATCAGGTATTTTAAATTGTGTCAAATAACCTCGGGCAGAGCAATATGCCATAGAAAATACAACTGAAATCGTGTTTATGACTGTCTCAAATTGGCACAATTGATTCTCAAATTTATACATATTACATTAAAGGCCTCTAATAATATACTTATAAATCAGCACTTTATAAACTGGTGTGTTTTTTGCTACAATACCGGTTATGGACCCGGGGGCAGCCCGGTGCGAATATTATTATGAGCTTAGACAAAAACAACTTAAGAGAAAATCCGGTTCAGGGGATAAGCCGCAGAGGTCTTATCAGGTTAGGAATTCTTACTGCGGTTTCATGTGTTATGCCTTTTAAGGCGCTTGCTTCGGTAAAAGATATTCTGTCGACTGACAGGTCTCTCATTTTTCATAATCTGCACTATAACGAAGACCTGGATGTGGTCTTCTGGAAAGACGGTAAATATGTACCTGAAGCTCTGATACAGATAAACCATATGTTCCGCGATCACTACAGCGGTCAGGTCAAACCCATAGACACAAAACTGATTGATCTGCTTTTTGATATTAAAATAACTCTCGACAGCAACGAACCGTTTCACATTATATCAGGATACAGGACAAGAAAAACAAATTCGAGTATCAGCAGGCATATAAAAGGTGTTGCAAAAAACAGCCTTCATATACAGGGCAAAGCTGTTGATGTCCGGCTTCCCGGAAAAAGGTTAAAAGATCTAAGGCGCACTGCGTATGAGTTAAATGTTGGCGGGGTTGGCTACTATCCAAAATCCAATTTTGTCCATTTGGATGTGGGCAGGCCCCGTTTCTGGTAGAAATATCTGCAGTGGTCAGGATTTGTATTTACAATAGTGAATAAATCAATAAACAGGGCTGTTGGCGACTGATTCCCATCCGACACATTTAAAAACAGACTTCGAGGAGCTTCATTCAAACCTCCAAACTGATAGGCTTAAACAAAAATGTAATTATCCGTCGATTATGGGAATCAGGAGGCAGTTGCCCTGATTATTCACCGTAGTCCTTTTAAGAAGCAGTCTCCCTGTTCTGTGTAGAGGCAGATCGCATTCTCAAATGACGCAGTGAGTTTAAGCGAATGAATATGATTAATATCAACTCATTACATTTCTGCTCCTTTAAGGAGTAATTAATTTGCAATGCTGTCCTGTGCATCAGACAGACCTTTTATTTGGATTGAACCATCCTGAACCATAAAAAAAACAGAAGCTTGCCCGCCGATCTTTTTGGAGGGTCAGGATTTGTGTTTACAACTGCTGTAACGACAAATACTGACCACTGCATATATTTAAAACACAAAGTCATTCTTACTTTTTATTGTTCAGGTGGCGAAGCCGGCTCCTCAGGCACTGTTTCAGGAACAACGGGCTTTGCCTGCCCTGTATCCTTGTGGTACATGGGGTCATCCTCCCCCTGTGAAATAGAACTGATCTTTTCCATGGCCTTACCCAGGTCCTGGTTTTCCTGCTCTAACTCAAAAACCCTTTTTTGAAGGTTTTCTGCCATTGCCTTAAGGTTGTCCGTTGTTTGCGCTTTTGATTCAGCCTCGGCAAGGGCAGCCCTTATACTGGCCGACTCATCTTTGAGCTGCCGGCTGTATTGTTCTGCCTTCAAAAGCTGTCCCTGCAATGCCTGATTTTCCTGATTTAACCTCGCAACTGCTCCCCTGTCTTCTATGGTTGCCTTAAGTTCGCCCCTGAGTTCTTTATTCTCTTTTTCTATATTGCCTATCTCCTCGGCAGCCGTAGTTAAAAGCTGTTTAACATCTATTTTCTCTTCCTTCTTAACACCCCATATACCAAACCCGGCGATCACTCCAACCAAAAATGTTACTGCAATAGCTATCATTACCGTTCTGTTAAATTTCATTTTCCCTCTCCTTCTTATATAAATTTAATATGGCGTACAGTATCTCTTTTTCTTTGTCTCTGTATTTATACCTTTTTTTTGCTCCATTATCAAGATATTATGGATTCAGGGCCGTACTCTCAGCTCCAGGGACTTGACTTACCGGTCTGTTCTGCTTCAAATTAATATCAAGAGATAACAGAATAAAAAATGAAGATACTTATGTTTTATGCGCCAGTGTTCTGGTTTAAAACCTATGAGAAAGTGCTCCCTCATGTCCCGGACCAGAACATTGAAAACTCAACGGAAAACGCGGTGGTCGTCTTCTATCACGCGGAAGCGGAAGACGAGGATAAAAAAAGCACGGTCCTGACAAAGTTAATAAAGAACATCAAATGGCTTGCCAGAAAATTTAATACTGACAATGTCGTGCTCCATTCATTTAACCACCTGTCTGTTTCAAAGGCCGGGACTGAGTTTACAGGTGAATTGATCTCAGAGGCAAAGGCTCGCCTTGAAAATGTAGGATTGATCGTAGTTGAAACTCCTTTTGGCTATTTAAACGAATGGAAGATCCATGTTGCGGGAGATTCTCTCGCAAAAGTATTTAAAGACCTGTGAAATTTTATATATGATGGAGGTTTGACATGGACGAAATTAAGATTGAACAGAAGGCTGATACATAGATAGAGCCATTTTTCGGCCTATTCCATCGGACAATCCTGAAACCATGATGGCCAGTCTTGCCACGCCGCTATGCCGGCTGACTTTTTGCCGTAAAATGGCTCTATTGGATTTATATGCGAAGCCCTAAATCGGGAAACCGTGAGCTCTTTCTAAGTGGGTGCTTCGATAGGTGCTTTAGGCTTCCTCCTGACACGTGGAGGCTTGCTCACCACATCTGATTCCCGCTCCCGTAAAGAATAACTTGATCCCACGGTTAAACCCGTTTCAGGGTATCGCGATTCTCTCTCTGACTTCATTGTAACTCTTTTCAGAAAGTTGTCAAGGGGTTATTAATTTTACAAATGGGAGTTAAAGAATAAATTATGGCTCAGTAAATAAGAAGCAGGTATTTCTCCTGGCGGATATCCGATTTATCGATCATTTTTTGTTTGTTGGCAGAACCGATATCAGAAAGGGAAAATATAAAATAAAACACAACAGCTATAAAAAGAACCCCTGCCAAAATACTAAAGAAGGACTTGGGCTTTTTATATATCAATAGCGCGAAAAATAATAAAACCACTATACCAATAAGCGGATTGCCCGGAATATAATCAAATAGAGCCTCATAACTTGAAAAATATTCCATAGCCTTAACTTATTATATATCCTAATTTGCTATTTAATTCAAATATTATTTACGCCAGCGGAATTATTGCCTGTCTTGACTTGAACTTAAGGCGCGAAATAACCGGCCGGATCCTGTAAAACAATGAATGTTGTTTCGCCGGGCTCTTTCTTGACATCCGTCCATGATTTGATATACTTATGGTTACTATTTAGAATATTTGCCTGTCCACAGGCTTAGTAACAAAGGGGGATATTATGGAAGATAAACCAACCAGAAAAAAATCGGCCGCGAAAACTCCAAGGACTGCGGCAAAGACTCCGGCAAAGAAAAAACAAACGGATACAAAAGAGAAAACACCTTACATATCAGACGCCACAAGGGAACAGCTCAGCAAGCTCGGGGATAAACTGGGGGAAGCTACTGATAAAGGTGTCCATGTGGCCAGAGACGTAGCTGAAAAAGTCCGTCATTTCGCCATAGAAGCTACTGAGCTTACAAAGCTTAAGATCGAAATACATAAATTTAAAAGCTCCCGTGATAAACTCATATGTGAAATGGGAAGTAAAGTATGGGCGCTATATGAATCCAAAACCCTTTCAGACATTCAAGAAGTTTTAATAGGGGATTTCCAGGAGATGGAGAGGCTGAGAGCGGCAATTGCCAATAAAGAAGTGGAAATAGGCAAGATCAAGCTTTAAATAGTGATCAGTTATCTTTATTAAGCGCTTCAACTACGTTAGCATTGACCTCTTCAGCCGCCTGCAGAAGGGCCGTACTTAGTCCTTTTGCAAGAACTGAAAAATTCGTGCTGTCAAGAGCTTCCTTTTTCGAGACCGTATCGCTGAACAGTTCTTTGCCGTCAGGGGAAACAAGTCTGACATCAAATTCCAGCATACCGAAAAAATCACCGCCGTCATCAAACCTTTCAAATCTCTTAAGGTCTATCTTGAGAAGATAAAAGTCCTCCGGCCTGATATTGACCGCTCTTACTTCCCTGAATATTCCTTCTGATGCAAGCACGTCCTTAAGCTCTTTTCTTACGATCTTGACGGGAGATGTATCCCACTTTGAATATTTGGATATCTTAAGCTCATATTTCGAATCCCTGTACGCGATATAAGGCTGTTTGAGATACCTTTCGGAATTCATATGGATCACGATGGACTCGCTGTTCCCCGCGTTCGCGGCCTTCCTTTCAACAGGTATATAAATCGAGTATATCCTCGTCTCCGGCATGGTCATTGAACATGCCGGTAAAGACAATAAATACAAAACAATTAAGAAACACCCTGCCCTATTCATTTTTGCCTTTTTGTTCTCTGTAAATTAAGCTCCACGGCTTCTGCTTTATCTCCTGCAGGACTTCCTGCAGGTCTTCGGTGGTCTCTGTCAATGATGTCAGGAGATTGGTCAGGTTTTCTGACTGAAGGTCCACAGTTTTTTCTACGGTGCCGGATGTCCCGGCTATGGAATTAGCCGCGTCTTCCAGCGCCTTAACAGTATCACCAGCATTACTTATCAGCTGTGAGATATCTTTTTTGTTATCTCCCACAAGTTCGCTCAGCTCGACAAGCACATCAGACGTACTGCCGATAAGTTCTTCAATGCTGACCACTGTCTCCTCGCTGAAAAGCCTGTCAATATCCTTCAGCAAAGTGTCCAGTGACCTGGCGATCTCATTTACCTTGACCATAAGGAGCTTAAAATCAACACTTTCAACCGACGGAATGGTCTCGCCGACAGCTATTTTTTCCCCGGAGGTTTCCACAATGGAAAGCAGAAGATACGCGTCCCCGACAAAACCGACCTGCGTTATAAACGCCTTTGTTCCTTCAAACAGGTCTGTCCCCATGTTTAAGCCGAGTGTGATGGTAACAGGCTCTCCCGGTCCGGCCGGCGGTTTAATATCCATGACCTTTCCCGCTCTTACGCCCCCCAGCCTTACCTGTGAACCGGGTTCAAGGCCAGCGGCATTCAGAAGCTTGACATAATAAATGTCGTACTTTTCAAAGAACTGCGTACCCCCGACGAGAATAGTAAACGCGCTCAGCAAAATCAGCGATATGACCATTATCACTCCAGCCTTGATCTCATCCTTTAAATACGCCAAAATACCCCCTCTTTTTTAATCACCCGCTATGATCTTGAAATAATCTTCTGGTGAATATACCTCTTTTTCCGGCTTTCTTTCAAGGAACATCCTTATTCTGTCGTTATCAGACGCCTTTAATTCATCTATTGTACCGGCGAATATGACTTCGCCGAAATCAAGCATAACGACATAATCCGCTATCGTAAACACACTCGGAAGCTCGTGCGTAACAACAATAAATGTCATTTTAAACGCCTGCTTCAGTTTTATTATCAGCTCATCAAGGCCCGCGGCAGTAATGGGGTCAAGCCCTGCGGACGGCTCATCAAAAAATAAAAACTCGGGATCCAGAGCCATTGCCCTGGCAATGCCGGCTCTTTTTTTCATGCCGCCCGAAAGCTGGGAAGGGAAATAGTTCTCAAAACCTGAAAGACCGACAAGGTCGAGTTTCATTCGAATCATGATCTGCATTGTTGACTCTTCAAGCTGTGTATGCTCTCTCATGGGCAGGGCGACATTGTCCGCCAGTGTCAGAGAATTAAGCAGTGCGGCGCCCTGGAATAAAACCCCTATTTTTTTTCTCGTATCATTAAAATCCTTTTCATCCATCCCGGCTATATCTTTATCGTTCATTATGATCTGCCCGCTGGTCGGCTTTAACAGTCCGATAAGGTGTTTAAGCAGTGTGCTCTTTCCCGAGCCGCTGCCGCCGAGAATAACCGTTGTCTTTCCCCTTGGAATGGAGAACGACACTCTCTTAAGGATCTTGACATCCCCGTAATGGGTCACAAGGTCTTTTATTTCTATTGCCTTTTCCATGGTCACGCGAATACGTAAAACAGGGTCGTAAAGAACAGATCAAAAACAATCACCAGAAAGATGGAAGTCACGACTGAAGCAGTGGTCCGCCTGCCGACTTCCTCCGCGCCTCCCGCCACCTTGAACCCCTGGTAAGCGCCGACTATTGTGATCACAATTCCAAATGCCAGGGCCTTTATAAGGCCTGTGACAATATCTTTGATGACAAGGGAATTAACGGTCTGCTGGTAATAGTTATAAGGATGTATCTCAAGCTGTGTTACTGCAAGAAGGAAACCGCCGAGAATTCCTATAAAATCAGCGAATAGTGTAAGCACGGGGAGCATAACGATCATTGCCACAAGCTTTGGAACAACAAGGTACCTGACTGGGTTTATGCCCATGGTTACAAGCGCGTCCACTTCCTCTGCCGCCTTCATTGATCCTATTTCAGCGGCAAAGGCCGAGCCGCTCCTGCCGGCAACTATGATAGCTGTCAATATCGGCGCGAGCTCTCTTGTCAGTGAGACCCCGACAAGGTTTGCGACATATATCATCGCACCTACCCTCTTTAGCTGATAGGCCGCCTGAAGCGCCAGGATTATTCCAATAAATAATGCGATTACAGACACGATAGGGACTGAGTTGTAGCCAACCTTAACCATCTCGGATATGGTGGCCTTTACTCTGATCGCCCTGCCCTTCACCGGGGAAATAAACGACCAGTAAAACGTGCTGTTTATGAGTTTTGACGCGTCGTTTATATCTTGGCAGATCTGATTAGACTTTCTGCCGATGAAACCAAAGAGGTTTTCAACTGTTGATGGCTTCATCCATATTCCCATATATCTCGAATACACTGTCAAGTTTGGAAAACCTGAATATCTCCATAATTGACTCCGGCAGGCCGACCAGTTTCAATCTCCCTCCGTACGTCTTCATGGTCTTCAGCCCCTCGACAAACGTCGCAATACCGGAGCTGTCAATATAAGTAACATTCCTGAAATTCACGAGCAGGGGCTGTATCTTAGCGTCAATCTGCCGCATCAATTCCTTTCTGAGAGCCGGGGATGAGTACATATCAATATCACCGGAAGGTTCAATTACTTTACTGCCCTGATAGTCAACTATTTCAATTTTCATTTTTTTTATTACTGTCCTTTATATATTTGATCAGAATGAGCCTGTTGCCTTTTTCCTTTTTCTCATCAAAAGACACCATATCAAATGCCCGTTTGATAAGGTGTACGCCAAGTCCGCCGGGCCTTACATCTTCAAGGCTTCTGCCCTCTATCAGTTCAGGGTTTGCCTTTACGCCGTTATCATCGATAATAACTTCAAAACTTTTTTGCGTTACCTGGAACCGAACCATGATCTCCTGAGTCGTGTCTCCGCTGTAAGCGTATTTTATAACGTTTGAACATGCCTCATCAACAGCAAGCCTGATATTATCTATATCAGTTTCCTGCATACCATGGATCATCCCAATCCTGGCAGTCACATCCCTGACAAGACACAAATATTTAGGGTGAGACGAAATTGTAATAACTGCCGCATCCTTCATTTCAGCTCCCATTAAACCATTCTTACCTCAACAAAGGTAAGGTCATCAGCCCTTTCAGTGCTCTGCGCAAAATCATCCACATAACGGCAAACCGTCTGTATTAAGTTATCAGCATCTACCTGCCCGGATACAAATTCTATAAACCTGTCAAAACCAAGCCGTTCACCCTGGCTGTTCTTCGCGTCAAAGGCCCCGTCAGTTAGGAACAGCAGTCTGTCGCCTTTTTTCATAGTAAAGCTCCGGGACACATATTCCACCGGCATGATCCCCAGCGGCGGACCGGCCTCGATCGACACTGCTTCTACCTTACCATCAGTCAGCCGCAGAAAAGGAGGATGCCCGGCAATTGAAATTGTTACATGTCCTGTTTCAGTATCTATTATAGAATATGCGGCTGTAAGAAACATGCCCCTCGGCGCGTCGGACAGCCGCGTATTAAGCTGTTCAAAAGTCGCTTCAGGAGAATCAGTCATATGCGCAATATACCTGAACTCGCTGATGATCTTTGCCATGTACAGAGCGGCAGACACGCCCTTTCCTGATACATCACCTATCAGAACACCGATCCTTCCGTCAGCAAATTCTACAAAATCATAGACATCACCCCCTACCTTCTTGGCAGAGACGTTAGATGCCGATACAATTATATTACCCTTGTTGAGAGTAGGCGACGCGGGAAGAAAGCTGTTCTGAACAACTGAAGCGATCTCAAGTTCCTGCCTGAGTTTTTCTCTTTCAATTGACTGTTTGTGAAAATTGGCATTTTCAATAGCAATGGCAATGTTCCTGCAATGGGTCTGAAAAATATCAACATCATAGTCGTCAAAGCTGTCCTTATGCCGTGGATTGAGTATTTCCGCCACACCGATAAGGCCGCCCCTGCCGATAAGCGGGGCTGCTATGAGGCTCTTTGTCTTGAAACCGGTAAGTTTATCAGCGCCTGTGTAGAACCGGCTGTCTGTTGCAGCGTCCTCTATCAGTACGGATTCCAGCTTCTCCGCAACCCAGCCGGCAATGCCCTGTCCTATATCAAGGGTGATCTTGTTTTTCAATTGATCTGATGTTTCTTCCTCCTCACTGATAGCGACTTCAAATTCAAGCTTGTTTGTGTTCCGGTTATAAAGGAGAATGGAACACGCGTCCGCGTCCATAACTTTTTTGGCTTTTTCCATAACAAGCTTGATAAGATCATTAAAATCAAGAGTGGATGATATGATCGCCGAGACCTCTACAAGGGTGTTAAGGTCTTTCACTTTCTTTTCTATACTTCGCAGGTAGTCTCTGGAAACAGTCACTGTGGGTTCTTTTGCCATGGTCAAATTTATCCTAAAGTGAGTCTTTAGATACAATTATAACGGCTAATGCCTTCATTTTCATCTTTTTTTCTTACAGTTACGCTCATAAGTCAGAATTCCCGCTGGTCGTTTCCCGCGGAATATACAGATTTTTTCCACAGAGGTTAAACCTTTTTGCCTTTAGTGCATCTAAATAAGAAAACAGGGAGGTTTAAATGCATAAAACTATTTTATCGGTATTTGCCTTAATAATCATTGTGCTCTCAACACTGGCGGGCTGTACAACTGTAATACGCACCCCGCCGCCGCCAGCAAGGATAGATATCAGGCCCGGCCCCCCTTATAGAGGGGCTGTGTGGATAAATGGACACTGGGCCCGCAGGCACGGCAACTGGGTATGGGCACCGGGACACTGGAGAGAGGGGCCAAGGGGTTGGAAATGGAGACCGGGACACTGGAGATAGTAAATTAAGTAATAAAATACGTGATGCGCAGTAAGCAAAAGCAAAACATTCACCCGTCATGCACCTTATATTGCGCATCACGTATTTTCTGCACTGAACATTAAAAAAACACTTGCTTTTATATTGAAACTGTATTAATTAATAAGTATCACATCTGTCCAAAATAAGTTTTCCTGGACAGCATATAACAAATGAGAAATATGGCCATAATAGATGCAGTATAGTAAGTTGTCATTCCTGTGAAAACAGGAATCCAGAAAAGCAGAGGAAAGTGCTATGATTTTATTAGAAATTCTTCTGGATCCCCGATCAAGCCTGCCTATCGGCAGACAGGTCGGGGATGACTGAAACGGTTAGATGTTTATGAATTTAATTTAGCCTGGATACCTGTGAAAAAGTATATGAATATAAAGGCATTATCCCTGAGACCGCAAAGATCAATATCCGTAATAGTTCTCTTCTTCCTGTTAAGCTCCTGCGCGGGTGTAGAACCCCGTTCTGATACTGCTGATCCATTCGATCTTGGGCTTGGTTTGTTCAGGCAGGGCAACTACAAGGAAGCAATACCTTTTTTCCAAAGATCAATAGAGGCTGATTCTGACCGGGCAAAAGCATTCCTGTATCTGGGAAGGTCTTATTTGAACCTGAACAAATGGCTTAAGGCAGTTCCACCCCTTCGCACTGCGGTTTCTCTGTCCACAGGCGAGATGAAACAGGAGGCTGTAAACGTGCTTCTGGACGCCCTTATGTCAGCGGCGCTTATTGATTTTGAAAAAGGCGATCTTGACTCAGCCATAAACAGTCTTAAAGAAGCGCTTGATCTGAAACCGGACCTTATAAAGGCCAAAGACGAGTTGATTAAAATGCTTTTTTCATTTAGTGATAAATTAATGTCAGAGGGGCTTATAGAAGAGGCAATATCAAAATACAGGGAGATCCTCAAGCTTGCCCCTGAAATGCTCAGGGCACAGGAAGAACTTATCGATCTGCTCTTTAAATTCGCGGAAAAACTGCTGTCAGAGGGGCAGTTAGAGGATGCCATAAAGCAGTATGGTGAAATTATTGAAGTGGCCCCTGACGATCTAAACGCGTATTTAGGACTTGCCCGGGCATTTTTTGAGAGCGGGGATTATGTTAAGGCTATGGAAGCTGTTAAAGACACCCTTCAGAAAGATCCGTCCAACAGCGACGCCCTGTCTCTTTTCAGAAAACTGCTCACACGATAACAGCTATAAACAGTTTAGCCGTTTATTTCTTTTTGCCCCATGTGCCGTCAGTAGTCTGCACTGACCAGCCGGTCTTTGCCTGCTTTATCCAGCTCTTTGCGAATATCTTCTGGATCTCCGAGACCTTGTCCGGAGGGAAGTTATTTGCCTTGGCTATTTCTGAATAAAGGGCTTTTCTGTCCTTGTTTTCCGCGTCAATAAGACGTTTAAGTTCTGCTTTCTTTTTAAGGTTAAGTCCGTCTGTAGAGCGAATAGCCAGAAGGCCGTCATTTGATATACCGACATTGCCGCTATCCATATAAGGCTTAATTGACGGCGCCCTGTCCGCAATAGATCCTTTTAACGCCCTTATGGCAGGGGTTGTTACGTTAATATCCGCCTCAGCGGCAAAGACCTCTTCCGGACCAAAGGCTGTAAATACAAATCTTATCCCCTGGTCAATAAAGCTCTGGGGTTCTCCTTCTATTGCCGGCTCTTCTGTTTCACCAGACTTATCTCCTTCCTGCTCACCCCATACTTCTTCTACTATTGTATCTGCCGCTTCCCCAACAGCAGCAGCAGGGAAATACACGTTTATTGTCACGCATGCTTGTACTATCATGATTAATAAAAAAATAAGTGCTGTTCTTTTTAATAAAACATTCATAAGATTTTCCTCCTTTTTATTTTCGGAAACATCTGTAGTTTATAAGATAAAAGATAACTGAAAACTAATAAATTATCAATGCAAAATTTAAACTGCTAATTGTTAATTGTGCATTTTACATTTTCTTTGACTTCACTCCACTATTATATCGTCAGTGCTGTCCATCTCCCTTATCCTGTTCAGCCTCTTGACCATTTCCTGAAAAGACACTTTCCGGGTGTAGCTGATTACATTAACTTTCGGAGGGAGCAGACCGCCTTTTACAAGATAATCCCTGCCCCCTTCAGATTCAATGCCTGTCAGCAGGAATTTATCATTTTTCAGCTTTCCCTTAAAACCTATCTTTGAGTACCTGTAGAGTTTGAACATTTTGTATATACCCTGACTTAATACAGAAGCAGACGCCCCTGAACCAAGAATAGATATCTTGTTCAGGGCTTCAACACTTATTTCCTGGTCTATGCCGCGCCTCTTAACAGTCTCTATCCGGGCATCAAACTCCTGCGCCTGGCCCTGCGCTATTACAAGGTCCTTTACATGGCCCTGAAGTATTCCTGATATATGTCCGAATTCAAACGTATCAGTCAATTTGCCAAGGTCTATATCCCGGATCTCTATGGATGCTTTAATGGAAGGGACAGGGCCGAATACATTATTAATTGCCAGGCCGCTCATGTTGATATTGCCTCCAAAAAGCTCCATTGTAATTGTGCCGTCTGTGTTAAGACTGCTGCCCGCAAGGCTTGCTTTAGGGATCACACCGGTAAGT
>VAPC010241352.1_pt1 | contig 26351 bp, 31 predicted proteins | sample 3395121 | NCBI WGS metagenome assembly VAPC01 (sample SAMN08290434, study PRJNA428436) | hydrothermal vent metagenome | isolation source: Deep-sea hydrothermal vent chimney | place: Indian Ocean: Southwest Indian Ridge | depth 1711 m m
CTCAATATTCATTGAAGTGTTGGTATATTTAAGGACCTATCAAAAGAAGATCTAAAGAGTGTCCAACTTTGGGTAAGATTTCTGCAACTGTGTCCAACCCTTTATTTTCACATTTATGACACTTAATCGAAGTCCATACCTCGCTTACAGCAAAGAACTTCTTGGTGTCAAATCCAAGGGTTGCAAGCTTGTGTTGAAGATTATCTCTTATTCTCGCAAACGACCAACGATGAACCATACCTCGAAACTTTCGACCTCTGTAATTTCCCTTTCTAGCAGTCGACCTGATACCTTTCACTTGACCAATAACTACATGAAGATTGTACTTCTCGGTTAATGCCAAAATATGTTCAACAATGTCCTTGACAAGCTTGTTATCGTATTCCCTACTCAGTCTAGCACGTTTTTCGCTGATCTCTCTTAGCTGTCTTGTGACTTGGGTTGAATCTAAGTTCTGAAACAGATGATATTCCTTCTTTCGTTGGAGTGATGCCACAACATCGTCGTAGTGTTTCATTCGTCTGAGCTTGTCACGTTGCTTCCAATACTTAACATGCTTGTATCCTTGCTTGGTCAGCAAGACGGTACAAGCGGCTTTCTCAATGCCAAGATCTATGCCCATGACCGCAGGTTGTAGACTCGATGAGTCGGTTGTGTCAACATCCAATGTGACTGTGAATACTGTCCACCACTTTCGTTGTCTATCCTTGAAAAGTCGAACTGTCTTCAGCTCTCCATCCTTCAACCTCTTGAGATGATATGAAGAGAGTGAGAGTGGGATCAACATTCTTTCGTGAATACGTCGGTTTCTTTTGACCGAATCAACTGAATAACGCAGACTCAACCAGTGTTTGATCTCCTTATCAGGAGTATATAGAAAATCAAAGCACTTGCCAAAGGCAAATCGGGGAATCTTTCGAGATGAGTACCCCCTTGCTCCAAGTGGCTTCGCACCTTCACACTCAAGGTGACTTTGCCACATGGCTATCGCTGTATCACGGCATTCCTGGAACTCATTCACCGATATATTCTGGAACCGCCTTTTGAAGTCATGAGGGACAGAGGTCCTAGAAGATTTACCACGAGTAGCAGTGAGGGTCAACTTATCCAATTCACTCGCGTTAATCCTCTTCTTCTTTATTCCAACAAAAAGGTCTTTCTCGTGAAGTTCAATTACTCCAAGATATGCCTTAATGACACGTGTATCTCTCCCAGTTATCTGAGAGAGTCGAGTCTTCTGTCTGTTAGTCATGATGTCCCATCGAATTGGAATTTTCACGCTGACAATGATGCCTTTGGACCGACCCACGATTTTCACCAGTTGAATTTAAGGTTAAGACTTGTTTCTTGTCGAGTTCACTCCATTTCTTGTCATGTTATGAGGTAATGAACTCCTATACAATATACTCTCAATCATTGAATTTGAGGTTATTAGAGTAAAACAACATCTAATTATTTTATATGAATAGAATCTATGTAGAGATTGAATAATCCCTGTTTTCTCAAAATCACTAGCGGAATATTACTCGTAAAATATCGAGAAAATTATGCCTAGATTGTTTTCAAAACATCTCAAAGTGGTGCACATCGAAACCAAATATTATGGAAAAACCGCTTCTCATCTGACAGGTTCAAAGATACTCTTATAACCACAAACAAAGGAAAACACGAAACCGTGGGTCGGTGGTCTAGCTTGGCTACAAAAGGCCACTTGTGACCTTTGCCAAAAATGATTCCTGGTTTGGGTCTTGTGGACATATTGTCCGCTCGCAAGACTCCAGGGGATCAGGAGTTCGAATCTCCTCCGGCCCACCACTTCTTCTCTACACCCCAGCAGTATAACCATGAGTGCTACTTCATTCGCCCGCTTTCAGTTCAAAATAGTGAAACTCAATTACGGTAAGGACTTTGAGGAGTTAATACGCATACTCTTGAGTATAGTTCACATCGACAATAGTCGAAATCCTTATGTTCAACGGGCCTTGAAATTTGTGTAATGTCATATCAATCTTCAGTTCGTGAGAGGCTCGCGCGACGCATTGCAGGAGAGATTGCCCTATCAGAACATCCTGGGCAGACAATGCGGGTGTGGAGAGAGCGTTTCCGACTTCCTCAGATAATTCTTGCACAACACATAGGCATCAGTCCAAGTGTGATTAGTGACTACGAATCTGGGCGAAGAAAATCACCTGGTACTTCCACGATACGACGTTTTGTAATGTCTTTGTTGAACCTCGACGAGCGTAATGGTGGTCAGATTGTGGCTGCCTTTGGTAGGCTCATGGATGTTAGCCTTGTTGATCTGAATATAGTTCTAGCAATGAGCGACTTCACTTCCCCCATAACGATAAAGGAATTTTGTGCCCTGCTGAAGTGTTCAGTGAAGACCGGACAAAAACATCTCGACCGTGAGATCTACGGGTACACCCTAGTCGATGTGGAAAGAGCAGTAAAAGAGTTGAACAGTAATGCTTTTCTGAAACTCTTTGGTGCGACAACCGAGAGATGCCTTCTTTTCACAAATGTCAACACTGGTCGTGCTCCGTTGATTGCAATCAAGTCACAGGAGTTCAAACCATCACTTGTGATTCTTCATGGGATTTCAGAAGTTGATCTGCTGGCCTTAGAACTTTCAGAGCAGATGAAAATACCCCTTGCTATTAGTAAGACTGGATCAGTTGAGTCATTGATTCGAGAATTACGTGGAATTGAACCTTAACCAAGAATCAGTTTCAATATGGCCATCCGGAGAATTACACCATTGTAGACCTGGTCAAAGTATTTTGCTTGTGGAGTGTTGTCGATGGCTGAGTCAAGCTCATCCACGCGTGGAAGAGGGTGTAGAATGGTTGTGTCTTCTTTCATCAATTTGATTTCATCAGATGTGATCCTGAACAGCCCCTTCACTTTATTGTACTCTCGCACGTCTGGGAACCGTTCCTTCTGGATACGAGTCATGTAGACGACATCGGCATCTTTGATGGCATCCTCAACACTCTCAACCTCAACCACATCAACACCTGCCTTCTTCATCGCTCGAATGATTGTCGGCTTCATTCTGAGTGATGGGGGGGCTGCAAGCCTAATACTGACATCATAATGGCTCAACCCCATTCCAAGAGAGTGGACTGTGCGACCATATTTGAGGTCTCCACAGAGTGAGATAGAGAGACCGTCTATTTTACCTTTCATTTTCTTAATGGAATACAAGTCGAGAAGTGCTTGAGTGGGATGTTCCTCTGATCCACTTCCCGCATTGACGATAGGAATACTTGAAAATTCTGCAGCTACTCGAGCTGAGCCATCAAGTGAGTGCCTCATTACAATGATGTCGGAATACCTCTCTACTGTTCTTATCGTATCTGCCAAGGTTTCGCCCTTTCCGCCAGCACTAGATGTTCCAGCCTCTGCAAAACCAAGAACACTACCACCAAGCCTAAGCATTGCACTTTCGAACGAAAGGCGTGTGCGTGTAGAAGGCTCAAAGAAGAGAACCGCCATAATTTTAGAATCTAGTTCCTTACTCCTCTTCACTGCAACAGATTCCATTTTTGCAGCTGTTTCAAGGATATGATCAATCATTTTCCTATCTAAGTCATGAATACTAATCAAATTCCGAAGCTCAGCCATTAGTGGAACACCTACTGTGGGTGATACGACACATGTTGTTCATTAACTTTTCCAGATATGAAGATGTTTCTAAGAAGAATTTTTTCCATATTTTCGAGGCATCTTTACGCGACGAAGATTAAGTCCAGCTTCGATAACAAGCTGTGAAGCCAGTTCATCCTCGTATTCTTCAATATATGTTATTTCAAAAATTCCTGCATTGATGAGCATCTTCGTACAGATGCTACAAGGTCTAGTTGTGCAATATATTTTTGCGCCATTTACACTGACACCATGGAATGCAGCCTGAATGATTGCGTTCTGTTCTGCATGAAGACCTCGACAGAGCTCATGCCGTTCCCCTGGCTTTATACCAAGTTCATCTCTGATACAACCAACATCTTCACAGTGTGGTAGTTTCTTGGGTGCGCCATTGTATCCAGTACTTAGAATCTTTGAATCTTTCACAATAACTGCCCCCACTTGATTCCGAACACAGGTACTTCTTGAAGAAACTAGATCTGCAATCTCTGAGAAGTAGATATCTTTGCTCTTTCTTGTCAAATCAGCAATCATCCTCTCGTTTGATTTGTGGCTTGTATACTCGCTTATCAAGTTCTTCTTTGAGTTACCATATTCACAAGCTATTGTGTTTCCAGATGCGAAAGGTAAAAAGTGCAACATTGTGAGAGCAAACAGACTTGGAAGCTTGTTATAATGAAAAAACGTGATGGGATGCTGATTATCTGGCCCGCTTATTTTGAGAAGAATTACACAAGGGCAAAGGGTCGCAGAGTTCCAAATAACCTTGCAGCCTCCGATGTGACAATCAAAATCCTTGAAGCCGCAGCACAATCATCCGGATTCGAATATGAGATTGAACCTGACAAACAATACTCGCGTAATCCCGGTGATGTGAATGGTTATCTAGTCATTGATAATCCTGAAAATCACAAGAAAAAACGAGTCTTACTAATGCTTGCAAAAGGTGTTCGAAGATCAGTGGCCCAGCGTGAATCTACCAGGTTGGCGGGTGAAAAGAAGAAGAAAGGTAAAGGAAGGAAAAAGCACCGTAAGTAATTCAAAAGGTGAACTGCTTGAGAAGACTAGGTAAAGTCCTCCACATCTCGAAACGTGGATCAATAATCCTTCAGACAGACAAGACCCCTCCAGTTGGCGGTCGTTCTGTAGTCTTGGACAAACAAGCTAAAGAAGTTGGTACTATCATCGATGTGTTTGGACCAGTGAAGACTCCGTATGTTGCCGTGCGCCCAAAAAAGAATACAAACCCTCACAAACTGGTTGGTATGCTGCTCTATCTTCAGAAGAAGTGATTGTACACTTGTGTACGTCAATGTCGTATTTAATACAACGTTTGTCGATAATGAATAGCAGCTTCCGATAGTTAAATATCATCTTGTGTAGTTCGTTGTATGTTGCCATGTGTCTATTCCAAAGGTCATAGTAATGAACGATGTCGACCAGATCCTGAACGCTCTACGTGACGCAGGCGAGAATGGTCTACGCATCGGGGAACTTGCGGATAGGCTGGGTATCGCAAATGAAACAATAACAACAATGATTGAAACATTGATGTCTGAGGAACGCGTAATGCAGAAGCAAGAAACCAAAGAAGAAAAATACACGATCAAAGCTCCAGTTGCTGATGATGCCGAACCCACTAGCCTATCTGATATGGATGGTTGCCCATGTTTCCATTGCCTGAAAATCGGTAGATGCGGAGTAAGACAACCTGACTCTCCAGTCACATGTAATGAGATTGAGGAATGGCTGGGAACAGATTTAGTGATTACTATCTAAGTACTCCCACTTAATGACCTCCCACGAGGTCCTTTGGCAAGAAGATACATCTCAGCACTGGTTTTTCGTGAAGCGGCAGGCTTGATTAGTTTAACAGAGTTGAACTTCTTGCGAACTGATACCATTAATTCTTGAAAGCCTGAACCCTGAAATACTTTTGATAAGATCTTTCCTTTATTTCCAAGTATACTATGAGCGATATTGATTGCACCCTCAACAAGAGACAGCTGTCTTACTACATCCAGTTCCCAATGACCAGACACTTTTGGTGAACAATCAGAGAGAACTAAATCAACGGACCCTCCTGTCAGTGCCTTTATCCTTTCAATCGTCTTTTCATCCAAGACATCTCCCTGAATAAACTTGACACCCTCAAGTGGCAACATAGGTTCAAGATCAACGGCAACAATCTGGAGACTGGGATCAAGCTCACGGAGTACCTGAGTCCAACCGCCAGGGCTACTACAAAGTTCTACCACACGGTCAACACCTAGTAGGAGTTTGTGAGTCTTAGCAATCTGTCTCAGTTTGTAGGCCGACCTACTTCTATATCCATGTCTTTTAGCTGCTTGATAGTAGTGTTCCTTCTTTCGCTCTTTCTGTCCGCCTCGTGGTCTACCCATTTCATAATCCCCTTTCGTTGAGTTCGGAAATACTGGATGCCATCTCCTTAACAGAGGCTGTGGTCCTAATTGCTGTAGGTTTGAAGTGAGTTCTTGCTACTCCAAATCCACGTTCTCTTAGATGCTCCATGACTGCCTGATTCTTTGGCGGTGTAAGACCATGAAGATCACAGAGTGCATGAATATCGATGAACGGATAATCCGTATATTCTGACTCTTCAATCATCTTTTCTAGTATTTCTGGAACGCGTCGATGGTATATATCACGGTCCTCCTTTTCAAATATCCTGAAAGTATCCTTGAGAAACTCATCGCTGAATAGCGACCCGTTCCATAATGGTCCTGCAACCTTGACTGGTCCCGTACAACCTTCTTTCTTGTGATCGAAATTCTCAGCTTTGAAAGTACGTGAAACTGGGATGCTTTCTGTGTGCATACATCCCATGCAATAGTGAATGGCACCAAGTTGGCTTGTTTGAAGGTTTGCTTCTGTTCTATTAGCTTCAATTTTAACCCAAGTTCTGACGTAGTGGTCTGTGCTCAATACCACAAGTGGTTCCATGGAACAATCATTCAATCCTGCAATACTGTAGATTAGTCCATTGAGAAGTCGAATTGCAATCTCGTGAGTAAAGGGCGCTCTAGTTGAGAATCCCCCGTATCGGCGTAATGCAATCTTTGGATAGACTCCACATAAAACGGGCATATCTGTAGCAGTCACTGCCAGAAGACCTCCCTTTGGACTGAGCGACTGGACTGCTGCGTTGAGGAAAGGAGCTGGTGTGCCAAACGGATCAACATCGACAAAATCAAATCGTTTTCCTCTTGACTCCGTTAGCAACAATAATTTTGCATCACCATGCATCACTTCAGCTCTATCTGCTAATTCGAGATTTTCGATATTCTTTCTAGCTGTTTCCACTGCGAGAGGATTAGCATCAAACAAAATTGCTCGGAAGTCACCGGGACATTCGTTGAGATATCTGAGTGTTCTCACTCCAGAACCCGTCAGTGGTTCACACATAGACTTGATTGGATACTTTTTCAAGTACGCCGAGAGAAAAAGGACTGAGAGGTCTCGATTGAGTCGCATTCGCGGATTGTAAAAGACAGGCAGGCTTGCGCTTGGTTGTTTCTTATTTTCACTGTAATGGTCGACATCTGCACTTAGGAACGTAGTCCTACCTTCAGTGTATTCTTTCTCGATCGTCATCTGCTATTCGGAAAACCTCAAAGATTGCTAATAAGGAGAATGGAGTGTCTCCCGTCTTTTCATGAATCTCTATATTTTGCTAATAAGCAGATTTGACCTATTTCTATCAAGTGATTGACACTCAACATTATGAAACTCATATGTTCCACCCTTCCGTGGCTAGTGTCGCCACTTTCGCAAACTCTGTGAGCTCGCAAATTAGCTACGGCTTTGTCTACTATCATTGGGATGGAATCCCTCCTGAAGACCTGGCTTCTTTCTCCTGTTCTAGTGTTGGAGTATCACTTCCAACAACAGTGAGCGTTTCCATAGTACTTACCACGGCGGGGTCATTATCACTCTCACTAGTTTCATCACTGAAGCTAGAAAGGCCCGATTGGACAAAGTGAACAGCCGCGGACTCCCTGGGACTTGATGTTGATCCTTTCATTGGGAGTAAGGACTTCCCTTGAGAAGGCTTCTTCTTACGGGCTTTCAGTCGTGAGATTTTCCCTGCTTTCACAGAGATATCCCACTTACCTAGTCCTCTCACAGAGTGCAGTGACTTTGTGAGCGTAATGAGTCGTCCGGCGATATTGATAGCTCCATTCCTATCAGCGTTTGTCTTGAGACCGCACGAAAGACATCTGAAGTAGTTCTGTCTAGGCCTCTTTCCCTTGGAACCGCATTTCCAACAAATGATTGAGGTCCAACTCTCTGGAATAACGCGGAATCTAGAGTCCTTTTTATCTACTGAGCAACCCTTCTGGGTCAGTCCATGGTGTAGGCTTTTCGTGATTCTAGCAAAAGCCCAAGAGTGTATCATCCTTCTAAACTGTCTGCCCTTAAAATTCCCCTTCCGTGATACATTTCGAATATTCTTCAAACGACCAATTGCTACATAGAGAGTATATTTTTCAGATAACTTGGCAATATAGTCTAACAAGTCTCTAACAAGAATGCGGTCATACTCGCGAGCTACATTCTCACGCTTATGTCGCATTTGTTTTAATTTTCGAAGAACAGCATCAGCATTCCGATTAGTGTGACGACGAACAGAAACTTCATGCTGAAGTTTGGCTACAAGTCTGTCGTATTTTTTAATGATTTCGACTTTATACTTCTGTTTAAAGAATCGAGTTTCACGTACTTTCAATGGTGTGACTAAAGTTGTACATGCAGCCTTCTCGATACCAAGATCTATTCCAAGAACAGCAGGAGGATGGATTGTGTCGCGAACTTCAATGGTGGCTATCCGTACAGCAAAGGTCGCCCACCATTTTCCCGAACAGTCAGTGAAGATCTGTAAAGCCTTCACCTCACCTCGGTGAAACTGGTTGATATGAAAAGGTGCTACTTTGAGTGGGATACGTAATCTATCATGGATTGTCCGTCCCTCCGGAACCGAATCAAGAGTATCCCGAAGGTTTAACCACAATCGTGAAACCAATGTGGAACTATATTCTAGATTGAACCTACGTGAGAACACCCATCTTGGTATCCTTTTAGTTGAGGTTACTGTGGTGGGACGAGACGCATTACATCCCCTTTTCTTTTTCAAGGCTAAGTAACTCTCATAGAGAGCTACTGCTGTCTGTCTACATTCTGTCAGCTCGTTCTGAGAAATCCTTGGGAATCGTGTTTTGAAATCATGAGGGACTGAAGATCTCTGATTGTATCCCAATCTAACCTTGATTGCAGTCATGGTGAGCTTGTCCAATTTGCCATCATGAATCCGTTTTTTCATACGACCTGTCAACAACTTGTCTTCATGTTGTTCAATAATCCCAAGGAATGCATGAATCACTCTTGTATCCCTTCCAACAATCTGTCTCAATCTCTGACGTGAACGCACTGTCATGGATTCCCAGTTTATCGGGACCTTGATGCTGATTGTTGTACCTTGGGACCGAACCATCGTTTTTTCGCCAATCCGTTATAAACTTCTGACCTAAGTCAGTCAAGTTCACTCCCTTCCCTGTTCTCAGGATTGGTTATGTACTCGTATCATTCCTCATACATATTGCAAGTGAGCCGAGTCCGAAGCAGATAGGCTTCGCAAGGTAGGAGCAGCACCTTCCACAACTGCTAAGAAGCTAAAAACATGCGTTTGCTCATCAGTTTGTAAGGTGCTTAAACTTGCCAACAAAAATCAAGATACAAACAAATCGTGGAGATATTGTTGCAGAGATGTGGAATGATGACGCGATCAACACAGTCAAGAATTTCGTCACTCTAGCACAGAGCGGCTATTATGATGGTCTGACCTTTCACAGAGTTCTACCAGACTTCGTAATTCAAGGAGGCTGTCCTCAAGGGACAGGTACTGGAGGTCCTGGCTACAGAATCCCCTGTGAAACTTCGGGTCCACGTCAAAAACACGAACCTAGTGCTTTCTCAATGGCGCACGCTGGTAAAGATAGTGGAGGAAGTCAGTTTTTCATTGTCCTAACTAGAGAAAAGACCAAACACCTTGATGGTGGACATACAGTATTCGGACAGACCATAGAAGGTTTGGACGTTGTGAAGAGCATTCGTCAGGGTGACAAGATGATCAAGGTTGAAGTCCTAGAAGTAGACCCTGTAATAGAAGCCCATGAACTACAAAAAATGTAGACAACACAAGCTTGGAACGAACAGGTAGCAGAGCTGCCTGTTCTTCTAGCTATCTCTATTCTAGAGCGTACTCTTCTCCTTCACCTAGTATGACCACTTTTGTATCCGATTGAGATTCTACTTTTTCTTTGAATATTGCTGGGTCTGCTCCTTTCAGATGCATTGGAATTGCTATCTTTGGTTTGATTATCAATGCAGCCTCCGCAGCCTCATTGATATCCATAGTGTACGTGTCCCCACTTGGGAGCAGTGCAACATCAACTTCCACCTCTTCTAGTTTCTCCATCTCTGGAATCAAATCGGTGTCCCCTGCGTGGTAGATTCTCTTCTCCCCAAACTTCACAAGAAATCCCACACCGAAGCCCTTTGGATGAAATGGTTCTCCATTGGGCCGAAACCGTTTCACGTTATAGGCTTCTGTTGCCCAGATTGTACCTTCGCTAGTTACCATCTTCATGAATTGTCCTGGACTCAAGTCCCACACGATTCCTCCTTTGACCTCCTTCTTAAGATTCGGAGGCGCAATCACGGGACTTCCAAATTTGCGGATTTTCTTGAGCAATTTATTGTCAAAATGGTCTTCATGGCCATGAGTCACAAGAATAAGGTCCGCAGGCTCGAAATCGTCCTTCTTCAACCCTGTGTGTTTTGTAGAGGGATCAATGTAGATGTTCTGATCTGCAGTCTTTATCTGGAAACTTGCGTGTGCCAACAATCGAATTGTAATTCCCATATCATCACCGAATCTGTGAAAGCTATAACCTCGTATATGTGTTTCATATGATAGCACAGTTTATCGGGAGGACTGGTTTCTGTAAAAATGGAGACGATTACCAATTGCCCCTGAGATTCGGTACAACAGCTCTAGAATTCCAATCAACAGTTGACCAGATCATAGTCGATGGTGTTCCTGATTTCTCTCGTTTTGATGTCGAGAATGAAGTACGAACATCTGTTGAGGGAGGATATTCAGTCATCGAGCTCTCTCTAGATGCTAAACACATAATCCCTAGCTCACTTACACCAGAGTTGATTAGTAGGCTCATAGAACTGAAGTCCGAACTTGGACACTCATATACCATTCATCTCCCATTTTGGTCTGTGGAACTGGCTACTTTCAATGAACCCGTTCGAAAAGGAAGTGTTGAGAGTGCCGTTGAGTCCATCAAACTTACTGAACTTTTAGAACCAGAGGCATACGTTTTACACGCTACTGGAGACCTAGCTGAGCGGTTCTCGAATCTTCCTTACTCACCGGAACTAGTACGGTTGATATGCACATTGCTAGGAGGTTTTGCATCAACTAGTATTGAGGAGATACTCAGTGAAACTGAGATAGATTCACGGAAACTCGCAATAGAAAACTACCTGTTTCCGTTTGATATCATGCGTGATCTGATAGACGATTTAGACACAAGCATCTGTTTTGATACAGCCCACCTACTAACAAAAATGTCTGGAACCGAATCGGTCATGGAATTCTACAATACACACAAGGATAGAATCTCTGAGATCCATCTTCAAGATGGAAGATATACTGAATACGAAGGAGCCACAGTTCGTGAAGACCATCTCACATTGGGTCATGGATTATGGGGTAACTCAGGCATTCGTAAGTTTTTACTTGAATTGGTCAAGGATAAATTCACAGGTCCAATAATCTTTGAACTAACCATGGATGAAACTAAAGAGTCATTGAACCTCATCAGAGAGTTAGTCCCTGAAGTTCTATTGTGAATTCAGTCACGGATAGCAGAGTTCCCAACCTTCACCAGGGTGAAATATTTCAATTAGACTCATAATCTCATTATAATCATCTCCACCCATTACGAGTCTTGGGCAGATTGCTTGATTGAAGTATACCGCGAAGTGAATGTGATCAAACTCTGTAGGTCTGAGGAATCTACCAATCTGCTCCCCTTTGACCACCCAATCTCCTATCTCCACATCGAGCATAGCAACCTGTTGCACTCTTACCACTTCATCAGCCGGGTCTCCTTCGAATCCGTATTGATGGGTCAGAGTACTATTGAAGCGAATTGTCACACCCACTACGTAGATTGTGCTATCTGGTAAGTATCCCAACTCAATGTCTTCCACAACTCCTGGAGCTGCAGCAATTACAGGGGAATTATTGTAAAACATATAATCAAGTCCATTATGCTCAGCTCCCCAGGGACACACATCACTCTCACTGTAGCCATTATTCCAATGAGCAATGTCTGATTGATTACTATAGATTACGCCCATGTTATTGAGAACTGTCGAGTCATACCTACCTTCATTGTCAAACGAACCAGTTCCTTCATTTAATCCTAGAATGTATACTGCTCCTACAGCAACAGCCAAGATAACAAGAATTCCGACAACACAGACCTGCTTTTTCATATCCGCTTTCTGAGAAAACGGACTCTAAAGAGTATCTGACACTTCAGCTATTGCCAGTCCAATCTCAGAACTAGCCCCGAGCGAAAACGTTTTTATCCAGACCCCTCAAGCAACTCTTACTCATGGGCCCGTGGCATAGACTGGAAAGATCAACAGCGTTGATCTTGGTTAGTTATTGCGCCGCTCTGATAAGGCGGATGTCGCGAGTTCAAATCTCGCCGGGCCCACCATCGTTTTTCGAGATCTTGTTTTATCTACTAATCTTCAAATTTATTACCTCCCCTGTCTGGAGCACTGATATGAAAGCTTTGATAGCATACTTCACACAGACTGGGAATACCCAAATGATTGCTGAAGCAATCCATGAGGTCTTCTCAACCCGTGGAGAGGTAGATATCACAACAGTCCGAAGAGTCAATCTTGATACCCTAAGTGAATATGATTTGCTTGTCGTAGGTGCACCGTGTCATGATAGTGATTTGGCACCCCCAGTGAAAGGATTCCTAGACAGTTTGCCTGAATCACCTCGATTCAAACTGGCTGGATTCTATACCCACGCAACCTACACACCTGATAAGGATGGACGAGAAGGAGAACTCTATAACCAATGGGCAGGAAGGTGTCATCCAACATTCGAGAACATTTGCAGTAGTAAGAACATAGAGTTTCTGGGATGTTTCAACTGCCAAGGAAAAGCCAGTCCACCCATTGAGGCTTTCATTAGACAAGAGATAATCACTGATGATGACGAATGGGACAGATATTTACCAGATCTCCGAAAACATCCTGATTCAACCGATATTGAGAATGCGAAGAAATTTACCCAAGATATTCTTGACCGACTTTGACTTGCAGTAACCATTCTCACTCTGTATTCTCTAGGACCTTAAATCAGAACTGAGTCACTCAAACATGGGTATTGAGATTGAATCCTGTTCTACTCCAATCACCACTCACTAACTTTGCTCAAATGATAGGTGCCTATCTTGCTGAAATCTGGGACTTTCTAATATTCATAGGACAGATTTCAGGAATCATGGTCGTATTGATTGGTGCAATCCTCTGGTTCACTGATATGAATGCAAAGAGAGGCAAAGGACTTGTTGCGAGTGGAATTCTCCTCTCAGTTGTCATCGAATACTTTGTCCTGTTCCCTCCAGATTTTGTACTCACATAATCAGATTCTATCTAAGACAATTTGTATCTCTTTCTTAACCAAGTCAATTCGATCAGGAGCATTACATACTCCAAATTGATCATGGTAGTCGCGATACTCATCAGTGTCAAGGATTCGAAGAATAGAGTCGATAGCCAGGAGTTGTTCCTTCGTGAACTCTCTCACTAGTGACGATAGTGCTGTGTCTGTCATAAGAACATGTCAGATGAGTTGGATATAACCTCACCAAATTCTAGGAGCTTATTAGACAAACTAAGGACTCACTTGTGTTGGGCACCACGGTCCCCACACGTCTTGCGTGTCTGTCGTTCCCCCGCTTCCCGGCGGTGTGGTGCCCCACTCTTTCTAGTTCGCGTAGATAATCACGCTTTAATGCAGGGAATATTCAGTTCCCCTCAGAGGCGATATCTGTTGACTTACAATGAAATACCCATTGTGAAGAGCATTGAAGAGATAGATGTGCTAATGGCCCGCGAACGTCTTGAGGAACTAGTGAAGGAACCTCCTGTTCTCGGAGTAATGCTTTGGGGCAGTAGAGCAACAGGATTTGGTACACCCACAACTGACTGGGACGCTCTGATCTATGTCACAGAAGAGTACTATGACAGTCTTGAATTATAGGATACAATCTGGCTTGAGTTTGATGAATCTGTAGAACCTCGAAAGCTCATCATCGATTTCTCTCCGGTTTCTGACGCTTGGTTCAGATAACAGATTGACTCGCCGCTTGACATTGATCACTCACCGTATGCAGAGGGCGTCGTGATTTATGATCCATCAAGAAAGTTGGAGGAGTGGCGCAAGAAACTAGCTAGATACCCTGAGGAGGATCATGTTGATCGTCTGAAGAACAAGTTTGCCTTAGCTGCAGGATCTTATGGTACTGGACGAATTGATCATGACAGAGGGTTTGTACATGATTCCAAGCTGAACCTCTTTCGTTCCGTAGTTGCCTCTGTAAACCTCTGGTTCACTATAAAGAAATCATGGACTCCCCCACTGAAATGGTGGACTCCGCATGCAAAGAAACTGGGAATGACGGATGAGACCTACAAACTGTTCTGTGATGCTTTGGATGATTCAATTGTTAAGAATGTGGGAGCAGTTGTGATGCACCTCAAAGAGATGATCCTCATGAATGGGTATGAGTTTCCAAATGAATTCATTACAGCATTTCTTGAAACCATCCATGTTGATGGTCGACCCGGACAGATTCGACACAGCTACATGTAATCTAGTGTTCAATCACTGTCTTGCCCTTGAGAAACACTTTCTCAATTGACATTGGATCCTTTAAGAGACCGATGTCTTTGAGTGGATTCTTACCAGAAGCTAATACCAGAATATCCGCTGATTTGCCAGCTTCGATGGTCCCGACCTCAGAATCTATCCTGAGTATCTTGGCTGCGTTACTGGTTCCTGCAACAATTGCATCACCCTCTGCCATACCTCCAATGTTGACGAATAGTTCCATCTCTTGCATTGAAGAAGGTCCGAATGGTGTGTAAGGCATACCTGAGTCCGATCCTAATACGAATTCTATACCCGCTTTAACAGCATTCTTCACACCCTGCTCAATGAAGGGGTAGATTTCCTTCTCCTTTCGCACCATATAGTCAGGCAAGTCTCCATCCTCGTGGTGAAGCTGTGAATTATAATAGGTCACAATGGTGGGCATGTATATAGTCCCATGTTTCTTCATCAAATCCAGATTCTCTTTATTCAATGGATGCCCATGCACAAGAACATCCACTCCTGCAAGAATTGTGTTCATGATACCAATGTCACCATAGGCATGAGCATGAGCCATCATCCCAACCTTGTGTGTTTCTTCAACAGCTGCTTGCAGTTCGTCCAGATTGAACTGAGGACTCAAGCTCTCTGTATTTCCAGCAGATATTGCTCCTGTGGATGCAAGTTTGATGAAGTGAATACCTCTTGCGATTTCTTCTCTGACTGCCCGTCTCACATCGTCTGGACCGTTCGCCTCACTATATCCTGACTTAGGATCCCTTCCACCTGAGATTGATATCATTCTACCACACACTAGCAGTCTTGGGCCATTGATTATACCCTTCTCGATTGCTTCCTTTACTGCAAACGAGAGATTCCCTCTGGAAGCAGCATCTCCTGCTGTAGTAATTCCATTGTTGAGAAGACGCTCGCAAACCACACCTCCGCGAATTGAGAGGAACTCATCCGACAGTTTTCTCACTTCGTCAGGATCTGCGGCTATACCATCATATCCCACATGGATGTGTGGATCGATGATTCCTGGCATCACGACCCGGTCAGAGAAATCAAGGACCTCTGTTCCTGTTTCTGTGGTCAGATCTGTACCTACTTCAGAAATGGTCTGGTCTTTGATTAGCGCAGACACGTCATTCAGAACCTTTCCATCCCCGACAATCAGTGTTCCAATCTTCAGAAGAACATCACTCATATTACATCACATACAATATTACAAGTCCCTGAACCTACCTTTGAGTGTAGTGGGTTGTGGAAAAAACGGTCATGACTGAAAGCTTTTAGGGAGATTCGTTTCGCCAGCCGCTCAAAACCTAATGATTCATCTGGTGAATTTCATTATGATTGATGAAAAAAATGGTAATAGGAACCTTGTCATTCTCGGCGCGCTTATTGTACAGTTGTGCCTGGGTTCGATATACGCATGGTCCTTTTTTCAGACAGCTCTGAATGGAGGTTCTCCTCCTGTAGGTGCGTATCTCTGGCCCGGTCTAATGTCACAATTACCTTTTGCCGCTGGTCTGGCTTCGTTTGCCTTGTTCATGATAGTTGCTGGAAGATGGCAAGATCGTGTTGGTCCTAGAAAGGTCGCTACTGTCGGTGGTATTCTATTAGGTACGGGATATATTCTCGCATTCTTCGTCGACATAGTGGCTGGATCCGATCCACTTCTTGGTACAGTTTATCTCATCATCACCTATGGGATAATTGGTGGTGCAGGCATCGGCTTTGCCTACGTCTGTCCAATCGCAGCACTAGTAAAGTGGTTTCCTGATAAGAAAGGTACAATCACTGGAATTGCTGTAGCTGGGTTTGGAGCAGGAGCTCTGGTATTCGGATACATCGAACAATTCCTGTTGACACTGTTCAATGTACCAACCACAGCCAACATTGGAATGCCAATGCTAATCCTTGGCATCATCTATCTGGTTCTTGTCGTACTTGGTTCACAGCTCCTCACAGATCCCCCAAAGGGCTGGCTACCTGAAGGCTACACACCTCCGAAATCAATAGCTAATGGTTCCGGTGTTCACTGTACACCTACTCGAATGATACGAACCGCTTCATTCTGGCTACTTTGGCTGATGTTCGCATTTGCTGCAACTGCTGGTTTGATGACACTTGGGAATGTTAAGTCTGCATCTTTAGCAATTGACTCTGCAACAGACGGCGTCGTGATAGTTGGTGTCATGAGTCTTCTCAATGCTGCTGGACGAATCGTCTGGGGAGCGACTTCTGACAAGTTCGGTCGTGAGAACACAATGATTGTGATGTTCTCATTCCTTGCAGTTGGAATGTTCACTTTCGCCTGGATGTCTACTATCAGCATAAGCTGGCTGGCAGTGATGGGTATCGCATCATTGATCGGTTTCTGCTTTGGTGGAAACTTCGCACTGTTCCCAGCTGCAACAGTAGATCTCTTTGGAAGTCAGAACATCGGAAAGAATTACGGCGTGATGTTTACAGCCTACGGAATTGCTGGAATTACTGGTGCATTTGTGGCAGGTCCAATTGTTGATCTCACAGGTTCTTACTCCATGGCTTTCATGATGACTGGAGTCTTGGCAATCATTGCAGTACTATTGACAGTAGTCTTGAGAGCTGTGGTTTGGAAGGTATTCAAGTTCGAGGTCGATGACTCTAGTCATTGATCCCATCCCTTTTTTCTGTATATTCAGAAACACCATCCGTTTTGTGCTATCTCATCACAAGAATAGGTATTATTTGACAAGCTTCAAATACTCAGATTCTTGCAGCTCGGCCATCGAATTGATGGTTGTAGGTGACGTACTTGTCAGAAGATAAGAAAATAACAGTTTATAGCCACGAAGAGAGGCGCTTCGACCCTCCACAGAGTTTTATCGACAAGGCCTTCGTAAAGAGCCAAGATGAGCGAAAGAAAATCTGGAAGGAGTCCGTCGAAAACCCTGACGAATTCTGGCTCAAAGCAGCGAAGGAACTTTGTTACTGGAAGAAAGAGCCAACTAAGGGATTTGAGTGGGAAGACATCGAGAATATTCGATTCTCCTGGTTCAAAGACGGCGTAACCAACATGGCTTACAACTGTCTTGACAAACACGTCGAGGCAGGCAAAGGGGACCAGATTGCTTTGATATGGCAGGGCGAACCCCTTGAAGAGTCAAAGACTTACACTTACAGTGAGCTCCTTAGCGAGGTCAACAAGGCTGCTAATATCCTGAAGAACCTCGGTGTAAAGAAGGGCGACAATATTACCATGTACCTCCCAATGATTCCTGAACTCGCAATCATTATGCTTGCATGCGTCAGGATTGGTGCAGTACACAGCATTGTCTTCGGTGGGTTTAGTGCTGAATCAGTTAAGGACAGAATCCTTGATTGTGAGGGGAAGCTGTTGGTAACAGCTGACGGTTACTATCGTGCTGGCAAGACCATCTCACAGAAGAAGGGTGCAGATGTTGCACTCGCAGACACCCCAATGGTCGAGAAAGTTCTTGTTGTTAAGAGAGTCGGAATCGATGTGCCATGGACCGAGGGCAGAGATGTCTGGTACCATGATGAATATGAGAAGGTCGACGACAAGTGTGATCCTGAATGGTTGGATGCAGAGGACCCATTATTCATTTTGTACACATCCGGCTCAACAGGCAAGCCGAAGGGTGTTCTTCACACAATTGGTGGATACATGGTCTACACCACTCATACGTTCAAGTACATCTTCGATTGGCACGAGGGTGACATCTATTGGTGTACTGCTGACATCGGCTGGATCACGGGACACTCATACATTGTCTACGGACCCCTTTCAGCTGGAGCTACATCCTTGATGTATGAAGGAACTCCTGCAAGCGAGGCGGAAAACATGGAACGCTTCTGGTTGGAAGTCGAACGTTGGAAGGTAAACCAATTCTATACTGCACCGACAGCAATCAGAGCAATCATGAGATTCGGTAACGACCCTGTCTTGAAATATGACATGTCCAGTCTGAATTTACTCGGTACCGTAGGTGAACCTATCAATCCAGAGGCATGGATGTGGTATCACGAAATTGTCGGGAAGGAGAAATGTGTAATAATTGATACATACTGGCAGACAGAGACAGGGGGAATAATCATCTCCCCACTCCCCGGAGCAACAAGTACGATACCCGGGTCATGCACCTTTCCCTACTTTGGCGTTGAGCCTATCATTGTTTCCGAAGATGGCTTACCAGTTGAAGCCAACGAGGGCGGACACCTCTGTATCAAAAGACCGTGGCCGGGACTGATGCGGACAGTCTACGGGGACCACAAGAGATGGGTCGAAACATACTGGTCCCAGTTCAAAAATCCCAAGACGGGCGACCCGATGTACTACACCAGCGATGGTGCTAGGTTCAACGAAGACGGTTACTATTTTGTCATGGGTAGGCTAGATGATGTCCTGAAAGTATCCGGTCACCGCTTGGGAACAGCAGAGATAGAATCAGCTCTAGTGAAAAACTCAGCCGTTGCAGAAACCGCAGTAGTCGGATTTCCGCACCCTATCAAAGGCGAAGACATCTATTGCTTTGTCACGTTGAAAATGGGTGTGGAAAAATCGGATGAGCTTAAGTTCGAGCTTCGCTCCTTTGTGAGAAACGAAGTCGGCCCAATCGCCACACCAGCAAAGATTCAGTTTGCAGATGCTCTACCAAAGACTCGCTCAGGCAAGATAATGAGACGGATACTCAAACAAATCGCAGCAGGCAATATAGACGATCTCGGAGACACAACAACTCTTGCCGATCCAACTGTCGTTGAAACACTTGTCCGCGAACGAATTGAATAATAAAATTACGAATGGAAGGCTTCAAGCTTTCCATCTCTTTCTTTTTTAATAATAAACACATTGAACACGAAGAAGAATTTATCATGATTAGCATTTATAGCCACTATTTGTACAGAATACTGAATGGGGGAAAATATAATGCGTCGCAGTCTTCAGTTTGGGATTGGTACTGTTCAGAATGTGTCCTGGGCAGAAATGGTCAATCGTTGGAAATCTATTGAGGATTTTGGATTTGACAGTGTGTGGGTAGCAGACCAGTTTTGTATCTGTAGTCAGCCATCCGCATCATGGTTTGATGGATGGACAGTGTTAGCTGGCCTAGCGACACAGACAAGTCACATTCGTATCGGCACATGCGTAACTGCCATTCCTTGGCATCACCCAGCCTTTCTAGTGCGCAAAGCACTCACACTGGACCACCTTTCTCAAGGTCGATTGACCCTGGGCATTGGAACTGGGCTACCCGGCGATTGCGCGCATAAAATACAGGTATCGAAGATTGGTCTGCTAAAGAAAGAGTTGAGAGATTTGGAGAGTATGCAGAGGTCGTGGACCTGCTCATGTATAATGAAACTACGACCTATAATGGACGATACTATCAACTAGAAAACGTAATCATGAATCTAAAGCCTGTTCAGACACCACACCCTCCTATTATGATTGCAGCAATGGGGCCTAAAATGCTCCGCCATGCGGCAAGATTTGCAGACACATGGAATACCGCGGGAAGCTGGACAGGATCTCTAGAACATCGGTTGAAAAGTATTCATCAGCAAAATTCACTGATTGACGAGTATTGTGCAGAATTTGAAAGAGATCCAGAAGAAATACGACACTCGTGTCTGCTTCATGAACCGGAGATGTATTCACGTGGTTTTCAAATTCCTTCTTATGACTCAGTAGACTCATTCTTAGAAATAGCAAGAAAATACCTAGACTTAGGCATAGATGAATTATTACTCCATTATCCTCTCGTTGAGAAACAGATTCCAGTCTTCGAAAGTATTGCGAGAGAAGCAATCCCCGAGCTGAGGAAAGATTACCAATAATTGATTGACCGCTCTAGTAGGCAGATATAGTATACAGAGAGGGGTCTCAAGAAGACCTCCTCTCACTACTTATTTTGAAGAAATCATTTTCGTTTGTTCTTTGTATTCTCTTGGCTTTCGGAAAGTTTGTTTTTCTTCTTCTTGTCTTCTAAACATTCTTCACACATGATGATTTCACCTCGTTGAATATTTTTCATTCAGTATTATACAAGGTTCTTTACCTGTTAATACTACTGAAAACAAAGTACTTAAACTACGGAGTCCGTACTAACATAGTAACTACGAAAAGAGGAAGTCGGGAAATGCAGTCGAAGAAGGGAACTGAATGTAGTGGGGACTCAGTTGATGGTGTTTGCTTGTGTCCTCTGCAAGGAATAATTCATACAATTAGTAGAAAATGGACTCTACAGATTGTGACACTAATTGGAAATCATAAACACCTCCGGTATAGTGAGATTCAGGGGAAGTGTTCTGGAATCAGTCCTACGGTTTTATCTGACAGATTAAAGGAACTTGAAAAGCAAGGCATCTTGAGTCGGAAGGTCTTTGCTGAGATCCCTCCACGGGTAGAATACACATTGACCAAAGACGGAATTGATCTGAGAGAGATGATAATTCCTCTTATGAACTGGGCTTCAAACCGTGCGTGAGTCAATCTATACTTCTATTACCCATATCAGAGAGTATCTCTAGTATTTTGACTTGTTTGAGAGGGGGCTAGGTGAACCTCTCATGCATTTCTTTTTCATCATCCACAACTATATTATCAGTTACAAAATCGTCTGAAACTATGAACAAGGAAGTGGAGAGTCTACGAGCAACTCTTTGGCGAAGATTGCAGGAAGTACGAGGGAGTTATGAAGACACAGAGCAGCTCAAGACTTTATTGGAACAGTGGGAGGAAGACTTTGGTCCTGAGCACCAAGACCTGGTTGATAAGATGATAGCAGAGGCATCAAGTAGCTACTGGAGGGAGGTATCTGCACGCGAAGGAAAGTCTGTTGATGACCTCATCCGTACACAGTGGATGCCATGGACTGAAGGCGCGTTTACGATTGAGAAGATTCCAGATGGAATTCAAGTTTACTGTACAAAATGTCCAATGGCAGACGCGTACAAAGCAATCGATAGAGTGGATTATGGACTTCGATTCCATTGTGCTGAGGACGCCCATGTTGTCACTGGATATAATCCCTCGATCAAATTCGAACGTACTAAGACCTTGATGGAAGGCGATGATTGTTGTAATAACTGCTACACTATGAAGTAGCACAACAACCATCACCTAATTCTAAGATTCTATCCAATTAGAATGAGATCAATGAACATCTACCTGAAGATATAAAAACAGAATTAACAATAGTAAATTTACTATTTCGAGAGGATAAAGATGGAAGATATTCAGACATTTACTGGTTTTCCAAAGGAAACGTTCAGATTCTACGAAGATTTGAAAGAGAATAACTTCAGGGAGTGGTTCAACGAGAGAAAGGATCACTATCAAGAATATGTCCTCAAACCCGCTCAGGCATTTGTGGTGGCCTTTGGTGAAAAACTAAAGACAATCTCTGACAGTTTCACGTATGACACTCGTACTAATGGTAGAGGGTCAATGATGCGAATCTATCGAGATATTCGCTTCAGTAAGGACAAAACCCCATACAGTACCAGACTTCGATTCAGGTTTGGGGAGGGTATACGTGAGAAGGGAGAACACCCAGGATTCTTTCTTGGAATGGATGAGACTGGAGGTCATATTCTAGGTGGAATCTACAAGTTTGCTAAGCTCACTCTTGATAGATATAGAGAAGCAATAGATGACACGAACTCCGGAACAATTCTTGTTAAGATAGTCGAGGAAATTAGAAATCAACGTGGATTCACAATTAGCGGGGAAAACTACAAGCGAGTTCCGAGGGGATATGATGCAGATCATCCACGAGCAGACCTTCTCCGACATGACTCATTGTATGTTCGTTCGCCTGAGATTCCAGTCAGTGTCCTGACAAAACCTGAACTTGTTGACACTTTTTACGAACATGCTCTCAGAATAGCCCCAGTCCATCACTGGTTGGCTCAATTGGCTCACTAAAACAAATCCATGTCCTTGCATTCTACAACGGACACGTCAATGGTATATCCTCATCTCTGTCAGTTGGACCCTCTCTATACTATCCTGAACTTCTATTCTACAGTTAGTTGACCATAGGACAACATAGAAAACGCTCACGTCTAACGATATTGCTAGTGAGAATAATGAGTCAGGATAATGACAATCGTAGACGGATCATTGGAACAGTCGCGGCAGTTTCTCTATTTGTTGCTTGGATTCTTCTCGACCTCTATGTTTTCCCTCTGATAGGGCTCCCAATCAACTATCCTCTCTATGAGTTCGTTACTTATGGCTCCTGGGCTGTTATTGCACTAGTTTGCTTCCTTTTACTCTATTGGGCTGGATGGTTTCCCATGAGACGGCATGAAATCCAATCAGATTCCACTATTTCTGAAGTCTAGTTGGGTAGTGAATCCGCTTCACCCAGTGTGACCGAATCTCCAAGACGTTCAAGAATGCGCAACAGTTGAAATCCTAGAGAGATTGCGACGACTGCTGCCATTATTACCTTAATTGGAGTAATGAAGCCTGCAACTAACCATATGCCGTACAAAATCTCAGGAGTCCACCCATAGAAGAACCAATAGGCTTGTCCAGGAACAAGTACAAAGATACGAAATAGGATATCTGTTTCCAGTGCTATTACTGCAGTGAAGAAGAGCGCAAGTACTTTCTTCCGTTCACTAATCTCCGACCATCCCCCACGAATAGTAATGACCGTGTAAATCAGCACTATTCCATATCCAACAAGTACATCCCAGATTCCCCAGAGTGGGAGTCCCCATGTGACCGGATAGATGAAGTATCCGAGAAGCAATGCAGTATAGATACCTAGAACAGGACGCCATCTCTTCTGATATACAAACCCGGCCATTGCCGCACCGAGTGATAGTCCTAGCATAAAGAGCAACTCAGTGGGGTCACGGGGGTAGATCATATGTCCGAGAAAACTACCAAGTCCAACTGACAGAGCTCCCACGTACGGACCTAACAGGATACCGACTATCGGTGCTAATAGAAATGGCCAGCTGTCCCACACACCGGCATAGAATCCAGGAATTGTGGGGATTACATCTAGAACCGCTATCATCGCTGTGAAGACTGCAACGAAGGCAACGAATCTGCTCTTATTGGTACCAACTTGAATCGCCATGACTCCACCCGACACACATGGGCGAGATTTAAATTCTCGTAAATATATCACGGAGCTGTATGCTCAGATTGCGTAACCAAGGAGTTTGAAGTCATAATGAGTAAAGCACGATTTGCATTTCCATTACTCTTCTCTGCTGGAGGAGTAGCATTTGCAATGTTTGTCATATATCAGGTGACCCAGATAATCCCCTCGTTTGAATTCTTTCCGTTCATTGCAGGATCGCTATTTACAGACATCACAATCATACTAGGAATAGCAATTCCTGTTATTGCCCTGGAATACTTCATCATAGCTTTTCCTCTTGCAGCCCTTTTCCTCTTGGTTAGCAGGATGATGAAATCAACCACTTACAATTTTTCCATAATGGACATAGGCGATGACTTTGGAGGATACCGAATGATTCGTAGAAGTGTAGCTCCCGCACTCTTCAGCATCAGCTCAGCGGGATTTTTCATAGGTCTTGTTGAGGGATTGATTATTGGTGCATACCCCCCGGCTATTCCTGATGGAGAAAAACTGGTCATCGCACTAATCGCTACATTGATGGGTGCACTCATCATCATGCCGATTGCCCTAGCACTATTCATGCCTACCTGGATTCTTAATGATGCTGGAATTGTCACTCATCTCAAAGAGGGACAACTAAACGTACGACAATGTCCTGATACAGAAGGTGTTGGTCGTTGGTATAGCAGCATGCTTGGAGGATACTCTATACTCTCATTTCCAATTGCGATGGCAAGTGCACACTTCATCATACCCTATGTAATCAATGGTATTCAGCCTACTATAAACAGTCTCATTATCAGTAGTGTGTGGACCCTTGGAATCCCACTTTTAATGATGGCATTCATTATCCCTGTTGTCTTGTTGAATGAAGCATCTCAAAGGCGAGCAGTTGGTTTCATCCAACGCTTTGCTCGAAGATTAGCTGCCGGCGAGGTCGATATACCAGTCATTGCAAGAAAGGGCGTTGAGGAAGAAACACCAGAAACAGCACCAGAGGAAGCATCAGACGAACCACAAGAAGAAGCATCAGAAGAATCAGCTGGAGAACCACTAGACTTCTAATGTTCACTTGGTCAGTATTGACCCCATTTCCAAGTGGGTCACCAACCCCCATCGTCTGAATGGTTGTCGTTCTCTAGGTGTATCAAGTTGTATACATTTCCTGGATACGCAATCAAAATGGATTCAGGATTCGGAACCAGCCAGAAAATGGTATCCCTCCCAAGTCCGCTTGAGTGAAAGGTGCTATTTTCTTGGTGCGCTATTGTGTATTCCTGATTTAAGTCGATTAGTCGAAACCGAAGACTTCTATTCAATATCTCCTGTAGAAGAATGCGAGAAACTATGAAAGACAAAGTTTGCATTGTGACTGGTAGCAACTCAGGGATTGGTAAGGAAACTGCTTTAGCTTTGGCTGAGATGGGTGCTACTATAATCATGGTTGTTCGAAACAGGGAATTAGGTGAAGCAGCACGCGCAGAAATAATTACTGAAACAGGGAACAAATCTATCGATTTGATGATCTGTGACCTGTCATCGATGAACACTATCCGGGATTTTGCATCGGCTTTCAAAAGCAAATACAACCGTCTTGATGTTCTAATCAATAATGCTGGAGCTGTAATTAGTGATAGACAGATCACCGATGATGGTTTTGAACGAACTCTGGCTGTGAATTACCTTGCTCCCTTCCTTCTCACCCATGAGTTACTCCCCCTTCTGAAGGACAGCGCTCCTTCCAGAGTACTCAACCTCTCTTCAGGTCTGGCCAAAAGGGCTAATGTGAATCTTGATGACTTTCAGAGTGAATCGAGATACAAGTCAATGAATGTATATGGTAGTGCTAAACTCAAGGTCATAATGTACACCTATGAGATGGCCCGTAGACTCGAAGACACTAATGTGTCTGTAAACGTAGTTCTTCCTGGTTTTGTTGCCACAAACCTCGGTCGCAGTAGTGGAAGCCGAAGTTCTAGAATCATGTTTGGAATGATGAAGCCGTTCCAACTCAGTCCCAAAGAAGGTGCAGAAACATCTGTGTATGTTGCAACATCACCAGAAATTGAAGGTGTAGGGGGAAAATGTTTTGCAAAAAAGAAGGAAACAGAAACTTCTGAAGAATCGTATAATGTTGATTTACAGAAACAGCTTTGGGATATTACAGTTAACCTTCTAGGACTAACCCAAATGTTTGAAAAATAAGTTTCTTGACGTTATTCAACTCGTATGTCTACTGGCACATATCTTGTTGGTCTCTTCGAAAGCCTCATTATCCAATGCGGACAATCTGTGATTGCAATGTCGAAATTTAATTTACTAAAAGAAACTCTCCTCGGTAACTTAGGAGAACAACTTCCAATATCCCTGTGGAAACATCATCCTGAAATTGACAGGAATCCAGAAGAACTAGCAGAGGCTGAGATTGCATTTCACAAACTTCTCGACCACGATATCCTGAAAATCTCCTTTTTTGGTCACTTTCCATGCATAGATTTTGGTTGCACTGCTGTTTATGATGGTGCCATAACAGGGTCTACTACCCTCACGAGTGCAGCGATAAA
>VAPC010000945.1_pt1 | contig 26271 bp, 20 predicted proteins | sample 3395121 | NCBI WGS metagenome assembly VAPC01 (sample SAMN08290434, study PRJNA428436) | hydrothermal vent metagenome | isolation source: Deep-sea hydrothermal vent chimney | place: Indian Ocean: Southwest Indian Ridge | depth 1711 m m
GAACGAATTCCCTTCGCTCGTGCTTCATACGAAGCAGCTCGCACCACGCCCCTTCCCTTTCCTCCCTTCGGGTCATGCCCAACACAAACTGGTCTACCGACCAGCTCTGGGTGATTCCTGTACTGCTCAACAGATGCATAGAAAGCATCCATATCTGTATGCATAATCCAACGTGACATATTTGACCCAATAATTACTTAGAGAGTTTCCATTAGCGATTTCCGCAATTGATTATACATCAGAACAGATTGAATAGTCTCAGAGAGATACCCGAACATATTGATACATCCTAGAGAATTCTATATAGAATTTCAGAATTCAAAATCAGTTACAGGCATATGAAACTTGAGTGGAAATGCTCATGGAAAACGAGTCCCAACAGAACTCCCGTGATGAGATAAGCATAGAAGAAGAGGCTTTCAGATACAGAGCAATAGTAGAGTCGATGAATGATGGACTTGGTATCATCGATGATGAGGGTATTTTCACTTATGCCAATCCAAAATTAGCACAAATGCTCAAGTATCCACCTTCGCAAATCATTGGGAGACCTCTCACGGATTTTATTGATGCAACAAACAAGAAAATTCTCCAAGAGAATATCAGAAAAAGAAACGAAGGGAAAGCAACACAATACGAGCTGGAATGGACTACAAGCAAAGGAGAACAAGTGCCAACAATTGTTTCAGGTGCACCAATGATACACGAAAAGGGAACCTATCGAGGTTCTTTTGCAGTCATTACAGATATCTCAGAGCTGAGAGAATCTCGGATTGCCCTTGAAGAAAGTTCTGAAATGATGCGCAGAATCTTCGAAGAAGCACAAATAGGAATCGAACTCTTTGATGAGGAAGGCATTCTTATAACTGCAAACAAAGCAGCTTTGGATTTGGCTGGCGTTTCAGACGTGAAGAATCTACTCGGGTTCAGTCTATTTGATGATCCAAATTTACCAAATGAGATTAAGGCCAAGCTCATTCGTGGTGAAGCAGTTCACTTTGAGGCCATCTTTAATTTTGATTTGGTCAAAGAAGAAGAGCTATATGAAACATCTAAATCAGGAACGGTTATACTTGAAGCGTGGATAACTCCACTTGGCCTAGAGAACGGCGGGGAAATCAAAGGATATCTAAGTCAATTACTAGAGCTTACAGAAGAAAGACTCACTGAAGCAGCTCTCGTAGATAGTGAAAACAGATACAAACTTCTGGCTGAGAATGTTACAGATATTATCTTCACTTCAGACCTTGAGTTAAATCTGACCTACGTTAGTCAGTCTGTAGAAATTCAAACAGGATATACCGCAGATGAACTTCAAGGAGCGTCACTGATTGAACTTATGTCACCGGAATCAGTTTGGATCGCTATTGAAGCCGTGAAGGAATCTCTTGAACAAGAGAAGATTGCTGATCAGACTTTGACAAGAGGTGAATCACCTCCACTGATCATACAACTGAAACGAAAGGATGGGTCCAGTGTCTGGGTTGAGGTTGCCCGAACATTCATGCGTGATGAAGATGGTATTCCTACAGGTGTCTTAGGAGTTGCAAGGAATATTGAAGAACGAAAAACTGCAGAGAAAGCCCTTAGAAACTCAGAGTTGAAATATCGTACACTGATCGACCAGTCTTTTCAGGGAATTATGATAATTCAAGCTGTACCTCTGGAGGTCAAATTCACCAATCCCGCCTTTGCCAATTTTCTAGAACACACCGTAGATGAAGTCCTAGAGTTTTCATCAGCTGATATTCAAGAGATGATTCACCCAGAAGACTGGAACGCTGTGATGGTTAGACTACAGGAATTGATGTCTGGTGAACAACCTGCCTCGATTCCTATGATTATTCGAGTATTCCAAAAGGATGGAGACATGCAGTATCTTGAGATGTTTGGTAGGCGTGTGGATTTTGAAGGGAGTCCAGCCCTTCAACTCGTCGCGATAAATGTTACAGAACGACTCGAAGCAGACAAGCACATTCAGACGCAGAAAGAACGGGCTATGCTATATCTTGATTTGATGAGCCATGATTTCAGGAACCAGCTCCAGGTTATTCTTGGAAGTTCAATGGTCATGGAAGCAACGCTTCAAGACTCCGAAGCACGAAGATTACTAGCACAAATTGTTTCATCAGTCGAAAGATGCCAGAGCATGATATCGAAAGTCAAGGTCACTGAGCCCTTGATGTCAGTGCCTCTCAGACCAAGAAAATTGAATCCAGCAATTGAGGCAGTTGTTAATTCTCAAAATGAACAACACAGAGATGTTGAATTTGATATGTCCTTAAAACCTGTAGATGCAATTGTTGAGGCGGATCAATTCTTGGAACAACTTTTAGGTAATCTTATAGAAAATGCGATTGAACATAACCCTCGAACAGATAGAAAAGTATGGGTGAAAATGAATGAGAGTGGTGACGGTTATGAGATATCAATCGGTGACAATGGCCATGGGATATCGGGTCCCTTGAAAAGTGCGATTTTTGACGTTTCAAGACGTTATGGTGGAGTTGGTCTGCATCAGGCTAAACAAATTTGTGAAAAATATGGTGGTCGTATAGACACAAGAGACCGAGTGTCTGGGCAACCAACACAAGGAGCAGAATTTACTATTTGGATTCCAAAAGTACGGGATTCAGATGCGGAATAATTCATGGAGCATACTTATCAAAGAAATCAGTTAGGTCTATGTTTCCACCACTTAGGATGATTCCGATTCGTAGGTCCGTAAGCTCATCCTTCATCTTGAGAACACCTGCTAATGAAACAGCTCCTGAGGGTTCAACTACCATTTTCATTCGTTCCCATAGGAATCTCATAGCATCTATAATCTCTTTCTCAGAAACTATGATGATATCGTCAACATTCTTTTGAATTACCTTGAATGTAAGCTCACTGAGTTGCGTTCTCAAGCCATCAGCTATCGTTTTAGGATAAACGCTTGGAAAGATCTTTCCAGCCTTGAATGAACGATACGCATCGTCAGCTTTCTCAGGTTCTACACCAATCATTCTGGCTTTAGGACAAAGACCCTTAGTTGCAATAGAGGTGCCACTGATGAGACCCCCTCCCCCAACTGGAACGAACATGTAATCAACAGATTCTACATCCTCGATTAGTTCTAGAGCACAAGTTCCTGCACCTGCTATAATACGCTCGTCATCATAGGGATGAACTAACGTGTAGTTGTATTTCTCAATTAGTTCATTCGTAACTTGCACGCGAGCCTCTGATGAATTCTCACAGAATACAATCTCAGCACCATAATCACGTGTTGCATTTACTTTCACATGAGGTGAATTCTTAGGCATGACGATTGTAGCTTTTACTCCTTCCATAGAGGCTGCTAAAGCGAGAGCTTGGGCATGATTCCCTGACGAGTGGGCGATGACCCCGCGTTCACGTTCAGCTGAAGGTAGTCGAGAGACCGTATTGAGTGCACCCCTAAATTTGAATGCTCCAACTCTTTGGAAATTCTCACATTTCAAAAAAACCTGGCAACCAGTCAACTTGTCCAGTGTTGTTGATGTCATGACAGGAGTTCTAACAATCTTTTCACGAATCCGAGCATGAGCCTCACGAACATCTTGAAGGTCGACCATGATTTAGTGGATGGTTCAATACAGAAAAGCATTCCCTTGAATGTGACTCGAAACCCTTAACGCGGGGTGTCAAGATGAAAACATTGTGAGAAGATTACAATGAGAGGTATTCGACGAAAAGAGAAAGAAATTGAGAATAAAGATGAGATGATTTCAATCTTAGAGTCTGCTCAATTCATCACTATTGCAATGAGCCTCAACTATGAACCGTATCTTGTGACATTAAGTCACGGTTATGATAGAAAGAAGAATTGTATATATTTCCATTGCGCTCAGGAAGGAAAGAAAGTAGATATCCTCAGGGAGAATAACGTAGTCTGGGGGCAAGCATTGGAAGACCACGGATATATTGACGGTTCCTGCGATCATCTATATGCAACAACTCAATTCAAGGGGCGAGTATCTTTCATCGAAGATAGCAAAGAGAAAAGACATGCACTCTCCATCATGATTGACCAACTCGAGTCAGACCCTACAAAAGTGACTGAACCACAGGTGACTGAGAAATCTATCAAGAGTGTAAAAATTGGTAGGATCGATATTGAATACATGAGTGGAAAAAAAGCTAAAGAAGTCGTGATTTCACTCTGAGTAGGCCTTAGATAGCGATGCAAGAAGTTCCATAACTAGCTCGACTTCTTCAATGGGAACGAATAGATGATCATGGTAGAAAGCCGACACTACATTCACGCTCATACCGGCTTGAGCAAGCTCGTGAGTTATTCTAGCAAGGAAACCAACTGCTCCTAAATCCGAATGAACCGATAGCGTGATGAGACCCCATGTAGAATCAAACTCGAGCTGGTGTGATTCAGCTACTTCGCGAGGGATTACCACTGTCAAACCTTCATCCTCTCTAAAAACTAGAAGTGGGGGTTCAACAAACACTTCGCCTGACTCGTCCATTGAGCAAAACACGTACTCGCCGAGTACATGCTTGGGTTTCATGTTCCTGAGAAGAATCCCCAGATCTGTTTCACCGGTCATCTGAAATTCCACACTCTATTTCTTGGAGCCATACTTATCCCAAGATACAATGTCTTCAAGTGGAAATCTCGTACTCGTTCGTTCTTGGTTTCCGGAACCCAATGAAACTGCACAGATAACACGTAGGTCTTCAGGAATGTCAATAATCTCACGGAACTGAGGTTCTAGGTCAGTGTCCCGGACACCCATCCAACAAGTTGCCAAACCAAGAGAATAAGCTGCAAGCAGCATATTTTGTACAGCCTGGTGAGGATCTGCAAGGTGATAACGAGGATGCTTCTTTGGATCTCCAAGTACAACGATGACCACCGGAGATTCTCTCATAAAACGCCCGTATGGATGGATATTTGCTAGTTTCTCCCGTATCGTTGTATTTTTGATTACAATGAAATGCCAGGGTTGTTTGTTGGAAGCTGATGGGGCCCAGCGACCAGCTTCAAGAATGATTTGTAACTGTTCATCATCCACGGCATCAGAATGATATCTTCTGATACTTCTTCTTTCTCGGATTGTCTTTATGGTATCCATAGTTCTCTCCTAATTGGAAATGTGAAAATGTGGTTATGAATTGCGCGCTACCGTCAACCTAAAAGGGAAAATCCACGCGCTCGAGTATCGTACGGTGAACATGACAATGATTGTCAAGACAAGGCGAAAGGAACTCACGAGCGTTGGTGTCGATATTGGTTCATCAACATCTCACGTTGTGTTCAGTCAAATAGTTCTTGAAAAGAATGTCCAATCACGGACTGAGAAGTTCGAGATTAAAGAACGAAAAATCCTATACTCCGGTCCGATTCACCTTACGCCGTTTAAAGACGCCCATAATGTCGATTTTGATGCACTAAGGGACCTACTTCTAGATGACTATCGAAATGCAGGGCTTGAGGTCAGTGATATCGATACTGGTGCCGTGATAATAACCGGTGAAACTGCAAAGAAGGAGAATGCTGAATGGATTGTCAATGAACTGGCTGGTGAAGTGGGGAAGTTCGTAGCTGCTACTGCAGGACCTAATTTCGAATCCGTTCTTGCCGCTTATGGCTCTGGTGCAGTATCAAGGTCTGCAGATACTGGTGAAACTGTCATGAACATTGATTGTGGTGGAGGATCATCAAATATCGCTATTTGTAAAGATGGGCGGGTTGTAGCTACAACTGCAATAAATGTGGGAGGCCGTCTAATAGCATTTGATGACTCTGGCATCATAATTCGTTTAGAGGACACCGGAAAAGAACTTGGAGGACTAATGTGTATCGGTCTAGAACTTGGACAGACACTTGATGAAGCCCACAGGCAAGTATTAGCAGAGTCCCTTGCAGGAGCATTAATGGATTGCATTCAAGGGAAACAAAGCTCCAGAGTTACTTCGATGCTTATGATGGCTCCTCCTCTTGATTATAACGAACCTATTGACAGCATAACATTCTCGGGAGGAGTGGCTGAATTCATCTATAATGTTGAAGAGCAACAATTCAATGACCTTGGACTGTATCTCGCTAATTCGATCCGTGAGAAGGCTGATGCTCTTAAGCTACCAATTAGAAAACCTGAGCATCGAATTCGTGCCACCGTTATTGGCGCAGGCAATTTCAGTCTCCAAGTCAGTGGATCAACTACGTTCCTTTCATCAGGTCTTGAATATCCACTACGTAACCTACCAGTTGTAGTTCCACATATTACATCGAGGAAAGCATCGTCAGAAGAAGTTCGGAAATCTATAGAACTTGCAATATCTAAGTTTGATTTGAAGGAAGGAGAAGACCCACTTATCCTAGCATTCAATGACGCTGTGCGACCTTCCTATGAGAATCTCAAGCAGTTCGCTATTGGAGTAGTACAAGCACTCCCAAATACCATCGAGAATCAAGCTCCCATCTTCATGTGTTTTGATGCTGATATCGGGAATAGTGTTGGAAACGTCTTGAAACGAGAGACCAGAGTGACTAATGAAATTCTTTCAATTGACGAGCTCCATGTACAAGAAGGCGACTTTCTGGACATTGGAAAACCCATTATCGAAGACGTTGTTGTTCCAGTTGTAATCAAAACCCTTGTCTTTGATACGAAATGAGGTCCTCTATTTTCTCCGTTTTCGAAATTGTGAAATGATCAGATAAGATAGTGGGACTTTGATACGGTGTTCCAGTGGTTTTTGGACAGGTAGTGGAGCCGGTCTATCTCCCTCATACCACATTCGATGGGCCTCATCTTCCCAAAGCTTGTCAATCAATGAAGGAACTTTACTAAACCTAACATAAAGATAACCTAGTAGAGGAAAGAAAGGAGTTGGAAGAAAGAATTGATAATATGCCATCATAGGCATATTCAACAAAGTCAACACGGCAACAGGCACGATCTCCGCAAGTAATCCAGTGGAAATCAATCTCGATTTTTGTACTCTTCCCTCATTGAATCGATAGATATCTCTGACAAAGACAAATCGTAGAGAGAAAATTAACATCACATAAGGTAGACTATAGACGGGTGTAAGGTTGAGAGAGAACCAATAGAAGAATAGAAATTCAGGAATTAGATAGGTGTCAATAGCCACCTGTATTTGGAAAAAGATCGATAGAAACGATATATTACCCCATGGGTTCGATATTATAATTGGAGAAAAGAGAAGCCCAGCCCAAAGAAGAAGTGGCAAGAACCTTAGTTTTTTGAATCGCGTTTTAAAGATAGAAGACAAATATGAGAAACTATGTGATTGCATATTCATTGGAGTACTTCGAATAATCAACTCACGATTGAGTATTGGTAAGAAAATGAAAAGGGAGATTGTGAGAATTGGCATGAAGACACTTACTGCACCCACTTCTATTCCAATGAAGTAAGGATTGAAAATACTGATAAACGCGAATCCGTAGGAAAGTAGCAATATCGCAACTATTGAAATAAACGCCTTTCTACGTATTGAGGACGATATTGGATTTAATTGGATCTTACGTTCGAAAAATATACCAGGTAGCATCAAGACAATTGCAAAAAGAACTGTAAATAGCGAAGTGAAGTATAGGCCACTAGGTTCAAAGTGAAACAATATTGAAGTCCATTGATCAAGACCATAATCATAATTTGTCCAAATACCAATCGGAAAAACGAGTACAATGAATATCTTGACGAGTGTTTTCTTCCATGATACGCTCCCTGTCGTACCTTCGCTCATCTCCACCATTTGTGTATAACAACCAGTCCTATTAAGAGTACGCAGATTCTAGCAATATCACCTTGTGACGAGTGGTATCATTCATATACCAGAGAACATCACTTCTCTTTCGAACCGCAATGCAAATCACGACACCCCCAGAATTTTTCGAAGACCCAATTAGGTTCATTCAGTTCTACTGGGAAACCCTGCTACCTTACATATTTCTAATTCTAACTCTTGTCTTTCTCATGGTGATCTACCTTCTTGTCACTAGTCTAGCAAGGAGATCTCTAAACGCAGCAGGGATGGGGCCAGAGGCTGCTACAGGCATCGGAATGGTTCTGAGACTTGTCTTCTTTATTATGGCGATCATGATTGTGGTAAATGCATTTGAACAAAGCCTGGCAACCATTCTATCGCTAACTGCAATTTTCGGTACTGCACTAGGCCTTGCATTCTCTCAAGCACTTGGGAATATTGTCAGTGGTCTTTATGTTCTTGCGGCGAGACCGTTTCGAGTGGGAGATTATGTTCGTATTGGGGCGGTGGAAGGGGTTGTACGAGAGGTGACCCTGAACTACACAAAGGTTCTGCTTGCAGATGAGTCCATTCAGCTAGTCCCCAACAGTAAAGTTGTTGGAAGTGAGGTCACCAATTTTCGCGTTGATGTAGAGGAGCTCATTGAATCACGACAAGAAGAAGTCCAAATATCAATAGAAGAGGGACAAGGTCGAGCATATATTAGAAAGATAGACAACGCGTTGGACAAACTCAAAGACATGGCTACTGATATTGAAGCCTATAGGTATACATTTGATCTGACAATTCACATGAGTTTTGACCATCTGGCGATGAGAAAGCACTTCGACAAAGTATGTACAGAATATGAGTCAATCTTCTTGGACCGTCCCACTTACATGATCTGGGCAAAGCCAAGTGCAGCGGTCACCTATAGATTTGCATTTATTGTGGAAGACCCAATGGTAATAATCCACAAGAACTCAGAGTTTATGGATGACCTGCTTAAGCTCTATATGAAAGGAAGATAACCTCAGAGTGCTATAGTATCATGAATCTAAAGATAAGACTCTTCATTTCATATCAATTATCATACTCGGTGGATTAAAAGGACTCAGTGTATCGTTTCATTTCAGGTGTAATTCGTGAAGTCAATAATAATCGGGAGCGCTCAAAGTGAACCCGGCAAACTAGTGTATGGTTTCATCGATGCGATGGAATTACCAACAGGAACATCAGACAAAATACCAGTCATTATTGCTCAAGGAAAAACGGATGGTCCAACATTCTTCATCTCTGCCAATGTTCACGGAAATGAACTCACTGGAGTAGCTGTCATTCATGAAGTCATTACAGATGAACTCGTAGAAGAACTAAAGGGAACGGTTGTCGCAATTCCGACGCTCAATCCAACAGCTCTACGATTGTATCAAAGATATCCAGAGTATCAGGATGCAGATCCTAATCGTCAATTTCCAGAAGGACGATTTGCAAAACCCGATGAGGATGATGAGGATCCGAAATTCCTTAAACCGTATGAACAAGTTGCGGATCTACTCTATTCAATCTTCGAAAAATATGCTGATTATCATTTGGACCTTCACAATCATTCTCTAAGGTCTATTCCTTATTCTATTCTAGACCGTATTTTCTATAATGAGGAAAATGAGAAAGAAGATGCTGAGAAACTAGCAGCCCAACAGAGAGGAATGGTTGAAGCTTTTGGCGCAGGAGGTATGATAGTAGCTGACTTCCCACCAAAGACCTACATGAATCTGAAATATCACAGGTCTCTATCTGGAGCAGTTCTCAATTCTCTGAGGAAACCTGCCTTCACCGTTGAAATGGGCAGTAACAGTGTACTCGTACCTGAAGTGATAGCAGGGTCCGTTAAGGCAACTAGGAACGTACTAAGATGGGCAGGAATGCTAGACTCTCCAAAGGAGGAGATAACAGAATTCAAGGTGCCTAAACCGGAGTATCGAATCAGACGATTTGAACATCCTCGTTCAAAGCATTCAGGCATAATTAGGATACTTGTGGAACCTGGTGAAAAGGTAACAAAGGGGCAAACTATCGCAAAAATCACCGATATTCATGGGAGGCCCATAGGAGATGGCGTCATCAAGACAGAGCATGACGGATACATGATTGCACTTCGCGATCAGATGACAATTTATCCTCAACAACATATTGCAGAGATGGGGATTAAAGACGAGTTTGATATGGTTGCTCCTCAAAAACCAAAGAAATGAAGTTATCTTATCCAGACGTCAGTAACATAGTTGAAACAGCTACTCGTAGATCGTCGTCGGCTATAAATCCAGCAAGACGTTCTTTTCCAAGATGTATAGTAGGTAATGCAGGCAGGTCATCCTCTTTCACATCAGAGTCTGGTTCATCGACATTAATGATCTGAATGGCTGATTGACTGATTCCTAATTCCTTTAGAATCATAGTCAGAGAGTCATAAACAGGTGTGCAGAAGACACAGTGGTCAGATTTGTAAAAGACAATAGGTGGCACCTTGAGTTGTTCTTTCCATGCTGGAATCAAAAGCACAAACTTGCTACCCTTTGAAGGATCTGTTTTTACTTTGTTTTCTACCCAGACTCTGCCACCAAGATCATCTATGTATCGGTCCACTACCGTGAGGCCAAGTCCTTTCCCTGCAAACTGTTCTTCAAGACCTCCAGTTCTTCGAAATATCTGGTCTTTCAATTCATCTGGAATTGCTGGACCATTATCCAGAAATTCAATGCGAACCATATCACCATCTTCAGTCAGTTCAGCATTGATATCGATCTCAACTGTGGAGCTTGTATCTGTACTCGCGGAATAGTGGAGGATATTGAAAAATATGTACCATAAGAAAGCATGACCAACAACATCGAAGGATTGATTCGGGATATTCGAGTTCACTTGAAGAGTCTTCCACGCAAAGTCACGCGTAGTTTCACTTACAGCTTTGTTGAAATGAGGTTGAAGGCGAGTCAGAACTTTATCAGGGGGATTTTGTCCTAGTGATATCAAGACGCCCATATTTGCAATCATTCTGCCAGCACGTCGAACACTCCAGGATGTTTCGCTGAGAAGACCTTCAAGACGTTCAGGCAAGTTAAGTGAGATTCCCATATCTTCCATTGCAAAGAGCACATTTTGATTTGTCATGTTCAAGTCATTACTCATGACCTCCATGTACAAATTGGCTCGCTCACTCTCTTCACGCATTTTTTCTTCAAAATTACGTCGGCTAGTCACATCAAACGCCGTAATTCCAATCTCATTCGGTTTCTCTGTACCAGAAACAAGAGCACGGGACGAGATGTTGACCCAGATTAACTTCTCATCACGACGTTTCATTTGAATCTCGAGACCAGTAACGGGATTACCTCGCAGAACCTCTTTGACTATGTCAGCCCCTGGATCATAGAGTGGTTCAGGTTCAGGGAGATATTCAGATAGAGATTGTCCAATGAGAATATCTGCTTCACAACCAAGTAGCTCTTCAGCCGCTTCATTGACTTGTTCGATGATACCGTTCCGATTAAGAGTAAAATAAGCAACGGGGGACATATCATACAAAGTTGCGAAACGATTCTCCAACTCTGAAACTGCCGCCTCAAGTTCCATATGAGAGGTGACATTCCTCACAGTAGCAATAACTACTGATTCACCCTCGAGCTCAATTTCAGTCGGAGTTATCTCCACATGTAGAACATTACCATCTTTTGCCGCCAGTCGCGTAATGAATCGGGTTGCCTTCTCTCCAGTGACAAACGCTTCTATCAATTCTTTATCGCGATTTCGAGACTTTTTGTCTATGAGGTCCTCAAATTCGGTATCTAGTAGTCCATCTCTTTCGTACCCGAGCATATCAGTGAATGCGCTATTTGTAAGAACGATGTCTTCATCCCGAATGACAACGAATCCATCACGGACTACTTCCATCACTCGATGTAGCCATGAAGTATCTCGTTTTTCGTTTGTCACAAACCTCACCGGTGTCTATTACGTTTGCCATACTCATACATAAACAAATGTGTCGAGTCTTCAATTCGATTTTTAAGATGAATGATGTAGAATTAGATAGAATGACCTTGAAAGAAGAGACTATCTGGACGTGTGCGGTTCGATATGCGATATGAATGTGTCAAAGCAAAATCACTTCTCTCTAAACCACATGTCGCTGATAGTTGGTTTCACATGAACCGAAGCTTGAACGCATACAGAGGCTGCGAACATGGTTGTGTTTATTGTGATGGAAACTCTGAGTATTATCATGTAGACAACTTTTACTCTCATATCAGAGTAAAAGAAAATGCCGCGGATGTTCTTCGAAAAGAGCTGAAGAGGCTTGGTTTTACTTCCAGGTCTGAACTTGAGAATGAAACACTTTGGTCTTTCCTAGATGCTGAAGATGCAAAGAAAATTGCTGAGAAGGTTCCGAGGAAACTAGTAATCGGCGTATGTGGTGGTGTCAGTGATGGATTCCAAAAAGCTGAAAGAGAACATAAGGTGACATATCGAATCCTTGAAACCATTCTTGATTATGGAATGCCGGTTTTCATTTTGACCAAATCGGACTTGGTTTTGGAATATTTAGATCTTCTCAAGGACATTCATGAACGAGCCTTCGCAAACATAGTTTTCACAATCACTTGTACTAAGGATGAAGTACAGAAAGTGTTTGAACCAAATGCAGCCACGACATCTGAGAGATTCGCCGCACTCAAGAAGATTCGAAAAGCAGGTCTCTATGGAGGTGTAATGGCGACCCCCATTATTCCTTCTATTGGAGATTCCAATGAGAATATGGCACAACTTGTTAAAGATACAAAGAAAGCAAATGGAGAGTTCATTCAGTTTGGCGGAATGACTCTCAAACCTGGTCGTCAGAAGGATTACTTCATGCGCGTCATTAAAAGCAAATATCCAAACAATTATGACACAATCGAAAGAATCTACGAGAACAATAACTCATATGGGCAACCTATTTGGAAGCGATTACCCGTGAACGTAATGGTCATGGGACGTCATGCGTGCAAAAAAGCTGGAGTGATAGACAGGTCTGTGCGTCACAAAATACCTCATGAATATGAATCTAATAATCTTGTTCTGGGAGTTTTACTTGACATAATCTTTCGGATGGGAATGTTTCTTGGAATGCCTCGAAGTGCAACAAAACCATATTGGGAACTTGCAGCACGTATCGAAAGAGGAGTAGATGAGCTCACAAACCTTCAGAAGGAAGGAGAACTATTCCAACGGCTCATGATTGATAACTCGATGGGTTAAACAGTTGAGGAAATTCTACAATCTGGTTCTTGTAAAGTTCTGAAGAACCTTGAGGTAACAATTGATAGACAGGCACAAACGGATCTCGATTCAGATATTCGCGTTTCGCCTGATGAGTTTGTATAGCAATAATTATTCTGTGTAACGTTTGACTAAGTTTCTAAACCATTCTGGAACTTTAGCATTATCAACTCGATCAGAAGAGGGAATGTAGGGTTTTATGTCAAGAATTGGTGTTTCATCATTAGCGGATATCTGATCAACTATCAACCTATTCGATTCAGAATCCACTCCTTCAAGCTTTACAATGGACAAACATAGAATGTTCGGTCTCATCGGAGATCGACTGGCAAAGACTCCAGACATTTCTGCACCTTCAACTGGAGGTACGTCCTTTAGTTGACTTCTCCCCTCAGGATTGTCAAAACTATCTGCCCACCAAATGATATGAAGATGAGAGAATAATTCAATTCGTAAGGCGGCATCCCAATACTGCGGTTCAATCACGAGAAAAACAGGTGCTCCCTCTTTTTTATCAACACGACCGATGGGATTCAGTTCATACTTCAATGTCATCACATTTCAATCAAAAAGCTAAATCAATTAGGTAGTCACTCCACTTGCGGTTACATCTTCGTTTAGCATCAGATGTTATTCGTTGAGCAGTTGTTTTCCCTCTGTCCTTAGTTAAGTAGATCTCAATCAGATTTGCTACCTTGTCCATTGTTGTGCATATCTCATCAAGCTCCTCAGGACCATAATAATCTTCAAGAACTATAATGACTCTGTTTGTTTTAGTTAGTCTCAACCTAGCAACCCAAGGGTTCTGTTTTATCACTGCACTAATTGCCCATAGAAGGTATTGTTTTGCTTTCCAGGGTCCAAGTTCTCTTGCACAAGATTCCATTAGCTCTGAGAGAATACATTCATTGAAGAGAACCAAACGACGTTCAAGGGAGGTCCTTTGAATATATCCACTATTAATGAGTGACCCCAATTCAAGCAGCACTATTCCTTTGTTCTTTACTGCAACTGCATTCATAACCGAAGAAACTGTACTCCTTCCATCCAATGCTCCAATGACCATGAGAGTTGACGTGTTTAAATTCAAAGGACTTTTCCTTGAAAAGATGACACTCGAGGAACCCTCTGAGAGAGCAAGCATCTCGTTATCAGGGGGGACATATGTTATTTGAAGTCGCTGAAACCATGCAATACTGGATATAAGGTCTTTAACATCACTAAGTGGTTTCTGCAATAGTCTAGCGGTTTCTTCAATCGAGATATTGCTCAACTCTGAAAATCCAGTATCTTCTATTTCAGCCTCACCAACTTTTCGAAATTCTGTAGCCCATCCTGCAGGATTTACTAGCAGAGTTCTATTCGATAGTTTCGAGTCGATGAAGACTCGTCGTACATACCTGTCAAATTCATCATATATCCCGCCTTTGATCGCAGTAGCGTCTCTCAGGAATGCAAAGCTTTCTTCGAATTCTCCCACGACACGTCTAAGTCTACTACGCGATTCAGTCGTTTCTCGTCCTACAGCGAGAACACCTAATGTCCATTCCCCACCTTCAACAAGAATTGATGAATCTGCTCCATAGACTGTCTTCCATTGAACTTCTTCAGTTCCGGTGACTTCGCCCATGAAGTTTCCCATCGCAGAAATAAAACCGGATAGCATCTGGGGATCTTCACTATTGGGTACAAATTCATGTGAATAAGGTGCTACTCCTGTAAATCGATTTAAGATGAACAGAACTCTTTCATTTGAAAAGCTCTCTGACCCACCGGTTGTATCGCTTTCAGAATTTACTCTGACTCGTGATTGGTCTTCATTTTCAATTGAGTTGTCCAAAGAGGCAATCCCCTGAATGCGTCTTGATTATGAACAGCTCCATATGAAAGTGTCTTACATGTACACACACGAAACTAAGAACTTACAAAAACCGTTTCTCCAATTCGTTCTACTACTCCGAGTAGGTCTTTCACCTACTCTTTTCTCAATCCCTTATCTACGATATCACCCAATAGTACCTGAGAGATAAGGTGCCTACTTCTCATAGCAGAATTTCTTTGCTGTTTTTGAAGCAACAGCCAAGTGCTCAAACTTCTTATCTGCTGACAAATAATTAGTAAGATTATTGATAACAGACCCGAGCGCATCGTAAATAGCATCAAGATCCTGATTTGTCATATTCTCTGAAAGCGCCATTCGAATTATCAATTCTTCAGATATGCGTATTCGTGCAATCCATGGATGAATTCTAATTGTTGTTTCTATCGCAGCTTGAAGTAATTCAACAATACGAGCTCGTCCAAGTATCCCTCTACAATCATTGATTATCTTGTTAACCACGCATTCGTGGACCAGAATCAGTCTTCGTTCGATAGCTATTCTGTGAACATACCCCTTACTTACTAAATCACCTAGTTCTACGAAAATAAGTTGCATGTCAGCACGTTTCATGTTATGTATGAAATCAATTAACGGTGTACGTCCATCAAGTAATGCTATCAATTGGAGCGTCTTTATAGAAACCCCCAATGGATTGCCAGTACTCAGGAGTAAACTAAGCGAACCTTCAGTTAACGCTAAAATGTCTATATCTGAAGGAACGAAGTTTATGTGAATTGCATTATTCCAAAAAATCCGTGATACAAAATCCATTGTTTCATCAAGGGGTGTTTTGAGTTTTTTTGATAACTCTTCAATAGTTTGTCCAGTTTGTGCGGATTTCACAAACTTCGAGAAATTGGATGATAAACTAGGAAATTCAAGTGATTCAATTCTATTAGATAAATCAGATCCTAGCAGAACAATGGGCCTGCTAGTAAGCCTATCCAAGACAAACATACGTCGTACAAAGTGGTCGAACTCTACAAAGTAACCACCGTCAATCCCATCTGCATCTCTGAGTTTATCAAAACTGTCTTCGAATTCTCTCAAAATAGTTTTCAGTTTACTTCGGAGTTCATTAGTTTCCTTAGACACAGCTAATACTGCCACTGCCCATTCACCCCCTTCAACGATGAGAGTTGTATCCTCACCGAAATCCGTGGTCCAATTTTTCTGTGTTGTACCTGTGACTTCTCCCATGAAACTTGTCATTGCTGAGATAAAGCCTGAGAGGATATTTGGGTCATGCATATTGTATACAAACTCATGAGAATATGGTGCCAATCCAGTATTCCGGTTCAAGATGAATAGTATTTTCTCATTTGTCATTGTTGAGTAGTCAATATGAGGTGAGTCAGATGCAGAATAGTTCGGTTTCAAATTAGAGCCATTCATTGAAATCCATATCCTATTAATGAAAATCAATTTGCTATTCTAGATATTTCTCGATTGCCGCGAACAATCCTGCACTACGAATTGGTTTTGTTACGAAACCCAAAGCACCTGCATCTAGTGCATCAGCTTCAACTGTATTGTCTGCACTGATGAATAAAATCCTGACTGATGGATCAATTAGTATCAACTCGCGGGTTGCAGATGTTCCGTTCATCACAGGCATTCGATGATCCATCAATATAAGGTCTGGTTTTGGATTCATGGAAACATACTTCTGAATTGCCTCAGCTCCATTGTATGCCTGTTCTAAGACTTTATGACCTCCGATTGCCAGAATTCGAGTTAATACTTTGTGTAGGAAAATATCATCATCCACAATCATTATTGAAGCCATTACTGATTGACCTCCTTTGATTTGTTACTCTTAGGTTCGTACCTGAGAAGAATGACAAAGTTTGCCCCCTTTGTGTGGTCTCCTTCGATTCTATCCTCAACATTGATGTAAGCACCATAATTATCCAAGGCCATTTTTACTAATGAAAGACCCAGACCTAGTCCGGCGATACTATCTCTACGATGTGAGATCTTATCAAAGAGGCTCTCCTTATCTTCATCTGGAATGCCTGGACCATGGTCTTTCAGTTCAATGCGGACGAAAGGAGTGTGTTTTATATCTCCGACGTTGACTTCAACGTTCACTTTATTCTTCGTATCGAATTTCACTGAATTGTGAAGTAGACTATAGAATACATCAGTAAAGAACTCATCAGCTTTTACATGATATTGGTTTTCGGAGATGTTCGTTTCTAATACAAGTTCTTTATTCGTAAAGCTTCTTTCGACCCTCTTTGCAGCTGTTGTGAGTGTAGTCCACAAATCGTGATACTCCACTTTGGGTACCATTGAGTAAAGGCTTGAAATCTTTCTGACGTTCTCTATAAGATTAGATCCTCTGTCCACTTCATCTAAAGCCTCTGTGACTAAATCCTTGAGATGTTCAGGAAAATCGGGATTCATGAGAAGAAGTTCGATTACAGACAATACTTCTTGATTGATATTAGTGATATCATGTACCATACAATCAACAAAGAATTCTGTTCTCGCCCTGGATTCATTAAGTTTTTCTTCGCTCTTCTTCCGTTCAGAAACATCACGGAAGAAACCAGTTGCTGAAACAATTGTGTCGTTTACCATTCGGGGGAACATGTTACCTTCTGTAAAAACCTGGTCCCCATCCTTAGTAACAAATGTGACTTCAACATTAGTTAGTTTTTGACCACCTAGGATTCTCCCCACTAATTCTGAATGCTTCTTCATCTGCCCAGGAAATATGACATCTTTCAGAGTTAATGACTCCAACTCATCATCCACATATCCCAATGTTTTGAGCCATGCTTTATTGACAAACTCAAATCGTCCATCAGGTGTTACACTCTGAATGAGATCGTTTGTGCCCTCAATCAAGGAGAGAATCAGTTGCAGTTTCTCCATATGTTTCACATCTCTTTTCCTATTTCTTATGCATTATTGGATCAACAATCAGACGAAGCCTATCTGCAGTCATCGGTTTCTCTAGCCATCCTGCTAAACCAAATTCCTCAGGGTCAAGGTTCAGCTCTTCCTGAATGTAACCAGTCATAACAACAACCTTTGTTTCAGGTCTATCAGCCAAGATTTTCTCAGTCAATTCCAAGCCCCCCATTCTGGGCATCGCCATGTCAGTAATTACCATACCAATCTTGTCAACGTTATCATTGAAAAGTTGAAGTGCTTCTTCACCGTCACTTGCTGACATCGTGGAATATCCCAGATACTTGAGCATTCCAGTTACCACATTTAGAACAAGGGGATCGTCTTCTGCAACAAGGATTGACAATTTGTGTTCAACTAGTGGTTCAGTCACTATTGTAGCTGCTACTGCTGCAACATCATTCGTTGGGAGTTTTGATGCTTGACTTTTATCGCCGAGACTCTGAACAATCTGCGTGGCATTCTGAGCTAGTCTGCGAATAGCTTTCATGCTTATTTTTGACTTCTCAGGCACGGAAGGATCAGCATCAACCATTTCTGCGAGGCCAATTATTCCTTGAAGGACATTATTGAACTCATGCAGAACTCCCGCAGTAATTTGACCAACTATTGATGAATCGCGTTTGTTTTCATTCTCCATAGCGTTTTACTCCTTGATGATTAACAACATGACGGTGATAACAGAGCCCTATCCGGGTTTTCTGACCACAGAAATTACTCCCCTTTTCATTTCAATCAATGAACGAGTAATCCATAACCCTACTCCAATTCCTCCAGTTTGTAATAAGACCTCCGAATGAATTTTGTTGAAAGATATTTCAACTGAATCATTCAATCTTTGAAATGTTGTTAACCAGTTTCCTCAGTCAACTTGACAAGGCTTTTCTTTGAATCCTCTTTCAAATCCTTCATCATAGAAACAATATGAGGATCGTCTTCACGATAAAGTTCAATCAGGGAATCAATTGTTTCCGCTAATCCATGGAGCTTGTCAATCATCTTCTTTGCACCAAGAATTACTGGAGATATCGAATTGTCATCAATTGAATACAGAATTCTTCTTCGACCTCTTCCTGATTGGGTAAGGTCAGTATGACTGTCTACCAATCCAAGAGCTTCAAGTTGCGAGAGTATGAAACCGACATTACTTCGGGAATACCGTGTAATCTCACATATTTTGTCTATACTAAGCTTTTCATCGGCAGTGTACTTAGTGAAGTAAAGTGTCATGAGAACCAAGCCTGTATTTCTAGGAAGTCCCAGCCACTCAACTTGTTTCTCGAAAAATCGTATTAAAGGACCGTATCTATTCAATGAAAGTGTCGTCATTTTAATATCCATCATTTTTATATTTATTTCACCAATTATAATTCTAATTTGGTTATATAAACTGTGCTTAGCTGGCATTATGGCGCTTTTATAATTTTTCCCTCATATTTGCAGGTCTTTGTTTGGAATGAAAATCACAAATGCAGTTTCTCGAGTGTCCCTGAGTGTGATTGTCCAGCCATGAGCTTCGACTAACTTCTTAACATATGCTAAGCCGAGACCACGTCGAACTTCTTCGCTTGAAAATCCAAAGTCAAAGATCTTTGGTCTTATCTCTGGAGGTATTTGAATTCCATCATTGGCTATTGTGAGATTCACTCCTCCACTCACTACAGCACTACTCACCTCTATTCGTTTTGGTCGACCGTGAACCACTGCATTTTCAAGAATATTCACCAAGACCTGAGTTATTTTAGTTTCATCTGCTCTAGCCATGAGGGAATAGTTTCCTATGAATTCTATTTTTGATGGCATATGAAGTTCTGCGGTTTCACGCATGATTTCACCCAAATCAACTATTTCTCTGGCCCCAATGCTAATTCCTGCATCTGCAAGCTTGATAGAATGTTTCGTAAGGTCGCTCATATCAATCAAAAGATTCCCGATTTTGTCAGTCTGGGGTCTATTATCTTCTGTTTCCAACTCATTCAACATCAGTCGCAGTTTTATGAAATTGTTGTTGAGATCATGACTAATCATGTGTGCAAAATCACTTAATTCTTGACGCTGATGCTCAATCAGTTCGAATGCTTCTTGTCTATCTGTTATATCCTCTATGATACCAATGATGAGAACGATTTCTCCCTCGCTGTTGCGGACCACAGATGTTGTCAAGTGGACCAAGATTTGTTCTCCATCTTTTCGAATGTAGCGTTTCTGCATCTCAAAGCTGTTTCGCTTCCTATCCTTGACCTCATCAAAGAGTATTCTGTCTTTCTCAGCATCTTCAGGATGGGTGAATTCCGCAATTGTCATCTGCTTGAGCTCATCAAGGCTATACCCAACAAGATCCTGATATTTCTGGTTTGCCTCTAAGATGTGATCTTCAAGGTCGACTATTGTAATGCCTACTCCCGCATTCTCCACAATACTTCTGAATCTTTCCTCACTAAGTTGAAGGATTTCCTGGAGTTGTTTCCTCTCTGTAAAGTCCTCAAGGACACCGATGGTAAAGTCGATATCACCCAGACTGGTCCTTGATACAGAAACTGTTAACCGTCCCCACATTATAGAACCATCTTTTCGGAAAAATCGTTTCTCCATATTATAACTGTCGCGTTTCCCTGCAATAAGCTCGGCACTGAGCTGTTTTTCTATTTCCGAATCTTCATCAGGGGTGATCTCGAAGACATTAACTCCCTCCAACGAACTTTCATCATATCCCAACATCTGCTTGAGTTTCATGTTCGCTTCAATGATAGACCCACTCAGTCCTACTTTCGCAACACCAATAGCTGCTTGTTCAAAGATAGATCTGAAATTGGCTCCACTTTTTCTGAGAGCCATTTCAGCTACCTTCTTTTTAGTGATATCAATTACTACACTCTCAACATAACCTTCTAAGGGGTAATTTGTTGCTGAGATCTCGACCCATAGTTCTTCTCCACCTACCTTTTTCAATTGAGTTTCATAAATCTGAACTTCTCCTTCACTAGATAGCTCTTCAGTGAGCCTACGTCGGCTATCAGGATCAATGTAATGGTCTGGTGCTTTCACCTTTCGAATCATGTCGCGCGGTGAATCAAAGCCAAGTAGGTCAGCTGCTCTGCTATTGCAATCTAAAATGACCCCTGTTTTCAGATCTGTTCTAAATAATGGGACTTGGGCGTTTCGGAAGAATTCTCTTAGCTTCTTTTCGCTGTCTCTAAGTGCGTCTTCCGCTAACTTTCTATCAGATATATCACGAACATGTAAGATATAGGCATCAGTCTGATCTCCACCTCCTATAATCATTGGGGATATTATTACATCTAAAGGAAAAGTGCCAGACTTTGATGTTTTGTATAGATTGGCCTTCTTAACAACTTCGAAGTCAAACTCAGTCTGAAAGGCTAGAGACTCGCCTTTGCGAAGCTTGTCCTTCGCTTCATCAGAAAGATTGGGGTCATCAAAGAGGTTGAGACTCTTCAATTCATCAAAACTCGAAACTCCAAAAAGGTCTAGTGTGACTTGGTTTGCGTCAATGAACAACCCATCTTTGTCATATAGCTCTATACCAATGGGAGATTTTTCAAAAAGCCCTCTGAATCGAAGCTCGCTCTCCTTAAGAGATTCCTCTGACTGCTTTCGCTCAGTGATGTCTCTAACCATACCTACAAGCCCTATGACTTCTCCACTGGCATTCTTCTGTGGAGACTCATCAATCTCTATCATTATCATTTTGCCGCTCTTATTTCGAGCTTGCAATTCGTAGGATTCTTGCTTTTCACCTGTCTCTCTTGCTCTATTGGTTAGTTCTATACCTCTTTCATTGATAGGGTTGTCAGTGATCAGATCTGTCCACTTGACCATCATTTCTTCAGGTGAATATCCAAATACCTGAACTGACTGGGGACTGACGTACGTGAGTTTATCATCAAGATCGTGTGTGTAGAAAACATCGTTACTATGCTCAACTAACTCCCTGAATCTCTGCTCACTCGTGATAAGTGCCTGCTCTGACTTCTTACGTTCTGTAATGTCACGTATGAGAGTTTGATAACCTGTGGGCGTTCCTTTATCCAACAAGATTGTATTTGCGAGATGGATATCGAAGTAAGATCCGTCTTTTCTAAGCGCTTTGACCTCAAATCCACTTGGGATACTTTCTCCAGTTTTCATATGCTTCTTATGAATCTCTGATACCCTCTTGCGTTCCTGCGGATTGAGAAGCTCGGTGAAGTGCATACCCAGTAGTTCATCTGAGTCATACCCGAAGAGCTCTGCAGCTTTGTCATTGGAAAATGTAATATGACCATCCGTGTTCGTAAGAAAGAGGGCATCTGAGAGTTTCTCGTATAGGACTCGGTACTTTTCCTCGCTCTGTTTGAGATTTTCTTCAGCTCGTTTGCTATCTGTAATGTCTATTATTACAGATTGATTTAGTGTTCTATTTCCAGGAGTTGTAAGCTTAGTCGACACTAGTACGTCTCTAATTTCCCCATTCTTGGTAATGAGTTTGGACTCAAATTGAATCCCTCCAGTTTCTTTGATTTCTCTCAAACGATTAGCAACATCTTCCTCCTCCTCCAATGCATCAAAATCGGAGATTCGAATTTTCTGAAACTCCTCACGAGTGTATCCTAACATTTCCAATGTCTTGTCGTTAAAATCAACAATCTCACCTGTTTGAATATCACTTACCACAATGGGATATGGAGAATAATCAAAGAGAGATCTATATCGTTCTTCACTTTCAGAGAGTGCTAGTTCCGCCCTTCTCCTTGCAGTAATGTCTTCAACCATTCCAATATAATAGATTGGTGAATCATCTTCACCCTTTACTATTGACACTGTGAGATTACCCCACACTATAGATCCATTCTTGTGGAAGAATCGCTTCTCCATCTGATACATATCAGTTCCAGCTTCAAGAGATTCTTTTGCTAATTTCTCATCCTTCTCCATATCATGTGGATGTGAGAAATCCTTCACGCTAAGCTGAGCCATTTCTTCCTCGTTATAGCCCAACATCGTCATCATAGCAGGATTAGATTTAGTTAGCTTATCGTCTGTGGAAACAATCGTCATTCCAATGCCAGCATTCTCAAAGACAGTTCGAAATTGATTTTCACTTTCTCGGAGTGCTTTTTGGGCTTCAGTGTGCTCAGTTACATCTAGTAGTTGTACAAAGTAACCTTCAACTGAACCATCATCTCCAACACCAAAAGGTGCAAGCACTGAGTCAAAATAGTGAATTCCAGACTTGGAAGTCTGATACAGATTGTTATCTTTAACCTTGCTGAAATCAAACTCTGACAATATTCGTACTGTTTCACCTGCAAGTATTTTTTCTACAACACCGTCTGGCAAATTGGGATCTTCGAACAATTTGAAACCAAGTAGGTCCTGAACATCTGATAACCCGAACATCTCCACGGATGCTTGATTTGCGTCAATCAGAAGACCGTTTGAGTCATACAGATTATTTGCGATAGCTGACTCTTCAAATACACTTCTAAAACGCTCCTCACTTGCTTTTAGAGCCTCTTCCACCCTCTTGCTCTCAGTGATGTTATCGAGAATTGCAATGAAATAACCCCTCCGAGGGCTTGTTGCAGTAATCTTAAACCATCTGTCTAAAAGCATCATGTTGATCTCGAATTCTGCTGGTTCCCTGGTTTGAGCAACCTTGCCATAGATATCAATGAGTTCTGGTGTCTCCTCCTTGATTCCAGGAATAGCCTCTGTCACTCTCTTCCCAAGAACATCATTTCGCTTAAATCCAGTTAGTCTCTCAAAACTGTCGTTGACTTCCAAATAGGTGAAGTCAATTGGTTTTCCTTTATCATTTGTTACAATCTTACAGTACGCATAGCCATTGAGCATGTTCTCAAAGACACTTCTGAACCGCTCTTCGCTCTCTCGGAGGGCTTGTTCTGATTTCTTTCGTTCTGTCATGTCGCGAATTGCTACCAGCGTTTGATTCCCTCTCAGATCAATGTCCAATAGAGCATTGAAAATAGTCCCATCTTTTCGAACTAGTGCTGCTTCGAAATCACGGAGTTTTTGGACATCATCCAGTGTTTTGTTAGCCTGTTTTCTCTCTTCTGGATTGGAATATAAGCTTCCGACATCTATTCCTTTGAGCTCCTCGCTCATGTAACCCGTCAGCGAGAGCATGGACAGATTTGCATTGATAATTCGACCTTTGTTATCAGTTACAGCAAGAGCTATTGGAGATGCATCAAACAGTAACTGATATCTCTCATCAGAAGTCTTCAATGCGTCTTGAATTTCAATGAGGTCAGTTATGTCCGAAACAATTGCGAGGACACCACTCACGGCCCCCTCTGAATCGAAAAGTGGAACTTTATCAGTACGCACCCAGAGTTCTTCGCCAGTTGCAGTTATGAGTGGTTCAACGATTCCAAGTTTTGGGTTTTCTGACTTGATAACCTCAAGATCATCCTGATAATACTGTTCAGCATGTTCCGGAAATACATCATATGTAGACTTTCCGTTCAAATCTTCAGGACTCATTCCCACAGATTCTGCTCCCGCTTCATTCACGCGGATGAGGTTATTCTCAGTGTCCTTGTGCCAGATACCTGCCGGGACCGAATTTAAGATGAGCTCGATCTCCTTCGTCTGTTCAACTAACTCTTTTTCTACACTTTTTCGGTCTGAGATATCTTGGATTTGTGTCAGGTAACCAGTTATTGTTGAACCGTCTACTGATTTAAGAGGAGTGTGAAGAACATCAAGGTACATCCTACCAGTTTTTGATGTTTCATACATTTTATGCTTGGCTACCCAGTTGAAATCAAATTCTACCTCGTACTTGGTGATATTCCCACTTCGCATCTCTTCCGCGTATGCTTCAGGCATATTCGGATCTTTGAATAGATTAAAGCCCAAGAAGTCCTCTAAACTGTCCAATCCAAATATTGTTAGTGCTGCGTTATTTGCATCTAGTAAGTTACCTTCGGGATCAAATAGTTCAATTGCAATAGGTGACTCTTCGAAAATCTCTCTGAACTTTTGCTCGTTTTCTTTGATTGTATCAACCATCTTAACCTGTTCAGTAATATCTTGCACCATGCCAAACATAAATGCAGGTTCCCCATGCTCGTTACGAACAACTGATACTGAGAGATCGACCCAAATCTGTGATCCATCTTTGTGTTTGTAACGCTTACGCATGTCATAGGTATTCTGACCTTGTTCAATGGCATCGAAATATAATTGGCGGTCGATTTCATGATCTTCTTGGTTGCTGATGTCCCTGATGTTCATTTTCGAGAGTTCTTCTCTGCTATAACCTAATAGATTCGCATACGCTGGATTCACGTCGACAATATCATCACCCTCTGTCATTGTAATTCCAATTCCAGCTCCTTCGAATAGCGCCCTGAATCTAGCCTCACTTTCTCGGAGGGCTTCTCTTTCTTGCTTCAGCTCCGTAACATCTTCAACCATTCCAATGGTGAATATTGGCTCTCCTCGTTTATTCAATACTACCGAAACACTGAGACGACCCCACATCAGCTCACCATTTTTACGAATGAATCTCTTCTCCATTTGATAACTGTCACGAAGTCCCTGCAACATTTCTTGGCTTAATTGCCGCTCAAGTTCTTCATCTTCAGAAGTAGTAAGATCAAAAACATTTAGCCCCACAAGCTCACCCATCTCATACTCTAGCATCTGAGTAAGAGAAGCATTTGCTTCCAAAATACTCCCTTCAGGTGAAACTCGTGCAACACCAATTGGGACAGATTCAAACATCGATCTGAATCTTTCTTCACTTTCAGCTAGCGCATCTTCAATGTGACGAGTTTCGACTGTAGATTTGATGTGATGAATCAGCTCTCGGAATAGATTCTCAAAATCATCAACGTCCTTCTTAAGATAGAAATCTGCTCCCAGATTCAGTGCTCTAATCGCTACTTCTTCTCTACTTCTTCCGGTGAACATAATGAATGGTATTTGCAAATCGGAAGTTCTCAGCCACTCAAGGAGTTCAAGGCCATTCATTTCTTTCGGGCCAAGATAGAAGTCACAAACGATGGCATCGAATTGTTCCGTCTCAAGTCTACGAAGTGAATCCTGAGCTGACACGGCAGAAACAACCTCAATGTCAGGATACTCCCTCATTAGAAACCTCTGCATTAATATCAAGAGGTCCTTATCGTCGTCTACGATCAGGATTTTAATTGTCATTTTAGGCACCTCGCTCTCTGAAGAAGCTCAAGCGCATCACAATGGAATTGCCCAAGTACCAATAACTCTTCGAACTTGTGCGTTTTGAATTTTCCTAATAGTCAACAGGATTATTTATAACAGAAATATCTGAAATAATTCCAATATAGACGTAAATTTCTAGGGGATAATTATGAAACGGCAGATTCCTTGTG
>VAPC010018311.1_pt1 | contig 25814 bp, 24 predicted proteins | sample 3395121 | NCBI WGS metagenome assembly VAPC01 (sample SAMN08290434, study PRJNA428436) | hydrothermal vent metagenome | isolation source: Deep-sea hydrothermal vent chimney | place: Indian Ocean: Southwest Indian Ridge | depth 1711 m m
AGATCGGCGAAAGCAGTGCTGAAAGTTTCGAACACTGTGTGACCGAGTTCGACAGAGCAGGGGATGCAGTTGACGGGATAGAGATCAACCTTTCCTGCCCCCATGTCGAGAAGGGGGGCATCCTGATCGGGTCTAATCCCGAAAGTGTTCACAGCATAGTGTCGGCATCCCGGCGGGCGACCGGAAAGCCTCTGATTGTGAAGTTGAATGCGGGCGTTCACAGGCTGGAGGAGGTCGCCCTGGCTGCTGTTGATGCCGGTGCGAACGCTCTATCTGCCATCAATTCACTGGGTGGGCCGAACCCGGAGCTGAGCAACCAGTTCGGCGGTCTCTCCGGAGCGCAGGTTTTCCCTGCAACCCTGGAGACGATCCGGAAGATCAGGGGTGTTGTGGATCTGCCCTTCCTGGTGATGGGCGGGATCAGGGGCGCAGCCGACATCAGGCGTCTCGATGAGATCGACAGTTCTTTTCTCTACGCGATCGGTTCAACTCTGGGCGGTCTCGACTCCGAACAGATAAGGCAGTACTTCCACCAGCTCGAGATCGATCTTGCAGAAGGGACCGATCTGGCATCTGAAATGACGATGTCAGAGATGATGATGGATTACCGTCCCTTTGTGATCTCGGAGACCGTCGAATACAGTCCAACACTCAGACTGATCAGGTTCCATCAGAACCTGGATGCCGAAGTCGGTCAGTTCGTCTTCCTGAAGCTGGGGAGGGGGCTCTCCAAACCATTCTCGGTTGCAAGGGATCGAGACTGTCTGGAACTGGTGGTGCGGAAGGTCGGAAAGATGACGGCCAAATCGTTCGATCTCAAACCGAATGATGTGGTTCGGATCAACGGTCCATTCGGCAAACCGTTCCAACTCCCCGCCGATCGGCTGGTCATATTCGTAGGTGCCGGAGTCGGTATAGCACCGATCCTGCATGCAGCCGAGCATCATGACGGCCCCTGCCGCTTCGTCATAGGGGCGGTGACGGCGGACGAGCTGGTCTACCTGGATGATTTCAGGGAAATGGGCGAGGTGGCATATTCGACCGATGACGGAAGCGCCGGCTTCCACGGATTGGTTACCGAACTTCTGGATGAAGTGCTCGCTTCAGAAAGACCGGAGAATCCCTGTTTCTATACATGCGGTCCCGAGACAGCCATCAGGGGGGTGGATGAGATCGCCCGCAGGTATGCACCGCCGGAAGATATCTATCATCTGGTCGAGCGGATGACCAGCTGCGGCATCGGAATCTGCGGCAAGTGCTCCATCCCTTCGGGGGAGCGGGCGTGTGTGGACGGACCGGTCTTTACAGCAACCGAGTTCACACCCGGGGACTATATGAGGGATAAGAGTGGAGCGAAGATCCCTGCCCACTGAAGCCTCATATTAGTTTCTGTTGCCTTCCATGGCTACAGGGCTACCTTTGCGTAACTGTCAGATTCTCAATTCTCAGGAAATTTGTGTGAAACAGTCAGATAAAAAGGTCAGTGAAAGCAGTTCCAAAGAGGAAACCGCCCATCCTCCAAATCGCCTTCTTGAAGGGGGAAAATTCGTACTGTGGGTTGTCGTCATCACAATGGTGCTCAGAGTTTCCGTTGCAGAGGCCTACCGTGTTGAAATGTCATCGATGGAGAATACGCTTCTTCCCGGCGATACGATTCTTGGAAATAAGTTCCTGTATGGCGCCAGATTGCCCCTTATCGGCCTGCGTCTTCCGCCCATCCGAAACCCACGGCCCGGAGACATTATCGTTCTGCAACACCCCGTAGAGATCGGTCAGAGATTAATCAAAAGGGTGATAGCAGTAGAGGGGCAGGTGATCGAGATCCGCGACAAACAGCTCTATGTGGACAACCAGCCGGTCCCGCTGCCAGACAGGGGCAAGTTCGTGGACAGCAGGGTTCTGCCCAGGGGAGTCTCGAATCGAGACAACTTCGGGCCGCTTACCGTACCTGATAAGAGTCTATTTGTGATGGGTGACAACAGGGACATTTCACTCGACAGCAGGGGGTGGGGATTTGTGGGTCGTGACAAAGTGCTCGGTCTGGCTATAATCATTCTCTACTCGTGGGACCACGATCCAACAGAGCCTTTCTGGGAAAGGATACGCTGGAGCCGCTTTGGTCACATTCCAAATTAACCGCTTTGCAGCAACCGCTTTCTTCATGGGAGGAGTGATACGATGTTGAAAGGAATGCTGATTCTCAGTACAGCCGTAGTAGTGCTGGGTGCCTATTCCGTGCCATCAACGGCTCCGCAGGTGCAACCGGACAATCCCCTGTTCGGCGAATTCAATACTCCATTCGAGGTGCCTCCCTTCGATCTCATCAGGGAGGAACACTTCCTCCCGGCATTCAAAGAGGGGATAGAGAGAGAGCGGGAAGAGGTCAAAGCGATTACTGCGAACAGTGAAGCCCCGACTTTCGCCAATACGATCGAAGCCCTCGAATACAGTGGGGCGTTTCTGACCCGCGTTGACAACATCTTCAGCAATCTGACATCGGCCCAGACCAATGATGAGCTGCAGGAGATCGCCCGCGAGGTGACACCACTGCTCTCAAAACACTCGGATGACATTCTCCTCGATCCCGGATTATTCATGCGCGTCAAGAGTGTCTTTGATCAGAAAGATACCCTCAATCTGTCACCGGAGCAGGAGCGATTGCTGGACATGTACTACAAACGGTTTGTACGCGGCGGGGCGAATCTGGGTGAGGCTGAAAAGGCCAGGATGAGAGAGATCAACGAAGAGATCTCCATGCTCACTCTCGAGTTCGGCGAACACGTTCTGGAAGAGAACAACAAATTCAAAATGGTCCTGGATAACAGGGCCGATCTGGCCGGTCTGCCCGATGCTGTCATTTCTGCTGCAGCCGAAGCCGCAGCCGACCGAGGGCATGACGGAAAGTGGGTCTTCACGATACACAAGCCGAGCCTGATACCCTTCCTGCAGTTCTCAGAACGCCGCGACCTGCGTGAGATCATGTTCAAGGCCTATATATCCAAGGGAGCTAACGGTGACGAACTGGATAACAGGTCGGTTCTCTCGCGTATTGCCGCTCTCAGAGTTGAGAGGGCCAATCTGCTCGGCTATCCGACCCACGCTGATTACGTGCTGGATGAGAACATGGCGAAGGTACCCGGCAATGTATACGACCTGCTGAATCAGCTCTGGGTACCGGCACTGGCCATGGCTCAGCGGGAAGCACGGGACATGCAGGCGATGATCGATGTTGAGGGCATGGATTTCAACCTGGAGGCATGGGACTGGTGGTACTATGCCGAGAAGATCAAGAAGGAACGCTACGATCTGGATGACGAGCAGCTGAGGCCTTACTTCATGCTCGACAACGTACGGAACGGAGCTTTCGACCTGGCCGGCAGACTGTTCGGGATCACCTTCGAAGAGATCGTGGACATACCGAAATACCACGAAGAGGCAAGGGCTTTCGAGGTCAGGAATGCAGACGGGAGCCACCTCGGTGTTCTCTACACCGACTACTTCCCACGGACCGGCAAGCGGAGCGGAGCGTGGATGAACTCCTTCCGTAAACAGATGAAGATTAATGGCCGCAACGTCACCCCCGTTATCATCAACTGCGGCAATTTCTCCCGGCCGACAGGTGATAAACCCACTCTGATCAGCCTGGAGGAGGCCCTTACTCTCTTCCACGAATTCGGTCATGCCCTTCACGGTCTGCTTTCAGACTGCACCTATCCGTCACTGTCGGGTACCGCGGTGCCGAGGGACTTCGTCGAGTTACCCTCACAGATCATGGAGAACTGGGCGACCGAACCGGAAGTGATGAAGTCGTACGCCAGGCATTACCTGACGGGAGAACCGATCCCCGATGAACTGATCGAGAAGATCAGGAATGCCGGCCTCTTCAACCAGGGATTCGCCACCGTGGAGTACCTGGCGGCATCCTTCCTCGACATGGACTGGCACACCCTGACAGAAGCAGTGGAACTGGATGCTGACTCCTTCGAGAACAGATCGATGGAGAAAATCGGTCTGATTCCCGAGATCGTGGCCCGTTACAAGAGTCCCTTCTTCAACCACATCTTTTCGGGTGGTTACTCCTCCGGGTACTACAGTTATATCTGGGCGGAAGTGCTCGATGCAGATGCTTTCCAGGCGTTCAAGGAGACCAGCCTGTACGATCAGGAGGTCGCCCGTTCATACAGGGAGAACATTCTTTCGAGGGGTGGCACTGAAGATCCGATGACGCTCTACGTACGGTTCCGTGGTGCCGAGCCGAGCATCGATGCTCTCCTGGCCCGGAAGGGATTCAAGCAGGGTAGGTAAGTGTAATTACGGAAAGGATCACCTGGCCTGGTATCGGTCTGCCTGATCGAAGAAGATTACTGCTCTGTACCCGGCGCCGACCACGGCACCGTGGACAGCTCCAGCTGGGATATAAAAAGAATCACCCTCTCTGTACGTATTCTCCACGCCGTCCACCGTGAGTCTGAGTTCGCCGGCAACTACCAGTTCCCACTGAGAGGCATGACTGTGTTCGGGAACTACCGTCTCATCTTCGAATCGAACGAAAGCCGTCTGGTGGTCTTCACCCTGCAGCAGATGTCCCGAAACACCTTCGAAAGGAATATCGAGCTCAGGCAGTCTTGTTATGAATTCTGGGAAGTCATTCATTTCGATTTCCTTTCAACCCGCTACAGTTTTCCCAGAAGGGGTTCCAGGCCGGTCCACATTCTCCGGAGGGCATCGCGGGTCTCGTTCAGAGCCTCAAAACCCTCAGGTTCGACCCGGTAGTATCTGCGGGCCATTCCGCTGCGCGGTGCCGGATTAGCGCTTTTCACAGAGGAGAGGAGCCCCTTGCTTTCGAGACGGTCGAGAGTAGTATAAACAGCCCCCCTCGAAACTGCACGGCCGGTCTGGCCTTCGATTTCCCGGCGGATCGCGACTCCATAAGCCTCTGATTCGAGGCGGAGAACGGCCAGCATGACCAGCTGTTCAAATTCACCCAGTCCTGCAGTATTACCCATGGAATCCCTCTTCAGGAAGTTTCAGGATGTCTACAATGTATACGTCCTGTATGTCAATATGTTGCGCTGCAGCCTGCTATTTAAACGAGATATCCTGAATAAGATTTGCACCTTTCAGGTAGTATCGGGTAGTGCACTCCAGAAACCGGGGGTGCCGCCGACTCCGGTTGCATGTGGTCCTTGAAATAATGCAGAGTTAAACAGTACTCGAAATGTGCCGAAGGGCTGGCCTCTCCACTGCGGCTTGAATCCGATTAGTACAACATGCCCATTACCGTGTTTTACATCCAGGGCAGCTGCATACCCGTTAAGGTGCTCCTCTCCCAGTAAGAAACCCGAAAGCAGGGGGGAACCCGACTGTTGATATTTGGCCAGGGCAGTACCTGTAAAGCCTTCTGTTGTATTGAACACCGGGCTCTGGCTGAAAAATATCTTTGCCTTCGAAGGCATGCCGGCCATCACTGGATGAGCTGGATCGACAGTCACTTCAAGTATCGATCCGCCTGCGGAAAACGCGTCTCGAGCGAGCCCTCTGGTCACGTCTTTTACAGGAAGATTGAGTTCATCGATCGCGAACCTGCTGCTGCCGTTCATACATACGAGCGTACCGCCAGAGCGGATGAAAGCATCCAGGGCGCGTATACCCTCCTGGCCGATTCCGCCCTCATATTGTACCGGCACCGAACCTTTTCCGTATCCATTCATGATCGTACGCGAACCGAAATCGGCGAATATGATGACATCGTAATATTCCCGGAGATCACCACTGCGGAGATTGGAATTCCGGATACTGCTGAAATCGAAATCGTATTGTTCGAGCAGCCATCTGGTCCAACCCTCGTCCTTGCTGGGTGACCAGGGACGGTAGAGACCGATTCGCGGTTTCGTCATGACCAGACCAGAAGTTTGTGTGCGCTCAGCTCTCAGTTGCAGGGACTCGACCATCTCGTCGACCAGCTGCCGATTCAATCCAGTGATTATAAATCGACCTTCCGAACCGGGTTCCGTTTCATCAGCCTCCCCTGGTACGAACCTCACTGCCCCCCCTTCACGCCAGGCGATGTTGACTGCACGAAATGCGTTATTCTGTGAAGCATCGACAGAGACAGCCGATCCGGAGCCCGTCAACCTGCCTGCAGGTGGCAGGATTCCAGCCGCAACGGTATCAGTATCGAATCCAGGACCCGGCACACTGTCGAATGGAGAGACATCGATTCCCGGATCGCCTTTACCACCTCTCGCTGACATCCAGTCCAATCCTTCACCTTCAACAACTCTCATCGAATTCAGAACATCATCATTGAGGGGTTCAGATGCCTCTACTACCCGGACATCGAACTGATAGGGCAGGGTCCAGCCCGAAACATCGTACGGTCTCTTGGGGGGGCCGCCTGAATACTCCCGCAGGTCAGGATATACCTGGACTTCCATTAGAGTTCTTGCCAGCTCGCCATACTCCTGATTCATCGGAATCACCCAGGTGCCGGCCGGATACCTGATCCCTTCAGAAACAACTTCACTGCCCAGTTGGCAGACCCTGATGCCGTTGAATGCCAGGCGGCGCAGGAGTTCCACCGGTGCAACTGGATCGCGCTGGTCCTGGAGAATGAAATACGCATAAGGCGGCTCTTCGGAGTATTTACGGATCGCATCCCTGCCTGCCTGATAACGGTTGTAGAGCAGGTCGAACTTATACTTGGCTGCAAAGTCAAGCACAGCCGTCGAAGCTGTCACCATATATTCGACAGCGTCCCGGAGCCTCCACCAGCCTCCCGGCCAGGGGCTCGAATACAATGACTCCGGTTGTTGCCCGCTGCTGCCGCCCGGCAGTTCGGAAGGGCTGTAAAAGCGCGGTGTTGCGTATCTGAACAGGGCAGTTTCAGTCCAGAATGCCGCTACGTTCTGCAGCATCGGCAGATAATCGATGTATCCGGGGTACCAGGCGTCGAAAGGTGCCATATGGGTTGCCCCGACCTGTCCTCTTTCCTCCAGTGCCTGCGCCATCAGCATCCCGATGGTGTTGACGGTGCGTGCCATCAGCGGATGGACCCTGTTTCCGACCGGATCATCGAATGGGGGCAGCCAGATCCTGCTGGGGAAGGGAGCTGTCTGATGGTGAACATAGATGATCTGAGGTTCCCAATACCGCCATGTCCTGCCTATGACCCGGGATTCGATCATATTGAGCATGTAGGAATCACGGTTGTTATCGTGACCGACGTACTTCTGATAGAGCTGCGGCATTGACGAGGTTTCGTAAGGAGTGCCCAGATTCGATTCGTACCATTCTACAACCATGGTCTGGCCATCAGGATTAAGCGTTGGCCACAGCATGAAGATCACATTCTCCAGGATGGCCTCGATCTCATCGTCATCTTTGGATGACAATAGATCGTAGGCAAGCTGGATAGTGTGCTGGTGGGATGCGACCTCGGATGCGTGAACGGCTCCGTCTATATGGACTATCGCCCTGCCTTCCATGGCGAGCTGTCCGGCTTCCTCATCAGTCAAATCATAAGGATGGGCCAGACGAAGTGATATCTTCCGATATCGCTCGACGTCAGCGAGATTTTCAGCTGAAGAAATCAGTGCCAGATAGAATGGACGACCCTCCGAAGTCCTGCCGACATCCACCAGCTGCAGCATGTCAGTGGCAGCATCAAGCCGTTTGAAATAGGCGATCGACTCTTCATAAGTAGCCATTTCGAAATCAGCGCCAACCTGGAAGCCCAGTACCGATTCAGGTGTGGGAATGACCGAGGATTGTCCGAGAATGACCGAATTCCACGAAAAAGATGCCAGCAGGAGGATCGCAGCAGGAGGCACGGTTCTCCGAAACAGTGTTTTCTCCATTAAATACCGCCCTTTATGTGGTCTCTGACCCATGACTGCAAAAGAATGCAATATAGTACTCTATCACAACGGGCCGGATTTACACGAGACATATATGGGAACAGATCCTTCTGTTCACGGCATTCTCAATGAATCTGATTGGGGCAGGCCGGCAGAATGCGCCTCGGTCAATTGCCCAACTGCTCCCGTTAACAGCCGCTGAAAATCGGAACAGGTTGATGACAGGACGATTCTGGCACTCCAGGTTATTTGAATCTGTTACATTACCTTATGAAGATTCTGGATCTGACAGCCGGTTCCAAGAATGAAAATCACATTCGGTTCCTTACCCTGACAGCCAGGATACATCTTTTCAATACGATGCTTGAATTCTGGAAGAAAAATTTCTGACATGGATGACTCCTATTCCCGGTTCGCCCGGTACTACGATCCCATAATAGGGAAGGTCAACCGAAAGCTCAGATCCATAGGATTGAGAATCCTGCCTCCCCGACCGGGGATGCACGTTCTCGATGTTGGATGTGGTACCGGGCTGCTGCTTGAAGAATATCAGGAAGCAGGATGCCTGGTCACCGGTCTCGACTCATCACCGGCGATGCTGGGGATTGCCGATAGACGGTTGGGCGACACAGCTGATCTTCTACTGGGCAGTGCTGCTGAAATGCCCTATGCAGAGGACACTTTCGACCTTATTACAGCCTCCCTGATCCTGCACGAACTGGCTCCAGAGGTACGGATCGCGGTGCTTGGCGAAATGAGTAGAGTGCTCAGGCAGGATGGACGCATTCTGATTACAGACTACCATCCCGGCCCTGTCAAACCGCTGAGAGGTTGGATGACAAAGATCGGCATCACAGTTGCGGAAACCATTGCCGGTGGTGAGCACCACAGGAACTATCGCCATTTTATGGCCAGTGGCGGTATATACCCCCTCCTGGATGAACACCGGCTTTCAATTGAGGCACAGAAGATAGTCGGAGGAGATACAATAGGATTGTATGTCCTGGCAACCTCTTAGGCGGATTTACTCGACCGGCATCTCAGGCATTCCCTGAAGGGCGCTGGTGGATCGCACCGATTGAAGCCTTCAAATCAGATTACCAGTCGTGCCTATTCCAGCACATGAATGTTCCGGGGCTCGCAGATATCCTTGAGAGCCCTGGGCCAGACAGTTACGCTCACCTCACCCAGATGGGCGGTACGGAGCAGGTACATGTAGGTTCGTGACTGACCGATGCCGCCACCAATGCTCAGCGGTATCTCATCATTCAGAATCGCCTGGTGGTAGGGCAGCTGCAGGAAGTCTTCCTGTCCCGACAGCTTCAACTGGACCTTCAGCGTGTCCCTGGTGACGCGAATGCCCATTGAAGTAAGTTCGTGCCGACGCCGTGTTACCGGATTCCAGACCAGGATATCACCGTTGAGGCCGTGGCACACTTCACCTTTATAATCCACGGTCTCGGTTACCCAGTCGTCGTAGTCAGCGGCACGCATTTCATGCGGATAACCGTCTTTCAGCACCCAGCCGATCCCGATGATGAAAATGGCGGGCGCAACTTCCGTGATCATTTTCGTCTCGCGCTGCTTTCTGGGCAGGTCGGGGTAGCGGTCCAGAATCTCCTCGGCATGAAAGAACTGGAGTTCCTCAGGGAAGTCGGGATACATGTCGGTCCGCAGTGCCGGAAACTGCTCCTGGGCGGACTTACCGGCGCCGTAGAGGACCTTCCATATCTTCCGGACCACATCCTTGAGGAAGTCGAGGTTACGATGCTCCTCGGTAATCGCCATCTCCCAGTCCCACTGGTCAACGTATGCGGAGTGGTCGTGGTCCAGAAAATAATCCTTCCTCACGGCCTTCATGTCGGTGCAGATACCTTCACCAACAGCGCAATCGAACTGCTTGAGCGCCATACGCTTCCACTTTGTTGCTGCCTGTACAACCTGCGCCTGAATCGGTGATTCAAGGCCGAGACCGCAGGGGAACTCAACCGGTGTTCTCGATCCGTCACGGTCGAGATAGTCATTTACTCCGCTGTCACGATCCACGATAAGAGGAACCTGAACCATGTGCAGATTCAGTTCCCTGCACAGGTTCTCCTCAATGTAGTTCTTCATCGTAAAGAGAGCCTGCATGCGCTCAAGCGGTGTCTGCAGGGGCTCATAATCGTCGGGTAATATCCTAGCCACTTCCGGATAGGTGCTGATTCCTGGTCCAGCTAGATCTGCTGTCTTGTCTGTGTTTGCCATCAATGAATCTCCTTTGAACTGCTCCTGCTCTCTTTTCAGGGGCGGGATGAATTCAGTCCCGCCCGGGTAATGATGTCCCCGCGATCGGAAAGCCTGTTGCCCTCCGACATCAGGGTGAACCCGAAAGGAATCGGGCAAAAATATCACGGCCAGGGAGAGAAGATCTTCTTCCAGAGGAATGAACGCGTATACATGAACGGAAATATATCGGGGGCTGCGGTTTTGTCCATCCCCATAAGCGACCGGAGATGGCACAATAACGCAATCGGACGAACGGCCGTAATTTCAGCTATTCCAATCTCAGGCATTCCAGGGGATCGAGCCGCGATGCGCGGATTGCCGGGAGAAGAGTTGAGATCCCGGCAATCAGCAGTATCAGGGTGGTTACTGAAATCAGTGTGATCGGATCAAATGGTGATATCTCATAGAGCTGGCTTCTGATAGTTTCCACCAGCAGCAGTGCAATCAGCAATCCCGTCGCTGTTCCGAATAACGCCAGTCTTAAACCCTGTTTCAGTATCATCTGGATCAGGCTATTGCCCGATGCACCACAGGCCATTCTGACACCGATCTCACGGATTCTCTCACCGACCATCTGAGACATGACTCCATAGATACCGAGAGAGGCCAGGGTGACGGCAAAAACAGCAAAGAGAACAAGCAGTAACATAGTTGTTTTCCGGTCGCCGATCGAAGCTGCAATAAGATCCTCCATCACCGCAATATTCGCGACAGGTTGATTCTGATCCATGGAAAGCACAGTTCCCCGTAAGGCAGAAACAAATTCAAGGGGATCCGATTCCGTGCGATGGAACCTCCTCAGATTCTTGTTTTCCCTACAATGTCTATGAAAAAAGGGAACAGGAAGTTACATATTTCCCTGCAATGTACTGGAATAATATTTCTGCGGGATCAGTCACTGAAGCTTCTGGGTTTCGACAGTTGAGTTGGAGTAGGATACCTGATAATGGACAGATCGAATACCGGCATAACGAGCGATTTGAAGGTCTACGGCGATGGCTCTCCAGGGGGCAAGGGGATCGGCCTGATAATGATAAGTGAATGTTCCATCCCGCAGATCGAGAAAATCCAGACACGGATATTGAGTACTGCCTTCTACGACCACTTCCTGGGACGGGACAGGAGATTCACCGAAAAGGAGATGAATACTATTCGAGCGGTTGTCGAAGAGCTGGACGATGGTCCGATCAGTGTCCGTTCTTCTGCCACCGATGAGGCCGGAGGTGAAGAGAGGGAGGGGGATCATCTCCACGCCGGTGAATATCTTTCGTTCATGCTCCCGAATAATCAATCCGATCCCGAAGTGCGATTCCAGCAGGTACTCAAGGCAATAACATACATTTACGATGATTTCATCGACAGGCAGACTACTTCCAGTTCCGAGAAGATGGCGATCATTATCAATCCAATCCCGGGTGTCTTCGATAATACCAATGCCGGACCCTGTTTCTACCCGTGCATCTCGGGCGTTGCGAATTCTTACTTTCCATATGCTCTCAAAACGCAGGATCCGAATGATGGATTCGCACGGATCGCTTTCGGGCACGGCTACGCCGCCATTCTGGATGATTTCCCGATAGTCTCCATGGCGACCATAAGAGATCCCATCCCGCTCGAACTGCTCCAGAGCGGAAACCGTCAGCAGTATTTCTATGCGCTGAATATGGCTCGGGATTCGGAACTCACCGGTGATGAACTGGCTACCATGCAGATTCTGCACGCCCGGTTCGCCGACCAATCGGTTATCCATTTGCTGGGAGTGAAGGAGAACCGGATTTCCCTGGAGAACCTCATCCGGGAGGATCATTTCAATTTCAGGACCACGCTGGTTGAGATAATGGAAGCGATCAAGGCACGCATTATTCCTCACTTCCAGATCGAATTCGTCTTCAACCTGGATCATTCAGAAAAGGATCCGCAGGAGGGTGTGTTCCACATCGTCCAGCTCACTCTCCTGCCGGAACTGCAACGGGATGCAGTCCAGATTCCATTGAATGCTGCAGATCCGCTCCTATCTATCACCAACTCCCAGGGACATGGCATAACCAGGGGAATACGGTATGCTGTCGTGGTCTCGCCCTTTATCTATTCTCAGGAAATGAATGACGAAGTTCGACAGGGGATTGCAGAGATCAACAGCCGGATGAAGGAGATGAATGAGCGCTATGTTCTGATCGTACCGGGTCGATTGGGCAGTGCCAACCGGGACTGGGGTATCTTTGTCCAGTACAGGGAGGTTAGCCAGGCCGCCGCCATTTTCGAATACGGTGTCGATATCGCAGGGCGGGAGGAACCATTGACGGAAAGAGACACTGTCACCGGCGGAATTTACGGAACCCATTTCCTATATTTGATTCAGGGCCGTCACGATGAGGAGAAGAAACGGATGCAGACCCGGATGTACGGCACTCAGGGTACCCATTTCCTCACCAACCTGGTGGCCAACAATACCGTATACGGGTTCATCGCACCTGCCGAAGACTACCTCGATCCATGGTTCTTCACCTCGGTCAATCCCGGCGAACCAATCTCTCAACTGGAATTTCCCGTACCGGTGACAGTATATGCGGATTCAATCCGCCAGTTCTGCAAGGTGATCCCCGATCATGCCCACTGAGGAACAGAACAGGGAAAATCCCTTCGTCCCGCGGATAATAAATCCGATCAAGATCGACCATGCAGTTGTCTTTGCCGGAGAAACACTCATCCGGGATGCAGCACCGCTGCTGGTTGAGGATATGCCCTGGATAAAGATCGATGTCTGTCACGATCCCGGTACGGCTGCCCGGTTCGTTGCCGATGGTGCGGCAGTCTTCATCTTCGACGATACAGCTCTACCGCTGGTCGATACCGATACGATCCGTAAGAACAATCGTGATGCCGTAATCGTGCTGCTCTCTGCAAATCCCTATATCCAGTGCTCTCCTCCCGGACCCGCCCTTGAGAGATACCCCTACACGGGCAGGGCCGATCTCGTGTTTGCATACGATACAACCGAATGCGTTCCCCGCACCGTCATCACACCGGCGGTCAAAGCGGCCGAGGACCTGATTAATATCCGGACCACATCCCTTGATGTCCGTCGTTTCATCTTCCTGGTGGTTGATGATGAACCGCGCTGGCTGTCTCAATTCCTGCCTGTTCTCCACAGTATCATCGCACAGCGTGCCGATGTCATGGTCACCCGCACTTACGAGGATACCCTGCAATTCCTTTTCGCAGCGGAAGATGAGTGTGAGATAGATCCCGAGACCATGCGCAGGAGGGGGCAGGCCAGAGATGTCATCTTTCTGATCACCGATATCTTCTTCCCCCGCGGTGATGAGCCGGAGAGCGATGCCGGACGCGACCTGATCCGCCTGGTAAATCAGTACTACCCCCGTATACCGATAGTAATAGCCTCAAAGGCTGAGGAGGCCGAGACCTTCAGGGACAGGGCATATCTGCTTCCCAAGGGAGATCCGGGCAGCCTTCAGGAGCTGTCCAACTACATCCGGGATTTCTCGGGAATGGGTGACTTCCTGATCAGGACCGGCAAAGGTGAAGTTCTTCACCGTATCAAGAACATCCATGGTCTCTATCAATTGGTTCTTGAAGCGGGAAAAGACACTCCGGAAGGACATGAACTGCGTGCGATTATCGAAAATTACGCAGAAAAAGACAGGTTTTCCACCTGGCTCTACATGCACAGCTACCGGGAACTCGGTGACAAGCTCAGGCCGAGGCATACCAGGGGAAGGGAATTGATCTCTTTGTTGAAAGAGGACTTTGGAAAGCAGATAGACTGGCTGAAGTCTACTCCTTTGATAATCGATGGTATCAGAATCCATTCGATTTCAGATCTGCTGCATATGCTCCGCACCGCAGATAAAGAGGTCATCCAGCCGTTTTCCGATAATGATGTCCTCTCCTCATGGCTTGATCGGCAGGGGTATTCAGAGCTGGCCGAGGAATTGCGTCCAATCCACGGAAGCGGGGAAGAACTGACCCGTACTCTAATCTCAGTGATTGAGAAGTGGCAGGCATTCTACGAGAAAGATACCAACTTACGTTAATTGAGACTCAGAGTAAAAGTGACTGCCTGACGCTGCGTTGCAGATTGTCATTCGCCAATATTCCATCTGACGATATCATGCCTGGCACGCTGGCCGGTTTGCACGGATGGAAGCGGCAGTCGAGGGATGGAGGAGCACATGACGGAGGAAGTCGTCGAGGCGGACGTTCTGTGTGTGGGAGGAGGGATCGCAGGTCTGATGGCCGCGATCCGGGCCGGAGAGTCGGGAGCGTCGGTGGTTGTCGTCGAGAAGGGTAATGTCCGCTACAGTGGATGCGGGCGTTCGGGAAACGACCATTTCGAGGCCTATATTCCCGAGGTCCACGGATCCGATATTGACGAATTTATCGAAGAGCTGCTGAAGACCGCCAAGGGTGAGATCCTGCTGGGCAGGAACATCTTCAGGACCCAGTTCGCCAGGACGTTGAGTATCGTGAAGCTCTGGGACCAGTGGGGCATTCCCATGAAGTACCAGGGGGGGTGGGAATTTGCCGGTCACTCCTTCCCGGGACACAAGATGACCCATATCAAATACGAGGGAAGGTTTCAGAAGGAGGTACTGGTAAAGCAGGCGAAAGACCGGGGAGCAGTCATTCTGAACCGTGTAATGGTGTTTGATCTTCTGCGACATGGTGACCGCGTCATCGGTGCTCTCGGCGTCCATACGAGAGAGGAGAAGATTCTCCTGTTCAGGGCGAAGGCCGTGATCCTGGCGACCGGCAAATGCTCCAGGCTCTACCCGAGTCTGACCCCCGGGTGGATGTTCAACGATCCCCACGGAGGAGTGCAGTCGGGAGATGGTCGGGCCATGGCATATCGGGCTGGAGTCGAGCTGCAGAACGTGGAGATGCCCCAGCGTCACATTGGACCCAAGTACTTCACAAAGTTCGGACAGGCCTCCTGGATAGGGGTAGTGAAGGATCCTCAGGGGGAGCCTGTCGGCGACTTTGTACAGAAGCCGGACCGGAAGTACGGGGACATGATTCTGGAGGCCAACAAGCTTGTAGCCGAGGAGTATCGGGCTGAGGGGAAGGGCCCTCTCTACATGGACTGCACCGGAATTACCGAAGAGGATTATAAGTACATGATGCACTGGATGGAGCACGAGGGGAACATATCTCTCCTGGACCACATGAGAGAGGAGGGGATCGATATCCGCAGACACCCGATTGAGTTTTCAACCTATCCCCTCCGGGCGGGGGGATTGATCGTCGCCAATGAGAAGGCGGAGACGAATCTGGAAGGATTGTACTCCACAGGCGATGAATCTTTTGGAGACATCTCTGCTGCGGCAACTTTCGGCTGGATAGCGGGTGAAAATGCGGCACTTGCTTCCCAGGAGACGCAGGCCGGTGACATCGAAGTCGAGAGGCCGAAGATCGACGAGATGGGGAGCTTCATCGAGCAGCTCAGGGTAAGATCGCAGGGACCTGACTGGATTGAGACGAACATCGCTCTGCAGCAGGTGATGAACGACTACGCCGGTATGGTCCGTAATGGAGCATTGCTGGAGCAGGGCCTGAGCCACCTGAAGAGGGTCAGGGAGAAGGCCCGTTGCGAGTTGATCGCCAGAAATCCTCATGAGCTCTGGCGATGCCTGGAGGTTATCAACCTGCTTGAGATTGGTGAACTGGTCCTGCTCATGGCGCTAGATCGCAGGGAAACAAGAGGCCTTCATCGGCGTCCCGATTTTCCTGAAATGGATCCGATGCTGGACAAGGCTCATGTTGTGCACCTGATCGATGGCACGCCCAGAATCGAGTGGCGGAGCTATCAGGGAGGAAGATAATGCCACCGATCATTGATTCTGATCTGTGCTCACGCTGCGGTCTGTGTGTGGAGATCTGCTCGGAAGATGTCTTTTTTGGATCAGAAGAGGGTGAGCTCCCAACGGTGACATATCCTCTGGAGTGTATCCACTTCAGCGGATGCGTCTACGAATGTCCGGATGGAGCAATTAAGCTCCGTATCCCTCTGCCGATGCTGCTGGTGTACAGACCCACCTCAACCGGCTGATAGCGCGAATACCTGCTGACATGAGACAAACGAAGGCCCCACCGGCGGAAGAGCGATCTCCCACATTCCCTGAAGCGGTTATCACGGTGGTAGTCATCGCCGTCACGATCATCGTCTGCCTGCCTCTGCAATCGGGCCTGCAGGCCGTATTCCTGCCGTTGACCCTGGGTGTGGGCGTTGTCGGGGTGCTGAACCTCATCCTCCGCAGGTCGTGGGGGGGCTTTCAAAGAGGCGTAATCGAAGGAGTCAGCAAGGTGAGCATCGCGATGCTCATCCTGCTGCTGATCGGTGCGCTCGTGGGGGTATGGATCCAGGGGGGAGTCATCCCGACTCTCATCTACTACGGCCTGCACATACTCTCACCTTCCTTTTTTCTCCCGGGTGCGTTTCTGGTCTGTCTGATCATTTCGATGGTCATGGGTACCTCCTTCGGCACAATCGGAACGGTGGGCATTGCCCTGATAGGCGTGTCGGTGGCCCTCGGAGTGCATGTACCCGCAACCGCGGGGGCTATTCTGAGCGGTGCGTATTTCGGCGACAAGATGTCACCCCTTTCGGATACAACCAACATCGCGTCCGCCGTGGGGGAGGTCGATATATTCCGCCATATCCACTCGATGATGTACACGACGGTCCCCGCCGGGATCATCACCTTCGTCCTTTTCTATTTCGCCGGACAACGTGCCCTCTCCGCGGATCTTACCCAGCTGCAGCCGATGCTGGAGGGAATCGGGAATTACTGGAACATCTCCCTGTTCCATATCGTCCCGATCGTGTTGATGCTGGGAATGGCACTCTGGAGAGTCGGTACGCTGCTGCTTCTGTTCATCAGTTTTGTCGTGGGGGCGGTCTGGGCAGTGGTTTTCCAGAACGCCTCTCTGACGTCGGTGTTCATCGTCGCTACGTCCGGCTTTCAAAGCGAATCCGGTGTCGCGAGTGTGGACCAGGTGTTGACGCGCGGGGGGATTACCTCCATGCAGGCGGTGATAATCCTGATTCTTCTCGCGGGAGCCCTGGGTGGCGCCATGAAGGTCACCGGGGTGCTGGATGTTCTCGTAGATGGTCTGGCGCGGTGGATCAAGAGCACGGGGTCCCTCATTGTAGCGGTGCTCGTCTCGGCATATATCGTGATTCTGTTCACGGGCAATCAGGCGCTCGCCCTCATCCTGGTAGGCCAGGTTTTCCTGCCCGTTTTCAGGGAGCGGGGTATCGACAGTACCGTGCTCACACGATCGCTGGAAGACTCTGGAACGATTGCAGCTCCGCTGGTTCCCTGGGGAGTGGCCGGGGGAGTGTGCTCCGAACTGCTTGGTGTCCCCACAATCCAGTATCTGCCCTATATGTGGTTTGCATTTCTCGTGCCTGTTTTCTCGGTAGTCTATGGCTATACCGGATTTGCCGTATGGAAGGCGACGAACGATTGATATAGGAAACCATCGACCGCTATCCCCTTGAAATATTTCATCTTCTATGTGCCGCAACGAGTCACGAATACTATAACATCTCCTGATTTACTTGTGACAGTCTGTCATATCTGATATGAATATTTATTCCCCCCAAGTAGCAGCTCTCCAGTGAAATAGATCTGAACCTCCTCAGAACTATAACGCATCAGGATATTCCCTTGAAGGAATATTCCGGGAAGGTTATAATTTATGTGGCAGGTCGAATATACGGAAGAATTCGGAGAGTGGTGGGAATCGTTAACGGAATCTGAGCAGATCGACATCGATACTGTTGTCGGAGTGCTCGAACGCCTGGGTCATCACTTGCCGTATCCGTACAGCTCAGCGATTAAGGAATCCATGTACGGACATATGCGGGAGTTGCACATCCAGCATGTCGGGCAACCGTACCGCATCCTGTACGCATTCGATCCGAGACGGATTGCCATCCTCCTGATTGGTGGGAGGAAAACCAGTGGCAGCAGGTGGTACAGGAAGCATCTCCCCATCGCAGATCGGCTGTACACAACTCACCTCCGGATGCTCCAGAATTCAGGGGAGGGAAACGATGACTGAGCCATACAGAAACCTGAGGGAAAAGATATCTCCCAGGGCCAGGGAACTGGCTGTCCGGAAGACGCAGGAGATTGTGGCTGAAATGGCTCTGCAGGAGCTGCGTCTGGCGTTGGAGTTAACCCAGGAGGAGGTAGCGCGGCTCCTGAAAACGAGTCAGGCGAATGTTTCTAAACTTGAGCGTCGGACCGATATGTATATCAGCACATTACGGGAATTCATCCAGGCAATGGGTGGACAGTTGGAAATTGTCGCCAGGTTCCCCGGGGGATACGTGAAAATCGATCAGTTTCAGGATATCGCATGATAGCGAAGGGGCGTTGGATGAGATTTGACGGGGGACAGGGAACCTGGTGCCGGGGGCGGGACTCGAACCCGCACGCCAGTGGCAGGTTTGCTGTAACGTCACTCACACCACTATACTGTATACAGGAAACGAACAATGAAATACGGAGAGACCAGCATGTCCCGTGACGAAATACTTGAGTTATTGAGGTCACACTATACTGAAATGGTCGAGCGCTACGATATTGCCTCACTTTCTATCTTTGGGTCGATAAGCCGTGATGAGCATGATGACAGCAGTGACCTGGATGTGCTTGTATCCTTCCAGGGGGCAGCAACATTCGATGGATATATGGGACTGAAGTTCTATCTGGAGGAACTACTTGGCAGACATGTAGATCTCATCACTCCGCCAGCCTTGAAACCTCGTTTCAGACGTAGAATCGAGAATGAGCTGCTCCATGTCGCGTGATCCTTTGCTCTATCTTGAGGATATTATCGAAGCATGTGATAAGATCCTGCTCTACACAAAGGACACCAACTTCGATAAACTGAAATCAGATTCAATGTTATTCGATGCAGTTGTGCGAAACATCGAAGTAATGGGAGAAGCTGCTAAAAACGTTTCTGATGCTCTCCGTCAGGAAGTACAGGAAGTTCCCTGGAAGGAAATCGCTGCAATGAGGGATGTTTTGGCGCACGTATATTTCGGCGTCGATCCCGAGATTGTTTGGGATATCGTTACAACTAAGGTCGAGCCTCTAAAGAGTGCTATTGGCAGGTACCTGGAACAGCACTCTGAAGAATAATAAAACAATCCCTGGTGCCGGGGGCGGGACTCGAACCCGCACACTTCATTCACCTATTGTCATCTATTTGGAGCACAGTTTAGGGCGCAGATAAACAGCGCGCCTGATGTGTGTCTTAATCCGATATCTCTCCAGAGTCTTCATTTGTCTGCCAGGGCCCGCCGGGCGGCCAAGATTGAATGGTTGTTTTCTCGTCACGGGCTGATGCAAGGACCGGCAGCAGGAAGGCAGCCAGTTCCTCGATAACAATCTTCAGATCTTTGGCCGGTTTTTCCAGTCGGTTCTTACTCAGAAATGCCTGCCACTGTTTCTGCTTTTCTGGGCTGCTGCCGAATTCCCCGCTCAGGGCGGTCGGTGTATTCTCGGGTAGAGGCGTCTGACGACGTGTGAAGGTGTTCCGAACAGCTGCGGCCAAGGGAGTATTATTGTACTGCTGTGCTCGTGATAGGATGAGAATATCGTAAAAGTCCTTCATGCGGCTGTTGGCGAAATCGCGTCCGACTGCCGAACCATATGAGCATCAGAGCAGCACCTTTGAGAGTAAACTGCTCTACATGGGAAGAGCAGGAAAGACGGTAAAGGAAGCGCTCAATGGCGAAGCGGGTAAAGAGCAGGTTTGGATCGACACCCTCATCTTGGCTGAGATTCAATAGCCGCTGTTTAACAGAGGCGGCTATGTTTTTCAGCGGTGATCGCGCAGTCATTGAACCAGAGTCTCCAGGTAGGGCTGGATGACCTTCTGCACCCGACAGACGACAGCGTACCGGTTCAGTGCAGACAGGTCCAGCCGTCGTTCTCGCCAGGCTTCTGTAAGAGCCTCCAGGACGACATCCATACCGATCTTGTTCCTGTATTTGAAACAGTCGGCAATAGTTTTATTGAGATTGAAAACAGCTATCTTCTGCTTCTCGATAGTGTGGAACTCAACTCCTGTTGAGAGAGCCGGGTCTGAATATCTCACAACACGTAGAAGAGGATATTTAAGAGCGGGTTTTCGCATGCGGTTTGGAATTGCTAGCCATACCTCGGATGGTATCTGAGTCCCTACTCCATGATATTGAAGAGAGGAGAGAAGACAGATCACACCGCGTGAGACGGCAGCTGAGACTAGCACCAGGGCGTGATATTCAGTAACATCACTCCCCTTCCAGCGGTAATAGCCACGACTGATCCATTCCAGGAGTCCTTCTTCCACAAGTCGAGTCAGTACCTGGGAATGGATACCATTCTCGAGTGCCTGTTTAGCCGAAATAATCCCGCTTGAACGTGCAATCTCAATGGTTCTGGTACGTTGTGTAGCATGCTTCATGTGTGATAATGTATATAAATATTAATAAATGTCAACACAATCACACACACTATTAACATTCTTATTGTAGTCCTCCAATACCTTCCGACATATGATATCCTCGAATATTTCTGGTGCCGGGGGCGGGACTCGAACCCGCACACCACCACCAATTGTCATCTATTTGGGGCACAATCTGGGGCGTAGTTTCCTGATGTAATTGCGTTTGCTTCAATAAGGTAGTCTAATCCGAGTAGAATCCAGTTACACTGATCATTGTTGGAGGAAGTCATCGATGAGATTTTTACGGATATTCATGGTAGGAGCCATATGCTGCACTGGTATTGCTCTTCTCCCTGCCTGGGCAGGTTTGATACCTACCTCTCAGGTACAGTTAGGGCCAGACGGAGTACAGGAGGTTGTTTCGAGAGCCCGCCGACCACTGCCACCACCCTGGCGTCTCGAGGAAGATCTCATTGTCGGTGTGGAATATGGGGATGAAGAGTACATGATCAGGAATCCAAGGGATTTCACTGTCCTCGAGGACGGTTCGATCGTCATCTTCGACAGCTATCCCTTTCAACTCAGGGTGTATGATTCAGAAGGCAGATTCATAACGGAATTCGGACAGGCCGGCCAGGGACCGACAGATCTGCCAAGTTATGCTGTTGGAAGAGGTGTATTAAGGGACGCCGGACCGGATCGCTTCGAAATCTGGAGCGGTTGGCCAACCAGGCTACAAACCTGGAATATAATCGGCGAGATGCTATCGGTGGAGACCCTTGATGAGGACCATCCCTTCCTGCGGGGCAGGGCACCCAGGATAATCAAATTATCGGGAGAACGTGTTTATGGATTAACCCTGGCGGTCAGGAGCCCTCGCCCGGAACTGCGCCAATGGGTCACTACCCTTCTAGTTTCGGGTTGGGAAGCCACTGAAGCAGATACCGTCAGGTTTGTTGAACACTCCGAAATGCCTTTTGAGACCGGCTGGTTCCTGGAAGGATCGGGCGTCTTCCCTTACGACGACATACTCCTCACACGAAATGGGAAATTGTATATCTCCAGTTATGAGGAGGACTGGGTGCGGGAACTGAATCCGGCTTCAGGTCAGGAATTGCTCCGCTTCAAATGGGAACATGAACCGGATTCCTTTTCGCAAATGGAGATAGATAATCCGAACAAAGAATTCGTGGATAATGTCAGGACCGGCTTCGAATGGTTCCAGGAGAGAGTATCGATCATGCATCTGGCCGAAGGACCGGATAGTGAGATCTGGGTCCAGCGCATCGTGTGGCCCCGTGCAGGAGCAGGCAGGACATTCAAACATGGCTATGAGGAGGGAACCTGGCCGACTGATGTGTTCAGCGCTTCCGGAGAATACCGGGGCCGAATGACCCTTCAATATGAACCTCGGACACAGAAGATGGTAGGTGACTACATCTACGCCATCGGCTCGATCGAAGGAGGCGCCGCGGCCCTGATACGATTCAGGCCCATACCAATACGGTAAAGGATAAACTGGCACGCCTTATCTCTTGTACCGTTACAGGTCAATTGGACTCGAACCCGCATTCTACAATCACTTATTGTCATCTATCTGGGGTGCAATCCGGGGCGCAAATTCCGGTCGTATTTGCTTCACTACCAGTATCCGACTCCGGTAGAATCGCGATATTATGATCGGCAAAACCATCAGCCACTATAAGATCGTCGACAAACTCGGCGAGGGCGGTATGGGCGCTGTCTTCAAAGCCGAAGATACGACCCTCCACCGCTTGGTGGCGCTCAAGATTCTCTCCAGCCAACTGGCCGGGGACGAAGAAGCCCGGGAACGCTTCGTCCGGGAAGCACAGGCAGCTTCAGCCCTCAACCACTCCAACATCACAACGGTCTATGAGCTGCTTGAAGATGAGGGAGAGCAGTTCATCGTCATGGAGTATGTAGAGGGCAAGACTATCCGAGATATTGTCGAGTCAGGACATGTATCTATCAGGAAAGCCCTCGATATCATCATACAGGCCGCTGAAGCACTGGATGCTGCCCACAACAAGGGCATCCTCCACCGGGATGTTAAGAGCGCCAACATCATGGTTTCGATGGAAGGGAACGTGAAGGTGATGGATTTCGGGCTGGCCCACCTGGAGGAGAGAAGCCAGCTCACCCGCACCGGCACGACCATGGGCACACTGGCCTATTCCTCCCCTGAGCAACTCACTGGGCGTCCTGTAGACAGAAAGAGCGAGATATTCTCACTGGGCTGTGTGTTTTACGAGCTGCTGACAGGACAACTTCCCTTCAAGAGTCCAGCGGAGGGGGAACTCGTATTCGAGATTATCAACAACGAGCAGGATAGACCCTCAAAACTCAGAGATGACGTACCGGAGAATGTCGAGGCAGTCGTTGCTAAGATGCTCGATAAGAAGCCGGAGCTGAGATATCAGAGTTGCGGGGAGTTAATCAACGATCTCAATGCGATTCGAAACGAGCTGGAGACCACCACCGTTCAGATCTCCACGACATTACCCACGGTGACTGTGAAGAAGAGCAGATTGATCACGATTGGGGTCGCGGCCGTCCTGGTAATCATTGGAACTGCAGCTGTTCTGCTTACTACGGGTCGAGGTTCACAACTCATCCCGAACCTGGTCGTGGTCGCTGCCTTTGAGAACCATTCAGGTGATGCTGCCTATGACCAGTTCGGGAGATGGGCAGTCGATCACATCCATGGGGGTATCGAGCAGGTGGATTTTGCGAGGGCCGTACCCCTGGAACATTCCCTTCCGACCAGCCGGCTTCTGCAGGAACAGTCGGTTGCGGGAGAGATCTCGGATCCTGTCCGGACTCTGGCAGTCGGAGCTTCTGCCGGAGTTGCTATCTCTGGCGGGTTCTACATCCTCGATAACGAGACCATTCAGTTCCAGGTGCGGATCAGGGATATCGCGAGAGATCGAACCATCGATATGTTCGATGATGTATCGGGTTCGCTGGAGCAGAAGAACGAAGTCGTGGCTGAACTTCGTCAGCGTGTTCTGGCTTCCCTGGCTGTCAGACTCAGCCCCGGATACGAACCATGGGCCGAGATCACCGAACCTCCACGCTCAATGGAGGCATTCAACGAGTTCTCCCGGGGGCTGGACATTTACATGGATGACAGCTACTCCGAGGAGGCGATCGCGTACTTCTACCGTGCGCTTGAGATCGATTCCACCTATACCACCGCCAGACTCTGGGCCGCCCGTGTCCACTGGTTGATCGGTCAGAGCGATATCACCCATATGGCACGGGCTGATTCACTGGCTCAGATTCTGGAAACGCAACGGGCCTCCATGAGCGAGCTGGATCAATTCATGCTCGATCTCATCCAGGCCGCTGTAGAATGGGATAATGAACGGAAATTCCAGGCTGCGAGGAGGGGAGCGGAACTCGCGCCGGGCACTTTCTGGACGTTCATGGCTGCCCAGTCAGCGCAGTTCGCGAACCGGCCGAACGAAGCGCTCACCTTTTTTGAACAGCTCGATCCGGAAGGACCGGTCTTCGGGTACGGTCGTGGGGCGGAGAAATACTGGGGCCAGCTCATCATTACCTATTTCACTCTTCTGGATACGACCGTGATGGTCGATACGATCGAGGAAGCGCGCAGAAGGCTTGAAGAGCCAGCGTATCAACAGCTGCTCTATGCGGTTATTCTGGGGGTGAGGGGGGATCTGGAAACACTCCTGGCCAGAGCCGGGGAGCTGGAGGCTCAGGGGCAGAGCCCACAGCTTCTCCTGCTGGGCGGCCTGCACGGGCTCATTGGATACGGAGATGCGGAGAAACTGCAGGTACTGAGCAGTCGGCTCATGGCCTCTCTTGCAGCTGTACCCGCGGCGGGGCAGAGAACAGAAGATTATCGCTATCTATCGGGTATGGCTCATGCCCTGACCGGTGACATCGAAACGGCCGATGACGTATTTTCTGTTCTGGTTACGGAATTCCCCGATAACCGTGATTACCAGACCTGGCTCGGGATCGTTGCGGCAGACCGGGGTGACACCCTGCGGGCACGACAGGCCCAGCAATGGCTGATGCAGTTCGACCGTCAGTATGAACAGGGCAGGGGGTATGACAATCGGGCTGTGATCGCCGCCCATCTGGGAGAACTCGATGAAGCCGTTCGGCTCCTCGAACTCGCCGTGCAGTATGGTGCCTGGCGGATTTCGTTCGGTGGGGCGCAATACGGTCCGCTCAGGGACCACCCCGGGTACCAGGCGCTACTGCGACCGAAAGGTTAGAGCCCCTGTATACTGTCACCAGGATATAGTTTGTTGTAGTGATAACACTGGTGCCGGGGGCGGGACTCGAACCGGCATATTACAGTAATGAAGCTATTACTTTCAGAGCGATTCAGATCTCGAATGTTGGTATATTATGTATGCATCTGATTTGGCCTGATATGAAGGAGGTACACTTCTGACCATTGAGAAAATCTGCATGAAGTATAACCTCAAAGAGGAACCATCCGACGCATCCTACTGGCGTTCCCGTCCTTATACCGAGCGACTTGCAGCACTGGAAGAGATCCGTCGGGAATTCCACCAGTGGAAATATCGTGTTGAACCAAGACTTCAAAGAGTTTATTCGATCGCTGAACGATAGCGGGGTGAGATACCTCATAGTAGGGGGCTACGCTGTCGCGTTTCACGGTCATCCCCGGTATACCAAGGATCTGGATGTCTGGATCGAACTGAGTCCGGACAATGCTGAACGCATCATTTCGGCACTCCAACGATTCGGATTCGGGGATCTTGACCTGGATTCCACGGATCTTCTGGAACCCGACAGCATTATTCAATTGGGATATCCGCCGGTCCGTATTGATCTGATCACTACAATGGATGGTGTGATCTTCGATGAATGCCATGCTTCTCGGGTAGAGGCTATGATCGACGAAGTTCTCGTGCCTTTTATAGACCTTCGAAATTTAAAGCAAAACAAGGAAGCCACGGGCCGTCATCAGGATCTTGCAGACCTGGAAAACCTGGACTGAACAGGAGCAACCTGGTGCCGGGGGCGGAACTCGAACCCGCACACCACATACCTGTTGTCATCTATTTGGGGCGCAGGTTGGGGCGCAGATTATCGCAGCCCAGGCTTATTTAGATCATGCTGATAAGTATTTGAACTTGCAGAAAACACGGATAATATATACTGTATTTTATAGTATTTACAGTAATA